>Ga0181521_10001318_pt1 | contig 30970 bp, 28 predicted proteins | sample PEATcosm2014_Bin_32_FD_119764 | JGI IMG/M metagenome (GOLD analysis project Ga0181521, IMG submission 119764) | Peatland microbial communities from MTU Mesocosm Facility, Houghton, MI, USA - PEATcosm2014_Bin02_60_metaG | ecosystem: Environmental > Terrestrial > Soil > Wetlands > Peat | place...
CAGCTCCTCGCTAGGCATTGGAGATGCTGGGAGCGGATACGGCGCTCCCGGCGGGTTGACCGGGATCTGATGAACTCAGTTTATATCCCGGCCCGACTACTTGAAGGGTACAGGGAGCGGTGCTTTTCGGTGCGGAAATCCCGGAACGGCCCGCCAACCTCGCGTACCGTTTCATCCACTCGGCCCCCGTAGCTGTAGCGAGTCTTACAGCGTTTCTCGTACTCGCACGGCTAACATTGAAAGTGAATCATCGGCGGTGGTCCGCCTCGCTCCGCTCACTTCGCGCATGGCCAGGGCCGCCGCCTGTAAGAGTTCAAAAGGGGGGACAACATGCGTGTTATACAACTGTGCGCCATTGTAGCCGTAACCGGAGCGTTGCTGCCCGCACAGGAAGAAACGCCCGACAAAAGACTGCGGCACGCCGCCGATACCATGCACGAAATCATGGCCACGCCGGATAAAGCGATCCCGCGGGATCTATTGAATCGAGCGGAGTGCATCGGCATCGTTCCGAATATGAAAAAAGCCGCCTTCATCGTGGGCGGCGAATACGGCCGCGGCTTTGCGATGTGCCGTACCAGCGAAGGCCGTTGGAGCGCCCCGGCGCCGATCCGGCTCGCCGGCGGCAGCTTCGGAGCACAATTGGGAGGCGATTCCGCCGATATCGTTTTCCTGGTGATGAACGATCGTGGTATGCAGCACCTGTTGTCAGACAAGTTTAAGATCGGCGCGGATGCTGCGGCGGTGGCCGGGCCGGTAGGGCGGGATGCCGCCACCAATACCGATGCCGCGCTGCACGCCGAAATTCTCTCTTGGTCGCGCTCCCGCGGATTATTCGCCGGCGTGGCCCTGGATGGCACGGCAGTGGAGCATGACTCCGGGGAAACTGAGAAACTTTACGGACACCCCATGAGCAACCGCCAGATCGTGGACGGCCGCACCCGCACGCCGGAAGCGGCCCGCCCGCTAGTACATGAAATGGAGGCCATTTCCCCGGCCAGGGAGAGAAGCAACTGATCCAAGAACTGAACGCGGCCCGGCAAGTCCTCCGGGCCGCGGCCTTTTCCCCTCACACCCTTCCAGTGAGAATTCGCTCCTCCTGAAGAGTACGCAGCCATTCCTCGATGCGGCGCCATGCTTCGTCCCGGTCGACGCTGTACCGTTCGGCAACTCGGCCAACGAACACGTCCCGATGACCGGCGATCACATCCAGGTCGTCTTCCGTCAGACGGCCCCACCGGTGACGCAACTGACCGCGCATCTGTGGCCACCTGGCTTCGAGCCGATCCCAATCCATAAACGTCTCCTTTCAACCGGCTTGGTGCAGATGGCTGGCCTTTGGGGGAAATAGCACGACTACCTGCCATAGGAGACGAGGCAAAATGGAACATGTGCCTCATCGTGAAGGATTTTCGCGGCGTAAGTTCCTCGGCGCTTTGGGATTAGGCGGCACGGCGCTGGGCGCGGGCTGTTCCCTTTCCACGCCTGTTGCGCCCGCCTTGGCCGGACCGGCCGACTTGACCGTAACCATTCGTCCGATCCTGGTAGATATTGCCAAGGACCATACCATCAGAACAATCGGGTACGATGGCCTCGATCCCGCCGAGCCGATCCGCATGCGCGAGGGCGTTCCCGTAAAGGTGGAATTGATTAACGATACCGAAACCCGAATTCGTCCACTGGCATGGCATGACCATCCCCGCCGATGTGGACGGCGCGGAGGAGGAAAAGAGCTCGTCGTGCCCGCGCACGGCCAACTTCGCTACACCCTGACGCCGTCGCCGTCTGGATCCCGTTGGGTGCACTCGCACGTCATGTCCATGTCGGACCTCCAGCGCGGAACATATACCGGCCAATTCCATTTCGTCTGCGTGCAGGCGAAAAACGACGCGGAGCAAACGCGCCCGCGCCGCCGCGCTTCCCAAGGATTCCAAGCCCAACAGTTGGGAGATCGGATATCAACGCTTCACCATCAACGGCAAATGTCTCGGATTCGGCGAGCCCCTGCGCGTCAAGCAGGGCGAGCGCGTGCTGTTTCACATCCTCAACGCCGGCACCACCGAGAATATCCAACTGGCGCTCGCCGGCCATGTCTTCCAGGTGGTGGGGCTCGACGGCAATCCCCTGGCGCATCCGCAGCCGGTTGAGCTCCTGGAATTGGGCACTGCCGAACGCGTCGACGCGGTGGTGGAAATGTAGAATCCCGGAGTTTGGATTTTGGGGACGCCGCATGACGACGATCGCCAGAACGGCATGGGCATCGTAGCGGAGTATGCCGATCGGCACGGGAAACCGCGGTGGGTAAGACCAGCGCGCCAGCCGTGGGATTACACCACTTTCGGCGAGGACCGCCACGCGCCGCCTCCCGACGAAGTGATCCCCAGTATGAGGAGCAGGGCGCGCCGCGCGAACTGCAAAAAGGAAAGCGCTACCGCCTGGCATTCGATAACCACACCGACGATGCCCACCCCGTCCACCTGCACAGGAATACGTTCGAACTGACCAGCGTGCACGGCTTCCATTGCCATCAGCAGTTGCACGGCTTCAAAATGCTGTTCCAGTGGTTTGAAGCGCCAGGAATCCGCCGCTCCGCCAAAAACTTGACGCGGGGAGCCTGCTATCCCTCGTTTATTTTCAAATAGTTAGAATTATTCAAAAGCGGTCGACAAAGTGCCGATAAGTTTGGCATGAGTTCCAATTCGATCCTTAACCTCACCAACAATTATTTGCAGTCGATTCTCGGCACCACCCTTCAGGGCACCGGTCTCTCGACCAATACCTCGTCGAGCAGCGTCAGCGGGGCTTCGTCCCAACAATCCGACACCGGGCAGCTTTCGCCCTTCGCGCAGTTGCTGAGCACGTTGCAGCAAATGCAAGAGTCGAACCCGACCCAATATCAGCAAGTGACCCAGCAGATCGCCACCAATCTGCAAAATGCCGCGCAAACCGCGACACAGGATGGAAATACTTCCGCGGCGACCGAACTCAACCAACTCGCCACGGATTTCACCAATGCGTCCCAAAGCGGTCAACTCCCGAACGTTTCGGACCTGGCTCAGGCGATCGGCGGCGGCGGACATCATCATCACCACGGTCACCACGTGTCGTCTTCCGACTCCAGTTCCAGTTCCAGTTCCAGCGATTCGACCTCGGCCAGCAACTCGACCAGTTCAAACTCGTCCAGCCCGCTCCAACAACTTCTGGCGGCCTTCCAGTCCAATGCCACGCAGAACGAGTCGCTGAATCCGCTATCGATCATTACGAACACGCTCGAGAGCGCCGGCATCACAACCAACAACAGCTAAGCTTGCACTCCCACGCGGGGCGTGCAATTCTGGGCGCTAGGACGAACTTATGCGCCGAATTCTGGTACTCGCACCGCTGTTCCTGTTGGGCCTCCCGGCCGCCATCACGCCCCTGATCGAGTTATCCAAGGATGACGCGGCCAAGGCTCAGACTCTGCACGACAACCTGGCGCAGGCAGAAAAGGATTACTCCAGTCTGGAACGGCAAATGTACCGCGGCTACGTGAAGGATTCCAATACGCAAGGCTTTCCCGGCCCGCTGTACAGCGCGGATTTCCGCTTCTTGATCGGCGCTGGAGACCCGGCCCCGATTTTGGAATTGAGCCAGGACGATACCGCCAAATTACAGGCGGGTTACAATGCGCTCCTGCAGGCGCAACAGGATCTCGCCTCGTTTCACCACCACATCCTCGAGACATACATCGCGATTCGTGGATCGGAAAAGGCGGCCGTCAGCTTCGGCGATCCTCCGGTAATGGTCCCGGCGGAGCGCGCGGTGTTCCAGCACTTTCGCTACACGCAGGATTACCGCTTCATTCTGCCGAGATAGCTACTTGCGTCCGCCACGAGGCATTTGCAAAATTCGGCGCTCAGCAGAAAAAGCACCGCTCCCTCGGAAGCTGTGAAGAATTGATGAGCCACGACCGCGAGGGAGTGGTGCCTTTTCATCGAGAGGCCACCAAAAAGCACCGCCCCCGCGCGGTCGCGGCTCAGTAAAGGGCAGCGAAAAAAGCACCGCTCCCTCGCGGTCGCGGCTCAGTATGGGCTGCCGTTTCAATGCGCAGTGATGAGCGGCGCCTTTTGTCAACAATCCAGAGCCTGAGATACTACTTCAGCGACGCGCTGACCTTCTCCCGATACGCCGCGGCCTTCTCTAGAATTTCCGCCTCGTTCAACGTCAGAATCCTTCCGTCGCGCACAACTGGCTTGCCGTTCACCATCACGTCGCCGACATCATCGGCCTTGAGCGCGTACACCATCTGCGAAATGGGGTCGTACATCGGTACGCCGTTAGGGTGATTCACGCGGACCAGGATCATGTCGGCGTGCTTGCCCACTTCGAGCGAGCCGATATCCTTCTCCATCCCCAGGGCGCGCGCGCCGCGGATGGTCGCCATCTCGAGCGCCGCCGACGCCGGCACCACCTCGGGATTGAGCGTGACTACTTTTTGCAGCTTCGCGGCCAGATCCATCTCTTCGAACATGTTGAAGTCGTTGTTGCTGCCCGCGGGACCATCCGGACCGAGACCGACCGGCAGATCGAGCGCCAACATGCGGACCACCGGCGCGACGCCGCTCGCGAGCTTCATATTGCTCGACGGGCAATGTGCGATTCCCACGCCGCGCGCCTTCAGGATCGCCAGGTCCGCCTCGTCGACCCAGACGCAATGCGCCGCCACCGTGCGGCCAGTCAGAACCCCGAGAGAATCGAGCACCTTGGTCGGGCTCATGTGGCGCGCGGCCATGATATCGTCATTCTCCCGCCGAGTCTCCGACAAATGAATGATCAGCGGCGCGTGATACTTGTCGGCCAGCGAGCGCGCGGCGCGCAGAGTTTCATCGGAATTGGTATAAAGCGCATGCGGCGCGACGGCGGGTGTGACCAGCGGATCGTCGTGAAAGCGCATCAGATACTTTTCGGTAAACTGGAGCGCCTCGGCGGGAGTTTTGTTATCGGCTACCGGGAACTTGATGATGGTCTCGCCGAGCACGCCGCGCATGCCCGCCTCTTTGGCGACTTCCGCCACCACGTCCTCAAAGTAGTACATGTCGGTGAACGTGGTGGTGCCGCCGAGCAGCATTTCGAGACAGCCGAGCCGCGTGCCCCAGCGGACGAAATCAGGCGAGACGTTCTTGGCCTCGGCGGGAAAGATGTAATTATTGAGCCAGTCCTGCAGCTTCTTATCGTCGGCGATGCCGCGGAACAGCGACATGGCGGCATGCGTGTGGGTGTCGATGAGTCCGGGCGCGAGAATGGAAGCCGGACTGTCGATGCGCCGCGGAGCGTGGAAGCGCGCGTTGATCTCGGCCTTCGTACCGACACCCACGATGCGGTCGCCGCGGACCGCCACCGCGCCGTTGGGGATGACGCGGTGCTGCGCGTCCTCGGTGATGACATAGCGCGCGCTCCAAATCCAATCCGCCGTTTGAGCGGAGAGCGTGGCTGCGAATAGAAAGAGGCTACAGGTACGAAGCATCGAAGGCCCTGGGGAACAGATCTCGCAATTGACAGGTTTCGGTCTTGCCGTGCAAATTCACCAGCGTCACCGGAACATCGCCGCAAAATTCCCAAAGAATCTGCCGGCAGGCGCCGCACGGAGGGGTGAGGTTCTCGGTATCGGCCGCCACTGCGATGCGCCGGAACTTCCGCACTCCCTCGGAAATTGCCTTAAATACTGCCACGCGCTCGGCGCACACGGTGAGGCCGTAAGTAGCGTTCTCGACATTGCACCCGGTGTGGATCTTGCCGGCGTCGTCCTCGATCGCCGCGCCCACCAGAAATTTGGAGTATGGCGCGAACGCGTTCAAGCGGACGGCACGGGCGGCGTCGATGAGGGGGTCAGTCATTGGTTATTCCAGTTGGTACGTCAAGTGGGGCAGCCAATCCTGGCTGCCGACCCGCATTCCCGCGGGTCGAGTCGGCTAAAAGCCGGATGCAGGCAGGATTGCCTGCCCCACAAGGAATGCGCTTCCGCACTTTCATTCCGCCAGCCTCGGCACCAGCGCTTTCAGGAACCGCACCAGCGTATCGCGCACCGCCGCGCCAGCCTCCAGGACTTCCGCATGCACCAATCGCGACTCCGGAATCACTCCCGCCGCCATATTCGTGACGCAGGAAATGCCCAGCACTTTCATTCCAGCGTGATTCGCGGCAATGGCTTCCAGCGCCGTCGACATCCCCACCAGGTCCGCGCCGATGGTGCGCAGGAATCGGATCTCCGCGGGCGTCTCATAGCTCGGGCCCAGCATGGCCGCGTAGACGCCCTCGCCGACCGCCACGCATATCTCCGCCGCCACGTCTTTGGCAATTTCGCGATACTCCCGCGCATACACGTCGGACATATCGGGAAATCGCGGACCGAGAGCGTCGTCGTTCGGGCCCACCAGGGGATTCGAACCCTGCAAATTGATGTGGTCGCAAATCAGCACGAGCCCGCCGCGTTCGTACGCCAGATTGATCCCACCGGCGGCATTGGTGAAGATGATCGACCGCACGCCGAGCGCGCGCAGCACGCGCACGCCGAAAGTCACCTGCGCCGGCGAGTATCCTTCGTACAAATGGGCGCGTCCAGCCATCACCGCCACATCGACATCGCCCAGTTTGCCGAGAATCAGCTTGCCCGCGTGTCCCACCGCGGTGGAGCACGGCCATCCGGGAATCTCGCCGTACGGAATGTCCGTGCGGCCCGTCAGTTCGCCGGCGAATGCTCCGAGCCCGCTGCCCAGCACCACGCCGATCGACGGCCGGAGCGGCATCCGGTTTTCAATCACCGCTTTTGCTTCCGCAATCACAGAATCATTCCGGCGATGCACGCCGACATGAAATTCGCCATGGTGCCCGCCGCGACCGCGCGAAGGCCGAGGCGCGCGAGATCGGACTTCCGCGAGGGCGCCAGCCCGCCGATTCCCCCGATCTGAATCGCAATCGAGCTGAAATTAGCGAACCCGCACAGCGCATAGGTGGCGATGATGAACGACTTGGGATCGAGCGTGTCTTTAATCTTTCCCAGATCCACGAACGCCACGAATTCGTTGGTCACGAGGCGCGTGCCCAGCAGGTTGCCGATAGCGGAGCAATCCTTCGACGCCACTCCCATGATCCACGCCACCGGCGCGAAGACCACGCCGAAAATCCCTTGCAGCGATCCCGGCAGCCAGCCCATGAGCGGCAGGGTGTGCACCCATCCGAGAATGCCGTTCAACATGGCGATCAGTGCCAGGAAGGCGATCAGCATGCCGCCCACGTTGAGGGCCAGAAACAGGCCGTCGTGCGCGCCCTGCGCCGCCGCGTCGATCACGTTCACCGCCGTCTTTTCGACTTTGACTTCCACCCTGCCGGCGGTAGCCGGCTTGCCGGTTTCGGGAACGAAGATCTTGGAGAGCATGATGGTGGCGGGCGCGGTCATGATTACCGCCGTCAGCAGATGCGTGATGGAAACGTGCGCCACCATCACGTACGCCGCCATTACCGACCCGGAGACGTGCGCCATCCCGCTGGTCATGATGGTGAATAGTTCCGATTCCGTCAGGCCTTCGAGGAACGGTTTGATGGTGAGCGGCGCTTCCGTCTGCCCCATGAAGATGCTGGCCGCCACGTTGAGCGATTCCGCGCCGCTCACGCCCATCACTTTCTGCATCACGATCGCCATGCCTTTTACCACCCACTGCATGACGCCCAGGTAATAAAGGATGGAGAAAAACGACGCGATAAAAATGATGATGGAGAGCACTTGGAATGCGAATATCACGCCATAGGGACCGGTGGAAACGCCGAGCGGGCCGAACATAAAGCTGGTGCCGGCCTGCACGTAGCCCAACATGTTGTTGACGCCGACGCCGATGGCCTGGAATACCTTGCCGAAGTCCGTCTTCAGCACCAGCATGGCGAAAGCGAACTGCAGCGAAACTCCCCACGCCACAATGCTGAGTTTGATCGACCGCTTATTCGCCGAGAAGAGCCACGCTACGGCCATGATCACCACCAGGCCGATGAAGCCCGTGAACCGCCCCATTACCCAACTACTTCCAGGATCAGTTCGCGCTCGTCCGGCTTCTGCGCGGAAATACGGAAGGCGTCCTCCACCATTTCGGCGGCTTCATCCACGCGGTCCTCTTTGGTGTAATAGATGCGGCACAACACCGACCCGGCGTCCACCTTCTCGCCGGTCTTCACCTCGAGAATGATTCCGACGGCGGGATCGATGGCATCCTCTTTCTTATCGCGCCCCGCGCCGATCATGTTCGACGCAACGCCGATATCTTCGGCGTCGATGGAGGTGACGTACCCTCCGCGCGGCGACGAGACTTCGCGCATGCCGGTAGCGTTCGGCAACAGTTCGAACTTATCGAGCGCCTGCGGATTGCCGCCCTGCGCCGCGACTACCTGCTTGAGTTTCTTGTAGCCCGAACCATCCACCAGGTGCTTCTCGGCGATCCTCCGCGCCTCGTCCAGCGATTCGGCCTTTTTGCCGAGGAAGATCATGCGCGCCGCGAGTTCCAGCGAAAGCTTGGTCAGATCCGCCGGCCCGGCATTCTGCAGCGTCTGCGACGCTTCCATGACTTCGAGCGCATTGCCCACGGCGTAGCCCAGAGGCTGATTCATGTCCGTAATCAGCGCCTGCACCTTCTTATCCATGCGGCGCCCGATTCCCACCATGGTCTGCGCCAGTCTCCGGGCGTCCACCTGCTTTTTCATGAAAGCGCCCGTTCCCACCTTTACGTCGAGCACCAGCGCGTCCACGCCCTCGGACAGTTTCTTCGACATAATCGAAGACGAAATCAGCGGGATGGATTCCACGGTAGCGGTAACGTCGCGCAGCGCGTAGAGTTTGCGGTCGGCCGGTGCCAACCGGTCGGTCTGGCCGATGAAGCACAAGCCCAGTTCGGCCAGTTGTTTTTCGAACTCCGGAGCGCCGAGATTGGTGCGGAAGCCGGGGATGGATTCGAGTTTATCGAGCGTGCCGCCGGTGTGCCCGAGCGCGCGGCCGGACATCATGGGCACCACCACTCCCGCGGCGGCCGCAAGCGGCGCGACGATGAAACTGGTCTTGTCGCCCACTCCGCCGGTGGAATGCTTGTCCACTTTCACGCCCGGCACAGCCGACAAGTTTACCGTGTCCCCGGAACGGAGCATGCATTCCGTGAGGCGGCTAACTTCGCGGTCCGACATGCCGGAGAAGTAGACAGCCATTAGAAACGCCGACATCTGGTAGTCGGGAATGTCGCCGGAAGTGTATCCTTCGATCAGGAACTCTATCTCGTCGGGCGCGAGTTCTTCCCCGTCGCGCTTGCGCTGGATCAAGTCAACTGTACGCATTATGAGACACTTAGCGTACCATTCCAAACAGTAGAAAGTAAAGGAAGGAGTTTCCCGCCTGTCCGGGCGCGTGGGGTATTATACGATCCTGGCTGCAGCCGTCTTTCAGGCGGCCGTGCTCGCATCAATCGTGGAATCCGGCTAAGAAACGGACGCAGGGAGGAACGAGATACTTGCAAAATTCACGCAAATTGGCCAAGCTACCGCTCTCCTGGGGGAGCGTAAAAAAGCCGGGTCCACCTGCCTGAGGCCCCGGAAAAAACGCGATTTGCCGGCGATTGTTAAATGGTGTTATCTGTGTGCATCCGTGTTCATCCGTGGTCAATTTCTGAGCCCAAAATTTGACTGAATCCGAACCATCGCGAACTCCTGGAACAATGATTTTTGGGCCACGGATGGACGCGGATGCACACAGATAACACCGCACCGCTCCCTGGCGGTCGCGGCTCAGTATGCGCTTCTGTTTACTGGAAGGTGAACTTGGCGATCCGCCCGCCGGGTCCCACGGCCCATCCCGCCTTGCTCGAAGCGAAGCTCACAGCGTTGTAGTTTCCGTCGTCGATCGGTTTCCAGTTTTTGCCGCCGTCCTCCGAGATATCCGAACCTGAGGTGCCCACCGCAACCCAGATCTTGCGATCGGAAAGATACGCCACCGCCGATCGAAAGCCCTTCGGCGGCGTGCTCGCCATGAACCAGGTTTGGCATCCGTCCTCTGTCAGCGCGATATTGCCGGCGGTATCTTTCGGCTTGGAATAATCGCCGCCCACCGCGATTCCGTGCTGCGGGTCGGAAAACGCGAGCGAGAAAATTCCCGCGTTGGCGGAATCGGCGCGGATCGGCACCGGCCCCACGTCCCACGTCCCTCCTCCATCCGCGGAATGATAAACGCGGGCGGCGTTCGGTCCGCCGGTGCCGATCCAAACCTCGCGATCGCCCAGGACAGTGATGCCCGTGCCGCTGGCCGCGAACGCACCCTCGCCGGGAAGCGCCGGCGGCATCTTCATCCGCTGCCAGTTATTCCCGCCATCCTCGGTGATCATCACCACCATCTGGCCGCCCACCTGGTCGCCCACCAGGATTCCGTGCCGCGGATTCCAGAAGGCCATTTCGTCAAAAAAGCCGTCGGGGTCAGGATTTTGCAACAGGAGCTTCCAGTGCACGCCGCCATCCGCGGTCTTATAGACACGCGAACTCTGTCCCTTGCCGATGCTCAGCAGGTACGCCGTGACGGCATCCACGCCTTGCACATCGCGAAAATCGAGCGTCTCGGCGCCGGGGACCGCCGTGGCCGTCCAGTGTTCGCCGCCATCGGTAGTGCGCAGCCAGGTTCCGTGATTCCCGCTCGCCCACACGATTTGCTCATTCACCGCCCACACGCCGCGCAGCGATGCCTGCGTTCCGCTGGTCTGCACGGTGAAAGTCTGTGCCCATACGGTAGCGGCGGCGAACAGCGTAAGCAGAGGGCGCATAAGCGGGACAATTTCCTACTTCTAACCTATCAAAAGGCACCGCTCCCTCGCGGTCGCGGCTCAGTAGGCGTCGCGGCTCAGTAGGCGTCGCGGCTCAGTAGGCGTCGCGGCTCAGTAAGCGTCGCGGCTCAGTAGGCGTCGCGGCTCAGTAGGCGTTGTTGTTCCACGCGTTATATAATTGTTAACAACCGTCTGGCACTTGGAGATCGATGCTCCGTCGCTATTGTTTTGTGCTTGCCGCGATCCTCGCGGCGTGCGGCGCTCAAGCCGCTAATCTCGGGTTGGAGCAGCAGTTCGCGCAAACCGTCCGCCCCTTCGTCGAGAAATATTGCGTTGCGTGCCACAGCGGCGATTCCCCCGCCGCGCAGTTCGATCTCGATTCCTACACTACGCTCGATTCCGTGGTCCGCGACCATCCACGATGGGCGCTGGCGGCCCGCCGGCTTACCGCGAAGGAGATGCCGCCATCGTCCATGCCGCAGCCGCCGGCGGAAATTCGCCAGCAGGTGATCGATTGGATTGGCGCCATGCGCGCCGAGGAAGCCCGAAAGAATGCCGGCGACCCCGGTATCGTCCTGGCCCGCCGTTTAAGTAATGCCGAGTACGATTACACCATCCGCGATCTGACGGGCGTGAATCTCGTGCCCGCGCGCGAATTCCCGGTCGACCCCGCCAATCCCGAAGGCTTCGACAACTCCGGCGAGTCGCTCACCATGTCCCCGGCGCTGCTCAACAAGTACCTGCAGGCCGCGCACGCCGTGGGCAATAACATCGTGCTTACGCCTGACGGCATCGATTTCGCGCCTCACCCCATGCTGGTGGAGACCGATCGCGACCAGTATTGCATCCAGCGCATCGTGGATTTCTACCAGCGCCAGCCCACGGATTATGACGAATATTTCGAGGCGGCCTGGCGCTATAAATACCGCGCCGTTCTCGGAAAGCCGCACGCTACGTTGGCCTCGACCGCCGCGGATGCCAGGATCAGCGCCAAGTATCTCGCGACGGTCTGGCCGCTGCTCGAAGAGCCCGAAGACAAAGCCAAGGCGGAAGTGGGCCCGATTGCCAGGTTGCAGGCGATGTGGCGCGGGCTGCCCGTTCCCAACGCGGATCGGCTCGACCAGAAGAGCACTCCCCTGCGGGAACAATGCCTCGAAATGCGCGATTTCGTGGTCAAGATCCGCCAACACACCGCCATGGAGTTCAGCGCTCCGGTGGTGAAGGGACTGCCTCCCGGTTCGCAGCCTCTGCTGGATTGGAAGCTTTACGAATTCGCCGCTCATCGCCGCGATTTCGAGCCTAAAGATCTGCTGAACGACACCGACACACCGCCCGAGGTGCCCGCTATCCCCGACTATCCCGACCTGCACGAGGAAGCCGCGCCGCGCTGGGCCGCGCTCTCCGCGAAGGCGCGGTCGGGAGATGCCGATCTCGTCATCCCCGCCGGGGAACGGGGCAGATACCAAGCATCGTTCGCGCGCTTCGCGTCGATTTTTCCCGACGCCTTTTATGTGAGCGAGCGCGGCCGCTATTTTCCCGACGATTCCGACGACAAGGGCCGCCTGCTGAGCGCCAGTTACCACAACACCATGGGCTATTTCCGCGACGATACGCCGCTCATGGAGCTGATCCTCGACGAAAACGGCCGGAAAGAGCTGAATCGCCTCTGGAATGAATTCGATTTTGCCGCAGCCTACACCGCGCGCACGTTCGTGCAGTATTACTACAATCAGAGCGGCGAAGTTCTCGGCAATGGCGCGGAATCCGCTCAGCCGCGGCCGGAAGGCCACGAAGTCACCGATTCCGGGGTGATTTTCCACCTGCGCGATCAGTATCTGGCCAAAGCCGCGGCCGATCCGGGGAACGATCCTGTCGCTCCCGAGGCCGTCCGCGCGCATTTCGAGCGCGTCAACGATACGCTGCGGGCGCTCGAAAAGGAACATGCCGCCGCCGAGCCGCTCCACTTGCAGGCGCTCCTCAAATTCGCTTCCCGCGCGTATCGCCGGCCGCTCGCGAAAGCCGAAAACGACGACATCCTCGCCTATTACCGTGAATTGCGCGAAAAGGAGGGGCTTTCCCACGAGGACGCCATTCGCGATTCCGTGGTCAGCATCCTGATGTCGCCCGATTTCCTGTATCGCTTCGATCTGCGCAGCACGGCGCCCGGAACGGGCTCCGTCAGCCCGCTTTCCGGGTATGAACTGGCCAGCCGTCTGAGCTATTTCCTGTGGTCGAGCATGCCCGATGAGAAACTGCTGGCGCATGCCGCGGCGGGCGACCTGCATCGTCCCGAGATTCTGCTCGCGGAAACGCACCGCATGCTCAAGGACGATCGCGTGCGCGGCCTAGCCACCGAATTAGGCGGAAGCTGGCTCGATTTCCGCCATTTCGAGTCCATCACGTCGGTGGATCGCAGCCGTTTCCCGAGCTTCGATAACAATCTGCGCGAGGCCATGTTCCAGGAGCCCATCCGGCTCATCGCCGACGCGATCCGCAACAACCGTTCCGTGCTCGACCTGATCTACGGCGACTACACCTTCGTGAATGCTTCGCTGGCTCGACATTACGGCATGCCCGCCGTTTCGAGCGGGGAAAACGATTGGGTTCGCGTGGATGGCGCCGCCGCTTTCGGCCGCGGCGGACTGCTTCCCATGGCCGTCTTCCTCACCGAAAATTCTCCCGGCTTGCGAACCAGCCCAGTGAAGCGCGGAAATTGGGTAGTAAAGAAAATCTTAGGCGAAGTCATTCCGCCGCCCCCGCCGGTAGTTCCCGAGTTACCCGCCGACGAAGCGAAGAGCGACCGGCCGATTCGCGAAAAGCTGATCCAGCATCGCGCCAACCCGATGTGCGCCGCTTGCCACGCCAAGTTCGATTCCTTCGGCCTGGCGTTCGAAGCCTACGGCCCCATCGGCGAGCAGCGCACCAAGGATCTCGCCGGCCGCCTCATCGACGCCATGGCGACCTTCCCCGGCGGCGGCCAGGGCTCCGGTTTCCAGGGAATACAGGCTTATATCCGCGAGCATCGCCAGCACGAATACCTCGAAAATCTCAGCCGCAAACTGCTGGCGTATGCGCTCAACAGGTCGCTCGAATTATCCGACGATCCATTGATCGAAAGCCTGCAGTCGAAACTCGCCGCCAACGGCGACCGGTTCGATGCGCTCATCGACGCCATCGTCACGAGCCCGCAATTCTTGAACAAGCGCAATCCGGTTTCGCGTCCAACGACGGCCGCAACCAGGGAAAGGTGAACCCTATGTCTCGATCCAAATCGCATTCCTCGCCAGGCATTTCCCGCCGCGCAGTGCTTCGCGGCGCGGGAGTCACCATGGCGCTGCCGTTTCTCCCCTCGCTCTCCTTCGCCGATACCAGCACTCCGCCCGCATTTCCCAAGCGTTTCGCCGTGCTCTTCATGGGCAACGGCATCAACGAAGAGCAGTGGAGCGCCGAAGGCAGCGGCGCAGGGATGAAGCTTTCGGGATCGCTGCGCGTGCTGGAGCCGGTCAAGCAGAAGATCACCGTCATCGATGGCCTCTACAACGAACACGCCGTCGGACACGGCATCCACCCGGCGCAAACCGGCAGCCTGCTTTCCGGAGTGGATATCCAGAAAGGCGCCATAATTCACTCCGGCGTTTCGGTGGACCAGATGATCGCCAACATCATCGGGCAGGAAACCGCGCAATCGAGCATCGTGCTGGCGTGCGAGCAGCCCATGACTGGCTATCACGAGACCAATTATTCGCTGGCCTACAGCTCCCATATTTCGTGGCAGAGCCCCGATTCGCCCGTGCCGGTGGAAGTTTACCCCTCGCTGGCATTCGACAGCTTGTTCGAAAACCGCGGCAGCCTGCGCAATATCAGCATCCTGGACCGAGTAAGAGACCGCGCCGAAGCGCTCAGCCGCCAGGTGAGCGCCAGCGATAAAGTCAAGCTCGATGAATATCTGACCAGCGTGCGCGAAGTGGAAAAGCGCGTCGACGGGATGCGCAAAATAAAAGATAACGCCGACGATCAGGCGAAGGCGCAGAATCGGCCCGCGTTCACTATGCCCCGCCCCGCCGACGGCCTTCCCGAAGACCTGCGCGAGCACGCGCGCCTGATGTGCGACCTCATCGCCATCGCATTTCAGACCGATCGCACTCGTGTGGCAAGCCTGATTCTGGCGCGCGACCTCTCGGCGCAAATCTATCCCTTCATCGACGTGAAGGATGGCCACCACGCCGCCTCGCACGACAACACTTCAGCGGCCTACGAGCGCATCACCAATTTCCATTTGAGCCAGCTCGCCTACCTGGCCGGCAAACTCGACGGCATGAAGGAAGGCAGCGGCACCGTGCTCGACAATTCCTGCCTGATGTGGCTTTCGAACATGTGGATCGGCCGCAAGCACGATAACGGCCGGCTGCCGCTGGTGCTCGCCGGCGGCTTGGGTGGCACGCTCCAGACCGGCCGCGCGCTCAACTATCTCGATGCCGGCGACGAAAATCGCAAGATGTGCAGCTTGTATCTCTCGCTGATGGATCGCGTGGGGCTCAAGCTGGAGAAATTCGGCGACGCCTCGACACGACTGGTGAATTTGTGAACTGGCCGGCGGGGCTAAAGAGGGAAAGGCACCGCTCCCTCGCGGTCGCGGCTCAGTAGGAGCGTTTTTTCGATAACCTGGAGTCTCCGGTAAGCGTCCATAAAACCATGCGCCGATTGGCCTGCTTTTTCCTTCTTTCCTGCTCGATCGCCGGTCTCTTAGAGGCCGCCACGCCGCCCAGCGATCAATGGATGGTGCTGCTATCCGACCCTCCGGTGGTACAACGATATCCCGGGCGCATCGAGAAGACCCGGGCGGTCTCCGCCGGCTATCGCCAGCACATCGTCGATGCACAAACCAGCCTCCGCGCGCAGATTGCGGCGCAAGGCATCAAGGTGATGGGTGCCGTCCAGCACCTGTTGAACGGCATATTCGTCGCCGCCACGCCGGCGCAGGCGGCTGCATTACGCAATCTGCCCGGCGTCGCCGGCGTAGTGCCCATGCGCCGCTTTCACCTGGCCGATCAACTGACTTTGAGCGATGTCCAACAAGCCTGGGGCAGCGCGCCTATCGGCGGGGCTACCAATGCCGGCGCCGGTCTGAAAATCGGGATCATCGACACCGGCATCGACCAGACCCATCCTTCGTTTCAGGACAGCTCGCTCCATCCCCCTTCGCCGTTCCCAGTATGCGACACCTACGTGTTGGGAGCCACCACGCAATCGGACTGTGCATTCACGAACAATAAAGTCATCGTCGCCCGCAGTTATGTGAGCACGATTGCTCCCAGCGGGGATCCCTCCGACTCGCGGCCCGACGATAACTCCGCGCGCGATCTCACCGGCCATGGCACCGCTGTCGCTTCGGTGGTCGCCGGGGTGGCGTCTTCGTATTTGTCGAACGCGCTTTCCGGCGTCGCGCCCAAAGCTTTTCTCGGCAACTACAAGATCTACGGCTCTCCGGAACTCGGCAGCGGCGCCTCCGAAGCGGGAATCCTCCAAGCGCTCGAGGATGCTATCACCGATGGTATGGACGTGGTAAATTTCTCCTCCGGCGCGCCGGCATTCGAGAGCCCCACCGACACGGGTGCCGTCTGTGATAATCCCACCGGGGAGCCGTGCGATCCCCTGGCCGCGGCGTTTGAGAACGCCATGAAACTCGGCGAGGTGATCGCGGTAGTTGCGGCGGGTAATCTCGGCTCGTCAGGCTACCAATATACTGCCAACGGCGCCGCTACTTACGGTTCTGTCACATCGCCGGCGTACACGCCGTCGGTAATCGCCGCCGGGGGCATCGAGAACGACGTCACCTACGGCGCCACCATCGACGTCACCGGCAGCAATGTGCCGTCCAATCTCGCGACCCTGATCGCGTTCCCGGCCGTCGACAGCATCGTGTTGAGTTCCCCGCTTACCGCGCCGATCGTGGATGTGACGCAGGTTGGCGACGACCCGCTGTTGTGCCAGGCGCCGGCGGCCGGCTCGTTGACCGGGAAGGTCGCTCTCATCTTTCGCGGCACGTGCGACTTCAGCGTCAAGATACCCAACGCGCAGGCGGCCGGCGCGGTCGGGGTGGTCCTCATCAACAACCAGTCCAACCCCGCCACGCTAACGGGTTGGGGCGGACTGATGGGCGCCACCATCCCGGCGCTGATGATCAGCCAGTCCGATGGCCAGAAACTGCAAACATTTGTGGACTCCAACTCCAACGTTCAGGTAACCTTGAATACGCAGGAAGCGCAAGTGCCGGCGACGGCGCTGGGCATCGTGCCGGAATCCGTGGCATACTTCGCTTCGCGCGGTCCGAGCGTCGGCAACTATGGATTGAAGCCCGATATTTCCGCCGCGGCCACCAATTTCCTGCTTGCCGCCGAAAACGTCGATCCCTTCGGCGATCTCTTTTCCGCCACGCGATATGCCGTTGCCGACGGCACCAGTTTCGCTAGCCCGATGGTGGCGGGCGCCGCCGCATTGGTAAAACAGGCGCAGCCGAATCTTACGCCGCTCCAGGTAAAGTCGGCGCTGGTGAACTCGGCGACGCTTTCCGGTGTCCTCGATCAAGCCGGTACCGCGCCAGCTTTCATCGCCGATGTCGGTTCCGGCTTGCTTCAGGCGCAGAACGCCGTCGTCCCGCAGGTCGAGTTCAATCCATCCACGATTTCGTTCGGCTCGGTGGCCGCCGGGTCGCCGACTCCGCAGACCGTCATCATCACGAACAGTTCGGGGTCCCCGCTCACCCTCACGCTCACCGTCTCCGCCACTACTTCCACCCCCACCACTCAGGTGCTGGTCAACGGTTCGAGTACGGCCACCGTGGCTGTTTCCGCAACGGCCCCTCCTACAACCGCTGGGTCCTTTACCGTTAGGCTCTCGGGAGGCATTCCCGCCGCCGGGCGCTATGAGGGCGTGATCATCGTTACCGGCGCGTCCACTCCGATGCACATCCCTTATATGTTCGTCGTCCCGAGCGACACGGCATATGACATCATCCCGCTCGAGGGTGATTGCTTCGACGGCCTGGTCAACGAACAAATCCCCGCCGCGTACGGCGTACCGGTGCTCCGCGTCATCGATCGTTACGGTACCTCCGTGCCCAATGTTCCCGTGGCGTGGGCGACGACCGCGGGCGGCGGTTCGGTGCTCTCGGGTTCGGAGTTCACCGCCACCACCACCGATCCAAACGGAGTGGCATACGCCACCGTCACGCTCGGTCCGACAGCCGGCCAACAGCAGTTCAGCGCCACGGTCGCGGGCATGACCGTCGACTTCACCGGGAACGCACGAAATGTCCCCTCGATTAGCGCGGGCGGCATCGTGGATGGCGCGGCTTTCACGGCCAACCGCGCGGTCGCTCCGGGATCGATCGTATCTATTTTCGGCACGAATCTTTCCGATGCTTCCGCCGGCGCCACGCAGTTTCCGCTGCCGCTCGGGATCGTTTCTTCTCTGCCGATCTGCCCCTTCGGGGTGGTCTCCGCGGTGGCGGTCAGCTTCGATGTGCCATCCGCCAACGTCAGCCTGCCCGGCCGTTTTCACTACGTCAGCGCGACGCAGCTCAACGTGCAGGTCCCCTGGGAGTTGGCCAATTATCCCTCCGCTACCGTGAAAGTAATCGTTAACTACACTTATAGCTCGACATACATCTTGAATCTGGCGACTTACTCACCCGGATTCTTTGCTTATCAGGCGAACGGCCAGTCGTACGCCTCGGCGCTCGATTCCAACCTGGCGGTGGTCACCGCCAATAACCCGGTGGCGCGCGGCACGACCGTGGCCCTGTATCTCAACGGTCTCGGGCCGGTCAACAATCCGCCGCGGGACGGCCTTCAGGCGACGGACGCGACATCCACCACCATCGCCACTCCTACGATTACGATCGGCGGGCAACCCGCTACCGTCACGTTCAGCGGTCTCGCCCCCACATTTGCCGACCTGTACCAGGTGAACGCCACCGTGCCTACCGGCATCGGGACCGGCACGCAACCGGTCACCTGCGCGATAGGCGGCGTCGCCTGCCAGACGGTGAACTTATATGTGAAGTAAGATGGCGAAGCAGTATCTGGTAGCCATAATTGCTCTCTGTGTGCACGCCCAGGATGCCCGTGAAATCGTTCGCCGAGCCGTAGAGCTCGATCAAAATAATTGGATCGAACGCGCCGACTATACCTGGGTCGGCCATTCGCGCGAGCGCCATTTCGACGCCCGCAATCAAGTCACTTCCGACCGCCAGGAAAGCTGGGAGGTTGTCATTATCGACGGCCTGCCCTTCACGCGCGAACTTTCGCGCGACGGCAAGCCCCTACCCGCCGCCGAGGACCGCAAAGAGCAACGGAAGCTGGACAAAGATACCGCCAAGCTGGCCGGCGAGACACCCGAAGAAAAGCAAAAGCGAGCCGCGGAGTTCGAAAAATCGCGCCGCCGGGAACGCGCTTTCCTTCTGGAAATCCCCGATGCGTTCGACCTTCACCTGGACGGCAGCGATACCATCGACGGTCAGGACGTCTGGGTCATCTCCGGCGTCCCCAAGCCGGGCTATCATGCCAGGACGCGAGACGGAGCGGCGCTATCGAAAATCAGCGGCAAAATGTGGATCGAAAAGGCGGGCAATCAATGGGTGCGAGTGGAAGCGGAGACCATCCAGACCATTTCGTTCGGAGTAGTTCTCGCGCGCTTGAATCCCGGCGCGAAACTCGTGATCGAGCAGACCAAAATCAACGACACTCTCTGGCTGCCGAAACGCGAGTACATGAGCGGCAAGGGGCGCGTCGCTCTTGTTAAGAGGATCGCGGAAGACGACGAGATCACCTGGACCGACTACAAGAAATTCCAGGTGGACTCCCGCATCGTGCTCCGCGATCCATAACCGGCTTGCCCAGATCACCGGTGGTGGTGTTCTTCTTCCGCGCGCGCGTGGCCGAGCCGCGCTTCTTCTTTTTCCTTGGCGGACCGCGCGATCAACTCGTGCGTCTCCACGCGTTTCGCCGCTTCATAACGCGTCACGCGGTAAGGGTGAACATAGGTCGCCCGGTTGGCCCAGGTGCGCCCCCACAAACGGTCGTCAATGTACCACCCGCCGAAGTCCCAGGCGACGTGAATACCGCCCCACCCCCAGGGCCGGAATGCCGACCCCAGCGTGACTCCGAATCCGAAGCTGATGGCCGTGCCGACCACAAAGCCCGGCCGCGGCGCCACGAACACGACGGCGGGATCGTATACCGGGACGACATAGTAATCCGGATGCGCCGACAGAATGTTAATGTACAGGCCGCTCCCGACCACGATCTGCGCGTTGGTGCGGAGATACCCGTAGTCCCACGCCTTATGCCGCATCCTTTGCACCGCGAGCAGCACGTCGTTCTTCTGCACCAGAACCGCGCTGCCTAACTGAGCGGTCCAGGCCATGTCGGCCGCCATCATTTCGAGTACCGAGGGGAACGGCAAGAGAGCCTGCACGCTCGGGTCCCACGGCACGTGATCGCTTGAAATGGCGGTGGCCAGCGCGGCGCCAGTGAGGTAATGATGCTCATCGGCCCATTTGGCCGCCTCGGGAATCTGGTCGGAATAAGTGGCGGCGGTTAAGATTTGCGCCAATAGCGGGTCGGGGTAGAGTGCGATGCGCTGCACCAACCGCTCCAACTCCGCGCCCGGCAGCGGGGTCTGCGCCTGCGCGCCGGCAGCCAACAGCGCGAACGCGAGGGAGCACTCGAAGAATCGCCGAAAAAGATACCGTCTCTGCATCATTCGAACAGCCTCCTGTGCCGAATAAAAGAAAACGTCCTTATTATGCTACTTCATGCGGGAACAATCCCGAGAAAAAGGCACCGCTCCCTCGCTCGCCAAAGCGCGAGTGCGGTCGCGGCTCAGTAACCGCGCGCCGCCTGAAAGGCGGCTGCAGCCAAGATTGACTGCCCCACCGCGGGGATCGGTGATTTTCGTGCCGGGCCGGCTCGCATATAATCGAATGAATCTTCATCAATTTCGACGAGGGGCAATTCATGATCGATCTCTCTGACAACCGGCGGCCCGGCAACCGGCGGCGGTTCCTGGCTTACTTTTCGGGTGCTGGTCTCGGCGCCACGCTCCTTCCCGGCGTTCTTTGGGGGCAAATGCAGCAGGATGGCGCCGGGCGTGTGACTCCCGAAATGCTGAAGGACGCACTCGCGGTGGCGGGCCTGGATTTCAGCGAGGAAGAGCAGAAGGCCATGGTGCAGGGCCTGAACCGCAATCTGACGAACTACGAGGAATTGCGGAAGATTTCCATCCCCAATGACGTCGCGCCGCCGTTCTACTTCAGCGCCATCGTGCCCGGCATGAAAGTGAATCGCAAGCGCGAGGACATTCGCCCGAGCGCTCCGAAAGTGAAGCGCCCGTCGGATCTCGAAGAACTCGCCTCCCGGCCGATCGTCGAGCTTTCCCAATTGCTCAAGACGCGGCAGGTGACGTCGAGCGAGTTGACCAGGATGTACCTCGCGCGCCTGCACAAGTACAACGACAAGTTGAACTGCGTGGTGACTTTCCTCGACGATGTGGCGCTGGCGCAGGCGAAGCAGGCCGATGCCGAAATCGCCGCGGGCAAATACAAAGGTCCGCTGCATGGCATTCCGTGGGGCGCGAAAGACATCATCGCGGTGAAAGGCTATAAGACCAGTATGCGCGCGTTAGCAGCGCCTTGAAGGTGGCGCCGGTGCACCGCACCAGGGCGGGATCGGCATTGCCACAGCCGCGCGCCATCCTCGCGCGCATCATGCCAGGCATGTTCGACGGAGCAGCCACCTTCACGGAGGCCACTTCGAATGTCGGCGGGGCGGCATCCTGCTGCGCCCAGACGCCGAGTGCGGCGAGCGATAGCAAAGCGATGAGTTTCATAAACGCCTTCGTCAACAGTAAAGCATATTCAGTGTCTGGTAGCTTGAAAGTTCCAATGATTTCCTTTTCAAGTGTCCATAAGCAGTACGGCAAGCAACTGCTGTTCGTCGATGCCAGCTTTCAGTTAAACCCCGGCGAAAAGGTCGGGCTGGTGGGGCCGAATGGGGCCGGCAAAACCACCCTCTTCCGCATGATCGTCGGCGAGGAACTTCCGGACGAAGGCGAGGTCTCGGTGCCCAAGCGCCTCACCATCGGTTATTTCCGCCAGGACGTCGAGGAAATGCGGGGGCGGTCGGTGCTGGACGAGGCTATCGCCGGCAGCGGGCGACTGGGCGAGTTGCATCATGAACTGGAAGCGCTCCATCGCGCCATGGAAGACCCCGAACAGGCCGGCGACATGGATCGCATCCTGGAGCGCTTCGGCCATGTGCAGGAGGAGTACGAGCATCTCGGCGGCTATTCGCTCGAGGCGCAGGCGCGCGAAGTGCTGCACGGGCTCGGCTTCGAGGACGAACAGATCGATGGCGACGTGGGGGCGGTCTCCGGCGGTTGGAAGATGCGGGTGGCGCTGGCGCGCGTGCTGCTCGGCCGTCCCGACGTGCTGCTGGCCGACGAACCCACCAACCACCTCGATATCGAATCCATTATCTGGCTGGAGAAATTCCTGAAGTCGTACGAGGGCGCGCTGCTGATGACATCGCACGATCGCGAATTCATGAATCGCGTGGTGACCAAGATCGCGGAGATCGATGGCGGCGAAATTACTACTTACTCAGGAAATTACGAGTTCTATGAGCGCGAGCGCGCCATCCGCGAAGAGAACCAGCAGGCGGCATTCGCGCGCCAGCAGGCCATGTTCGCCAAGGAGCAGCGCTTTATCGAGCGCTTCAAGACGCATGCCGCCAAGGCCGCGCAGGTGCAGAGCCGCATCAAAGCGCTGGATAAGATCGAGAAGATCGAACTGCCGCGGAAACGGCACATCGTGAAGTTCGAATTCCGCGTCCCGCCGCGCTCGGGCGACCAGGTGGCGGTAATCGAGGACCTGAACAAGCACTACGGATCGCGCGTGCTTTATGACGGGTTCGGCCTGACGATTCGCCGCGGCGAGCGGTGGGCCGTGATGGGCAAGAACGGCGCGGGCAAGACCACGCTGCTCAAAATGATCGTGGGCGTTACCACACCCGATAGCGGCAGCGTGCGGCTCGGCGCCAGCTTGATCATGGGCTACTTCGCCCAGCAATCGATGGACGTTTTGGATCCCGACCTGAGCATCATGCAGCAGTTGCAGCAGGATTTCCCGCAGGATGGCATCGGTGCGCTGCGGACGCTCGCCGGCGCGTTTCAATTCTCCGGCGACGATGTCGATAAACGTATTCGAGCGCTCTCCGGAGGCGAAAAATCGCGGCTCGCCATGGCTCGCCTGCTTTACAATCCGCCGAATTTCCTGGTGCTGGACGAACCCACCAATCACCTGGATCTCGCCACTAAGGAAATGCTGGTCGAGGCGCTGCACGATTTCGAGGGGACGATGATCTTCGTCTCGCACGACAGGACGTTCCTGCGCGGGTTGAGCTCACGCGTTCTGGAACTGGGCGGCGAAAGCGGCCGCGACAGAACTCCGGTGGTCTACCCTGGAAGCTACATCGAGTACGTAGCGAAAATGGGCCACGAAGCGCCGGGAATCTACGCGTAGTACTGTGGCCGCATGTGACCGGCGGACTTTCAGTCCGCCACCCGTCCAGCGGGACTGAAGTCCCGCGCAGGCTGAAGCCGGCTGAAGCCCGCCCACCCCATTTGGCATCGATTCCTGCGGTCAAGACACTAGTCTTTGCCGTCCGCCCCGAATTTCCGGTAGTTTTGGAATGCTACCGAATTGAGCACGTGTATGTCGGCGGAGTCCATGCGGATTTCCCCGCGCAGGGGCAGAAGGTAGGTTTTCCCGGCGACCGCGGCGTAGCCATAGTCGAGTACCTCCATGCTTTGCCGCGTGCGCAGAACGGTCCAATGATCGCAGCGGAACACCGTCGCGAAGGCAGGGTTGAAAATCGCGGCCAACATGCTCCCAAATTCACCCTGGGAACTAACGCCTTCTATCTTGTCCATCGACTCGCTGTCGCGAAAGCCGTCGACGCTCAGGGTTTTGTATTGCTCCTAGATCGAAATAGGTCAGATCGGTCACGATGGTCGGCGACTGTTGCCAGTATCCTCTGCCGGTCCGGTCGAGCCAACGTTGAATCGTTTCAGTACACGTGAAATCCGGGAGGGCACTGGTGTAGTCCCGGGCTTTGTCATCGGCGTCCTCCCACACCTGCTGCTGTTCCGCGGAGGATGGCGGTGGCGCCATTCCCGGAGAGGGTGCCGCAGGCACCGGTAAGAGCCGCGAATCGTCGCGCAAACCCTGGAGCGCGCCCGGAGTCTCGGGGCCCGCTCCCTCGCTTTCCAGTATCTCGATGACGCGATCTTCCAGCCGTTCGGACAGCTTCACCTTGTCAACCGATCGGGCGATGGCCGGGTCCTTGCGGTTCGCGGCCAGCGCGGCGCGCACTGTGGCTACCACCGAATCGACCGGAACGCGGCCGCTCGCGTTCGCCGGCAGGGCGCAAGCGAGGAACGCAATCAGGATACGCATGTCTTGTTTCAGGCGGGTTACTACTTCGCGCGGTACTTATCCCGGCATTCGGGAGAACAGAAGTAGACGGTCTCTTCGCCGAAGGTCTGCGCGACACTCGTGTCGGCCGAAACATAAACGCCGCAGACCGGATCTTTGTGAAGAGTTAGGCGAGTTCCGCCCTGCTGGGGAGCGGTGCGAGGCGCGGGACGCCGGAAACTGCTGAAGAAACCGCGCAGGAGCGAACGCAGCACCAGAAACACCAGCAGAGGAATGAGTAATTCGCGAATGAAAGACGAGAACATGCGGTCGGGGCCGGACGGACCGTCCAGCCCCGGAATACTCAACGCTTACTTCTTTTTCTTCGCGTTGGGATTGGAATAGGTGGTCTGAATGCTGCCGCCCAATTGTGTCAGCGTGTCTTTCGCCGCCTGGGCGTTCGGCCCGTTGGGCGCGAGTTGCAGATACTTCTGGAACGCCTCGATGGTCCCCGGAGGCGTCACGAACTTGCCGTCTTTATCGACCGTCGCCTGCCCGACCAGGCTGATTGCGTACTGATAATACGATTCGGCGTTCTTGGGATTATCCGGGGCGGCGTCAATAGCTGCCTTGAACGCCTTGGACGCGGGTTCGCCCTGGCCGATGTTGGTCAGCAGAGCGCCCAAGTTGTAGTACCGCTGGAATGCCGTGGTGGGGTCGAGTTCCGCGGCTTTCTTTAGCTCTGCTTCGGCTTCGGGATACTTTTTGGCTTTCGCCAGCGCCAGACCGTAGTTATTGTGGGTAGCCGGATCGTCCGGTTTGAGCTCGATCGATTTGTTGTACGCTTCGATACCTTTGGCGGTAGCCGCGTCGAAATCCGCCCCGGTCTTGGTGCTCGCCAACCCCAGGTAAGCATCGCCCAGGTTCGACCACACCGCCGGCTGGGTAGCGTCGACGGTCGTGGCTTTCTCGAGAGCCGTTACAGCCTCCTGATACTTCTCCGCCTTGGCGTCCGCGGTGGTCTGCGTGGGCGCTGCCTGGAGAGCCGCCAGCCCTTCGTTGAAGGCCTCGTTAAGGGCCTTCTGTTTCTGTATCTTGCCTTTATTCTCCGTCATCGATTTCTCGAGAGCTGCTTTCTGCTCGGGCGTCAGTTCCTTCTTGAGATCGTCGGAGATCTGGCCGGATTCCATGGCCTGCTTTACCAACTCGTTCTTGCCGCTGTTGGCGGCCGTACTCTTGCGCAGATCGAAGTCCGTCGGGGGATGATCGCCCATCTTCGGCTTCACGTTGTGTACTACATCGGCTTCCTTCCCATCGACGATCACGCTCACGTCAAATGTGCCCAGCGGCACACCCGTGTGGATATAATGGCCATGCTTATCGGTCTTTAATTGAGCATCCCACTTGATATCCGTCCGGTGGATCTTGACGATCGCCCCTTGAATGGGCTTGCCGTCAACGCCAGTGACGGTTCCCTCCAGCGTGGTTATCTGTGCTAAGGCACTGGCGGCGAACATGACGAGTCCGGCAATCGTCAGCGCCAAGCTACGAAGCTTCATAAAACCTCCAAACTCGGGTTTAATTGTCTTAAACCCCAGTATACCTTATTCGTTAAATAACAGAATCTAGCCCCGCCGGGCAGTTCGAGCGAGGACTGCTCGGTTCGCTGGGGTCTTGACGGCACTTGGCGATTTGGCGAGATCATTCTTGGAGTCCATTGACGATGCGGGTGATACCGTGTTTGATTAGAGCGACGTTGAAGTTGATCAGCAGTCCCAATCGCTTGTCGGCAAGCTTCAGATAAGTGAGGAATTGCTTCTTGTGCACGGGCGCGACGGTTTCCACGGCCTTGATTTCCACAATCACCTGGTCCTCCACCAACAGGTCCGCATGAAAGCCTGTCTGGATGCCAACCGACTCATAGACGACGGGAATGGCTTGCTGGCGGGAAACACGCAATCCGCGCTTCTCCAACTCGTAGGTGAGAGCCGCCTCATATACGGATTCCAGCAGTCCCGGACCGAGGGTCGTATGCACTCGGTACGCCGCGTCTACAATCTGCCGGGCCACGGCATTTTCGTCCATTCCGGTCCATGATAGATTTTCTCGCCAAGACGCGAAGATCGCCAAGGCGGAAGCAGGAGACGCTCGGCCGCTATTCTGCCTCTATGGCGGATGGTTTGAGCGCACGGTACCAGGACATGCTGACGGGCAGATACGACTGCGTAGATGGCATCGTTGTGAATGGCTACTTCCGTCCCGGACACAATGCCGGCGGGTTCCGGATCTGGTGGCACAACCTGACTGGGGGTGTGGAGACATTGGACAACAACCATCTGATGCGGCTGGCAGGCCGATTCAGCCGTCGGGTGCGTGGCTGGGCCAAGGCCAACGGGGTCCCGGCGATCGATTGCCGAGCCGGCGAGCGGAAGCACGATCTGGCGGAAGAGCATCTCCAGAGCACCCCGGTCAAGCAGGGTGTATTTCTGATCCTGGTGAGAAAAGCGCAGGCGCCGGTGTGGGAAGTCAGTATGAGTGGGAAGCAACACCATCTGGAACGTAAGAAACCCATGCCGTATGGGAATCCCCTGGTGGTTCTACGGGAGAAAGCCATCCGCCCGTTGCTGGCCGCCACCCAAGAGACCCGGCCGTCCCGCGGGTCACAGAACCCGACGGCGCTGGACCGTCACTACGTAACAATCCGCGGCGCCATGGCGGGCATCTTGCGGGAACTCGGAGTAGCTGCCTGATCGACAGAGAATTTGTCGGGCTTCGCCCCTAAGAGCCCAACAGGCTGCTGAAAAGGGCACATAGGCCGCTGATAAACGCAGATGAACGCGGATAAGTTATTTGTTTTCAATCGGCGTTTATCGGCGTTCATCGGCGGCTAATTCCTTATACAAAATAGTAGTTGGCTCCAGCTTTTGCCCGCGCGGATCGATGGCGTACCGCGGGATAATTCCGGCGGCCACGTAGCCCATCGAAAGGTAGAGCGGCTCCGCCATGTCCCCGGTGCGCGTATCGAGGGTAATGAGAGTTCGCATTTCACGCTGGGCCACATTCTCGATCGCCGACATCAAGGCGCGGCCCACCCCGCGGCGGCGCGCCTTGGGAAGCACCAGAAGCTTGGCCACCTCGGCGCGGTGCTGCTGATTGGGAGGCGTGTCGAGAATCAATTGCGCGGTCCCTACAATCTCGCCGCCGTTCCGCGCCAGCAACACCACCCGTTTTCCGTCCTCGACACCGGGCAGCACCTTTTCGCGCCAGAATGCCCGCGCATCGGCAAGCGAGAACGGCAGCACGAAGCTCACGCTCGCGCCGGCATGCACCGCGGCATGCAAAACGCCGGCGAGGCTGTCGAGATCCGCCCCCGCGCCCTTGGCGCGCGGTCTCCATTCTTCGATACGGACCGGCCCTAACAGCATTTGGCGCGCGCGTATTTCGCGCGCAGGCGCTCTTCCGAGAAGCGCCGCCACTCCGCGCCCGAATGCTCGCGGCCATGCGCGGCCAGATGCCGCTGGTACGCGTTTTCGTCGGCCAGTTCGCGGAGGATAGCGAAGACAATGCGCCCGAAGCGCCGCAGCCGCGTCATATTTCCTCCGCTTGCAGGCGAGACGGCACGAAGGGCGCCTCGCGCACGCGCGCGTCCGCGGTGCCGCGCAGGATTCCCACCCAGACGCGCGCGGAATCCACCAGAACAACGGCCACCAGCGCCATCAGAACGCCGCACACCGCGGCATCAAGGCGCGCATTGAAGATCAGCGTTTGGGTGGCGGTGCCCGCCGCGCCCGCCGCGGCGAGTTTGTCCGCCTGCGCCAGGAATCCGATCGCCGGAAGGGGCGAGAAAATCTTCTGCGATCCGGCGGTGAACGTTACCGTCACCAGCCACGCCAGCGGCGCGAACGTGATCCATGCGTACCGCGCGCCATGCATCTTCAGCAGGATGGTGGTCGCCACCGAGAGCGCAATGGTGGCGAGCAGTTGGTTGGAAATGCCGAATAGCGGCCACAACGAATTGATGCCGCCCAGCGGATCGCGCACCCCCTGAATCAGAAAGTAGCCCCAGGCCGCGACCACCATCCCGCTGGTGAGGATCACTCCCGGCATCCACATCATCCGGCCCAGCGGCGGCGCCACGTGGCTCAACAGATCCTGCAGCATGAAGCGGCCCACGCGCGTGCCGGCGTCGATGATGGTGAGGATGAAGAGCGCCTCGAACATGATCGCAAAGTGGTACCAGAATCCGATGACGGCGCCGCCTCCGGTGCGCGCGAAAATGTGCGCCATGCCCAGCGCCAGCGAAGGCGCGCCGCCGGTGCGGAAGAATAGCGTGTTCTCGCCTACGTCCTTCGCCAGTTGCGCCATGGTAGCGGCGGTGACCGGGAATCCCCAATGCGAAATCGTGGCGGCGGCCGCGGCGGGAGTGGCGCCCACCACTCCGGCGGGCGAGTTCACGGCGAAGTACACGCCCGGTTGCAGCACGCACGCCGCTATCATCGCCATGATCGCCACGAAGCTCTCCATCAGCATCGAGCCGTACCCGACCGGAACGGCGTGCCACTCCTTGGCGATCATCTTCGGTGTCGTGCCCGAGGAGATCAGCGAATGGAAGCCGGAGACCGCGCCGCAGGCGATGGTGATGAAGCAAAACGGGAAGATTTTGCCGGCGAAAATCGGCCCCGTGCCGTCGACGAATCGCGTGAACGCGGGCAGTTGCAGCTCTGGGCGCACGAACAGGATGCCCACCGCCAGCATGAAGACCACCCCGAGCTTCACGAAAGTGCTCAGATAATCGCGCGGGGCGAGCAGCATCCAGACGGGAAGCGCGCTGGCCAGAAAGCCATAGACGATGATGCCGATAGCGAGCGCCATCGCGCTCAGCGTGAACATCGGCGCGAGGCTCGCCGACGCCCCGACAAACCGCCCGCCGAAAATACTGGCCAGCACGAGAACAAATCCGATGGCGGAACATTCCAGCACCTTGCCCGGACGCCAGTAGCGCAGGTAGAGTCCCATGAACAGCGCCACAGGCATAGTGGCGGCGATGGTGAACGTGCCCCACGGGCTGCCCCTGAGCGCGTTCACCACCACCAGTCCGACCACCGCCAGCAGAATCACCATGATGATGAGCACCGTGACCAGCGCGATGAATCCGCCCACTTTGCCGATCTCCTCGCGCGCCATTTTCCCCAGCGATTTGCCGTCGCGCCGCATAGAAGCGAAGAGAATCACGAAATCCTGCACGGCCCCGCCCAGCACCGCGCCGATCACGATCCACAAGGTGCCCGGCAGATAGCCGAATTGCGCGGCGAGCACCGGCCCCACCAGCGGCCCCGGTCCGGCGATGGCCGCGAAGTGGTGCCCCAGGAGGATCCATTTATTGGTGGGCTCGAAATCGTGCCCGTTGCGGAGCCGTTCGGCGGGAGTGGCGCGCTGGTCGTCGAGCGCCATCACGCGGGCGGCAACGAATCGCCCGTAAAAACGGTACGCCGTGATGTACGTGCACGCGGCGGCGAGCACCAGCCAGATGCTGTTGATATGCTCGCCGCGAATGAGCGCCACGCCGCCCAAACAGACTGCCGCGGCCACGGCAATCGCGCCCCAAAGGAGATGGCTGAGAAGTTTCACGTTCTAAAAGTCTACTAAAAGCACCGCTCCCTCGCGGTCGGTATGCCAGGATAAGCCTGGCTGATCTTGTGAACTGAAAGGAGTTCACCATGTAAATTGCCTGTTCAGCATGTAGCCGAACGAGTGCGAGTCTCAGCGATGGGACGGGCAAGTCGGGAGGCGAACACGCGAGCCGTAACGCAAGTGAACCCGATTCGGCCTCGATAGGAAAACGAAGGTGGCCAGTCCGCCGACTAGGATGAAGCCAGACAAGACCGTTGGTGAAGCAACAGGCAAGGGCAGCCAGCGGACCTTCCGGGGTGGTAGGGGACAGCGCGCGTGGAAAGGTCAGTCGAGGAGCCTGGGAGGTCCGGCACGGCGGCGAGCGCAAGCGAGCGACGTACGACGGAAATACATAACCGGCGGAACGGTCGTGTTGGGAATCGGAGAGGCCCATAGTAGCGATGGAAGCGGGGTAACGCCCGTGGAGCGAAGGGGCCTTACTGAAAGCATGAATCTGTAAGAGGAGGAGAAAACCGCTTGGATGAAAATCCCACTACGGAGACTCGGGCAGCCGCAAGAACGGCGAGACCGGAAACGGTGAAAGAGCCAGGACTGTCGGAGAAAGTTTCTCAACTGAGACAGAAGCTGGGCCAAAAGGCCAAGCAGGAACCGAAGTTCCGGTTCTACGCTTTATACGACCGGATTCATCGGATGGATGTGTTGGAAGCGGCATGGGAACGGGTGCGCCAGAATGACGGATCGCCCGGGGTGGATGGCCTCACGATCCAACAAATTGTGGAGTCAGACCAAGGCGCAGCGGGATTTCTGGAAGGCATAGAGTACTCGCTACGGACGAAGACCTACCAGCCGAGGGCGGTAAAACGGGTGTACATCACAGTGTTTCAAGCCGATTCCGGTCCTGATTGGAGAGCTGAATCGGCATCTGAAGGGATGGGCCAACTACTTTTCCATTGGATACCCCACCAGCGCTTACTCGGAGATCGAGCGCCACGTCCAGGAACGTCTGATCCAACATTTGCAACGGCGCAGCCAGCGGCCGTACCGGCCTCCC
>Ga0181521_10001319_pt1 | contig 30963 bp, 28 predicted proteins | sample PEATcosm2014_Bin_32_FD_119764 | JGI IMG/M metagenome (GOLD analysis project Ga0181521, IMG submission 119764) | Peatland microbial communities from MTU Mesocosm Facility, Houghton, MI, USA - PEATcosm2014_Bin02_60_metaG | ecosystem: Environmental > Terrestrial > Soil > Wetlands > Peat | place...
ATGGGCGCGACAAACTCGCGATTGTACCGCCGCCGATCAGTCCCGACGGTAAATGGCATGAGATCCATGCGAGCCATCAGACCCTCGCGCTGACCGCCCGAACCGCGGAGCTGCCGGGCCATGCGTAGCGCCGCCCGCCGCCATCCCTGGCAGCCCCTGACCATGACTTGGGCCGAAGTCGCGGATGTCGCGTTCCGTCGGTCGGAGTCCTGGCTGCGCGATCACATGCCGGACGACTTTCCAAAGCCCGACCCAATCTACGGTCTGTTCGCGACCGAGGCAGTCCAGGCTTGGGTGCGCCGCCGCTTCAATCTTGCCAGCCACGCTGGAGACCCGCACGATGCCGAAGCAACCCTTATCCGGCGAGCCAATGGGCCGCATCGAAATTCGCTACCTTGTTGAGCGGCCTCGCAAGCGGAAGGGGCCACGGTTCTATTGGATTCCCACCGCGAAGCTCCAGGAGGCCGGATTCCTGCCGCGCCGCCTCGCGGATGACCCACTGGCAGCAGCGCAACAAGCCGAAGCCGAGAACCGAAAGCTCGATGCGTGGTATGCTGGCGAGACGCCGCAGCCGTCCCGCTTGGCTGACGGGCTGCATGCGCTGAACGATCTCTTCCAGCGCGACGAGGACTTCCGTGACGGCATGAAGCCGCGGACCCAGCAAGACTACCTCTACAACATCAAAGCTTCCCTCGAATGGGCGGACGGCATCCCGGTCAGCCAGATCAGCGCGAAGGCCGTGCGTACTTGGTACCGGAGCCAGAAGGAGACCTATGGCGTCTCCACGTCTCGTAACCGCATGGCGGCGCTCCGCCGCCTACTGCGGTTCGGGGTTACCGAGGGTTGGATCGCAGCCAATCCTGCCACCGGCCTGCGCGTAAAGGCACCTGCCAGCCGGCACCGTGTCTGGACCCTGGCAGAGCGGGACGCTTTCTGCGCCGCTGCCCGAGATGCCAAACGCCCGTCCATGTCTCTGGCCGTCATGCTGGGCTGGTGCCTTGGTCAGCGGCCCGCCGATCTGAGGACACTTGCCTGGTCCGCGTATGACGGACGGACGATCCGGATCAGGCAAGCGAAGACGGAGCAATCCGTCGCGATCCCAGCGCTGCCCGAGTTGCGCACTCTGCTTGAAGCCACACCACGCGTCTCGACGCAGATGGTGGTCTCCGAGAACACGGGCCGACCCTACCAGGAGTCCGACTTCCAGCACACGTTCGCCGAGATCCGGGATGGCGCCGGGATGCCAGCCGACCTGCAATTTCGTGACCTGCGCCGCACCCTCGCGACCGCCCTCGGTGCCGCAGGCTGCACAGACGACCAGATTCGCGCCATCACCGGGCATCAAACACGCGAGGTCGTTGCGGTTTACGTGCGGCCCAACGATGCGTTTGCCAAGGGCGCGATGGGCCGGCTACAACGCGCCCGGAAGAACGCCAGTTGAACGTGTTCAACAAAAGCGTTCAACTGGGACCACAGCTAAGTCATTGAAATGCCGGGTTAGCACAGTGGTAGTGCAGCGGTTTTGTAAACCGAAGGTCGGGGGTTCAAATCCCTCACCCGGCACCATCGCCGCAGCTTGGCCAAGGCCGGCGTTGCGCCTCGATCAGTAGCCGTATGTGGGATAGGGCGGCGGGTAGTAGCCCGGATAATAGGCCGGGGGCGGATAGTAGACCGGTGGCGGAACGTAGTATGGCGCCGGCCCGATGAAGACGCCGCCGCTCCAACAGCAGCCCCAAACACCGCCGTGCCAGCCCCAGCCGCCGCCACCGTGCCAGCCGCCGCCGCCGCCACCGTGCCAGCCGCCGCCACCGCCATGCCAGTTGCCATGTCCGGTGCCATGGTGCTGGGCCTGTGCGGCCGAGGGAGCAAGGGCAAGGCAGCCGACAGCAGCAACAAACAGCGCGGCACCTGCGGTACGTCGAACAAAAGAGCGAAGAGCGCGCATAATCGCAAACTCCGAAGCACGGTCTCTATATGGGCACCTATTGCGGCGGAGTTATGACACGTCGTTGTGAGCGGGGCACCGGCCCGGTCAGATGGTCCGGCCTCCGCTGTTGGCCGCCTGCGCGTGCGGCGGTTCGGCCGGGCCAGCAGGTCATCAAGCGGTGCGGCGGCGGATCAGAAATCCAGATCCGCGTAATGCTCCGGTGCTGTCAGGCCAGCCACGCGATCGACCAGCAGCCCGCGGAAGCTTGGGCGCGACTTCATCCGCGCGTACCACTCCTTCGCCGGGGCCGAGAGCGTCCAGTCCACGTCGCCGATGAAATCGAGGCTGGACAGATGCGCCGCCGCGGCGAAGTCCGCCAGGGACAGCGCGCCTCCGGCGAGCCACTTGCGCGTCTCCGCCAGCCAGCCGAGGTATTCGATATGGTAGCGCAACGCAAGATAACCGGTGCGCATCGCCGCCGGATCGGGATTGCCGCGCGCGGTGAGCCGCTTCATGAATTTTTCACCGAGCAGGTTGCGGGTCACCTCGTGGGCGAACTTGCCGTCGAACCAGGCGACGAGGCGGCGCACTTCCACCCGCTCGGCCAGGGTGCGGCCCATCAGGCCGATGTCGGGGTAGGCTTCCTCGAGATACTCGCAGATGACGTTGGAATCGGCGATCGCCAGGCCGTTGTCCTCCACCAGTGTCGGCACGGTGCCGGCCGGGTTGAGTTCCAGGTATTCCGGCCGGCGCTCCCATACCTTTTCCAGGCGCAGTTCGTGGGGCAGGCGCTTTTCCGCGAGTGCCAGGCGAACCTTGCGGGAGTAGGGCGATAGCGGCAGGTGGTAGAGCAGGCGCATTGGGCAGTTATGGCACCCCGCCGCGCGTCGCGCCAAGCGGAACGCGGGCGGGTCGCAGGGCGATCGGCTGCACGAAGCAAGGACAGGGGCCTTGCGTCGGTGCCTCACCCGAGAAGGTGCTGCGCCCGCCGGACTGCCGCCACGGGCGGCGCCCTGGCCCTGCCCGGTTCATGCCGCCTTGCAAGTGATCGGCCTTATCAGGGGGAACGAGCGCCATTCCCCTGGCGCGTGTGGATTGAGAAAACCGACGGTCATTCGTCGGTCGGAGCTCGTTGGGGAAAAGTCGTGTTGATTTCTTGTTGTTTTGCTACGGGGCCGGCCGATGCAAGACAGCCGGCGCAGCCCGGGCTACCGGCGGCGCAAACGGGATCAACCGGACGGCGCGCCCTCCGCTCTTGTTCCGCTCCCATCGCAACGCTACCTCCTACGGCTACAGGCAAGGACCCGACCCATGGCGCAGGCGATTCGCCCGGTAATGCTGGTGATCCTCGATGGCTTCGGCTGGCGCGAGGCATCCGAGGACAACGCGGTCCGTCTGGCGAAAACGCCGACCTTCACAAAACTGTGGCAGTCCTGCCCGCACGCCTTTCTGCACACCTCCGGCCGTGACGTGGGGTTGCCCGACGGCCAGATGGGCAACTCCGAGGTCGGCCACATGAACATCGGCGCCGGCCGCGTGGTGCGCCAGGAACTGGTGCGCATCGGCGATGCCATTGCCGACGGCAGCATCGCCAAGGCTGCGCCGCTCACCGACTTCATCGGCAAACTCAAGCAGTCGCACGGCACCTGCCACTTGCTCGGCCTGGTCTCCCCGGGTGGCGTGCACTCGCACCAGGACCATGCCGTCGCCCTGGCGAAGATCCTGCACGATGCCGGCATCCCCACCGTCGTGCACGCCTTCACCGACGGCCGCGACACCCCGCCGCAATCCGGTGCCGATGACATCGCCCGCCTGCGCTCTGCGCTGCCGCAAGACATCCGCATCGCCACCGTCTCCGGCCGCTACTTCGCCATGGATCGGGACAAGCGCTGGGACCGCGTCGCCAAGGCCTACGCCGCGCTCGCCGAAGCCGAGGGCGCCCGCGTTGACGACCCGGTCAAGGCCGTCCAGGCCGCCTACGCGGCGGAAGAATACGACGAGTTCATTCCGCCCGCGGTCATCGGCGACTACAAGGGCATGCAGGACGGCGACGGCATCCTGTGCTTCAACTTCCGCGCCGACCGGGTCCGCGAAATCCTCGCCGCCCTGCTCGATCCGGCGTTCGACGGCTTCCCCCGCAAGCGGATCATCAAGTTCGCTGCCGCGCTCGGTATGGCCTACTACGCCGACGCGTTGGCGCCGTTCCTCGGCGTGCTGTTCCCGCCCGACAAGCTGGACCACATCCTCGGCGGCGTGGTGGCGGCGGCCGGTAAAACCCAGCTCCGCCTGGCGGAGACCGAGAAATACCCGCACGTCACCTACTTCCTGAATGGCGGCCAGGAGACGCCCTTCCCGCGCGAGGACCGCATCATGGTGCAGTCCCCCAAGGTCGCTACCTACGACCTGCAACCCGAGATGTCGGCCCCGGAACTGACCGACAAGGCGGTCGCGGCGATCGACGGGGGCAAATACGACATGATCGTGCTGAACTTCGCCAACCCCGACATGGTCGGCCACACCGGCGTCCTGGCCGCCGCGATCAAGGCGGTGGAGACGGTGGACACCGGCCTCGGCCGCATCGTCGAGGCGGTGCGGAAGCAGGGCGGCGCGCTGCTGGTCACCGCCGACCACGGCAATTGCGAGCTGATGAAGGACCCGGCGACCGGCGGCCCGCACACCTCGCACACCACCAACCCGGTGCCGGTGGTGCTGGTGGACGGCCACGCCAAGGCGATCCAGGACGGCATCCTGGCCGACGTCGCGCCGACCTTGCTGGACCTGATGGGCATACGGCAGCCGCAGGAGATGACCGGGCACACTCTGATCCGCCACGATGCGGCGAAAGCTGCGGAATAACGTCGCTGGTTGGTGCAAGGCAGTCCTCCCCCTCCCCTTGTGGGAGGGGGTTGGGGGGAGGGGTTCGTGCCGCACGAACCCCTCCCCCCAACCTTGGTCCACTTCGCGGCCCAAGCCCTCAAGGGGCGGGGGAGTATCCTCCTCCTCGCTCCGACCCTGCTTCCTGGCAGCCGCCCTGCTTGTCCTGACCGCCGCCTCACCCCCGCCGAAAGACCAGGCGACCCGCCAGCAGGTAGAGGAAGCCGAACGGGCGCGTGCGGCGGACCAGGCGGCGCAGCAGCAGGCGGCCGCCCGCGCCGCCGCCGCCGCCGCCGAGGCGCAGCGCCTGGCCGACCAGCGCGTCGCCGCCGCGGCCAAGCTGCGCCAGGCCGAGGCCGCCACGGAAGCCGCCGCCACCCGCATGGACGACCTGCAACGCCAGCGCCGCGCCGCCGCCGCCAGCCTGGCCGCCCGCGCGGAGGCGATGCAGCCGCTGCTGCCGGTGATCGAGCGCCTCTCGCTTTATCCCGCCGAAACCCTGCTCGCCGTGCCTGCCGCGCCGGAGGACACCCTGCGCGGGGTCATCGTGCTGCAAGGCCTGGCCCGCCAACTCCAGCAGGAGTCGGCCGCGCTGCGCACCGCCCAGGCGACGCTGGACGCGGCCACGTCCGCCGTGCAGGCCGAGACGCCGAAGCTGGCGGCTGCCGAGGCAGCGCAGCAGCAGGAAGCGGTGGCGCTGGACCAGCAGATCGCCGCCGCCCAGGCCGACCGGCAGGCAGCCGAGGCCGACGCCGACGCCGCTGCCTCCCGCGCGGCGGACCAGGCGGCGCGGGCGGAAACGCTGCGTGCCATGTTGGTCACGCTGGATGCCCAGCGCCGCGCCGAGGCCGCCACCGCCCGCGAGGAAGCCGCCCGCGCCACCCGCGAGAAGCACCTCGCCGAGGCCCAGGCGGCGCATGAACGCGAGGCCGCGCTGAGCCACCCGACCGGGGGCGGCACGCTGGCCGCGGCGGCGGCACCGAAGGGCCAGCTCACCGCGCCGGTCGTGGGGACGGTGTTTCGCTCCTGGGGTGATCCGACCGATGCCGGTCCGGCCACCGGTATTTCCTACCATGCCGCGCCGGCGGCGCGGGTGGTGTCGCCCTGCGCTGGGCGGGTGGAGTTCGCCGCGCCCTTCCGCAGCTATGGGCTGCTGATGATCCTGGACTGCGGCGGCGGCTACCACGCGGTGCTGGCCGGCTTCGATCGGCTGGACGCCAAGGTCGGCCAGGACATGCGCCCCGGCGAGCCGGTCGGCGTGATGCCGGGTTGGGAGCCCGGCGCCGGCGCATCGCGTCCGTCGCTGTATATCGAGTTGCGCCACGACGCCCAGCCGGTGAACCCCGCTCCCTGGCTGAAGGCCACGAGTTAACAGAACCTCTCCCGCGGGGCGGGAGAGGTGTACGGCGCCGCGTGCTGCACCTCGATCGTGACATGCGACAGCGCGGGCAGGTCCGCCAGCCGCGCGCGATAGAACGCCGCATCGCGCGGCGCGTCGGTCGCCACGGCGAGAATGACGCCCAGGTGGCCCGGCCCCAGCCGCCACACATGCAGGTCGGTCAGCCGGTCGCCGGCGGATTCCACCGCGCGACGGATGCTCTGTGTCGTGTGCCGGTCCGGCGCCATGTCGAGCAATACCGCACCGGTGTCGCGGATCAGCGTCCAGGACCAGCTCACGATGACCGCCGCGCCGATCATGCCGGCGAGCGGGTCCATCCACAGCCATCCGAACAGCCACGCCAGGCTCAGCCCAACGATCACCAGCAGCGACACGGTGGCATCCGCCAGCACATGCACGATGGCGGCACGCATGTTGTTGTCGCGATGCGCGGCGGCATGGGCGTGGCCGTGCCCGGTGTGGGCGTGGTCGTGGTGATCATCGTGGTCCCGCGCGTGGTCGTGATCGTGGTCGTGCTCCGCGTGGTCGCTATCGTGGTCGTGATCATGGTGGTCGTCGTCGGTGTGGCCACCATGGCGATCTTCATGCGCATGCTCGTGCGCGCCGAGCAACCACGCGCTGGTCAGGTTCACCGCCAGCCCCAGCCCGGCGATCGGAATCGCCTCGCGGAAATGGATCGGCACCGGAGCGATGAAGCGGCTGATCGCCTCGTAACCGATCAGCACCGCAATCATGAGCAATACGATGGCGCTGCTGAACCCGGCGAGGTCGCCCAGCTTGCCGGTGCCGAAGCTGAAGCGCGGATCGTCGCTATGCCGGCGGGCGTAGCTGTAGGCCAACGCCGCCAGCAGCAGAGCCCCGGCGTGGGTGGACATGTGCATCCCGTCGGCGACCAGCGCGATCGAGCCGAACAGCAGGCCGCCGACGATCTCCGCGACCATCATGGCGGCGCACAGCACGATCACCGCCCAACTGCGCCGCTCGTTGGTTTCGTGCGCGGTGCCGAGGAAGACGTGGCTGTGTGCCGCTTGCATCGCTCGCCTCACTTCAGGTAGCTGCGCACCACGTCGAGCAATTGTTCCGCCGCGGCTCGGTTCAGCGCGTCCGGATGTTTTTCCCCGTCTACCAGGTGCGTGCGCACATGATCCTCGACGACCTCGGCCATCAGGCCGGCCATCGCGCCGCGCGCCCCCGCGATCAGATGCATCACCTGCTCGCAGCCGGCCTCGCTTTCCAGCGCGCGTTCGACCGCTTCGATCTGGCCGCGGATGCGGCGCACGCGGGCGAGCAGTTTGCGCTTGTGGTGGATGGTGTGGGTCGTGGGTGGGGCACAATAGGTTAGGGGGGTATCCCATACAAGCCTGCCCCGCTGGCGGTGCGCGGCGACAGGCGCATGATGCCGCCGATCGGGAGGAACCCATGCTGCTCGGATTGGACCCGCTGCTGTCGCCTGACCTGCTGCATGCTCTGGCCAGTGCAGGCCATGGCGACCGGATCGCCATTGTGGACGCCAACTTTCCCGCGGCCAGCATGGCGCGGCGGTTGGTCACGCTGCATGGCGCGAACGCCACCGCCGCCCTGGTCGCGGTGCTGTCGGTGCTGCCGGTCGACGATTTCGAACCCGACCCCGTCGTGGTGATGCAAGTGGTAGGCGACCAAGAGCATACGCCGGAGGCGGTGGCGGAGTTCACGCGCGTGCTGGCCCACGCCGGCGTCGCGCCGCCCGCCAGGCTGCCGCGCCACGACTTCTATCGCGCGGTCAAGGAGGCCTACGCGGTGGTGCTGACCGGCGAGCGCCGGCTCTACGGCAACATCATGCTGACCAAGGGCGTGGTGCGGTGATGCGCGTCGATGCGCATCACCATGTCTGGCGGCTGGAGCGCGGCGATTACCACTGGCTGACTCCCAACCTGCCGATTCATCGCGACTACGGCTTGCAGGATCTGCGTCCGCTGCTGCGCGATGGCTGCCCCGGGGCGCTTGATCCGGGGGTTACCGCGACGGTGCTGGTGCAAGCGGCGCCGACCGAGGCGGAGACGCGCTTCCTGCTGCAAGTGGCGCGCGACTCGGACGGCCTGGTGCGTGGCGTCGTCGGCTGGGCGGACCTCGCCGCTGCTGATGCGCCCGCGCGCATCGCCTCGCTGGCCAGCGACGCCCTGCTCAAGGGCCTGCGTCCGATGTTGCATGACATTCCTGACAAGGAATGGATTCTCCGTCCCGACGCGCAGCCGGCATTGGCCGAGATCGCCGCGCGGGGGTTGGTGTTCGATGCCTTGATCCGGCCGCCGCATTTGCCGGTGGTGCTGGAACTGGCGCGGTGCCACCCCACGTTGCGGATCGTGATCGACCACGGAGCGAAGCCGGCCATCGCCGCTGGTGGCATGCAGCCCTGGGCGGTGGACATCGCCCGCGTGGCGCGCGAAACGCAGGCGGTGTGCAAGCTGTCGGGCCTGGTGACGGAGGCGGCACCGGACTGGCGCGTCGCCGATCTGCAACCCTATGTCGAGCATCTGCTCGAAACGTTCGGACCGCAGCGTCTGATGTGGGGCAGCGACTGGCCGGTGGTGGACCTCGCCGGCGGCTACCTGCGCTGGCGCGACGCCACGCTGCGGTTGCTGCGGCACCTGCCCGATGCGGCGCGCGATGCCGTGCTGGGCGGCACGGCGGCGACGGTCTACCGCCTGTGAATTGAACCCGGAAGGAAAAGTCGCGATGCGCAAACTGGATGAGGCCGACGAGGCACAACTGCTGGAATCCATCGATCGCTGGGTGGAGCGCGAGCTGAAGCCGATCGTCAAGGAGTACGACCACGCCGACCGCTATCCGACGCACATTGTCGAACAGATGAAGGAACTCGGCCTGTTCGGTGCGACCATCGGTGCCGAGTATGGCGGCCTGGCGCTGCCGGCGAGCAGCTACGCGAAGATCGTGATGCGCATCGCCGCGGTGTGGATGGCGATCACCGGCATCTTCAACTCGCACTTGATGCTGGCGCTCGCGGTGGAGAAATTCGGCACTCCGGCGCAGAAGCGGCACTGGCTGCCATTGCTGGCGAGCGGCACGGTGCGCGGTGGTCTGGCGCTGACCGAGCCCGATGCCGGCACCGACCTGCAAGCGATCCGCACGACGGCGCGGCGCGATGGCGACCATTATGTGATCAATGGCGTGAAGACCTGGATCTCCAACGGCATCGAGGGCAACTGCGTCGCGCTGCTGGTGAAGACCGATCCGCACGCGCAGCCGCGGCACAAGGGCATGAGCCTGTTCATCGCTCCGAAGCAGGCGGGATTCACGGTCGGTCGTAAGTTGCAGAAGCTGGGCTATCATTGCATCGATTCCGGCGAACTGGTGTTCGAGGATTACCGCATCCCGGCGGATCACCTGATCGGCGGGGTCGAGGGCCAGGGCTTCTACCAGACGACCGGCGGCCTGGAACTCGGGCGCATCAACGTAGCGGCGCGTGGCGTCGGGATTGCCGAGGGCGCGCTGATGCTCGCCACCGAATACGCGCAGATCCGCAAGACCTTCGGCAAGCCGATCTGCGAGCACCAGGCAATCCAGTTGAAACTCGGCGAGATGGCGACGCGAGCGCGCGCGGCGCGGCTGCTGACGCTGGATGCCGCCGCCGCGTTCGATCGCGGCGAGCGCTGCGACATGGAGGCAGGGATGGCGAAATACTTTGCGTCCGAGGCGGCGCTGGAAAATGCCACGGAATCGATGCGCATCCACGGCGCCTACGGTTACTCGGTCGAGTTCGACATCGAGCGGCTGTACCGCGATGCGCCGCTGATGTGCATTGGGGAGGGGACGAACGAGATGCAGCGCATCATCATCGCGCGGCAGCTTATCAAGCGGCATGCGGTGGGGTGAGACAAGAGTCGTTCGGTCGGTGTGGTGGCCGGGTTTGTCCCGGCTGCTCCGGCTTTTTGCGGCCTTGGCGGCGTCGGCGTGGGCGGCCGGCACGCCGGCCACCAGAACAGCCTTCGTACTCGGAGGGCAACCGAGGCGCCATCGATCCAGTCAATAAAAATAACATATATGTTTATTTCATTGACACAATCCTGGTTTCATGCTAACTTGGCCTTCGTTAGGCCACAGGCAGACGCGGAGGCGCCTGCCTTCATATTTTTGAGCGGAGCCTGCACATGGGAGCGCAACCAGCGCCAGCCGACCAACAGAATGTGTCACAACCAATGATTGTCAATGGAAGCGTAGGTCCGATCAATGTGGCCACCCTAAAGGCTTCGGTGGGCCTGACGAATGTCTATAAATTCACCCAGGATTTTCATTTCGTATTCAATCATTCGAGTTGCAGCTTCCGGCACGGTGGAATTTACGGTCTCCATCCCGAGCTGAAGACCGCGCTTATCGCGGCGTCGGCGCCAATGACGCAACTGTAACGGATTGGGATGATCGGCTGATGCTCATGCCGCAGCGCTCGTAGATCATGGTCGCTTTTCCGGTTGCGATTTCGATGCCGCGATCGACGAGCACTGTCCCATCGCCCGCGACCGAGCGCGTCGATTGGATCAGCCCCTGTGACATTGTTATCGTCGCCGTCAATCTTGCCCCGTTTCGTCTGGCCACGGTGAAGCGAAGTTCGTCATTCGAAAGGATGACCGCGTCGGTAACGGTATCAATGAGCCAAGGTGTCTGACCATCCAATGTGACTGTATGCACCACCTGTCCGGACGATAGGGCAGTCCAGGCGATACGCGGATTGTCGGCCGAGGCCACGCGGCGGCAATCCACCGACCAGGTCCCAATCAGGCCAAACGCCTGGAATGCCTCCGCCGGTGTCATGCGGGCATGTGCGCTGCTTGCCAGAAGGCAGCCGACCGCGCAGATGACGACCGCCCGCACGTGATCAGCGGGTCTTCGGGATTTCGAATCCCGCGCCGTGCTCGACGGACCGCACGATGGTGCTCAGGTCGTCGTCCGGCGATCCCGCGAAGATCGCGTGCTTGAACACCAGCCGCGCCGCCTGGCACACCCACATCGGCACGCCGAGTTCCTCGCCTTGCGCGATGGCCAGGTCGATGTCCTTCATCAGGATGTGCATCGCTGCGCCGTAGCCGAAACGGCGGTTCAGCACTTCGCGCGGGAACACACCCTCCGTCGCGGCGTTGTGGCCGGTACCGGCGTTGATCGCGGCGACCATCACCTCGGGATCGAGGCCGCCCTTGGCGCCCATCACGAAGGCCTCCGACGTCGCTGCCAGCGCCACCGCGACCAGGATGTTGTTGGTGAGCTTCAACACCTGTGCCGCGCCGGGCTTGTCGCCGGCCACCGTCACGGTCTTGCCCCATAGCGAGATCATCGGCCGCACCGTTTCGATCGCCGCCGGATCGCCGGAGACCATCACCGACAGCGTGCCGGCGCGCGCGCCAGGCGGGCCGCCGGAGATCGGGCAGTCCACCACGGTGACGCCGTTCGCCGCCAGCGCGGTTTCGATCTCACGCAGGAACGTCACGCCGACGGTGCAGGTGTTGACCAGGATTTTCATTGTTCCGCCGCGCAGCAGTCCGTTCTCGCCGAACACCACGGCGCGGAATGCGGCCAGGGTGGGCAGCGACACGAACACGATGCCGCATTGTTCGGCGAGCGCCCTGGGCGAGTCCGCCGGCCGCGCCTGGCGTTGCAGCAGCGGGCGCATCGCCGCTTCGTTGATGTCGTGGATGACCAGGCGGTGGCCGCCGTCCAGCAGTTTCTCCGCCATGGGTTGGCCCATGTTGCCGACCCCGAGATAGCCTGCGTCCATTGTGTTCCTCCCGCTTGCGGATGCCGCACGGCAGCGTGGCGCGGAACGGCCGCCGCGGCTATATGGCGAGGGACGGACTGCCGTCCTTTGCAACGAAGGCACAGCGCGGAGTGCAGACATGGCGATCGACCGTTACGATCCGCTCAAGGCGCCGGACCCGACGCAGTGGCTGGCGCTGGACGAGGGTGCGCGGATGGAACTCGTGACCGACTACCACGCAAGCGCCGGCGTCGCGCTGCCGAATGCGCGCGTGCATGCGGCGATGCATGTGGGGGTTGAGAACCAGGTCGCGCTCGGCGACGAAACGCCGGTGCGGGAGAAGGTGCGGCAGCTCATGGCGCAAGGATTGAATCGGCACGACGCGATCCACGCGGTCGCCTCGGTGCTGGTCAACCACCTCTACGATATGGCGAAGGGGAAGGCGCCGGCGGGCGATCCGAACGAACGGTATTACGCCGCGCTGAAGCGGCTCAATGCGCGGAAGTGGCTGCGCTCGGGGTGAGGGTCCGCCCGGCACTGTCTGCCGCGAACCAATCCACATGTCCGAGCCAGCCGCGTCGCCGCCGGGTGCGGCGGCGATCGCGTTGGCGTCACGCGGGCGGGTCGCAGGCCCGGATGGCGCAAAGTACCTCGGTGTCGCGACAGTGGTCAGCCCGCGGCCAGCGTGGTCGTCCGGTACAGGGTTGCGAGAGGCACCGAATAGCCGATGCCGCGCAATGCCAGAGTTCCGTCAGGACCGATGATCTGCGGTTCGTTCGGCCAGCTTCCGTCGGGCTGGCGACATAGTAGCTCCGCCTCGATCCGTGTGCTGTGAACTGCAAGTATCTCTGTCACGCCCGGAATGGTGGCGTCGGCCCAGATATTGGCCCGGGCTTCCGCTTCATTGCTGGGGACAGGATTTCGATCAGTAGCACGGGTTCCGGCATCATAGGGTCGCGCGTGGGGCTGGCACACGTTACTCCCAGGTCCGGCACGCGATAATTGCGGTTGGCCCGCACGCGGGGCACGATCCCCGGCTCGGTCACCACGCGGCAGGCGCTGCGCTGTTCGAGCAGGTGGTTGCCGAACAAACGCGCAATCTCGGCCTGCAACGAACCTTGCGTATCGTTCCCGGGCGCCATCGCGACGGGCTCGCCGTCGAGCAACTGCCAGGTTCGGCCGGACCGATCGTGCGGATCCCACGAGAGGAACTCGTCCAGGGTCATGCGGGCGGGTGCGTGCTTGCGAAGGGCAGCCATTCAGCCAGCATAGCACCTGGTCGGCCGACCGTCCCGTATGGCCGGCGTGGCAACTCGCCCCGTTGCGCAGCCCGGGAGCGCGGCCTAAGCCTCCGGCACCAGCCGGCGGAGACCCAGCATGGACCAGCAAATCCCCACCGACCCGCACGCCGAAATCCGCCAGGAGGTCGCGAAACTCTGCGCCCGCTTCCCCGGCGAGTACTGGCGCAAGCTGGACCAGCAGCGGGCCTATCCCACCGAGTTCGTGCGCGCGCTGACCGAGGCTGGCTACCTTGCCGCGCTGATCCCCGAGGAATACGGCGGCGCCGGCCTGACGCTGTCCGCCGCGGCGGCGATCCTGGAAACGGTGCAAGCCGAGGGCTGCAACGGCGCCGCCTGCCACGCCCAGATGTATATCATGGGCACCATCCTGCGGCACGGCTCGGACCGGCAGAAGCAGCAATACCTGCCGAAGATCGCCACCGGCGAGTTACGCCTCCAGGCGTTCGGCGTTACCGAGCCGACCAGCGGCACCGACACGACGTCGCTGCGCACCTTCGCCAAGCGCGAAGGTGACCACTACGTCGTCAACGGCCAGAAGGTATGGACCAGCCGCGCGGAACACTCCGACCTGATGCTGCTGCTGGCGCGCACCACGCCGCGCGAGCAAACGAAGAAGCGCACGGACGGGCTGTCCACGCTGATCGTCGATATGCAGGCGAGCCTGGGGAAGGGCCTGACGATCCGCCCGATCCGCACCATGATGAACCACAACTCCACCGAGGTGTTCTTCGACAACCTGATCGTTCCGGCGGAGAACCTGGTGGGCGAGGAGGGGCGCGGCTTCCGCTACATCCTCGACGGCATGAACGCCGAGCGGCTGCTGATCGCCGCGGAGTGCATCGGCGACGCCAAGTGGTTCCTGCAAAAAGCCACGGACTATGCGCGCGAGCGAAACGTGTTCGGCCGGCCGATCGGGCAGAACCAGGGCATCCAGTTCCCGCTCGCCAAGGCGTACGCGCAGATGCGGGCCGCCGAGCTGATGGTGCGCGAGGGCTGTGCGAAATTCGAGGCCGGGCTGACGCCGGGCGAGGAAGCCAACATCGCGAAGATGCTCGCCGCGGAAGCGTCGTGGGCGGCCGGCGAGGCGTGCATCCAGACGCATGGCGGGTTCGGCTTCGCCGAGGAGTACGACATCGAGCGGAAGTTTCGCGAGACAAGGCTGTACCAGGTGGCGCCGATCAGCACCAATCTGATTCTCTCGTATATCGCCGAACATGTGCTCGGGTTGCCGCGGAGTTATTGAGTGGGGGCTGGGGCGTTTTTTTCCGGACTCGTTACAACGAGCGTGGTAATCGCCGGCGGCAATGACGCGCGACATCGCGGGTCAGGCGCCGGCGGTGTCCGAGGCGGCTGCACCCACCCTCGTCGCCGGCGGCTTCGCCCGATCCGGCCGTTCTGAGCCACAACGCGGCACGGGGCCCGATCAGGCCCCGTGTTCTTGCGACAGTTGTATCGTCATGGGGGTTTGCTGTTGCGTCGATACCCCGGCGCGGGACGGCACGGAGCGAACCGGCTTCGGCTCAGGTTCGCCGTCGGCGGCGGCGGATCAGGCCGAGACCGGCGAGCCCAAGGCCGAGCACCGAGAGGGTGGCCGGCTCGGGAGTCTCGACGATCAGGTCCATGTCGCCGTTTGCGATGGTGCCCAGGAACTTGCCGGTGATCGTGTCCGTGCCGGCCGGGAGGTAGAACGTCCCCGAGCTATAGTTGGCATCCGCCAACGCGCACTTGATGTCGATGCCGCAACTGTTGTCGGTGGTGGACAGCGGCAGCGAGGTCAAGCCGTCAAGGTCATTCGATTTCACGTCCGCACCGTTGTACGACTGCTGGCCACCGGGGACTATGCCGGTTGCGCCTGCGGGAGCAATCGCTGCCGGGTTTCCATTGACGAAGATCTGGAACTGGTCGCCCGAGGTCTGCACGTCCGTGACCAGAAGCGTGCCGCCGTGTACCAGCGTGACGATCGCGGTCAGCACCCCGTTGGTGTAGGGTGCGGCGAGAGCGGTTGGCTGAATGGTCGGGTTCGGCAGGATCGGGCCGGTGGTGTTCAGGGCGGGGATGCCGCTGTTCCCGAGCAGTGCGGTGCCCGTCGCGGTGAAGTGGCCAGTGTACCACGTGTTCGTGGTAATATTGTCGGCGGCGCGGGCCGGGACCGCGGCGGCGGCGAGCGCGCCAACCGCTGCGCCGGCCAGCAGGAAATTCTTGAGCATGAGCACTGCGCTCCTTTGGGCGTCACGGACCGGCATGGTCTGCGAGTCGGTCTGCAGGCACCTGCGACGGCCCTGGAGCATAGTTATGCAAGGCAGATGCCAACGTATCGGTATAACGCCGAATCAATGCCTTAACAGATGCCTTCTGCCGCAGCCGGGCCGTCGGGAAAGCCGAAGCGTAAAGTATTCCGACACGCATCTGAGGCCGCTGTCATCAGTCAACGGGCGGGTTTGGACTGAACCCGGGCTGTTTTGCGCGGGTTTCGGGCGATGACGATGGGGGCCGCATCCGTGAACCTCGTGCGCCACGATTCGAAGGCGTAAAATCTGCCGACAGATCGGCCCCTGATGTCGGGCAACCTGGCGGCATCGATTGGTCGCCGGCCCGTGCCGGCGTCGCCCGAACATGCCGCGAGCGGCTCAGGTTCGCCGTCGCTTGGCGGATCGGCCGCGTGATTGCGCCAAGCGGGCGGTCGCGAATAACATGACGATCGCAGATGCATAACAACGCGACGAGGGGCGGTACCGGTGCTTCGTCCAGGGACCACGACCGCGACGGTCGCCACGGGTCACGTGACGAAGCCGCTGCTGCCCGAGGCGATCACGGAGGCGGGGCGGACTGCCGACAGGTATTCGGCCTTGCAGCGCGCCTTTGTCGCTGACGCCGTGCATGCGGCGGCTGGCGCGGCGGCACCCGGCGCGTTCTGGTCGGCCGGCGCCGCCGCGAATCCGTCAGGCACCCCGGCGCCGGCGAAGCCATCGAAGGCGCGCGCCCGCGCGGCACACGCCCTGGCGGTTCAGGGCGCGCGTCTCGTCCGGCAGGGACGGCACGCCCAGGCGATCGCGCCGTTGCGGCGGTCCGTCGAGCTGGATCCTACGGTTGCAACGGCGCAGCACGATCTGGGGTTGGCCTGCCTGGCGGCGGGCCGGCTGGAGGAGGCAGCAAGCGCTTTCGCCAGCACGGTGCGCCTGAACCCCGATCTGGCCAGCGCGCACCATAACCTCGGCCTCGCCCTCGATCATCTCGGCCGCGTGGACCATGCCTTCCTAGCCTACGAAGCGGCGGTCAAACTGGAGCCGAAGCTCGATACGGCGCAATTCCGTCTGGGGCAAATCTACCTGGGGCGCGGCCGGGGGGCGGCGGCGGCGGCGGCGTTCCGCGCCGCCGCGGCGGCGACGACCGCGGGATCCGCCCAGGCGCGGATCAGCGAGGCGTTTGCCGCGGATGCCGAGGGGAAGGGCGCCGAAGCGCAAGCCCTGCTGCGCGCGGTGATCGCCGCGGATCCGGCCTGCGGCATGGCCTATCTGGTCCTCGGCCAGATCCTGGCCCAGGCCGGCCAATCGGCGGAGGCCGCCGCCTGCCTCGAGCGCGGTATCACCCTCGTGCCGGAGATGCTCGCGGCATGGCAGGGATTTGCCGCGAACACCAGGTTCACCGCCGCGGACCGGGCGCTGATCGAGCGGATCCGCGCCTGCCTGGAGCGGCCCAATCTGACCGTGGCACAGCGCAAGGCGATCCACTTCGCGCTCGGCAAGGCGCATGACGACATCGGCGACTACGCCGAGGCCATGCGGCACATCGACGCCGCCAACCGCATCCGCAGCGCCGCCGCCGTCCTCGACCGGGCGTCGCTGGCCCGTCAAACCGGCTGGCTGATCGCCGCCACACCCCCGGGCTACCTCGACCGCCGTCCGGATCTCGGGGTCGCGGATGAGACCCCGATCCTGATTGTCGGGATGCCCCGCTCCGGGACCACGCTGGTCGAGCAAATCCTGTCGAGCCATCCGGATGTCGCGCCGGGCGGGGAACTGGGCTTCTGGCTTGAACGGAACCGCGCCGGCGTCGGCATCTTCGACGCGGCCGCCAGGCCGGAGGTGGTGCGCAGCCTGGCCGACGACTATCTGGCGGTGCTGCGCGCCATCTCGCCCGATGCGGCGCGGGTGACCGACAAGATGCCGTTCAACTTCGGGTTGCTGGGCGTTATTCGCCAGGTTTTCCCCCGCGCCGCCATCGTGCACTGCCGCCGGCATCCGGTTGACACCTGCCTGTCCATCTTCAGCACGGGTTTCGAGACGACCATCGACTTCGCCGGCGATCGCGGCAGCCTGGTGTTCTTCTATCGTCAGTACCAGCGGCTGATGGCGCACTGGCGCGACGTCCTGCCGGCGGATCGGTTCATCGAGGTCGACTACGAGGCGCTGGTTGCCGACCCGGAGCCGCTGACGCGACGGCTGGTCGCGACTTGTGGCCTCGCATGGAACGACGCCTGTCTGGCACCCCACCGCAACCGGCGCCGCATCACCACGGCCAGCGTGTGGCAGGCGCGGCAGCCGATCTACCGGACGTCTGTCGAGCGCTGGAAGCGCTACGAGCCCTGGCTTGGCGAGCTCCGGGCGCTGCTGCCGGACGGCGCGCAGGGACAGGACGCCGCCGGCCCGACGTGACGCTGCGGCCCGCCGCGGGCCTGGCCAGCCCGCCGGATTTGGACGACGCCGGGGACGGCTGACGGGACGTTGTTTCGCGTGACGTCTGCCGGCCCCCGGCTTGAACCCCCGCACTGTTCATGCCACTCACCCCGGCATGCCAAGCCCGTTACCCCTCGCGAACCTGCTGGTCGTCTCGCTGGAACAAGCGGTGGCCGCGCCCTATTGCAGCTCCCGCCTCGCCGACGCCGGCGCGCGGGTCATCAAGATCGAGCGGCCGGACGGCGACTTCGCGCGCGGCTACGACAAGGCGGCCAACGGCCTGTCCAGCTATTTCGTCTGGCTGAACCGCGGCAAGCAGAGCCTGGTCGCCGACATCAAGAACCCGGCCGACGCCGCGCTGCTGCACCGCATCCTCGCCAAGGCGGACGTGTTCATCCAGAACCTGGCCCCGGGCGCGGCGGCGCGTTCCGGCTTCGGTTCGGACACGTTGCGCGAACGCTATCCCCGCCTGATCACTGTCGATATCTCCGGCTACGGCGACACCGGCGAATACGCGACCATGAAGGCCTACGACCTGCTGGTGCAGGCGGAATCCGGGCTGGCGATGGTCACCGGCCTTCCCGCCGGCCCCGGCCGCGTCGGCGTCTCGGCCTGCGACATCGCCTGCGGCATGGCGGCGCATGCCGGCGTGCTGGAGGCGCTGATCGAGCGCGGCAGCACCGGCCGCGGCAAGGGCCTGAAGGTCAGCCTGTTCGACGGCATGGCCGACTGGATGAACGTCCCGCTGCTGTTCTACGAAGGCACCGGCCGCGCGCCGGAACGGCTCGGCCTGGCGCATCCTTCGATCTGCCCCTATGGCGCGTTCCCCACCGCCGACGGTGCGCTGGTGCTGATCTCCATTCAGAACGAACGCGAATGGGTGGAGTTCTGCGCGACGTTCCTCGACGAGCCGGACCTGCCGCAGCGCGAGGGCTTCCAGACCAACATGATCCGGGTCGCCAACCGCCCCGTGGTCGATGCCCATGTCGCCGCGGCGTTCGCCCGGCTGACCCGCGAGGCCGCGGCGGCGAAGCTGCGCGCCGCCAACACGGCGTATGGCTTCGTCAACGACGTGGCGGCGTTCGCGCGCCATCCGGCGTTGCGCCGCGCGGTGGTGGAGACGCCGAACGGTCCGGTGTCGCTCGCCGCCCCGCCGGTGCTCTTCAGCGACGGCGCGCGGACCCTCGGGCCGGTGCCGGCGGTGGGGGAGCATGCGGCCGCGATCCGCGCGGAGTTCGCGGTCTGAGCCGGGTGCCGGGCGCGGCGCCAAGCCGCGCCGCGGTTTGACATGCCGGGTCGGCACTGAAACAATCCTGCCAGCCGCGCCAGAGCGGCACGTGGGCAGGAGGCCGGACGCATGAGCAGCGCTGTCGCAGCGAGCGGTGCCGTGGATCTGATGACTGCCGCGCCCGGCGGCTTCGTCCCGGCCAGCGGCCCGGCCCCCGACGAGACGTCGTCGCTGGCGGACGTCGGCGGCATGGAGATCGCCGGGATCGACCTGGCGCAACCGCTGTCGCCGGCGCGGCGCGAGCGGATCGTGCAGAGCTTCCGCACCCATCCGATCCTGGTGTTTCGCGACCAGCACCTGACCAAGGATCAGCAACACGCCTTCACCTTGAATTTCGGCGAGATCGAGGACCAACACGTCAACCGGCTGGTGGACAGCGCGCGCTATGCCGCGGTGCACACCGTGTCCAACCTCGATCGTGACGGCCATCCGTCATCCCGGCTGGAGGAGCGTGGCAACTACTTCTGGCATACCGACAAGTCGTACCACGCGATCCCGTCGCTGCTGACCATGCTGCACGCGGTGGAACTGCCCGGGATGGGCGGCGAGACGCAGTTCGCCAACATGGCGATGGCCTACGCGGCGCTGCCGGAGGCGGTGCGGCAGCAGATCGCCGGGCTGCGGGCGGTGCACAGTTGGGAAGCCAGCCGCCGCAATTCCGGCAGCCGCCTCGCCACGGAGGCGCAGCAGCGCGAGCGCCCGCCGGTGACCCATCCGGTCGTGTGCTCCCACCCGGATACCGGCGCGAAGGCCCTGTACCTGGGCAACCACGTGTCCCATATCGAGGGCATGCCGGCGGTCGAATCGCGGGATCTGATCGCGCGGCTGATGGCGCATGCGATGCAGCCGCGCTTCGTCTATTCGCACCGTTGGCGGGAAGGCGACCTGGTGCTGTGGGACAACCGCTGCCTGCTGCACCGCGCGCTGGCGAACTACCCGATGGGCAGCGCCCGGCGCATCCTGCACCGCACGGTGGTTCGGGGGGCGTAGAGCTCTCCCGCGAGCGCGGGGGTCGAGGTGCGACAGCACCGCGGGCGAGGGGCGTAACGCACCGGCGCCCGTGCGTTGCGCCCCTCGCCCTTGCTGCTCGCGCGTCTCGACCTCTCCCGCGACGCGGGAGAGGTGTCCTCACCGGAAAATCGAGTGCGGTCCCGCCGAGGCGGCGCCGTGCGTCTCGGTCCATCGCGCGACCGGCGGACTCTGGTCTTTTTGGCCGTTCGTCGGGTTGCCGGTCGGGGCGGCATCCCCCAGCAACTGCGACAGCTTGACCGCGGCGTCGAGCACTTGCGGCACCAGCGCGCGCGGCCGCGGCGGACGCATCCGCATGGACGGGGCGCTGACGGTCAGCCCGGCCACCACCTGGCCGGACGCATCGCGCACCGGCGCGGTGACGCCGACGGCGCCGGGCACCACCTCGTCGGCGGTCACCAGGTAGCCACGCGCCCGGATGCGTTGCAGGTCGGCGGCGATCCAGGCGGAGTCGGTCCTTGTGGCGGGCGTGAAGCGCGGCAGGCGCTGCGCCAGCACCTGGGTCTGCACCGCTTCCGGCGCGTGTGCCAGCAGTAGCCGGCTGGGCCCGGCGTGCAACGGCCGCCGCTGCCCGACCTCGCTATACAGGCGCAGGCCGGGATCGGTCTGGTAGATCGCGATGGTTTCGCTCTCCATGCCGTCGCGGATGCGCAGATAGACGTTTTCGCCGGTCGCCTTGCCGAGGCCGGCGAGGAACGGCATCGCGGCGGCGGCCAGCGCACCCTGCTGCTGGGCGGCGCGGCCCAGCACCGCCCAACGGGCGCCCAGGCGCCAGATGCCGCGCGCTTCATCCTGGATCGCGAACCCACGCGCCTCCAGAGTGCGGAGCAGGCGGAAGCCGGCGGTACGGGTGCAACGGGCGGATTCTGCCAGGGTGGCCAGCGGCGCGGGGCCGATCCGGGCGAGCGCCTCGAGCAGATCGAGCGCCCGGCCGACGGCGGCAATACTGTAGTCGCGCGCGGCACTCCGCTCGGTAGCGGGAGCGCTGCCGGCGGCCTTGGTCTTGGATTTGCTCTTCCCCTTGGTGCGACTAACCGTCGGCATGATGCGAGCCTAAGCATGTGGATCGGGGGGAGGACAACCAACAAGTCATTGATGCAGGCTTGCCAGAAACGGGGGGCTGTGGATTGCGGCGGGGGTAACATCGCACCCGGCTCGGCCGAGGTCAAAGGCCGATTGGGACAAAACCCGTGAGTAGTGCGGATCAATCCGGAATTCATCCGCAGACACCTCTGCCGCATCGCGGGAGAGACGCCCCGCATCGGCCGGCTCGGTGCGCCATCGGAGACGAAAACGGCGGCAACGTCGCGACTGCCGTGCCAACCCGTCATGCCGGCGTAGGCCGGCATCCACGACTGTGCCGCACCGACGAAGGAAAGGCGTGGATGCCGACCGGAGCCTGCAATCGGGTGAAGGAAGCAAGACAGGGGCTTTGCCCCTGGAACCCCACCAAGGGGCTCTGCCCCATTGGATCCCCGCCAAGGGCGGAGCCCTTGGGACCCTTCAGTTGGCTGGGTGGACGGGAGGGGGACGGCTCGCTGCGCCGGTGTCGCCGCGATGGCGACACCGGCGCAGCGCGCCGTCCCCCTCCCGTCCACCCAGCCAAACGGATGGATTGCAAAGGCTGCGCCTTTGCTGGGGGTCCAGGGGGCAAAGCCCCCTGGCGGGTTTCAGGGCAGAGCCCTGGCCTTGCTGCCCTCACCCGATTGCCCTGCCTCGCCCGCCCGACAGCCTTGTCGGGCGTATCGCCCTGGGCTAAAGCGCCGCGTTCACGATCGCGGGGTCCGGTGAGCTGCCCGCGCGGGCGTGGTGGAATTGGCAGACACGCCAGATTTAGGTTCTGGTGGCGCAAGCCGTGGGGGTTCAAGTCCCTCCGCCCGCACCACCGTTCCCGATGGCGTGGCTTTGACCCAGGGGGATTGTCCGGCCGATGCAGGTTACCGAAACGCTGTCCGAGGGCCTGAAGCGCGGCTTTACGGTTGTGGTGCCCGGCGAGGACATCGAATCCCGCCGCACCGCGCGGCTCACCGATCTCGGCAAGACCTTGCGCCTGCCCGGGTTCCGGCCTGGCAAGGTGCCGCTGCCCATCGTGCGCCAGCGCTACGGCAATGCCGTCACCGCCGAGGTGCTGGAAGAATCCGTCACCCAGGCGACCGAGAAGGTGCTCAGCGAGCGCAAGATGCGCCCCGCGCAGACGCCGAAAATCGACCTGGTCAGCAAGGATATCGGCGCCGGCGCCGCCAAGGACCTGGAGTTCAAGGTCGAATTCGAGCTGCTGCCGGACATCACGTTGCCGGATTTCGGCCAACTCAGCCTGATCCGCCGCAAGGCGGAGGTGGCGCCGGAACTCGTCGACCAGGCGCTGGCGGATATGGCCGTCCGCAACCGGGACCTGGTGGAGATCACGCCGGAGGAGCTGGCCGCCCGGACCGACCATCCCGGCGCCGCCAATGGCGAGGTGCTGACGGTCGATTTCGTCGGCAAGATCGACGGTGAACCGTTCCCCAACGGCACCGGCAACGACGTCAACGTCGAACTCGGCGGCACCGGCTTCATTCCCGGCTTCGCCGACCAACTGCAAGGGATGCGGCCGGGCGAGAGCCGGACGATCGCGGTCACCTTCCCCGAAGAATACGGCAACAAGGACCTCGCCGGGAAGGCCGCCACGTTCGACATCACCGCCAAGAAGCTGTCCCGGCCCGTGGTGCCGGCGGTGGACGATGAGCTGGCGAAGAAACTGGCGTTCGACGACCTCGAAGGGCTGCGGCGGGTCATGCGCGAGCGCTACCAGCGCGAATACGACGCGCTGTCCCGCGTCCGGCTCAAGCGCGACTTGCTCGATGCCCTGGCAGAGCATGCCAGCTTCGACGCGCCGCAGGGCATGGTGGACCAGGAGTTCGAGCAAATCTGGCAGCGGCTGGAGGCCGAGCGCAAGGAAGGGCGGCTGGACGACGACGACAAGGAGAAGGACGAGGCGACGCTGCGGGCCGACTACCGCGGCATTGCCGAGCGGCGGGTCAAGCTCGGGCTGGTGCTGGCCGAGATCGGCCGGGTCAACGCCATCACCGTGGGGCCGGACGAACTGGCCCGCGCCAAGCGGGCGGAGGCGGCGCGCTATCCCGGCCAGGAAGCCCAGATGATGGAGTTCTTCCGCAAGTATCCGCAGGCGGAGAACGCCCTGCGCGGGCCGATTTTCGAGGACAAGGTCATCGATTTCGTGCTGGAGCTGGCGAAGCTCACCGACGCGACGGTCACCCCGGAAGAGCTGGCGCAGGAGCCGCCGGTGCCGACGTCGCGCAGTGCCGATTCTGCTGCGGCACCCGGGAGTGCCTTCGCCGCGCCCGAGCCTGCGCCAACCGCCGCGGCCACTCCCCCCGCCGAGGCTTCCCCCGCCGCCGAGGCTTCCCCCGTCGCCGACGCTTCTCCCGCCGCCGAGGCTTCCCCCGCCGCCGAGGCTGGCCCTGCAACCGGAGCTTCTCCCGCCGCCGAGGCTGGCCCTGCAACCGGAGCAGCGCAGGACAACCAGGGATAGGGCGTGACGGCTGAGGATTTGGAGCGGATTGGAAGGGGATTGGAAGGGGGAGTAGTCGCCAAATACCGGTGCGAAATCCTGGCCGATTGTCCGGGGCCGCTGGATTCCCGCCGGCCAACAACTATTTATGACCTCTCCCCGACTTGAAGGTGTGACGATGCAGGACCGCGACCCCGTCGAAATCTATGCCAACAACCTGGTTCCGATGGTGGTGGAGCAAACCGCCCGGGGCGAACGCGCCTACGACATCTTCTCCCGGCTGCTGAAGGAGCGGATCATCTTCCTGACCGGCGCGGTGTTCGACCAGGTCAGCTCGCTGATCTGCGCCCAGCTCCTGTTCCTGGAATCGGAGAACCCGAGCAAGGACATCTCCTTCTATATCAACAGCCCGGGCGGCGTGGTGTCCTCCGGCCTGGCGATCTATGACACGATGCAATATATCCGCAGCCCGGTCAGCACCGTCTGCATCGGTCAGGCCGCCTCGATGGGCAGCCTGCTGCTCTGTGCCGGCGCCAAGGGCAAGCGCTACGCCCTGCCGAACTCCCGCATCATGGTCCACCAGCCTTCCGGCGGCGCCCAGGGCCAGGCGACCGACATCGAGATCCAGGCGCGCGAAATCCTCACCCTGCGCAAGCGGCTGAACGAGATCTACGTCCGCCACACCGCCCAACCGATCGAGGCGATCGAGCGCAAGCTGGAACGCGACAGCTACCTCTCGGCCGAGGAAGCCCGCGACTTCGGCCTGGTGGATGAGGTGGTGGAGAACCGCCCGCAGAGTGGCGAGGAGGCCACCAAAGGCTGATCGCCCGTCCTTGCCCGCCGCCACGCCTGCTTGCCTGTGTCCACCCGTCGGATTCCGCGCCGCGACTCGGATTGAAGCCGGGCTGTAGCGTGAAGCGTGAGCATTCTTTCGCGCCTCGGGCGTTGCCCCGGGGGAGGGGCCGGCAGGAGCGTCAGGTTAACCGGGACGTGGAGAAGAAAACTCCCCTCCCCCCAACCCCCTGCCTCAAGGGGAGGGGGAGTGAATTTTTGCTCCGTCGAGCGCTTATCCTGACGCCTATGGGGAGGGGCCGGCAGGGGCGTCAAGATTTGGCGGCGGACACCCGTCCTTCGCGTCATGGCCGCGCGTCCTTCGCGTCATGGCGGCGCGCCGTTCACCTCATGGCCGGGTTCGACCCGGCCCTCAATCTCCCGGTCGGCGGTGTCCGCGTCGTCGAATCGAACGTGCCGGACCCGGGGCGGATTTCCGGGTCAGGCCGGGCGATGACGGGTAACAGCGGGGCCGGCGATCCGGCGCCTGTGGCAGACGCTCCCCGGGAGAGGTTCTCCGGGAAACCCTGCCCCGGTCCGGCGGCCGGGCAGACGCTGACAGTGCCCGGCAGCGTCTGGCAGGCTTTGCTTGTCCGCTCCCTCGCCGAGGGCTACACTAACCAATCGGGTCCCGGGGATCGGCCGGGCCAGGAGTACGCAGGCGCATGAGCAAATCCGGCGATTCGAAGAACACCCTGTACTGCTCGTTCTGCGGCAAGTCCCAGCACGAGGTGCGCAAACTCATCGCTGGGCCGACGGTCTTCATCTGCGACGAATGCGTCGAACTCTGCATGGACATCATCCGTGAGGAGCACAAGACGCACCTGGTGAAGTCGCGCGACGGCGTGCCCACCCCGAAGGAAATCTGCAAGGTGCTGGACGACTACGTGATCGGCCAGGACCACGCCAAGAAGGTGCTCTCGGTCGCGGTGCACAACCACTACAAGCGACTCGCCCACGGCCAGAAGAACAACGACGTCGAGATCGCCAAGTCCAACATCCTCCTGCTCGGCCCCACCGGGTCCGGCAAGACCCTGCTGGCGCAGACGCTGGCGCGCATCCTCGACGTGCCGTTCACCATGGCGGACGCCACGACGCTCACCGAGGCGGGCTATGTGGGCGAGGACGTCGAGAACATCATCCTCAAGCTGCTGCAATCGGCCGACTACAACGTCGAGCGCGCGCAGCGCGGCATCGTCTATATCGACGAGGTCGACAAGATCAGTCGCAAGTCGGACAACCCGTCGATCACCCGCGACGTCAGCGGGGAGGGCGTGCAGCAGGCGCTGCTGAAGATCATGGAGGGCACCATCGCCTCGGTGCCGCCGCAGGGCGGGCGCAAGCATCCGCAGCAGGAATTCCTCCAGGTCGACACCACCAACATCCTGTTCATCTGCGGCGGCGCGTTCTCCGGCCTGGAACGGATCATCTCCTCCCGCGGCAAGGGCTCCGGCATCGGCTACGGCGCTGACGTCCGCTCGTCGGAGGAGCGGCGCGTGGGCGCCATCCTGCGCGAGGTGGAACCCGAGGACCTGCTGAAATTCGGCCTGATCCCGGAGTTCATCGGCCGCCTGCCGGTGGTCGCCACGCTGGAAGACCTCGACGAAGCGGCGCTGATGGAAATCCTGACCAAGCCGAAGAACGCCCTGATCAAGCAGTACGGCCGGCTGTTCGAGATGGAGGGCGTTAAGCTCACCTTCACGGAAGACGCGCTAAAATCGGTGTCAACCCGGGCGATCGCCCGCAAGACCGGCGCCCGCGGGTTGCGCTCGATCATGGAGTCGATTCTCCTCGGCACCATGTTCGAGCTTCCGGGGCTGGATGGCGTCGAGGAGGTGGTGATCAATCGCGAGGTCGCTGAGGCGCGCGCCAACCCGCTGTATCTGTATGGGAAGGAACGGGCGGAAAGCAGCGCCTGACCCCGCAGACGCGGTTCTGCTCCGCGCTTACGGGATAGTAATCGTCGATTTCAAGGGGTTGCGCCGTGCTGCCTGGCCGCCGATATCCTACCCTGAACATCGGGTATGCAACGCCCGATAGGGTGGGGTCCGTGCCACGGTTGGGCGGGTCCTGCGCCGACTGTCCATAAAGGAGGTCAGTAATGCCAGAGTCCGATCGGCCAGGGCCGGAAGGGTCAGCACGCCCAGAGGAATCGCGGGCCGTGGCGCCCGTGAAGGGCGACCTGATGCCTGTCCTGCCATTGCGCGATATCGTCGTGTTTCCGCATATGATCGTGCCGCTGTTCGTCGGGCGCGAGAAGTCCGTCCGTGCGCTGGAAGCGGTGATGAAGGACGACAAGCAGATCCTGCTGGTCGCCCAGAAAAATGCCGCGCAGGATGATCCCTCGGCCGACGACATCTATCGGGTCGGCACGGTCTCGACGATCCTGCAATTGCTCAAGCTGCCCGACGGCACCGTGAAGGTGCTGGTGGAAGGCGGCAGGCGGGCGAAAATCACCGCCTTCAAGGAGACCGAGGCCTATTTCGAGGCGTTCACCGCGCCGATGCCGGACCAGATGGGCGAGGCGAAGGAACTGGAAGCGCTCGGCCGCACCGTGGTCACCCAGTTCGAGCAATACATCAAGCTCAACAAGAAGATCGCCCCCGAGGTGCTGGTTTCGCTGAACCAGATCGAGGAGTCGTCGAAGCTCGCCGACACCGTGGCCAGCCATCTGAACCTGAAAATCCCCGAGAAGCAGGACCTGCTGGAAATCGTCAAGGTCAGCGAACGGCTGGAGAAGGTCTTCGGACACATGGAGTCCGAGATCGGCGTGCTCCAGGTGGAGAAGCGCATCCGCAACCGCGTCAAGCGGCAGATGGAGAAGACCCAGCGCGAGTACTACCTGAACGAACAGCTCAAGGCGATCCAGAAGGAGCTGGGCGAGGGCGAGGACGGCAAGGACGAGAACGCCGAACTCGAAGCCAAGATCAAGAAGACCCGCCTGTCGAAGGAAGCCCGCGACAAGGCCATGCAGGAGCTGAAGAAGCTCAAGACCATGAGCCCGATGAGCGCCGAGGCGACGGTGGTGCGCAACTACCTCGACTGGATGCTGTCGATCCCCTGGAAGAAGCGCAGCAAGATCCGCAACGACGTGGTCGCGGCGGAGAAGGTGCTGGAGGCCGACCACTACGGCCTGGACAAGGTCAAGGAGCGGATCATCGAGTACCTGGCGGTGCAGGCGCGCTCGCCCAAGGTGCGCGGCCCGATCCTGTGCCTGGTGGGGCCGCCCGGCGTCGGCAAGACCTCGCTTGGCAAGTCGATCGCCCGCGCCACGGGACGCAACTTCGTGCGTATGTCGCTCGGCGGCGTGCGCGACGAGGCGGAGATCCGTGGCCACCGGCGGACCTATATCGGCTCGATGCCCGGCAAGGTCATCCAGGGCATGAAGAAGGCCAAGACCTCCAATCCGCTGTTCCTGCTCGACGAGGTGGACAAGCTCGGTGCGGACTGGCGCGGCGATCCATCGTCGGCGCTGCTGGAAGTGTTGGATCCTGAACAGAACTCGACGTTCGCGGACCACTACCTGGAGGTGGACTACGACCTGTCGGACGTGATGTTCGTCACCACCGCCAACAGCCTGCGCATGCCGCAGCCGCTGATGGACCGCATGGAGATCATCCGCATCCCCGGCTACACCGAGGATGAGAAGGTGGAGATCGCCAAGCGCCACCTGATCAGCAAGCAGTCGGAAGCGCATGGCCTGAAGACCGACGAGTGGCACATCTCCGACGACGCGCTGCGCGACATGATCCGCTACTACACACGCGAGGCCGGCGTGCGGAACCTGGAGCGCGAGATCGCCAACCTGGCGCGCAAGTCGGTGAAGGAGCTGGTCACCAACAAGGGCACCAAGAAGGTCTCGATCACCCGGAAGAACCTGGAAAAGTTCGCCGGCGTGAAGAAGTTCCGCTTCGGCGAGACCGAGGCCGAGGACATGGTCGGCGTGGTCACCGGCCTGGCCTGGACCGAGGTCGGCGGCGAGATCCTCACCATCGAGTCGGTGCTGCTGCCCGGCAAGGGCAACATCAAGCAGACCGGCAAGCTGGGCGACGTGATGCAGGAGAGCGTGTCGGCGGCGCTGAGCTATGTGCGCAGCCGCTCGATCAGGTTCGGCATCAAGCCGACGCTGTTCGAGAAGCGCGACATCCACGTGCACGTGCCGGAGGGTGCCACGCCGAAGGATGGTCCGTCGGCTGGCGTGGCGATGGCGACCTCGCTGGTGTCGGTGCTGACCGGCATTCCGGTGCGGCGCGACGTGGCGATGACCGGCGAGATCACGTTGCGTGGCCGCATCCTGCCGATCGGTGGCTTGAAGGAGAAGCTGCTGGCGGCGCTGCGGGCCGGGATTACCACGGTGTTCATCCCGAAGGAGAACGAGAAGGACTTGGCGGAAATTCCGGACAACGTGAAGAAGCACCTGAAGCTGATTGCGGTGGCGGACGTGGACGAGGTGATCGCCCAGGCGCTGTCTCGCCGGCCGGTGCCGATCGAGTGGGAAGAGCCGCCGGATGCGCCGGTGCCGGTGGCCGCGCCGGCGGAACCGGCCGCGGCATCGCTGCCACACTGAAACGGCATAATCTCCCCCTCCCCTTGAGGGAGGGGGTTGGGGGGAGGGGTGCGTACAGCCGCTGTCCCTGGATGTCCGCACCCCTCCCCCCAACCCCCTCCCTCAAGGGGAGGGGAGATTATCCGACCCTTGCATTGACGCATGCGAAACCCCGCCACTAGTGTCGCGCCCGTCGGCCAGCCTGGATCTCCGGGGTGGACCCACGTCTGTCGTGACCACGGGAGGAGAGGAACTTAACAGTGAATAAAATGGATCTCATCGCCTCTGTTGCGGAGGAGACCGCACTCACGCGCGCCAAGGCCACCGAGGTGGTGGACGCGGTATTCGGCGCCATCGAGGGCGCGCTGAAGAAGCAGGACGAGGTGCGGCTGGTCGGCTTCGGCACCTTCGCCACGGCGCAGCGGAAGGCTGGCACGGGCCGCAACCCGCGGACCGGCGAGGAGATGCAGATCCCCGCCTCCACCACCGTGCGGTTCAAGCCCGGCAAGGGCCTGAAGGACGCGGTCCAGTAGCTGGCGTCGTGTCGTCGCAGTAGCCAGCGCCGCATCGTCGTCGGGCGGAAAAACGCAGCGCCTTCCGCCACCGCACCGGCAGAAGGCGCTACGCTTTTCCGCCCTACGGCGCTGGTCGCTGCCTCGGGCGGTTAGCTCAGCGGTAGAGCGTCTCGTTTACACCGAGAGGGTCGGCGGTTCGAACCCGTCACCGCCCACCACCGCATGAAACCTCTCCCGCGGCGCGGGGTTGGGCCGCGAAGCGGACCGATGCGCAAGCGACGCGGGTGAGGCTGTACCCGGCGCGGAGATGCACCAGGATCATCTCGAAGGGTCTATAGGAACCACGTCCCGCCGCCCACAATCCGCCACCCTTGACGCTCCCAGTGACCCGGCCTAATTCCTCCGCCCTGCCGCTTGCGGGTGTAGCTCAGTTGGTTAGAGCGTCGGCCTGTCACGCCGAAGGTCGCGGGTTCGAGCCCCGTCACTCGCGCCAGCGGCAGAGGTCCTGATCCGGGCGGTGGTCCTATCGCGGCATATGGCTCTGGCCCTATGGCGGCGCGCAACGGTTGGGGGTAAGGTCCTGCGCCTGCTGCGTTGCGGTAACGCCACCGCGGCCGGCATGGCTTGCCGAGCGGGAGCGACATGCAGCCTGTACTCTTCGGTTATCTGCCGGTCCTGGTATTCCTCGTCATCGCCGGCGGCATCGCCTGTGCCATGGTGGGCGGCTCGCTCATCGCCGCCAGGCAGAAGCCCTATGCGGAAAAGCTGTCGGCCTACGAATGCGGCTTCGAGCCGTTCGACGACGCGCGACGCCGTTTCGATGTGCGATATTATCTGGTCGCCATCCTGTTCATCATCTTCGACCTCGAAGTGGCCTTCCTGTTCCCCTGGGCCGTCGCCCTGAAGGGCATCGGCGCCTTCGGCTTCTGGTCGATGATCGCCTTCCTCGGCGTGCTGACCGTCGGTTTCATCTATGAGTGGTGCAAGGGCGCGCTGGAGTGGGAGTGAGCCGGTGAACAACGATACGGCAATCGCCTGGAACCGCGACGCGCTGCCGCCGGGTCCGGAACAGGACGCGGTGGTCAAGGGCATCACCGGCGAGATCGCCGGCAAGGGCTTCATCGTCGCCAATCTCGACAAGGTGGTGAACTGGGCGCGCACCGGCAGCCTGTGGCCGATGACCTTCGGTCTCGCCTGCTGCGCCATCGAGATGATCCACGCCTATATGCCGCGGTACGACCTCGATCGCCTCGGCATCATCCCGCGCGCCTCGCCGCGGCAGAGCGACGTGATGATCGTTGCCGGCACGCTGACCAACAAGATGGCCCC
>Ga0181521_10001320_pt1 | contig 30954 bp, 27 predicted proteins | sample PEATcosm2014_Bin_32_FD_119764 | JGI IMG/M metagenome (GOLD analysis project Ga0181521, IMG submission 119764) | Peatland microbial communities from MTU Mesocosm Facility, Houghton, MI, USA - PEATcosm2014_Bin02_60_metaG | ecosystem: Environmental > Terrestrial > Soil > Wetlands > Peat | place...
CCGCAACACCCTGAACCTCCCCATCCGGGTCTTCCCGCAGATATGCGTGAATCCCAGGAAATTGAAGCTCTCGGGTTTCCGCTCGCCGCGCCTCTGTCGGTTGTGGGCGGCGAACCGCCCGAATCCGCAATAATTCCCGATGGTTAAGTGGTGGAGGCGCCGGGTACTGCCCCCGGGTCCGAAGGCGCTCTGCTCAAGTCCCTACGTGCGTGTCCGGCGAACTGATTCTCGCTTGCGGGTTGGCCCGCCGGCCGGGCGTCCCGCAAACCAGCCTTCCCTATGTGTCGCGACCGGGCCGGAAAACTCTGCCCTGCCGCCAAGCCCGCTAAATGGCCACTTCCCTAGGTCGCAGGCAATCCCTGGAGTCGTGGTCTGGTCCGTTCTTTAGGCGGCCAGAGCGAACGAGTTGTCGTTCGCGTTTCTTTTTTGCCCGTTTTTACGAGGCCTCGGGCGTCCTCGGCACGCGATCTGAGTTTTGCTACCTCCGTCGAAACTATTTCGCCCCCTTGTGATGTTTGTGCCCCAAGCATAGCGCCTGCCGAGGCTGCAGGCCACGGTTCGAGCCCGCGGCAATCGGTGATACCCTCGGGGTCATGCTGACCGTGCTGGTCGCGGCAGCGCCTTCGCTGGCGCTTCTCATCTATTTCTACCTTCGGGATCGTTACGATCGCGAGCCCATCGCCTGTCTGCTCGTCGCGTACCTGTTGGGTATGTACTCGATGCTGGCGGCGCAAAGCATGGGTGCTGTCCTCGCGGGCGTCGTATCCGACGAGTGGCTGCACCTGGGCGGCGAGCCGGCGCGTTTCTTTGAAGCCTTCGTGCTCTCGGGCTTGGTTGAAGAGGTTGCCAAGTGGACCATGCTGATGGCTGCCGTCTATCACTGGCGCGCGTTCGACGAGCCGCTCGACGGACTGGTCTACGGCGTGACCATCGCGCTGGGCTTCGCCACGCTGGAGAACTTCTTCTATCTTTCGAGTCACGGCGTAGGCATCGCCTGGCAGCGAGCGGTGTTCGCCGTGCCGGCCCATGCCCTGTTCGGCGGGGCCATGGGCTACTACGCTGGCCGAATCAAGTTCAGCGCCAAGGCTAGCCGGCGCATTTCAGGCGGTTGGCGCGACCAGATCCTCTGTCTGACCTTGCCTGTGCTTTTCCATGGCGCCTACAACTTCGCGCTCTTGCACGGCCTCAACTGGTTCATCTGGGCTGCGATCACCGCGCTTTCCCTCGGCTTCTGGGTCTTCGTCTTGCGGCGAGTTCGCCGCGCCCAGAAAGCATCGCCCTTTCGGCCCAAGACCATGTTGCCTTCCGACTTCCGGGTGCCCCCGCCAGCCCGAAGGGTGTAAAATGGCGAACCATGCGGAACGACAAGCTGCTGGTTTTAGGAATCGGACTGATTGTGGGTTTCTCGGCTTCGTGCTCGAAGCGCGCCGAAAACAAGGGTTCGCCTTCTGCGGTGGCGAACGCGTCCACGTCTGATCCAGAATTCGACAAGAAGTGGGCTGCCTTGGCCCAGGCCGGGGCGGACGTCGCGTATATCGAAGACGACCGGGGCGAAGGCCTGATGGGCAACGTGCGCCGCGCATCCCGCGTGAAGGCCGAACCCCCGCCGGTGCTGACCGGTCCCGCGACGGCTCAGGCGGTCGCGGATTTGCCCGAACAGCCGGCGGGCGAGGAAGTCCAGCGCATCATCCGGGGCAACCTGATGGCCGTGCGCGGCTGCTACATGAACATGGCGCGCACTGGTCAGGCTCGGTCGGGCAAGGCTATCGTCAGCTTCTCCATCGGGGCTGATGGCCGCCCAGCCAGCTTGCGCGTGGATGCTCCGGCTTTCACCGACACGCCGTTGCCCGGTTGCGTGACCGCGCAAATTTCGCGATGGTCGTTCCCCAGGTCGCAGAAGGGCGGCGGCTCGGTCAGCTACCCGTTCGTGTTCGTCGGCGGATAACTGAAGACCGGGCAGCGGCGATAAACCACCGCCTTCAGGATGGCCTCCGGCCATCCTGGTCCTCCCTCCGCCAACCGCCCTGTCGGGCCCGGGAGAAGTCTACTTCGCCTGGCGGTCTTCCAGATAGAAGACGGTGATGGCGAGGCAGTGGAACGCTTCATCGGAGGACTGGGTCACGATGGTATCGACCACCTGGCACTGGGGATGCTCACGAATCCAGCCGGTGACCTTCTCGCCAAGGTTCTCTCGCTCTTGGGCCATCGTGGCCGAGAAAACCTTGACTCCATTGAAGCGTGCCGTCGTGTGCGTCTGACTTTGGGCCATCATTCTTATTCTTCCTCTCCGGACTTCTCGGGCAAAAACCAGTACGGGTAAGGCCTGTGCTGGCCTACTGCGGCCCCGGAGCGCTCCGCATCTTCCCCGTACAGTCTAGCTCACCATATAACAGGGTCTTGGTGCCAGGGACAATCATTACATCACGGCCGGACCTGGCAAGTGCGCGCGTCCAAAGGATGCTCTGCGCAATCGGGGTGCGAACGCATCGGAACTAGGACCTGGCCCCGTGGACCTCTTGGCTGATGTCCAGATAATCAAACGACAAGGCAAACGCCAGCAGATCATCGAGAGCGGCCTGGCCTTCCTCCTCGGCCACTGCGCGTCCAACTCGCGGCAGGTCAGCGCAAATCAGCAGCGACAGGCGTGAGGCCAGCCGGCCCAGACCCTTGCCCCAGGCTGTCAGGTTGATGGACCCGTACTTGCGCGCCAAGCGCTGGCTGCTCTCCGCTATGCGCGCACGCGAAAGTTCATCGAGAGCAGCGATGGCGTCGCGCGCGGATTCAAAGGCTGGTTCCTCGGAGCGCAGCGACCCGCGGGCCGTCGCGAGCGCAGCCATGAGATAGGGACGCAACTGACCACCCGAGCGCACCGAGCCGGCGAGGCGTCCCGTGGTGGCCAGCGCCAGGGCGCGACTCAACCTGAAGCCGAGTTCCAAGGAGTCGGCGCTCTTGAGAAGCGTCGAACCGCACAGAAGGGCGGGCGGTTGCAGGTGGGCCATGCGTGCGTCACCCATCAGAGTCGGGTGGCGCAGCACGCGGGGCTCCCTTATCTGCAAGAGGTCGCAAAGGTAGCGCAGCATGGGATTGAACAGCGCCGGCTGCTGGCTGGATGGAACCGGAGCTTCGCCATCGAGTCCCACCTCTGCAATCGTGACGGGTGGAAGCACCCCGGAATCCACCAAAAGCGCGATCACAGATTCAACGTCGGCAAACTCGGGACTGTAGCCGAGGCGTCCGGGCCAGTCGGCGGGGAGTTTGCCCGAGATCCGATGCAAGACCGGGGGACGGCTTTGGTTGGCCAGCTTCGCAATCCTGTCATCACCCAATCCGCGCAGTTGCATGGCCGCTGCTGCGATTCCCGCCGCGTCCTTCCGTCCCTGTTCCAGAAACAACTCCACCAGGCGTTCCCCGGCACCGCCGTCTTCGGGATGGAGTTGCCATTCCGCCGCGATGGCACGCGCCGTCTCACGCCAGCGCGTGGGATCCTCCGCGTTCATCTCGGCCGATTTCTTCAGGATTTCGATGTCGTCCGGCGCCAGACGCGCGGCCATGTCGTAGGCAATGCGCGCGGAAAGCTGATCGGCCAGTTGGTTCTCGTAGACATTGGCCAGTTCGCACCACAGCCGTCGCCGCAAGGGCTGGGCGCGATCGCCAAGCGCGCCGACGAGCTTGCGCATGAAACCTTCCGCGCCCTTGGGGTCGTTGAGTCGCTGATAGGCCTGCAGCAGCAGCTCGACGATCTCAGGCTGGATCGGCTCCAGTTCCAGGCTGCGCTCCAGGTGTTTGCGGGCTGTCGCGGCGTCGTTCTCGGTGGCAGCGAGTCTGCCGAGCATGGCGTGCGCCTCGGGCAGATCGGGGTCGAGTGCGAGGGCGTGATTGAGGGTGTTGCGGGCTGCACCGGCCCACTGCTGACCGAAGGCGACGAACTGGGCCCAACCCAAGTACGCGTGGTACAGCGCCTGATCGGATCGGGCGCGGACCGCGGCCTCGAACTTGGGCAGCGACTCGGCGACCTTGTCAGCGTTGAACAGATGCAGGGCCTCACCGAAAGCCAGCTCGGCGCCCAGCGGATCCGCCTCGGCCGACAGGGTCGAGGCCAGGGTCCTGTCGTAGTTCTGTCGCAATTGCGGATTGGCGAGAATTCTGGCCGCCCGGTCGAGGGCAGCGCGCACTGATTCGACTTTGGCGTGATCAGCGGCGCTGAGCTGGATCCCGGCCAGCGCACTGGGCGAGAATTGTGCGGACTTGGCTGCACAGGCTGCCACGACCTCCTCGGTCGGGGCATCGCAGGACACGCCCAGTGCTTCGTACAGCGGTTTGCCCTGGATGGTCAGGTAGGTGCGCAGGATGGTCTGGCGCAGAGCCTCGCCGGGCGGGTCGCGACTGGGCGGAGGGGAGCCCGCCTCGATACCTTCGTTCTCGAGGGTCGGGCTGGTTGCACGCAAGGAGACATCCATGGCACCGGAGTCCTGCTCGTCCGCCACCTGGGAGAAACCATCTTGGTCCTCTGGCGAGGGCGTTGCGGTACGTGGCACTGGACTGAACAGCTCGTCGGGGGATTCCGTACGGATGGCGTCGATGCGGCTGCCGATCTCGGCCCCTAGCTTCTCCAATGAGAGCGAGGATTGCCACGCGTTGGGCACGGGAGTCTTGTCAGGCTCTTGCGCCGGGTCGGTCAGTTCGGCGAGACCGGTTTCCAGCAGCGTGTCGATGGCGGTGATGACCAGATGGGAGTCGTCACGCAGCGCAAGCGAACCAATGCTGGCCCCGGCGGCCAGAACACGCGTGATGTCGGCCCCGAACACCGCCTCAAAACCCGCGCGATGGTGGTCAAACCGACGGGTCAGTCGGACTTCGCTGGCACCGTTCTGATCAAAGCGGCTGATGAGGTTGTCGGGGGTGGCGCTGCGGAGCAGGCCCATGAAGATGATGCGCTCGACCTCCAGGTCGTGCTCGATGATCCGGTCGCCAAAGTTGTCGCCGGGCACGAAGCTCCAGTTTCCTTCCTCCCAGCGCAGACAGTCGGTGACTCGCTTGCGGGCCTGCGCGGCCAGACACTGCAGCACATCTTCAGGTGAGAGCCAACCGAGCTCGATGAGCACGGCTCCCATTTTGTGGCCGCGGGCCTTGGTCTCTGCGAGCAAATAGGTGAGCTGCCGCTCGTCGATGATTCCTTTTGCACAGAGGAGTGTTCCCAGGGCCTCCTGGCGCAGATTCGAGTCGGCGCCGACGACCTTGCCGTCACGCAAGTAGATTTCCTTGCGCATCTTGCCGCGGGTCAGGGCGAGCGTACCGGTCTGCGAACCGTCGGTCAGGTCAAAGAGCAGCTTGGGAACGCCTCGCTCGGCCAGGGATCCCGAGAGCGTCGCCGAGGCGCGCGAAGAAGCGCCAGCCGGGAAGAAGCGCAATGTCCCCGATGCATCTGGCGCGGCTGTCGGGGGTGGTGTCGTGCCAGTCGGCACGATGGGGCCGGGCGTGATTGTGCGCCCAGGACTAGTTCCGACGGGGCGAGTTGGCCCTGGTGTCGTTGCTCGGAACCCCGTGGCGACCGGCCGCGGGGTGTTCATCGCTCGGCCTTCGCCCATCGGCGGAGGAGTCGCAGTCCGTGGTTGATGCGTAGCATTTCCCGTCGAGGCCGTGGCTCGCCCCGGCGCTCCCAGACAAGCCAGCACCGCCTCCCCGATCTCAGCCTGGGAAAACGGCTTCGACAGGAAAGCCGCGCGCACGTCCCGGTCAAGACTGACCGCCAGGGATGGATCCTTGTAGATGCCGGATATGACGACGAGACCGACGTCCTTTCCGAAAGGAGCTTCGCGCACGGCCCTACAGAAAGCGAACCCGTCCATTCCGGCCATGATGAGGTCAGTGATGATCACCTGCGGGCGCTCGTTCACGAACATGGCGAGGCCTTGCTCGCCGCTCGCCGCCTGCACCACCCGCGGTCCCAGAGGCCGCAGCCTGGCATCATCGAGGATGGCCCGTTCCATGGCACTTCGAGCCATCGGGTCATCGTCGACGAGCAGGACCGTGAATGCCATGGCCTCCCAAATCCGTTGGCTGGCGTCCTGGCCCGGGCGGCCAGGTACACGAGCCTGGGTAACCTTACTTGTTGCTTTTTCCCGTTGTCAGCACGCTGGGAATCTTCGACTCATCCTGGGTGACCTGGGCCGGCAGGGCAGCTTTGGCTTCAGGGGCCGCCGCGAGACCCATCTTGGCCTTCAACTCGGCCAGCGCCGAGTCCGTGCCGGCGCTGCCCGACTCGAGGGCCTTGAATTTCTGCTGCAAGCTGTCTCCCGTCATCTCGTTGCCCAACTCCACCGAGGCGTCGGCCTCGGCCTCGATCTGGTCCACCTTCTGCGCCATCCGCTCGAAGGTGTCGAAGGCACTGGTGTCGGAAATGCCTTGCATGGTGTCCTGGATGGCTTTTTGTGCTTCGGCGCGCTTCTGGCGCGCGATGAGGATGTTCTTCTTCCGCTTGGCCTCCTCGATCTTGTCGTTGAGCGTGCGCAGTTGCTCCTTGAGCTTCTCCACCGCGTCTTTCTGTAGCTGTGTCTGCTTGGTGAACTCCATCCCCTGTGCCTCGTGCTCGCCCTTGCGCTTGAGCGCCTCGCGCGCGAGGTTGTCGTCGCCGGCACGCACCGCCAGCATGGCCTTGCGTTCCCATTCCTGGGCCAACTCGGTCTGCTCATCGCGCTGCTTCTCCAGTCGCTTCTGGTCCGCGATGGAAACCGCCACCTGCTTCTTCGCCTCGACAAGCTGGCTCTGCATGTCGGTGACGAGCTGGTTCAGCATCTTCTGCGGATCTTCCGCCTTGGAGATGAGATCGTTGAGGTTCGACTTGAGGAGAGTTCCGAGCCGCGAGAAAATTCCCATGACTAATTCTTCCTTGCTGGGCGCTTGCTCTAGGGTTCAGGCCGCCGAGCGAAATTTCGACAGCGTGGGATAGTGCTTGCTGATAGCCATTCCCATATCGTCCACCACCGCCTGGAGCTCATTGAAGTCCAGATTCTCCAAGGGCAATGAATCGGTGAGCACAACCGCGTTGCCGTCGACGCCAAATGTGGCGTAGACCATCTCCCTGGCGTTGAGCCTGAGCAGGGTTTCGAAGAGGGCTTCCCGCCCGCCCGGGGGCAGGTCCATCACCTTGAGTCGGAACACCACGACGGGGCCTGCCAAGGAGACCAGGAGGTTGTCGAAGCCGTTGTCTTTGATGCGCCAGACATCGTGGCCCATGTCCTCGTGGGTGAGGCCAAGCCTGAGCAGGTAAGACTCGATATCTTCACGCGTTTTCATGGCAATCACCTTTCCTGTAGCCTGGGTCAAGCCCCGAGCTTGCGAGAGGATTACTTGCCGAAGGGTAGACGATTCCGGGGCAGCCTACAAACCCCTTTTCTTACCGCGGACTTGCCCGGGGAAGTTGAAGCAAGCCCGTTCCTGTGGTACCCGGAATCGTCTATGCCTATCGATCCTGCTGGCCTGCCGCGCCACGTTGCAATCATCATGGACGGAAATGGCCGGTGGGCGCAGGAAAAGGGGCTGCCGCGCATCGAAGGCCACCGTCGAGGAGCGAACGCAGTCCACGAGGTGGTGCGAACCGCGCGCGAGATCGGCGTCAAGGCTCTGACCCTGTACGCGTTCTCGGCGCAGAACTGGCTTCGTCCACCCGAGGAAGTCACCATGCTGATGCGGCTTCTGCGTGAGTACGTCATCGCGGAGCGCGCCGAGATCATGGACAACGCCATCCGGCTGGTCACCATCGGCGACCTGAACCGGCTGCCAGGCTTGGTGCGCGAGCCGCTCGATGGTTTGGTCTGCGAGTCGGCCGGCAACCAGGCCATGACTCTGTGCTTGGCGCTCTCGTACGGTGGCCGCGAATCCATCGTCGCCACCACCCGCACCCTGTGCGAGTCGGTCAAGCGTGGCGAGCTGTCGCCCGGCGATGTCACGGAGGACTGCTTCCAGTCGGCCATGCAGACCGCTGACCTGCCCCAGCTTGACCTGCTGATTCGCACCTCGGGGGAGGTGCGGCTGTCGAACTTCTTGCTGTGGGAATCGGCCTACGCGGAACTCTACTTCACCGAAACCTACTGGCCCGAGTTTGGTCGCGACGAGTTCGTGCGTGCCCTCGAATCGTATCAAGGACGCGAGCGCCGCTTCGGCCGCACGCGAGAACAGCTTCGGCGTCTGGGATAGGGTTCAGGTTGTGAAGCCGGACCAGAAGAACCTGCTCGTCCGGATCGCATCGGCGGTGGTGGCCCTGCCCGTCGTCGGCCTGCTTGTGTTCTGGCGCCAGCCGCTCGGCATGGCGGCCCTGTGTTTTGTGGTGGCGGTCCAGGGTCTACGCGAGTACACGTCCATGACCATGGCCGGTCGACCAGCGTCCGAGCGCACGGGCGTCGTGCTGGTTGGCGCGGGCTTGTACTTGGGGCTCTGTTTCCGGCCTGAGATAGGCACGCTGTGGTTCCTGGCCGCCATCCTAGCCGTGTCCACATTGATTTTGGCGCGAGCAGTCGATATTCCGGCCGCAAGTTCTCGGCTCTTCGCCGCGGAATTCGGCGTGTTCTACATCGGGGGACTGCTTGCTGCCCTGCCGCTCCTGCACCGCAGTTCAGGGTCGGGTTGGGTCGCGTTGGCGATCGCGGTGACTTTCGCCAACGATACCGGCGCCTACTTTGTTGGCCGCGCGTTTGGGCGGCACAAGATGGCACCGACCCTTTCGCCAGGAAAGACTGTCGAAGGTCTACTGGGTGGACTGGCAGCCGGTCTCACTGTGACATTCGTGACAGGGTGGGTCTTCATGCCGTCGCTGTCCATCGCGGATCGCCTGGCGATCGGTCTTGTTTCGGGCGTGGTCGGGCCGGCGGGCGATCTGGTCGAGTCGCTCATCAAGCGCGCGGCGGGTGCCAAAGACTCTGGGCGGTCCATCCCCGGCCACGGCGGCGTCCTCGATCGTATTGATGCGCTTTTGTTCGTGGGCGCCTACGTTTACCTGCACGTCAACCTATTCCACTGATGAGCGACTTCAAGATGGGAACCCTGGGAGGGTTCGCTCCGCCCTTCGGCCCCCCACCCGCCTCCTCCCCCCCGCTCGCTGCGCTCGGCCTCACCAAACCCTCCCGCGATGGTACGCCGCCGGCGAAGCCGGCGGGCTCCCCACGCGCCCCACGCCCCAATACGGCAAAGCCCCCGTGGTTGTCCACGAGGGCTGCCAGAATCCTAAGCGAGGCTGGTTAAGCTTGGCTAGATATGCTAAGCGGTTGAGGAATCTCAACCGCAAGTACAGGTCACACCGGCTTACGCCGGTGTGTTGGGAGGAGGAGCAACTCTCGGAGTCTGTGCCGCCGGTCGTTGCCTATGGAGGATGGCTAGCAACGCTCGTGCCGGCTCGGACAAGAAGCCCTTCTCGACCCGGAACTATTTGAATTTTTGAGGTTTTCATGCTACACGCGATACGACGACGAGACACCGATGGTCTGATTCCCCTGACATTGACGTCAGGGTTGTCGAATCCGGATGGCGGTTTTTCACACTCCTAAATGACTGACAGCTTCCTGGTCATCAACGCGGACGGACCCGAGACTCGCGTTGCCTTGGTTGAGGACGGCCTGCTGGCCGAGCTCTATATCGAGCGCAAGAAGGAACGGGGCATCGCCGGGAACATCTACAAAGGCCGAGTGGATCGAGTCCTGCCGGGGATGCAGGCGGCTTTCGTCAACATCGGTCTGGAGAAGTCCGCCTATCTTCACGTCTCCGACGTGCGCGGGACGCCGGACGATCTTCGCCGCTTGGTTTCATCTGGTGAGGGACAAGGCCGGGGTGCGGCCCAGGACGACGATGAAGACAACGAGCCATCCGCTCCGCCGGGCGGCGCACGCATCGAGGATCTGCTGAGAGAAGGACAGGAGATCGTCGTTCAGGTAACCAAGGAGCCCATCAGCACGAAGGGTGCCCGCGCGACCCGCTACATCTCGTTGCCGGGCCGGCACCTCGTGTTCATGCCCACGGTGGAACACGTGGGAATCTCGCGGCGCATTTCCTCGGACAAGGAGCGGCGGCGCCTGCGCGAGATCATCGACCAAATGCGGCCTCCTGGGACGGGCTTCATCGTGCGCACCGTTGCGGAAAACGTGCCCGAGAAGGATCTCCGCGCGGACATGGATTTCCTCATCAAGCTGTGGAACGAGATTGTTCGCCGTACCGGGAACAGTCGCTGTCCCGCGCTCATCTACAACGATCTCGATCTCCTGCTGCGCACGGTGCGCGACATGTTCACGCCCGAGGTGGCCAAGCTGATCATCGATTCCCGCGCCGAATACGACAAGATCAAGAAGTTTATCGCGGCGTTCATGCCGGATTTCACCGGCCAGATCGATCTTTACGATGGCCCGGAGCCCATCTTCGACGGCTACGGCATCGAGATCGAGATCGACCGAGCGCTGGAGCGCAAGGTGTGGCTCAAGTCGGGCGGCTATCTCATCGTCGACGAGATGGAGGCCTTGACGGCCATCGACGTCAACACTGGCCGCTTCGTGGGCAAGAAGAATTTGGAAGACACCATCACCCAGACCAATCTGGAAGCCTGTCGCGAGGTTGCCGAGCAACTCCGCATCCGCTCCCTGGGCGGCATGATCGTGGTCGACTTCATCGACATGGACCGTGCGTCCAACCGCGACCGGGTCACGCGCGCCTTCAACGATCATTTGCGTCGTGACCGATCGAAGGCAGCAGTCACGCGCATCTCCGAGCTGGGTTTAATCGAGATGACCCGCAAGCGAACGCGGGAGTCACTGTTGCACGCCCTGACCGAGCCCTGCGAACACTGCGAGGGCAAGGGCTACACCAAGTCGCGGCGAACCGTGGCCTACGAGCTTCTGCGCGAGCTCCGGCGGCAAGGCAACCTGATCGAGGGGGACACGGTGCTCATCGAAGTGCACCCGGACGTCGCGCAGGTGCTGGCCACCACGGACCACGCATACCTGGAGGACATGGAGAAGCGACTGCAGAAGCGCATCATCGTCAAGGCGCGCGGCTCGTTCGCGCTTGAGGACTTCGAATTGCGTTCCCCCAGCCAGAAGACGCCGCTTGATCGATCAGATGCGGATCACGACGGCGATCGCGCTGATCGACGGCGCCGCCGCCGCAAGAAGCTCGGCCCGCCGGCCGAGGTCGAGGCCATGCTGGAAGAGGAAGAACGCAGCAGCGCGGCCAACCGCGATGAAACCCAAGAGGAACGTACGCCGGAGCCCCGACGCGAAGAGCGCGGGGGAGAGCGTCGAGGCGTGGATGCGGAGGCAGCCGCAGGCAATGTTGTGCCTGATTCCGCGGACACCGGCAGCCAACCCGCAACAGCCGACGGCTCAGTCTGCGCCGAGTCGCCACGAGTTGCGTCGGCAGGCTGTTCGGGCAGCCTTTCGCCGTCTGAGACTCCCCAGGTTGCGCCCGAGACGCAGGCGGGTTCCGTGATCACAAGCGAACCCAAGCCGTAGGGATGAGCGCCGCCACGTCGGCTGGACGATGGTGGTGCAATTGCCTCGCAATGTGGGTAGAAGTCACACTTTTACTGATAGGTAGTTATCAACAGGAAAAGTCAAGTAACTTCAAAGTGATAGAATTTTGATCAACAGCTTGCAGATTGTTACGATCGCGGAATCGAAAGTGAAGACAGAACCTTCTGCGATGCGACGAGGACATGCGTGAGAGATATGCTCTCTGACATGGGAACCCAGAGAGAGTTCCCAAATGCTTCGGATCCCCACGCGGCTAGAGGCGACAGCCCCAATCCCAGGGGCACTGAGTTGGTGTTGGTGGATCCGCGGCAGTTGACCTTTCGCTTTGCCGATGCAGACAACCACGAGGTCGTTTCTTCGGTCCCGATCTCGCGTTGGGCTGCGCGATCGCGGAACCCTGGCCGGGTCGTCAGGCTACCCACCGGCGGCCGCCCCTTGGAGGAGATTCGGCTGGAGCAGGCCGTAGCTGCCTATCTGCCACCGGGCCATGGTCTCCGCCTCACGCTGACCAACAACCGCCACAACATCGTGGCTGTGCGACGCGAGCCTGCAGTCTACGTGGTCAGGATTCACCGCATATTTTCCGGTGCCGAGCCTCGGCTGGTGCGGTCCCTTGCGCGCTATGTGGTGCACAACGATCGGCGCGCATCGCGAGTTCTTGGGGAGTTCATCGAGCGTCACGAGCACATCATCACTCAGGCGCCACGCCGGCCACGCCTGGTTAAACTGCGAGCGGCTGGACGCGTTCACGACCTGCAGGACATCTTCGATCGACTGAACCGGCGGTATTTCGACGGGACGTTGCAGGCGCAGATCACCTGGGGGCCGGCGGTCTTGCGAGCGCAACAGCGGTCGATCAAGATGGGCAGCTTCTCGGTCGAGGACCGTATCATCCGCGTGCACCCCGTGCTGGACCGTGCCGACGTGCCGCTCTTCTTCGTCGAGTGGATTGTGTTTCACGAGATGCTGCATGGAAGGCACGAGATTCGTAGGAGCAGGGGCAGACGCTGCTTCCATCCGCCTGAGTTCCTCGCCCAGGAACGCGAGTTTGTCGACTACGAGCGTGCCTCTGCCTGGGAGAAGGAGAACGTCGATCGCCTGTTTCGACGCTAGTATCTATCCCTGTCATCTTGGCAGGCCGGCGGTCCATTTCTGGCCAGAGAGTCGCGGGTGGGTCCGGGCGCGATAAACGACGAGCCCGGTCATGGGGCTTTTCTGCTGGAACGATTGATGCTAGTTCCTTGCAAGAAACGAATGACAAAGTCGAATCTCGGTGCGCTCACAGTAGTGTTTGCCATGGCCGTGGCTGGCTGTGGTCACACGCGGTACCTGGCCGGAACGACCATCCCTGCCACCGAGGACAACCTGGCCGTGGTCGAGACCATCGAGCAGTATCGAACCTTTCTCATCGAGAAGAACATTGATGGGCTGCTGCTGCTGGCGTCGAAGCACTACTTCGAGGACGGCGGCACGCCCCAGGCCAACGATGACTACGGCTACGACGCCTTGCGCGAGATCCTGACCAGCCGACTCGGGCGTGTGCAGTCGCTGCGCTACGACATCGAATACCAGCGGGTCACAGTGCGGGGCGATCAGGCCGAAGTCGATGCATTCCTGAACGGTGCGTTCGAGCTGCAAAGTGAGACCGGCGAACGTTACCGCCGTGTCAACGACCGCCACAGGTTCGTTCTCGAACGAACGCCCAACGGCAAGTGGCGCTTCGTGAACGGGATGTAGAGGCTACAGCCTGTACACCAGCAGGCGCGCTTCGAGCGGGCCGTTCCAAAGACGGTGGGAGATCTCGTGCTTGCGCCGGATGGCGTGCGCGAGCAGCGGGTTGCCGCACAGGATGACCGCGCGCCACCCATGCATCCGGTCCAGGGCGCGGACGATGGAGGCGTAGAGCTGGTCCAGCGGTTGTTCGGGTGCCGGACCGGGCAGCCGCTCGCCGTAGGGTGGGTTCAAACAGATGGTCCCGGGCGGCTCGCGCGACGCGAGTGTCGCCACATCGGCGACCTCGAACACGATATCCGCGTCCACCCCGGCGGCTCGGGCATTTCGGCGCGCCGACTGGATCGCCGACGTTGAGACATCGCGGGCCAGAATGGGGCAGGGGGCCCTGGCCAATCGGGCGTCTTGCGCTGCTCGTTTGAGTCGGGCGAAAACCGGGAGATGGCTCTGGTCGGCCCATCGTTCAAAGCCGAAAACACGACGAAGGCCCGGGGCGATGTTTCGGCTGGCGAGCGCGTGCTCGATGGCCAGCGTCCCCGTGCCTGTCATGGGATCGACAAAGGGCTGCTCCGCGCGTACGCCGCCCAGGGCGAGCACCGCCGCGGCCAGGGATTCCTTGAGAGGTGCGTCGGCCATGGCCACCCGGTAGCCGCGTCGATGGAGCGGCTCGCCGGCCAGATCCACGAAAAGGCGTGCGTCGCTTCCGCGTAGGTGCAGGACGAGGGACACGTCGGGGTTCTTCACGTCCACGTTGGGGCGGTGGCCCGTGCGATCGCGGAGTGCATCGACCACGGCGTCCTTCACCTTCAACGCGGCGAAACCCGAGTGGTGCAGTTCGGGATTCTCATGCGTGGTTGCCGTGACGGCCAGGGTGGTCTTGCTGCCAAGAAAGCGGCTGAAGTCCGCTGCGCGCGTGCCGGCGTAGAGGGTGTCGGCGTCAGAAGCGGGAAAGCTGCCTACCTCGACAAGGACACGCATGGCCACGCGCGACCAGAGGCACACCTTCATCCCGTCTTCCAGGGTGCCGTCGAAGGAAACGCCGCCGGTGGCGCCGCGGGGCGCGTGGATGCGCTGGACCACCAGTTCGCGACGGAGTGCACCCTCGGTGCCCCGCGCGCAGGTCACGAAGAATCTCATCGCCCGTGGACCTACCAGGTGCTAGCGCGGCCGTCGAGAACAGGTTTGCGAAGTCTCAAGACTGGAACTGATCAGCCCGGGCGGCGCCCGCTACTTCACCCGATTCGCAGCATCGACCCTTGCCGCCGCCCAGGCCCGCTTACTCAGCAGAGCCTTCACTTCGGCGGCGGTCTCCGCCTTGGTCTTGGCCAGTTCCGCGTCGACGGCGGCCAGTTCCTGCGCTGCCGCCTCGCGATCGATGTCGCGCGCGGGCTCGCCCCGATCGACCAGCACGGCGATCTTGTCGCTCTCCCCACTGCGCGCCACCTGCAGCACGCCGTCGCCCACTGCAAAAAAGCGCGGGCCCTCCTTGGTCCGGTAGAAGAGCACGCCGGGCTTCAGGGCCGTCATGAAGGGCACGTGGCCAGGCAGCACGCCGAATTCTCCCAGGGCGCCGGGCGCGGCGATCTCGTCCACTTCGATCTGGACCAGGGCGCCGCGTGGGGTAGTGACGGTCAGTTGCATGGCCTTTCTAGCTTTCTTTGGCCATCTTCTCGGCGCGGGCACGTACGCTCTCGATGCCGCCCATCATGACAAAGGCCTGCTCGGGAATGTCGTCGCAGCGGCCCTCGATGATCTCCTTGAAGCCGCGCACGGTGTCCTTGATCTCGACGTACTGGCCGGGTTGGCCAGTGAAGGCTTCGGCCACGTGGAAGGGCTGCGAGAGAAAGCGCTGGACCTTGCGCGCGCGTGACACGGTCAGCTTGTCGTCCTCGGAAAGCTCGTCCATTCCAAGGATGGCGATGATGTCCACCAACTCCTTGTAGCGTTGAAGGATGCGCTGCACGTCGCGCGCGACCTGATAGTGCTCGGCCCCCACCACCTGGGGTGAAAGGATGGTCGAGGTGGATTCAAGCGGCGATACCGCGGGATAAAGGCCCAGCGCCGCAATCTCGCGCGAGAGCACGGTGGTGGCGTCCAGGTGGGCGAAGGCAGTGGCAGGCGCCGGGTCGGTCAGATCGTCCGCGGGCACGTAGATGGCCTGCACCGAGGTGATGGATCCCTTGTTGGTCGAGGTGATGCGTTCCTGCAGCACGCCCATCTCGGTCGACAGAGTCGGCTGGTAACCGACGGCCGAGGGAATGCGGCCGAGCAGAGCCGACACTTCCGAGCCCGCCTGGGTGAAGCGGAAGATGTTGTCGATGAACAACATCACGTCCTGGCCTTCCTCGTCGCGGAAGTACTCGGCCACGGTCAGCGCGGACAGACCCACGCGGGCGCGCGCGCCCGGCGGCTCGTTCATCTGGCCGTAGATGAGCGCGGCTTTGGAGATGACCGGCTCGCCGGTCGACAGCTTCGAATTGGTCATCTCGTCGTACAGATCGCGTCCCTCGCGCGTGCGCTCGCCCACGCCCGCGAACACCGAGAAGCCGCCATGCTTCTTGGCCACGTTGTTGATGAGCTCGAGGATGACCACGGTCTTGCCCACGCCCGCCCCGCCGAACAGCCCGATCTTTCCGCCGCGCCGGTAGGGCGCCAGCAGGTCCACGACCTTGATGCCGGTCTCGAACATCTCGACCTTCACCGATTGATCCACGAACTTCGGCGCCGCCCGGTGAATGGGCAGAAACTTGGTGGCTGGGACCGGGCCGCGCTCGTCGACCGGCCTTCCCACCACGTTGACGATGCGGCCGAGAACCTCGCGGCCCACCGGCATCATGATGGGCGCGCCGGTGTTCTTCACCGGCATCCCGCGCACCAGGCCGTCGGTGGTGTCCATGGCCACGCAGCGTACGGTTTGCTCGCCCAGGTGTTGCGCCACCTCGATGACCAGGTTGTCTGGCGTGGCGTCGATGGCCGGGTTGCTCAGGGTCAGCGCGGTGTAGATCTCGGGCAGGCCCGCGCTTTCGAACTTCACGTCCACCACGGGTCCGATGACCTGGACGACTTTTCCTTGCTGATTGCTGGTGCTTGTCGCGATCATGATCTTCAACCTCGGGTGACTTCAGCCTTTGAGCGCCTCGGCGCCGCCCACGATCTCCATCAGTTCCTTGGTGATGGCCGCCTGGCGGGCGCGGTTGTACTGTAGGGTCAATCGGTCGATCATCTCGGTAGCGTTTTTGGTGGCGTTTTCCATCGCGGTTCGGCGCGCGCCGAATTCCGAGGCGATCGATTCGAGCAAAGCGGCGTGAATCTGCATCTCGACGTACAGAGGCAAAATCCAGTCGAGGATTTCGGGCTTGCTCGGCTCGTAGAGAAAATCCTGTCCCCCGCGGCCGGCTGCGCTGGGCGCCACAGGCAAAAGGGGCTCGACAGTGGTCTTCTGCGAGACGATGGACCGGAACTGGTTGAAGACGAGGACAACGCTGTCCACACGGCTGCTCAAGAAATCGTCGGTGAGCGTGGCGGCCAAGTCCTTGGCGCTTTGGACGGCGGTGTTGCCGCTGGCCCCGGGCAGGTCGCGCTGCATGGGAAGCTTGCGCCGGCGGAAGTAGTCGCGGCCCTTGCGGCCCACCACCAGATAGGTCACCTCGTCGGCCTCGCCAGCCTGGAGCTTGTCCTTGCCCCAGCGCTGGGCTGCACGACAGACGTTGCTGTTGAACCCGCCGCACAGGCCGCGATCTGAGGTGACGACCACCATCGCAATCCGGCGCACGTCTCGTTGCTGCAACAAGGGGTGCGATTCTCCGCCGGCGCGCACCGCCACCTCGGCGGTGACCTCGGCCAGTGACCGCGCATAGGGCCGCGCGGCCACGATCGCGTCCTGCGCCCGGCGCAGCTTGGCCGCCGCCACCAGCTTCATGGCGCTGGTGATCTTCTGCGTCGACTTGACCGACGCGATGCGGGTGCGGACGGCTTTCAGCGATGGCATTGGAAGATGAACTAGCTGGCAGCTTGCAGAGTGGCGGCGAACTCCTTGGCGAACTCGGCCAACACGGAACGCATCTGGGCGGCCAGACCGTCGAAGGCCTTTCCGTCGGTTCCCTTGCTGCGCAGGTCAGCCAGCAACTCGGGGTGCTTCGCCTCGACAAAGGCGTACAGCTCGCGCTCGTAACGGTCGAGCGCGGAAAGCGGCAGGGCGTCCACGAATCCGTTGGCGCCGGCAAAGAGAATCAGGACCTGCTTCTCGACCGGCAATGGCACGTACTGGCCCTGCTTGAGCAGCTCCGTCATGCGCGAGCCGCGAGCCAACTGCTGCTGCGTGGCCTTGTCCAAGTCCGAGCCGAACTGGGCGAACGCGGCCAGCGCGCGATACTGGGCCAGCTCCAAACGGAGCATGCCGGCCACTTTCTTCATGACGGCAATCTGGGCGGCGCCACCCACGCGGCTGACCGAGAGACCGACGTTCACGGCGGGCCGCTGACCCGAATAGAACAGATCGTTTTCCAGGAAGATCTGACCGTCGGTGATGGAGATAACGTTGGTGGGAATGTAGGCCGACAGGTCGCCGGCCTGGGTTTCGATCACCGGCAGCGCGGTGAGCGAGCCGCCGCCCTTCTCGCTGGACATCTTGGCCGCGCGCTCAAGCAGGCGCGAGTGCAGGTAGAAGATGTCGCCCGGGAAGGCCTCGCGTCCAGGCGGGCGGCGCAGAAGCAGCGAGAGTTGGCGGTAGGCCACCGCCTGCTTGGACAGATCGTCGTAGATCATGAGCGCGTGGCGGCCGCTGTCGCGGAAGTACTCGCCCATGGTGACGCCGGTGTAGGGCGCCAGGAACTGCAGCGGCGCCGACTCGGACGCTGTCGACGACACCACCGTGGTGAACTCCATGGCGCCGTGCTCGCGCAATTTGTCGACCACGGTGGCCACGGTGGACTGCTTCTGGCCGATGGCCACGTAGAAGCAGAACATATTCTGGCCCTTCTGATTGATGATGGTGTCCACGGCCAGTGCCGTCTTGCCCGTCTGACGGTCGCCGATGATCAGCTCGCGCTGGCCGCGGCCGATGGGGATCATGGAATCGATGGCCTTGATGCCGGTCTGCACCGGCTCGTGCACACCCTTGCGCGAGATGATCCCGGGCGCCTTGATCTCGATCTTGCGGAACTCCTTGGATTCGATGGGGCCCTTGCCGTCGATGGGAATGCCCAGGGCATTGACCACGCGGCCGACCAGCGCGTTGCCCACCGGCACCTGCGCGATCTTGCCCGTGCGCTTGACCGTGTCGCCCTCGCGCACGGTTTCGAAGTCGCCGAGCAGGACGACCCCGACGTTATCTTCTTCCAGGTTCAGGACCAGGCCGACCACGTTCTTGCCGAAATCCAGCAACTCGCCGGCCATGGCGTTCTCCAGGCCATAGACGCGGGCGATGCCGTCGCCCGCCTCCAGCACGGTGCCGGTTTCACTGATGGCAACCTTCTGGTCGAAGCCCTCGATCTCTTTGCGAATGACCTGGCTGATTTCTTCGGCGCGAATCTGCATGGTCTTTCCTTGCGGCTTTGGGTCAGTTGAGAATCTTGCTGCGTAGAGCGCCCAGGCGCGCACTCAGGCTGCCGTCCAGCACCAGTCCGGCGACCTGCGCGACGATACCGCCGAGAAGCGTAGGGTCTACCTCGGTGGTCATGATCACGCTGCGGCCCGTGCGTCGCTCAAGGGCCCGTCGGATTTCATCTTCCGTGGCGCCATCAAGCGGCCGCGCCGAGCGCACCGTAGCGCGTGCGCGTCCCAGCTTGTCGTCGCACATCTCCTGGTAGGCGCGGGCGATAGCGGGCAAGGCCGCGATGCGGCCGCGTTCCAGCAGCAGCAGCGCCAGGCTTTGCACCTCGCGCGTGGGCGCCACCCGGGGGAGCAGCCCCTGCAGGATGGCGCGTCTTCGCGACGGCTTGAAGATGGGATTGGACAGCGACTGGCGGATATCGGTCGCCTGGTTCCACAGGGCGGCGAGCGCGTCCAGTTCGCCGCCCAGGGCCTCGAAATTGCGCTTGTCGACACCGATGGCGAAAAGCGCGCGTGCGTAGCGGCGGGCAATCGATCCGGCCAGGGCGGCCATCAGCGCACCCCTTCTGCCGGCGCTCCCGCGCCTGCGGCAAAGTCCTGGGCCAGGCGGCGCTCGTCGTCCGCGCTCACCGAGCGCTTGAGCAGCTCGTCCGCGACTTTGACTGCGGTGCTGGCAACTTCCGCGCGCAGACGGATCTCGGCTTCCTTGACCTGCTGGTCGAGCTGGAAGCGCGTCTCGTCCTGGATGCGCTTGGCCTTCTCCTCGGCTCCTGCCAACAGGCGAGCCCGCTCGCGCTCACCTTCTTCCTTCACGGCTGCGCGCAGGGCGGCCAGTTCCCGCTCAAGATTGGCCAGGCGCGCGTCCTGCTCGCGGAAACGCTGCTCGGCCTGCGCGCGTTGGCCAGCGGCTGACTCGATGTCGGTCTTGAGTTGATCGTGCCGACTGCGGAAAGCCTTGCTCAGGGCGCGGCCGCCGAACCAGATGAGGATGAAGAGCAGCACGCCGAAGTTGAGAAGCTGGAGCGCCAGCGTCTTGGCGTCGACGCCGGCATGCTCGCCCTGCTCTCCGTGGCCGGTGCCGTGTTCAGCAGCCGGCTCGCCCGTCGCGGGCGCGACACCTGTCTGCGATGGCTCGTGGTCGAACGACCCGGACACGGGCTCGGTCAGGATTGGGTGATCTTCAGCACGGACAGCCCCAGCGCTCACGACGAGCAGGGCTGCCAGCGGCAGGAAAATCCAAGAGCGCGTCACGACGCCAGCCTCCGGCCTAGGGCCTTTTCCGCGATCTCGCGTCCCAGGGTGGCTGCACTGTCCTTCAGCCTGGCCCGCTCGGCGGCCAAGGTCGCCTCCAGCTTGGTCCGCGCTTCGGCCAGCATCTTGTGGGCGGTGGCTTGCGCTTCCGTCACGATCTCCTGCTCGCGCGCCAGCGCCTGCGTCCGCACCTGGGCGCGCTCGGCATGGGCGGCCTTGCGTGCCTCGGCCAACTGGGCCTCGATGCGCGCCAGGCGGCCCGCGCTGTCTGCCTCCAGTCGCTCGGCCTCCGCGTGCGCGCCTTCGACCCGGCGCACGCGCTCCTCGCGCACACGCAGATACGGCTTCCACAGCCACTGGGTCAAGATGAACGCCAGCAGCAAGAACAGCCCCAGCATCACGAACACCGTGCTGTCGATGTCGAGGAGTTGTTGTTCCCCGGCCTGCGGCACGCTGCCCAGGTTGGGAGTCGCTTCGAGAAGACAGCGAAGGGTCGTCACGGCTGCTCGGGGCTCTGCCGGCTAGCTGCTGGGAGGAGCGGGTGGGGGGCTGCCTCCCCCCTTGCTGCCCTTGCTGGGTCGATGCGGCGGCTCGGGCGCCGGGCCACCCGGCTCCATCTGGCACTGGCCGTCGAACAGGACGCCCTTTTCGACGAAGAGCGACGGGGTGTTGATGTTGCCGCGCACCCGGCCCGGGGTGTGAATCTCGACACCCCGCTTGGCCACGATGTTGCCGCGCACCGTGCCCTGGATCACGATGGAGCCGACCGATATCTCGGCGTTGACTTCTGCGCCCTCGCCGACGATGAGCACGTCCTCGGTGAAGATCTCGCCGGACAGCTTGCCGTCCACGCGGACGGTGCCTTCGAAGGACAGTTTCCCTTCGAATTCGCTGCCTCGGCCAAGAAGCGTGGTGACCTGCTGGGTGGCGCTGGCCTCGCCAGTCGTGGGCGTTTGGGGGATCGAAGCCATGACTCCGGGGCGGAACCCTACAACCCCAGGCCATCGGCAGTCAAACGCGATCCGGTGGCTTCTGGAATTCGGAGCAGGAGGTCGTGACGGGGACGGAGATGGGGATGGAGCCTCGGGGCGGAGGCACCCTCAAGTTGAAGTTCAGCGTTTCGGGTGGGCTTCTCCTTCCGGGCGGCCCCTCATGGGCCGTCCGGCCAGGCGACGGCCGGCGAGGCGAGTTGGGCGTGGACACGAATCGTTCGATGCCGTCGCGCAGGTGCGAGGATCCTGGATGACGGTGATGAGGTCGGCCTTGGTCATGATCCCGGCTTGGCTTCTACACCTTCCCGCGGTCTTCACAAGGTCACCGGTATCGGCGCCACCGACCTTGAGCTACTTTGCCTTTCATCGATTGGATTTCGAGCAAACGACATCACCGGCTCACGGGGTAGCGCCCCCGCAGTTCGCGAAAGAACAGGACGACCTCGCGCATGACTCTTCTCCGACTCCCGTTCGCGAGTGGTAGGATGTCACCCACGACGGCGGCCGTAGTCGGTGGGGTCAGTCGTCGAATCGGAGGCCGGATGGACGACCGCAGCTTCATGCCCAACCTGCAGATCGACGCCGAGAGGCTTCTGGCTTCGCTCTTTCGCCACATGGCCGAGGGGGTGGCTCTGCACGAACTCGTGTGCGACGCCTCCGGCAAGCCGGTCGACTACCGCATCCTCGCGGTCAATCCGCCGTATCAAGGGTGCACGGGCCTCCCGCCGGAGCAAGTCGTCGGCAGGCTAGCCACCGAAGCTTATGGCACGTCCGAGGCTCCCTACCTTGCCGAGTTCTCCGCCGTGGCCCTGTCTGGCCGGGCGTCCAGGCTGGACGTCTACACCCCGCCGGTGGACCGTCACTTCGTTATCAGCATCGTACCGCTCGGTCCGGGCCTCTTCGCCACCATCTTTTTCGACGTCTCGGAACAGAAGCGCCACGAACTGGCCCTGCGCAAGAACGAGGAACGCTTCCGCAAGGTCTTCAATTTCGCGCCCGATCCGCTCACCATCTCCACGCCCGATGGCCGACTGTTGAACTGCAACGAGGCATTCTGCAAGGTTGCGGGCCTCTCGGAGGCGGAACTCGTGGGACGTACCACAGCGGATATCGGATTGTGGATCGACAAAGAACAGCGTGAAGTCATGTACGCCGAGCTTGCACAGATGGGAGAGGTCGACGGCGTCGAGGCACAGATGAAGCGCAAGGATGGCAACGCGCGCCTCATACGGCTCTCGGCGCGCAGGGTGGAGATCGGCGGGCAGGCGTTCTTCCTCTCGGCAGCCCGGGACGTCACCGAGAAGCGCAACCTGGAGCAGCAGGTCCTGCACACCCAGAAGCTGGAAAGTCTGGGCGTGCTCGCGGGCGGTATCGCGCACGACTTCAACAACCTGCTGACCGGCATCCTGGGCAACGCCGATCTGGCGCTGGCCGAACTGTCGCCGGTCGCGCCGGCGCGCGAGAGCCTGGAAGCCATCGAGACCGCGGCCCGGCGTGCGGCGGAGCTGTGCCGCCAACTCCTCGCCTACAGCGGCAAGGGCCGCTTCCTGGTGCAGCCACTCGACCTTCAGGAACTGGTGCAGGAGATGGGACACCTGCTGTCAGTCAGCATCAGCAAGAAGGTCGTGCTCAAGTACGACTTCGCCAAGGACCTGCCCGCAATCGAGGCCGACGCCACTCAGATGCGGCAGACCATCATGAACCTCATCCTCAACGCCTCGGAAGCCATAGGTGATCGCAGCGGCGTCATTTCCGTGACGACAGGCCTAGCCTATTGCGACGCCGCCTATCTCAAGACCTGCTTTGCCGCTGACGCCATCCAGCCCGGCGATTTCGTCTATCTCGAAGTGGCGGATACCGGGCACGGCATGGATAAGGCAACCCAGGATCGCATCTTCGATCCTTTTTTCACCACAAAGTTCACCGGCCGCGGCTTGGGCCTGGCCGCGGTACTGGGCATCGTGCGCGGCCACAAGGGTGCCATCAAGGTCCGCAGTGAGGTCGGCCGCGGGACAACCTTCAGATTGCTCTTCCCGGCTGCTGAAGCCAAGGCGCGGGCGGGTGCGAGCGCAGCAAGCAGCACCCGAGCATGGAAAGGTCATGGCCAGATCCTCGTGGTCGACGACGAGGAGACCGTACGCAACCTGACCCGGCGCATGCTCGAGCGGACAGGATTCACCGTCCTCAGTGCCGAGGACGGCCACCAGGCGGTCGAGATTTTCAAGCAGGTCATGGCCGTGGTGGATTTGGTCATTCTCGATCTCACCATGCCCCATCTCGATGGTGAGGCGTGCTTTCGCGAGCTGCGCCTGATGAAGCCGGAGGTTAAGGTAATCCTCAGCTCGGGTTACAACGAACAAGACGTTGTCAACCTATTCGCCGGCGAGGGTCTGGCGGGCTTCATCCAGAAGCCGTACACAAGTGACGAGTTAATTACCAAAGTGCGTGACGTGCTTGTTGGCCAGCCGTAGCGGGAACTGTCTACAAGGTGCTACAGAGCAGCCGGCACGCGTGGCCGCGATGACGAGGTTCTGTAGCCAACTCGGCACCAAGCAAAGAACGCCCGCGTGTTTGTCCCTGATGCAGCTGTGGCTCTTCGGCTCGCAGGGTTGTTGGGGTCTATTCGTACAACTCCGCGCTCGCGAGCGACTCCTCGCACGCGACAGCGCCGACAGAGGGGGGCAGATGACAGGAGTGCCTCCGCCTGAGATGAGTACGTTCCCGTTGGTCAACAACGTCCTGCGCCGTGCCAGCCCGGCTGCTACGGACAACTTGGCCGGAAATCCTGCGTCACAGGCGTTCTGGATCGAGTAGCCCTCAGTTTCCGCACCGGCCGCACGATAGGTAGACCCTGGACAGGATTCGATGTTGCCGTGATGGCCCCCACGGGAGAGTTCTCTGAGGCCGCAAATCCCTTTCAATCCGCCCAAGCACCCTGCGACCAGAGGACTCCCAAATGCCACGAGCCGCAGTTGGGCTCACTTACAAGTGCCAAAGAAGATGTCGTCGACGACCAGATCGTTTGTCGCGGCAGTGAGATTCGTGTCAACGATCGTGATGGTCGCCATGGTGCTCGTCGACCCCGACGACCACGTGGCCGTGTATTTCGTCCACGTGCCCCCCGGGGATGCGGCGGTAAGCAAGCTGCCGACGGGGATCGAGTTTACGTATGCTTGAAGAGTCGGCAGTGATATGCAATCCGCCTCCAGGCAAGCCATCCAAAATGACAAGGTATACGTTGTTTGGAGCTGCACGGGAATTGTCTGCGTCCACATCGAGGCGTTCGCGTTCGGAGAAGCGTTGACGATCAGCATGTTGCTGTGGCCGCCCGTGGGATCGCTAATCGCCAACCAGTCGCCCCACACGTTGACCTGACTAGGGTCCGGCCAAACGGTGTACTCCCCTTCGGCGTTTATCAGGCTGGGAGGGGCCACGTAAGTGTAGTCGGTCGAGAAGCCGACGTTGCCCATCGCAAAGTCACCGTTGACGACTAGCGACGAGCAGTCTGCACCATCACCTTCCGTCGCGTCGGCGGTCGGTGGCGGTGGGGGCGGTGGCTTCACGCCTGCTCCAGCTCGATCACCTTCGGCCGCGTCGGCGGAGCCGTTGACAGCTCCCGCATCCGCCGCGGAATCGAGATCTTTGCCAGACCCATCAAGACGATGAGCATCGCCAGGACCACGAACGTGTAGGGGCGCCGAAGGAGTTGAACGATCCCACGTGCCGCGCCTCCCAGTCCGCTGAGAGCGCGCCAGTTTGTTGGATGGTCGAAACGGTGGCCCAGTATGACTCCGGCAGGTGCCAGTGCCGCTGGTGGCGACAGTGATGGTGCCAGTGGTTGCCACTGAATGGGCCACTGGGTAGGTCCGAATCTATTTCACGTCGTTTTCCCCCGCCACATACCCGAAGTTGGCGAGGATCCCGCCGTCCACGTACACCACCTGGCCGTTGATGTAGTCGCCGGCCTTGGAGGCGAGGAGCAGCGCCGCTCCTACCAGATCCTCGGGCTCGCCCCAGCGGCCCGCCGGTGTGCGTGTCATGACCAGGTTGTTGAAGGGATGGCCGTTCACGCGAATGGCTTCGGTCTGCGTGGTCGCGATGTACCCCGGCCCGATGCCGTTGACCTGGATGTTGTACTTGGCCCACTCGCAGCACATGTTCTGGGTGAGCAGCTTCAGGCCACCCTTGGCCGAGGCGTAGGCGCTGACCGAGTTGCGGCCGTACACGCTCATCATCGAGCACATGTTGATGATCTTGCCGGCGCGGCGTTTGATCATGGACGGGGCCACCCGGCGCGAGATGATGAAGGGCGCGACCAGGTCGATGTCGATCACGTCCTTGTATTCCTGGACCTTCATGTCGAGGATCGGGATGCGCTTGATGATTCCCGCATTGTTGACCAGGATGTCGATCGGTCCGACCTCGCGTTCGATCTGGCCGATGCCCCGATCCACGTCCTCTTCCTCGGTGACGTCGAAAACGAGGGTATAGGCGTCGATGCCGTTCTTCTTGTATTCCTTCTTGGCCGCTTCCAGCTTGTCCGCAAAGATGTCGTTCACGCAGATCTTGGCTCCCGCCTTGGCCATGCCCGTGGCGATGGCCATGCCGATGCCGTGGGTTCCGCCGGTGACCAGCGCGATCTTGTTCTTGAGACTAAACAATTCGGTCGACATAGCGATTTCTCCTCGTCATAAGGGTTTTGATTTTTTGCGAGGATAGCACCTTTCAGTATCCCGCCGGTGCTCCCCCGGAACGGGGCTCTCCCGCGGCCTCCAGGCCTGCCTTGCTGCGGATCACGACATTGACCTTGCCGATCTTGTCCCGGACTTGCACGTGGTGACCCTTGGCGCGCAACGATTCGACCACGGATGCTGGCAAGGCCGGCTCGTAGCGAAGCACATCCGGGCTCCACTGGTGATGGAGGCGAGGTGCTGCCACGGCAGCGTCCACGTCCACGCCAAAGAGCAGTGCATCGAGCAGAACCTCGGCAGTGCTCGATATGATCATGGGGCCGCCGGCAGCGCCCAGCACCATCTCCACGCCGTTCTCACCCACCACGATGGTGGGTGACATGGAAGACAGCGGCCGCTTGCCAGGCGCGAGTTGGTTGGCGCCGCCTGCCACCAGTTCGAAAGCGTCCGCAACGCCGGGGGCCAGCGAGAAATCGTCCATCTCGTCGTTGAGCAGGACACCCGTGCGACCGGCCACAAGGTGCGCCCCGAATTCCAGATTGATAGTGGTGGTCAGGGCCACGGCGTTCCCCTCGCTGTCGACGACGGATATGTGGGCGGTTCCTGCGTCGCGGGCCGGCGCTGCAGCCGATGGCTCGGCCGTGCCGTAGCGGTTGGGGGGCAGGGTGCTGTTCGGCTGGATGCGGGCTGCCAGATCGCGATGGTAGGAGGCATCGAGCAGGTGCGACAACGGCACGGTGACAAACGCGGGATCGCCGAGAAAGCGGCTGCGGTCGGCGAAGCCGTGTTTGAACGCCTCGACCAGCAGGTGCAGGTAGGTCGGATCCTGCGGACCGGCCGGAACTGGGTCCCAGTTCTTCATACGTTCGCCAAGGATGCCGAGTACCTCGAACATGACCACCCCGCCGGCTGACGGGGGCGGCATGGCAAAGATGCGCCGGCCGCGGAATGTCGTCACCAGAGGCGCTCGCTCGACCGGTGCATACCCAGCTAGATCGTTGCGGTCGAGCACGCCGCCCCCGTTCCGCACAGCGCTGACGATCGCGCTGGCCATCTCGCCTCGATAAAAGGCTGCGGCGCCCTCGCGGCGTATACGGGCGAGCGCGATCGTCAGGTCGGGCCGCCGGACGACATCCCCGGCGTGAAGCTCGACCAGGCTGCCGCGCTTGCGCGAAAGTACGAGCGAGAGAAAACTGGCAGCCTCCGACGGATCCTGCTTGAGTTCACCGGCCACATGCTCGACCAGCCACGCTGATGCCGGGAATCCTCGCGCCAGAGCCTCGGCCGGCTCCACGCAGCGAGCGAAGGGCCGCTTGCCCCACCGGCGCACGAGTTCAGCCAGGCCAGCCGGCTCGCCGGGCACGCCGACTGCCAGGCCACCGCGCGCCGAAAGCGATCGATCGACCTTGCCTTCCCGCAAGAACAGTTCGGGGCGCAGGGCCGCAGGCGCGGTTTCGCGAAAATCAAGCGCTTCGACCTTGCCGGTCTTGGCCGAATAGATGAGGGCGAAGCCGCCGCCGCCCAGGCCCGATGCGAATGGGTCCACGACGCCGAGCGCCAGCGCAGTGGCGCAGGCTGCGTCGGCCGCGTTCCCGCCCGCGGCCAACACGCGGGCACCAGCCTGAGATGCCAGCCGGGAATCGGAGGCAACCATGCCGTGAACGGCGTGAGCACCAATTTCGGCGGCAGTCGCCGAGTTACTGGCCGCGAGCAGCCCCACGCCGACCGCTGGCAGCACGCCGCGCCGGAAAAGCAGGCAACCAATCAATAATTGAAGGAAACTCAACGCCGTCGTAACCTCAGAGCCATTCCCGACTAGGGAAAACCCCCATGGACGAGCCGTCAAGCCCTGAAGGCAACCCGATCACACTTCGGATCAAGTTCAAGAGTGCGAGCCTCGACGAATTCGTCGCGCGCTACGGCGCCGACGTAAGCGCGGGTGGCATCTTCATCCGAACCAAGCAGCCGCTGGCCGTCGGGTCGCTGCTGCACTTCGATTTCAGCCTGGCGGACGGCAGTCCGCTGATGGCTGGCATTGGAACGGTGGTGTGGATTCGCGAGCCGGACCAGTCGCGCGTGGGCAGCATTCCCGGCATGGGGGTGCGTTTCGATCAGCTTGCGCCTGAGAGCCAGCAGACTCACCAGCAGATCTTGGCTACTAAGGCCAGGCTCGGGGATCACACAGCCGGTGCGCCTTTCTCCGGTTCGGTTGCTGCGCCGGCGGCGCGTTCCCCGGCCAGGCCGGCGACGCCGCCACCCATCGGGGCGCGCCCAGCGCCGGTCACGCCGGTTGCTGCGCAGCCTTCGGGTCGAGGATCTTCCGACACGTTCGACGAATTTGGCTCAGGCGGAAAGACCGAGATCGCTGACAAGCCGCCCAGTTTTTATTTTGATGCATTGGACAGCGCGCACGGAGCCGCAGCGGGCGCGCGGCAGGCCGAGGAAGCGGCACCCAGCGCGGCCCTCGAGAACACGGAAACTGACTCCCAGCCGACGGTGGGGACCGACTCGTTGGTGTCAGAACCCATCGACATCAGTGAGGACGCCAGTGGAGCCGCTCGGTCTGCCGGAGCCGCTGCCGCGCAAGCAGCCACGGCCGACCTGGGTCGGTTCCAGATCTCGGGCGACGAGCTGGCTCCAGAAACCCTCGATCTCCCACTCGGCGGCCACGCCGGGTCCGGCCGGTACACCGATCTGCCCCCGCTGTCGGGGCTGGACGCGGCGGCTGGCGCGCCTTCGGCCGATCTCGCAGCAGGGCAGGGCTGGCTCGACCAGCCGATCGACATGGGGGACGGCGCTGGCGCAGCTCCCATCGAGACGCCCGCAGAGCACACCGAAGAAACTGCCGCTCCGCCAGAAGCGGTGCTGGCCGAGGCAGCAGCGCCTGCGGTCGGCGAGGGTGATCGCTTGGCGCTGCAGGAGGCAGAGGATCTTGGGCAGGACGTTCCAGCGCCGCCGGTCAAGAAGCTGGGCGGGCAGGGCAAGACGCTGATCGTGGTGGGCATCGTGGCGGCAGCTCTCGCCTTCGCTGGGGTCTATCTGTTGCAGGTCAAGCCGTGGCAGACGCGTGCGGTGCCTGTGGCTCGCCCCACGCCGGCCATGCCCGCTCCGGCTCCAGTCGCCCCGCCCGCGGTACCCAAGGTGGCCGTGCCTGCGCAGCCGACCGTTCAGCCGACACCGACGGTGGCGAAAGTCGAACCTGTCAAGCCCGCAGAGAACGTGCCGGCGCCGACTCCGAAGGAAGAGCCAGCGCAAACCAAGCCAGAGGCGATCGAAATCGCGAAGCCAGAGGCGACCGACGAGGGTGCCAAGCGCTCAGGACCGGCCAAGAAGGCGGGGAGCAAGCTCGCAGCTTCCTCGCCGCCCGGCGCGCCGGCTCCTGCCGGGGCGGGCGAAATCGTCTACATGATCAGGGTGCGCTCCTTGCCGCCCGGCGCGGAGATCTTGATCGACGGTGAGCCCATGGGGCAGACGCCATTCCAGCGGCGCATCTTGGACATCGACAAGCCCCACATGGTGACGATCCGCAAGCCCGGGTATTTGCTGTACGAAAGCAGTGTCAGCTTGTCGTCGGGCCATTGGGTGAAGGACGGCAGCACGGAGACCACGAACGTGTTCGCCAAGCTGAAGAGGGCGAAGGGTCAATCCGCCGCAACGCCGCCCACGCCGGGAGATCAGCCTGAACCCGTGACGGACCAGCCCGACAAGTTATAGGGATGTCGTGAGCATGACTGGTTCCCGGCGGTCGGCGTGGGGCGTAGCGGGAGCGGTGCTGTTGCTGTTGGCGTTGGGCGCGTTGGGCGTGGCCGGAACCTTGGCCCACAGGTGGTGCGGGAAAACCCAGTCCGCGGAAGCAGGGCGGAAACCAAGGTCAGCGCGCCTCGCTCGCATCGACTCGCACACCCACATCAGTCCGGACGGCATCGAGCGCGCCCTGCAGATCATGGAAACCTGGGGTATCGACGGCATGGTGAACCTGTCGGGCATGAGCCCGGGGCCGCCACACCACGCGCTGGAAACCCAGCTTGCCGCGGCTCGCGCGACGGGCGGGCGTATCGCCGTGTTCGCCAACGCCGGTTTCGGCAAGGCGTTGCGCATGGCCAATCTCGGCATCCGGGCCGACTACGGTAACGTGATGGCCGAGGAACTCGCGTTGTCCAAGCAACTCGGCGCCATCGGCCTCAAGATCCCCAAGGGCCTCGGTCTCGGCTATCCCACGCCCGACGGCAAGCACGTGCTTCCCGTGGATGATCCAGGGCTGGATCCGCTGTTCGAGAAGGCGGGCGAGTTGGGCATGCCGGTGGCGATTCACACCGGTGATCCAAAGGCCTTCTGGCTGCCCGCCGACGCCAAAAACGAGCGCTGGGACGAGTTGCAGGCCCACCCCGAGTGGTCTTTCCGCGGCCAGCCTGTGCCGTCGTGGGAAGAGCTGTACGCGGCATTCGAGCGGCGCGTGGCCCGCCACCCCAAGACGACTTTCATCGGGGTGCACTTCGGCAACGATCCCGAAGATCCGGATCGCGTAGCGCAGATGCTCGACAAGTACCCCAACCTGTACATCGACACCGCTGCGCGCGTGCCCGAGATCGGACGGCAGGATGCCGCCAAGATGCGACTCTTCTACGAGAAGTACCAGGACCGCATCCTGTTCGGCACCGACCTGGGCGTGGCAGCCGATCAGGATGGCATGATGTACGGCTCGAACGGCGCCAACCCGCCGACCCTGGAGGATGAAGCCCGCTACTTCACCTCGACCTGGCGCTACTTCGAGACGCGCGACAAGCAGTTCGAGAGCCCCACGCCCATCCAGGGCCGCTGGAAGATCGACGGTGTGGGTCTGCCCGAGTCCATCTTGCGCAAGATCTATTTCGACAACGCCGCCCGCGTTCTGAAGTGGCGGCCGCCGGCCGGACCGGTCATGCCGCCTCGCCCTGCGGCGGGGCCAGCCCCGGGCGCGACCGTCCCCGCCCCGCCGACCGGCGAGGCCGCGGGAAAATAGACCGCGTCACGAGACGGTCGCACCGTCGCCCTCTCGAACTGCTTGACCTCGAAGCGCGGCTGCCCATAATCATCGCCTTCCACATTCCGGAGTAGCTCAGTGGCAGAGCAGGCGGCTGTTAACCGCCGGGTCGGGGGTTCGATACCCTCCTCCGGAGCCACTCGATCGCCCCCACCAACTTCGGTGGGCTGGCGATTTAACTGCGACTCCCCAGCGCCTCGTCGCGGCCTCGC
>Ga0181521_10001324_pt1 | contig 30896 bp, 30 predicted proteins | sample PEATcosm2014_Bin_32_FD_119764 | JGI IMG/M metagenome (GOLD analysis project Ga0181521, IMG submission 119764) | Peatland microbial communities from MTU Mesocosm Facility, Houghton, MI, USA - PEATcosm2014_Bin02_60_metaG | ecosystem: Environmental > Terrestrial > Soil > Wetlands > Peat | place...
CTAGAACCATGCGCGGCCGAGCGAGTCTCCAGCCCCGATCGCGCCACCCCTTAGCGCGTCTCGGTGGGGTCCGAATGGGGTATATCGTTGACGGCGACACGGCGCTTGAAGCGCCAATGGCCGTCCTCGCGGACCAAAGTGTCATCGTAATGACCTCCATAAAGGAGGGCAGGGTGATTGTCCGCGCTGGTGACGGTGAACGACCAGCGGGACCAAGCGGTGGCTGTGTCCCCCTGCACGTCGATCAGGAAATTGGTCAAAAGGTGGTAGGTCGAGCCCGGCTTGCCCTTGGGACTGACGCCGAGGTTCTTCTCCATGAGGGCCTGGATGGCCGCCGGACCCTTGGCTGAGCCGAAACCGCCCACCCACTCGCCGTCCCTGGCGAACAGGCGCGAGTACCCTGCCAAGTCGTGGGCGTCGAGGAGTCGACCGTAGTCGGCGAGCAAGGCATGGATTTCCTCGATGTCCTCCAGGCGTTGAATGCGAGCGGCGAGAGGCTGGCTGCTGCGCGGACCGCCTTGCGCTTGGGCGGCAGCAGGCAATAGCAGTCCGCCAATTAAGAGCAGAAAGCCCAGGATCCTGAAAACGTTCATGTTCGCCTCCAGTCCCCCACCGCTATCCGGAGCGGGCGAGAGCGAAGATACCATCGCTCTTCAAAAGGGCACCCCGAAAACGCAATGGACGGCGGGATTAGCGAAGGAAGGGGTTGTGGTCGCGCTCGGCGCCGATGGTCGTGAAGGCGCCATGGCCAGGGTAGACGACGATATCGTCGGGAAGAACAAGCAGTTTGTCGTGGATTGAACGCATGATCTCGGGGAAGGAGCCGCCCGGGAGATCGGTGCGGCCGATGCTGCCTTGAAACAGCGTGTCGCCGGCAAGAAGCCGGGCGGCGACGGGCGAGTCTTCGTGCCCGGGCGCATGGTGGTGCGCGTGTGCTGCTGTACCGGGTTTGACGATGATGCTGATGCTGCCGGGCGTATGGCCGGGCGTGTGCAGGATGTGACCTTCAAAGCCGCCCCAGCGCAGCGTGTCGCCTTCCTTGAGAAAATCCCGAATTTGCACGGTCTCGGGCGTGGGAATGCCGAGCCACCCCGCCTGCATGTCGAGAGTCCGGTAGAGAGGCATATCCGCTTCGTGGATCAAGACGGGCGCGCCGGTGGCGCGGTGGAGCGCCGCAAGGCCGCCGACGTGGTCGATGTGAGTATGCGTGCAGACGATGGCAAGAACCTTGAGTCCATGGCGCCGGATGACTTCGAGGATGCGTTCCACTTCCTCGCCCGGATCGATCACGATCGCCTGATGCGTAACCGGATCGCCGACGATCGAGCAGTTGCACTGCAACAGACCGACGGGAATCACTTCGTGGATGAGTTCTTCCGCCATCTCACTGAAGTATAGCAAGGGCGCGACGAAGCCGCCTCATTCAGCCGAGTTGGCCGAGCGCGGAAGCGGGTGCTGGTCGGGCGGCAGACCCGCCCCGACCAGCGACTCGACTCGCGCGAGCAACTTCGATCGATCGCTCGCCGCGTAACTGGAAGCGTCCACCGCCGGGGCGAAGCGGATGGTGACTTCGCCTGGATGTACGACCCAATCGCCTCTTCGCAGCACGCGGTGAGTTCCCGCGATCGAGACCGGCACGACGGGAACGCCCGCCTCGATCGCCATCGCAAAGGCACCCTTTCTGAAACGGTGCAGACGGCCATCCGGGCTGCGAGTGCCTTCCGGGAAGATCGCGAACGAAAGACCCTCTTTCAGGCGGCGGACGGCGGTCGCGACGCTGGCGGCTGCTTCCCTTAACGTTCGATCCACGCGAACGAATCCGGCGAGGCGCATTCCGGCCGACAATATCGGGATGCGGAACAGTTCCCGCTTCGCGAAAATCGACACGCGCTGCGGAATCACGGGCATGAGCGCCAAGGGATCGAGGTTGGACGCGTGGTTCGCGGCAAAGATGCAGGCGCGCGGAGGAATGTTTTCAAGTCCCTCAACACGCACGCGCATTCCGGCAAGGCGGCCCGCAAAGCGCGAGAACTTCATCGACAACCCGTACATGAGTTCCGGGCGGCCGGTGACGAGAGTCCACAGAATGAGCCAGGGCAAGCCGAGGAGAACGGCGAGAGAAACGACGAGTCCGGTGAGAGCAGTGCGAATCATCGCTTAGTCATGGCAGCCCGGCAGCGGGCATTTTACTCCGCTGTGCCGCGAAGCAGGCCTTCGCGGATGCGGCGCTGGCGATCGGTAGGATTCGCGATCTCGGCTATGGAGTACAGAGGAGCCGCGCGCGTGCCGGAGTTGGCGGAACCCACGCCGTCTTTCGTCCTCAGCTCCAAACCGGCGATGGAGAGGAAATCGTTGTAGGGAATTTCGTCCGTGCCGGAAACATAGCGGCGGAAGAAGTTCTGAAAGGTCTTCCCCGCGACCTCCTCGACAGCGGCGCGGATGCCCTCGCTACCGTCGTAGAACCGGCCTTGCTGGGCATACTCGACGTTCATACGGCGGAGAACGTCATCGAGCGACTTGTGGTTGTCAGTGGCGTCGCGGATCGCGAGATCGAGCATGACCCCGAGAATCTGGCCTTTGTTGTAATACGAGATGCTGCGGTCCGGGACATTGTAGGCGTCGTATTTCTCAAACCAGGCGTCGAGGCTGGACTCCTCGACACTCTGCCATTGTCGCGCCGGGCGGGATTCGAGCTCGCCGATCTGCGCAGCGAGATCCGAATAGAACTGTCCCTTCGACCACAGACCGGTGCGCTCGAGCGCATATGAGGCGTAGGAGCTCGTCACGCCCTCGGCGAACCAGAGGGCGCGCGTGTACTGCTCCTTCGTGAAATCCACTGGCTCAAGGCTGCCGGGGCGAATCCGCTTCACATTCCAGACGTGAAAGAATTCGTGCGCGGCGACAAAAATCGCCGCCTCAACGGACCGCATTGCAATCGCGGTCGAGTTTGCGTGCTCCATGCCACCGGCGCCGACGTCTTCGCCGGAATCAATATGAAAGATGAACGTATACTCCCGGTTGGGCGGATCGAAAGGCGGGCCGCCCATCAGTTGCAATTCGTAGCTGGTGATGCGGCGAAGCGCTTCTTCGAGAACTCGCCTGTTCCAATTCCCGGCGTCGACAACTACGCGGAACCGCGCGCCGTCGCTTTCGAACTGGAACTCGTCGAACTGTCCGGCTTCGACCGGCGCGTCGACAAGCTTGTCGTAACTCGGCGCCACGTACATGTTATCGACGTGCACCGCGGCAAGCTCCGCCGCAGTTCGCCAGCCGGCGGGAAGGTCGATAAATCGCACGGATGTGTCTTCGCTGCGGCGGCCAGGAACATACATCAGAATCTCGGCAAGATTCACAAACGCGTGGTGTTCGTTGAGCTGCGAATTGAACGGCCCCAGATCGTCCCACTCGATCGTGTAATGGACTCCAAGACTATTGTGATCCCCGGGCTCACAATCTTTCGGTACCGAGATTTGCCAGGTCTGCTTGTCGAGCTTGCGCACGTCCGCCGGAACGGTACCGCCGGTGGGGCACGCCGCCGCGACATCGCGCACACGCTGAGAAAAATCGCGAATCTGGTATAGAGCGTTCCACGCCGGCATCGCAACTGTCACTTCCCGGCCGTCCGCCGGAATCGTGATCGACACCCCGAAGCGATGCCGCTCGGGATGGTCGAGGGAAACCTCGTACCTGACGGTTGCGCCGACCGGGCGGGCCCCGATCGAGAACGCCGAGACGGCAAAGAGCGCTATTGAACCCAGGATGCGAATACCACGGCCCTTCATGCGCGAACACCGGAGGCGGCGTGCAATTTCTCCAGAAGCTTGGCCGTCAGGCCGTCGAAGCTGCCGTTGGACATGATCAGGACGAGATCGCCCGAGCGGGCGTTCGCGGCGAGATGACCGGCGATCTCTTCGGCGGACGCAAACGCCTGCGCAGCACAACCGCGGGCGCGAATCGCCGCAGCGATGGCACCGGGCGAGAGACGATCGTCTTCGCCAAGCAATTGGGCGCGATTGACCGCGCCGAAGAGGACCGCATCGGCCAGCGAGAGGGCCTCCGGCAGCGCGTCCTGAAAGACTTTGCGGCGCATCGTATTGGAGCGCGGCTCGACGGCCGCCCAGATTTTGCGGCCGGGCCAGCGCGTGCGAGCGGCTTCGAGCGTGAGGCGAATGGCGGTCGGATGGTGCGCGAAATCCTCCACGACGAGGATGCCGTTCGCTTCGCCCTTGATCTCCATGCGGCGGCGGACGCTCTGAAACGTGGCGAGCGCCTGCTCGATGGCGTCGCATTCGACGCCGCGGCCATACGCAAGCGCGATCGCAGCCAGGGCGTCGAGAACGTTGTGGCGCCCGGCAACGGGAATGCGAATGCGCGTGACTTCGCCGCCGCGGTAGGCGACGCGGAACTCCGTGGCCTCGTCGTGCCAGAGGATGTCTCCGGCGCACCAATCGCATTCCGGCGTCAGGCCGAAGGTTTCGACCGGGCAGAATGCCTTCGCGACAACCTCCTTCAATTCCCTGCTCTCGCCCCAAATCAGGATTCGCCCGCGGCGCGGCACCAGATTGACCACGCGGCGAAACTGAAGGGCGATGGAAGCGAGGTCGGGGTAGATGTCCGCGTGGTCGTATTCGAGCGAAGTGAGGAGCAGTTCGTCGGGATGATAGTGGAGGAACTTGGGGGCCTTATCGAAGAAGGCCGTATCGTACTCGTCGCCTTCGATGATGAACTCTTCCCCACCGCCAAGGCCGTAGCTGCGGTCGCCGAAATTCGGGGCGACGCCGCCAATGAGGAAATCGGGGCGGCGGCCGGCCACCTGGAAAATCCAGGCGAGCATCGCCGTGGTGGTCGTTTTGCCGTGAGTGCCGGCCACGACAATGGACGTCCGGCCCGGCAGAAAGTACTCCTCGATGATCTGCGGCATCGAACGGTATGGAATCTTGTCATCGAGGATGCGCTCAAGCTCGGGATTGCCCCGCGAAATCGCGTTACCGATCACGGCCAAGTCGGGCGGAGGCTTGAGGTTCTCCTCACGGTAGCCATCGTTCCAGGAGATGCCGAGCGAGCGCAGCAGAGTCGAGGCGGGCGGGTAGACCCCTGCGTCTGAGCCCTTGACGCGGAAGCCGCGTTCCGCCAACATGCCGGCGACCGGAGCCATCGCCGCTCCGCCAATGCCGAGCAGATGGATGTGGGCCACGGGCGGTTTGGTGAGATCGGAAGTCATGGCGTGCAAGCGGGCTCGAGGATTTTGAGTTGCGCGCGACCGTTGGTCGAAAGGGCCGCGCGAACGCCGAGAGGCAAAGTCAGCGCCGCTCGCGACGTGTGTCCGATGGGTGCGCCCCAAACGATTGGAACGCCTAGCGGCGACAGAATGCGGCGCGCGACATCCCGCACCGTTTCGCCTCCGGCGGGCGCGTCACACTCGGGAAAGTCGCCGAGAATGATCCCCATTACGCCGCGAAACTTCCCCGCCTGCTTCAGATGCATCAGAGCCCGGTCCACCTGATACGGTTTCATGGCGCGGTCCTCGATGACCAGAATCGAGCCGGAGGTGTCGAGTTCCCAGGGCGTGCCGAGGGATGCTTCGACCAACGTCACACACCCACCCAGCAGAACGCCTTCGACATCGCCGGGCGCGAGAGACTCCCCCTGAAGATCCAAAGACCAACCCTGCTTCGTTTCGGTGAGCGCCCGCGAAAGACTTGGCGCGTCGTAGCCGTGCGGCGCGCCAGCGCCGTGATCGAAATTCGACGCAACCATCGGACCGTAGAACGTTACCCAGCGAAACTTCTGCCATAGAAACATCTGAAGCGCGGTGATGTCACTCGATCCAAGGAGGATCTTCGGCGCGGCGAGCGCGACGCTCAGGCCGTCGAGCAGATAGTTCGAGCCATAGCCGCCGCGAGAGCAAAAGATCGCGCGCGTAGCCGAGTCGGAGAGCGCTTGCTTGAGCACCGCGAGGCGATCGGCGGCGGAGCCGGCAAAGAAGCCGTCGCGAGCAAGAGCGCTCGCGCGGTCGAGTTTCGGCGTGTAGCCAAGGCGGACGAGTTCGTCGCATCCCTTTTGCAAGGAGTCTTCCTTAACGGGGCTCGCGAGCGAAAGGACGCGAATTCCGTCGCCGGGTCGCAGAGCAGGTGGCTTGAGGGGTTGCGGCATGTGGCCAATCGAGAATAAGGAATTTGGGGAGCCGAGTCCAGACGCCGACGACGGCGAGATTCGCGGAGTGCAACCGCGAACGGATCGACACTGGAAAGCACCTGGCTACGGGGCGCTGACGGTGAAAGCCACCTGCGAGGACGTGCCCCCACCGGGAGCCGGATTCGTCACCGTGATCTGAGCGGTGCCGGACGAAGCGATGTCCGCCGCGGTAATCAGGACCACGAGGCGCGAACCGCTCACGAACGCGGTTGCGCGCGGGCTGCTGTTCCATTCGACGACCGAACTGGATACAAAATTCGAGCCACCGACGAATACTTCAAAGTCGGCACCGCCCGCAACCGCCTTCGATGGAGAAAGCGACGAGGCGGTCGGGCTCGGATTATCCGGCCCCGTGATCGGGAATGCGACCGAAGGTGAAGCTATGGTCGGATCCGCAGTGCTCAGGGCTACGCTGCCCGTGCCGGCGCTCGCGATGTCGTCCGCAGTGATGGTTGCGGTGGCTTGATTGCCGCTGATGTTCGTCGGAGCGAGAACGCTGCCGTTCCAGGTGATCACGTCGTTCGCGGCGAAGTTCGCGCCGTCCACGGTCAGCGTAAAGGCGTTGCCGCCCGCCTTCGCACTGGTGGGATTAAGGGAGGTGATCGTTGGCGCACCAGCATGGACGTTCTCGATCGTGAAGGGTTGCGCCTGCGAAAACGATCCGCCCGGGGCTGGATTCCAGACGGTGACCTGCGCGACGCCCGGATTTGCGACGTCGGCTGCGGAGATCGAAACCTGAAGCTGGCCGGTGACGACATTGAACGTCGTGGAGCGAGCCGACCCATTCCAGTAGGCAAACGTCACGCCCGATGAGTTGGATATGAACCCCGCTCCGGCAATGGCGAGCGTAAAGCCGTCGCTGCCGGCGGTGATGTTCGAAGGAAAGAGATTCGTGATGGTGGGCGTGGAGTTGATGGCCGGCGCGCTGCTGCCGCCGCAGCCTCCGAGCAGCACCAGCAGTCCCGCCATCGACGTCAGCGCAGCCCGCCGCGCACGCTTCAAGCCCAGCCTCCTCTGAAGTTGATACGGGGATCCCGGAGCCGCTCGCTGCGGCCAGCCGGGAAAGCGGAACGAGGGAAACACCAAACCGCCTGCAAATCCCCCTGCAAAACAAACAAGAGTGATAGCACCCCGGCGCTCAGCACGTCAACTTCGATTCGGGGTCGGCGCCAAAGGTTATCCCGGGCCGAGAACACGCTACAGCTTGAACGTGGTGAGGCGGGCAAATTTGCGAGCGCGCGCAGTGATTTCCTTGCGTGTGACCTTCGCGAGCCTCTCGACCCCGAATTTCTCGACGGTGAAACTGGCGAGCACCGAGCCGTAGACCATCGCCGAGCGAAGCGTCTCTTCGTTGACGCGCCCCTTCCTCGTCACATAGCCCATGAAGCCGCCGGCAAAAGTGTCGCCCGCTCCGGTCGGATCGTGCACTTCCTCGAGGGGAAAAGCGGGCACGGAGAATATGAAGCCGTCGTGAACCATCAGCGCGCCGTGCTCGCCGCGCTTGATGACAAGGGTCTTCGGGCCCATTTTGAAGACATGCCGGGCGGCGCGGAAAAGGTTGTGCTCGCCGGTGAGCTGGCGCGTCTCGTCGTCGTTGATCGTGAGGATTTGCACGTGCTTGAGCGTTTCGCGCAACTGAGCGGGCGTTCCATCGATCCAGTAGTTCATGGTGTCCAAGCCAACTGCCTTCGGCTTTCGGCGGACCTGCTGAAGCACTGAGTGCTGCAATGTGGGGTCGATGTTGCCGAGGAAAATGTACTGCGAATCCAGATAGGACTCCGGTAGAGTGGGCCGGAAGGAAGCGAAGACGTTGAGTTCGGTCGCAAGAGTGGTGCGCTCGTTCATATTCTGGCTGTAGCGACCCGACCAGAAAAACGATTTCCCCGGCACGTGCTCGAGGCCCGCAAGGTCGATCTTGCGGCCCCGGAAGACGGCTTCGTCTTTTTGCGTGAAATCCTCGCCGACGATCGCCACGAGACGGACGGGAACGAAATGGCTCGCGGCAAGAGCGAAGTACGTGGCCGCGCCGCCAAGCGTCCGGTCGACCTTGCCGAACGGCGTTTCAATGGCATCAAAAGCGACAGATCCGACTACCAGAAGTGACATGAGCACTCCGTTGTTTGGCCGACCGCGCGAAGCGTAGCCCAAATTTTAGTCGCGCACAAAGTGCGGCGCACGATTCCCTGCCCGATGGATAAGAACCGTGCGGTCAAATGTACTTGCCGATGATGGGCGCGAGGCGCTTTTTCGCAGCCGCCGGGATGCGCTTGCGGTCGGTCAGGATCGCGTGGGCCAGCGCGGAGCCGCACTTGCACGGCCGCTCGTCGCCGAGAGCACGCACCGCTTCGCGGATCGCCCGCTGAACGTTTTCGGCATTCTTATTCAGATAGCTGATGATCGTGGCGACCGTCACAGAATCGTGCTCGGGATGCCAGCAATCGTAATCCGTGATCATCGCAAACGTAGCGTAGCAAAGTTCGGCTTCCCGCGCGAGTTTGGCCTCGGTCAGGTTCGTCATGCCGATGACGTCGAAACGGAGCTGGCGATAGGTGTGCGATTCCGCGAGAGTCGAGAACGCCGGCCCTTCCATGCAGACATACGTCCCGCCACGATGGACCTTCACTTCGACGCGATCGCAGGCGGACGCCATCTGTTCCGAAAGGCGCAAGCACGTGGGTTTGTCGAAACCGATGTGGGCCACAACGCCGCCGCCGAAGAAGGTCGACGTGCGGCCACGCGTGCGGTCGAAGAACTGATTCGGAACCAGGAAGTCCATCGGTCGGAGATCCTCGCGGAGCGAACCGACCGCGCTCACGGAAATGATCTGCTCGACGCCGAGTATTTTCATCGCGCAGATGTTGGCGCGGTAATTGATCTCGCTCGGCGAAAGGACGTGGCCGCGGCCATGGCGCGCAAGAAACGCCACGCGATGCCCTTCGAGCGTTCCGATCACAATTGCGTCGGACGGGTCCCCGAACGGAGTCTTGACGCGAACCTCGCGCGTGTCGGTGAGGCCCGCCATCTGATACAAGCCGCTGCCGCCGATGATGCCGATCTTGACCGTCTCGTTCTTTGGTGTCCGCTTCTTCGTTTTCGCCATGTTCAGCCTAAGTTTTCTCCTGATGCGGCCGAGCCGTCTTTTCTAATCGACGGTGATGGGTTCGGGCTCCCATTGGCCGTCGCGGTTGCGCAGATGAGCCGCTGGAATGCGCGCGTCGTGCGCGAAAAGCGCGAGCCAACCTTCCTGGACGGCAGCCGGAATCCAACGTTTCTTGTTTTCGAGCGTCGTCATGGGGTAGAGATCGTAACCCATAATCCACGGAAGCGGGAGGTGGGCGACCGTAGGCACGAGGTCGGCAAAGAGGAACGCCGTTTTGCCGCCGCCCGTCAATTTCACGCACTGCATGTCCGCCGTGTGGCCGGGAACGCGCACGACTTCCACGCCGGGCACAACGGCTCCGTCACCTTCAAGAAGCGAGAACATTCCGGCAGCTTCGAGCGGTGCGAAATTCTCCTCGAAGTAGCTGGCGCGGTCGCGCTCGTTGGGGTGCATGGCGTGGTCGTACTCGCCGCGCTGGACGATGTAGCGCGCGTTCGGGAAGGCCGGCACGACTTTGTCCTTCTCGACGCGCGTGTTGCCGCCGCAGTGGTCGAAATGCAGATGCGTGTTCACGACGATGTCGATGTCCTCAGGACGCAGATCGTGGCCGCGAAGACCGTCCACGAGTCGCGGTGCGTCCAGACCGTAGATGTCGCGAAGTTTGGGGTTCATCTTGTCGCCCGCGCCCGTTTCAACCAGTATCCATTTCCCATCCGCACGGATCAGTAGGCAGTTCATCGCGAGCGTGATCCGGTTCCGCGCATCGGGAGCCATCTTCTTCTCCCACAGCGGACGCGGAATCGCGCCAAACATCGCGCCGCCATCGAGCAGGAGGCGTCCGGCAACCACGATGTGAAATTCAATCTCTCCGATCTTCATCTGACTCCCAAAGACGGGGCGCCGTTCAGGATAGGCCCGCGCGGGCGAGGATATCGTTCACGGCGGCGTACGGATCCTTCTTGCGCGCGGCGACTTCGGAAGCCAGCGCATCGAATTCAGCCTCCGTCATGCGACTGGCGCCGACACGCTCGAGCAAACGCGCCTGAAGCAGGCGCAGCAGCCACTCCTTCCAGTAAGCCATTTCCCTAGCGCGACGATTTGCCGCGTTCGTGAAATGCTCGCGGAAAAGGGCGATCTGGCGCGCGAGGTCATCGACGCCCTTATTTTCGGTGGCAACGGTCCGCACGATGGGCGGCTTCCAGCCGTCGCGGTGGGGCACAAGATCCAGGACAGCATGCAGCTGTTGCTCGAAGCGGTCCGCGCCTTCGCGATCGGACTTATTGAGCACGAAGATGTCGCCGATCTCCATCAAACCGGCCTTGAGATTCTGGACATCGTCGCCCATGCCGGGAACGAGGACGACCACGGTGCAGTCAGCGAGGCGGACGATTTCGATTTCGCCCTGGCCGACGCCGACGGTCTCGATGAGGATGATCTCTTTCCCGGCAGCGTCGAGGAGCAGCGCGACGTCACCACTCGCCTGCGCGAGGCCGCCGAGATAGCCGCGCGTGGCCATCGAGCGGATGAAGATGCCTTCGTCGGTCGCGTGGCCCTGCATGCGAATGCGGTCTCCCAGAATCGCGCCCCCGGTAAATGGGCTCGATGGGTCGACCGCGATGATGCCGACGGTCTTTCTTTCGCTGCGATACTGGGCTGCGAGCCGGTCGACGAGCGTGCTCTTCCCCGTTCCGGGCGCGCCCGTGACGCCGATGCGGCAGGCCCGGCCGGTAAAAGGAAAAAGTTGCCGCAGAAGCTGCTCGGCTTCCGGCGCGCGGTTCTCGATGGCGGAGACGGCTCGGGAAATCGCGCGGACATCGCCTGCGCGAACCTGCGAAGCCCAGTTTTCAAGAGTCGTTGTCATGGGCGAACGGATGGCCCGGCTCGAAATGGAATGGCGAGTTTAACCTGAGTGGCTAATCGCGGCGCGGATTTTCAACGGGCAGTTTTGCGGCAGCGGCGGCGGAGATCCTGCGGGATGCGCTGGACGCTCCCGGCTGCCCGCCCCCGTATTCGTCGTAGGCCTTGATGATGCGCTGCACGAGGCTGTGGCGCACGACGTCGCGCTCGTCGAAATAGACCAGTGCGATGCCCTCGATCTTGCCCACCACGTCGATGGCCTCGATCAGACCCGAACGGCGCGTGTCCGGAAGATCGATCTGGGTGATATCGCCGGTGATCACGGCCTTCGAATTGAAGCCCAGGCGCGTGAGGAACATTTTCATCTGCTCGCTCGTCGTGTTCTGAGCTTCGTCGAGGATGACGAACGAATCGTTCAGCGTGCGCCCGCGCATGAAGGCGAGCGGGGCGACCTCAATGATGTCCTTTTCGAGAAAGCGCTCGAGCTTGTCCGCTTCGAGCAGGTCGTGCAGGGCGTCGTAGAGCGGCCGCATGTAGGGATCGACCTTTTCCTGGAGCGTCCCGGGCAGGAAGCCCAGGCGCTCGCCGGCCTCGACCGCGGGGCGCGCGAGGATGATGCGGTTGACCTGCTTCGATAGCAGCGCGGAGACGGCCATCGCGACGGCTAGGTAGGTCTTTCCGGTGCCGCCGGGGCCGATGGCGAAAACCATGTCGTACGTTTCCAGGGCTTCGATGTAGCGGCGCTGGTTCGTACTCTTTGGCGCGATGCTCTTCTTGCCGAGCGCCCGAGTGCGCGTCGGCGAGAATGCCTCATGGAGCGTGGAAGACGGCTCGTCGGCCGCGGTACGGAGCAAAGATTTCACTTCCTGGCTGCTCGGAATGTGGCCGTCGCGGACGCGGTCGTTGTACGCGCCGAGGATGCGAGCCGCTCGCTCGACTTGCGCCGGCTCGCCTTCGATTTCGAGGTCCCGGTCTTTCAGGTGCGTGGTGACACGCAGGGAGGATTCGAAGAATTTCAGGTTTTCATCGAGAGTGCCGAAGAGTTCGTTGATGCCCCCGGCGATTCGGACGGTTTGTTTCATCCAGTTTGGCGATCGCAAATCTAGCGTAGCGCGGCCCGCCTGTACGGGTCAAGTTGCGGCCTGCGACTTGCAGCCAACGCGTTAGTGGGTCACGGGAGCCGGGAACTGCACCTTCGGCACCTCGCGGGCAGCTTCCGGCGCGGCAAAGTAGGCGTCGTTGCGCTTGAAACCGGCCCAGCCGGCGAAGATGTTGTTCGGGAACAGGCCGATGAAAGTATTGTAATCCTGGATCGCGTCGTCGTAGCGCTTGCGTTCGACGGCGATGCGGTTTTCCGTGCCGGCAAGCTCGTCTTGCAAACGCAGGAAATTCTCGTTCGACTTCAGCTGCGGATAGTTCTCAGTGAGGGCGAGAACCTTCAGCTCCATTCCGTAGAGCTGGTTGCTCGCGGCGATCTTGTCAGTGGGCGTCTGGGCGTTCAAGTATTGCGTGCGCGCCTTGGCGACATCGTCGAACACGGTCTGCTCCTGCGCGGCAATGCCCTTCACGGTCTCGACGAGGTTCGGGATCAAATCCGCGCGGCGCTGAAGCACGACGTCCACCTGCGCCCAATCGGATTTCACCGCTTCGTTCAGCATGACCATCTGGTTGCGGCGGGAGACGTACATCCCACCGACCAGGAGCGCGATAACCACCAGCACGACGAGCACGATGACGACGTTCTTCATCAGAAGCCTCCGGCGAGAAATCTATCACAGGGCTTGGGTGCAAACATAACGCTAGGAAACATCGAGGCGCCGATCGACTTCGTTGGTCACAACTTCGACGAATTCGAGGTAAGTCTGAAGCGTGCTCTCGATGTCGATCTCCTTCTCTTTCCGCTTCCCTGCCCGGAAATCGAGAATCGTGTGAAACGCGGACGGGTTCGCGCCCGTGAGCGATGCGATTCCATCGACGGCTTCGCCTTTGCTGTGCGCGGCGGGCTGGCCGAGCGCGATCAGGGCGTGACGAAACAGCGCGCAGAAGGCCGACACGGAGCGGAGCATGATTCCGAGATGCACGTCCCGCTTCCGTGGGGCGGTCAGGATCGCCTGGCGCAGGCGGAGCCAGTCCGTGCGAAGCTCGCGCTCGACTTGCAGACGATGCAGGTGCAACGGCACCTCAAGGTGGCCGAAGAGGTCGTCGCCAAACAGCATGCGGTGGTGGGCCTTAATATCCAGAAGCTCGATGGCGAAAACGTCGGCGGAACGAACCAGTTCGTCAAATGTGAAGACGAGCGGGGCGGGATTTCCTTGCCGCGTCCACCATTCGGCCACCGGGTGAACATGTTCGAGATCGGCAGCGGCGGCCTGCTGCACTATGCAGAGGACGTTGAGGTCCGAGTGCTTTTCGTGGAAGTCGCCCGAGACGGCGGAGCCGTACAAGACCGCGGCCTTCAAGTTGTCCCCCGCGCCGGATTTCAGCCGTTCGACCAGTTCGCTCAACTTGGACTCCATGCGCGTCATCCTCTCATCACATCGTTACCAACTGCCAGTGGAACCCCCTCCGCCAAAACCACCTCCTCCGCCAAAACCGCCGCCCCCGAAACCACCAAACCCTCCACCCCCTCCGCCTCCCCCGCCGAATCCACCGCCCCAACCGCCACCCATTCCACTGCCGATCATGGGTCCGATCCACCACCCGCCGCCACGACGGTAACGCGAGCCGGCACCTGCGCTCATCGCGCCGCGTATTGCGTAGTAGACGAAGTAGATGATCAGAATTACGAAGATCAGCGGAATATGCGGGAAACTCCTTTGGTTCTCAGGTGGCGGGGGTGACGAACCGGTCAGCGTGACGCCGCGGTCGGCGGCGATGACGTCGGCAACGCGGCGTGTTAGCAACAGGAGGGCGGCGTCATAGTTGTTGTCGCGCAGGGATGGCACGATTTCTCGTTGGAAGCCACCCGTCTTTCCATCAGGCAGGATCGGCTCAAGCGCGTAGCCAGTCTCGATGCGGTTGTGCCGATCCTCTATAGCGAAGAGAATTAGGACGCCGCGACCTAGTCCCTTCGGACCAAGGCCGAGGCGCTCGGCAAGGTCGTGCGAGTAGTCCTCGATCGGCCGGTCGCCGAGCGATTTGATCGTCACAACGGCGATCTCCGCTTGAGTCTTCTGGGCTACTTCGGTGCACAACGCGGTGATCTGATCTTTCGCTGGTTGGCTCAATACGCCGGCCAAATCCGTGACATAGCCGGTGGCCTTGGCCTGTGCAGCGACCTGATCGACCGACTGAGCCCGGGCGGGCCGAGCGAACGGGAGACCGGCAATGACGCAAATCAACAATAGGAGACTAGCCCGGTGACCGCGATGGTCGCCGGGTCGATACAATGGCACCGCCAGAAGGCTCGAAGGCAAGCGGGTGTGCATGAGGGATCCGATCAGGCCCGGCCATCGTAGAGCGAGGCGGCGCGAGTGTCAACGCCGACGGGATACGCCAGGTGCGCCAAGGCGAAAGGACACAGTGAACGAGGTCGATTGTCACGCAAAAGCCCCGATGCTACACTGGCGGGTCCGCCCGCTTCGAACGCGCGCGAGCGCCTGGAATCGAGTATCTGGAGCGCCCGAACTCCCATTTCAACGTCAAATGTCAACGGGATACGCCTGACCGATGCGGTGCCAGGCGGATTGTTCCTGAAACAAATTGAGGCTCTCGCACGTTTCAATAGCTTGGGCTTCTGCACGCCGGCAATAGAACGGGTCTCCGAGAGGAAAACACGATGAGTCGAAGGTTAACGCACGCAGCGCTGGCGCTTTTGACCGCGGCTTCGCTGGCTGTCTCGCCGCTCTATGCTCAGAACCAACAGGCGCCCGCTCCAGACGCGCAAACGCAGGCGCAGCCCCAGATGTCCATGCCCCCTCAGTATCAGCCCCCGACAGCAACGGAGGGGACGCCACCCTCGCCCGCCCGAGGTCTGAAGTTCGGACCCGACTATTCAAAGGGAAGGTCCTGGTTCCCGAACATGTTTGCGCCGTACATTGGGCTTCACGCACCAGCGTCGGGACTGACGAATTCGCCGCGCATCGAGCAGCTGATCTCGAACGGCAAACTGATGCTCAGCGTCGAAGACGCGATCTCGCTCGCGCTCGAGAACAACTTAAGCATTGCCGTCGAGAGGTACGTGCCGTGGCTAGACGAAGCCAACCTCCTCCTTTCCAAATCGGGTGCCAACGGAAGGATCACGTTCGATCCAAGCGTCACCAGCACTCTATCCTTGGAACAAACGACCACGCCGATCAACAACCCGCTGTTTGCCGGCGTCACCACACAGATCACCGCTCCCGTAGGACTCACGAACCACGTAGCGACCGGGAACTTCGCCTACAGTCAGGGCTTCGCCACAGGGACGCAAGCGCAGGTCACATTCAACAACTCGCGAACATCCACGAACTTCGGGTCGTTCGACCTCTTCAACCCGTACGAACAGTCCACGTTGACCGTCGAGCTCACGCAGCCGCTGCTAAACGGATTCGGGAAAATTCCCAATACCCGCTACATCCTCGAAGCCAAGAACACGGTCAAGGTGGGTGAATCGCAGTTCGCCCAGCAGGTGATCGCCACCGTCACGCAAGTGGCAACCGACTACTGGGAGCTGGTATACGCGCGTGAGAACGTAAAAGTGGAGCAGGTCGCTGTCGCCGCGGACCAGCAACTCTACGAGAACAACAAGAAGCAACTCGAGATCGGCACCATGGCTCCTCTCGATGTGATCACCGCACAGTCACAACTTGCGACCGATCAACAGGCCCTTGTCCAGGCTCAAACGACTCAATTGCTGGACGAAACCACTTTGCTTGTTGCCATAACCAAAGATCCACTCGCGGCTTCGCTGCAAGGCGTCGAGATCGTTCCGACCAGCACCATCTTCACACCCGATGTGGAGAATATCTCGCTGCAAGATGCAGTGAAGGAAGCCTGGCAAAAGCGGCCTGAAATTCAGCAAGCCGAGCTGAATCTGAAAAATGCCGGGATTGAAGTCAAAGCCACGAAGAATGGGCTGCTGCCGACGCTCAATCTCTTCGCGGAGTATCAGGCGGCCGGGCTGGGAGGCGTCATCACGCCGAAAACGGAAACGGGAGCCTTCGCGGTCACCGGGCCTGTTTTCGCCACCAGTGGTATTGGCGGTATCGTACCAGCCGGTACGACGCCAAGCGGCTACGTCGGGTCCGCCATTACAGCGTTGGGAACGCCCAGCCCCGGAGGGCTGGGCGACGATTGGAACGGGATGATCCACGGCAACTACCCGACCCTCGAGGCCGGGCTGAACCTGACACTCCCGATCCGGAATCGCGCCGCCCAGGCTCAGAACGCCACGGCGCAGCTCAACGAGCGGCAACAGGAAGTGCAGTACCGCCAGACTCAGGCCACGATCGTACTCAACGTCCGACAGACTCTGATCACGCTCGAGCAGGACCGCGCCGCCATTACGGCCGCCGAGCAGGCGCGGGTTCTCGCGCAACAAAGCTACGACGACCAAGTGAAGAAGCTTCAGCTCGGCACGTCAGATGCTTTCACCGTCGTCCAAAAGCAGCAGCTTTTGACTGCGGCACAAGGAGTCGAAATCCGCGACCGCATCAACCTGATCGAGGCGGAATTGAACTTCAATCAGGCCATGGGCCGCACGCTCGATGTCCATAACATTACGATTGCCGACGTTCGGATGGGCAACACCCAGCGCGTATCCAACATTCCCGGCACTCCCGATGCAGACGGAGTGGCAGGGCACAAATAGAGCCAACGATGAGGGACGAGAGCGAACGAAAGTCGTCTCCTACATCGTCCTCTGAAGTCCCTCGGAAACCATCTCCCGGCGAGCGCGAGTGGGAGGGAAAAACGCTGCAAGCGACGCTCGCCGCCTCGCCCGAGCGCGCCTCTGATTTCACCACTGTCTCGAGCTACCCGATCCGGCGGCTCTACACGGAAGCCGACCTCGCCGGCTGGAGCCCGGAGCGCGACCTCGGTTCTCCGGGCGAACCTCCCTACACGCGCGGAATCCACCCCACGATGTACCGCAGCCGTCTCTGGACCATGCGGCAGTTCGCCGGATTCGGTACCGCCCAAGACACGAATCGCCGCTTTCGGTATCTCCTCGCGCAGGGCCAGACAGGACTTTCGGTGGCCTTCGACCTTCCGACCCTGATGGGCTACGACTCCGACCACGCGATGTCCGAAGGCGAAGTGGGCAAATGCGGCGTGGCGATCAGCTCGCTCGCGGACATGGAAACCCTGTTCGATCGGATTCCGCTCGGGGACGTCACCACGTCGATGACCATCAATTCCCCGGCGGCGGTGATCTGGGCGATGTACCTCGCGGTCGCCGAGAAGCAGGGCGCCGACTGGCGAAAGCTCTCCGGAACGCTCCAGAACGACATCCTAAAGGAATACATCGCGCAGAAGGAGTACATCTACCCGCCTGAGCCGTCGATGCGGCTGGTCACCGATACGATCGAGTTCGGAGCGAAGCACACGCCGAAGTTCAACTCGATTTCGATCAGCGGCTACCACATCCGGGAGGCCGGATCGACCGCAATCCAGGAGCTGGCGTTCACGCTGCGCGACGGGATCGAGTACGTCGAGGACTGCCTTCGTCGTGGTTTGCAGATTGACGACTTCGCGCCGCGGCTCTCGTTCTTCTTCAACGCGCACAATGATTTCTTTGAAGAGATCGCGAAATATCGCGCCGCGCGGCGCATCTGGCAGCGCGTGATGCGCGAGCGGTTCAGCGCGAAGAATCCGCGGTCGTGGGCTCTGCGCTTTCACGCGCAGACGGCCGGCTGCTCGCTCACGGCGCAGCAACCCTACAACAACGTGGTGCGGACCGCGGTCCAAGCGCTGGCAGCCGTGCTCGGCGGGACGCAATCGCTGCACACGAACTCTCTCGACGAAGCCTGGGCGCTACCGACAGAATCCGCCGCAACCATCGCCCTGCGCACGCAGCAGATTCTCGCGCATGAAAGCGGTGTCACGAATACCGCCGACCCGTTTGGCGGATCGTATTTCGTCGAGGCGCTGACGAACGAAATCGAGCGCGGCGCGTGGGACTACATCGAGAAAATCGACGCACTGGGCGGAATGGTGGCCGCGATCGAGCGCGGCTACCCGCAACGCGAGATCGCCGATGCAGCGTATCGCTATCAGGTGGCGGTGGATAGCAAAGAGAAGATCATCGTGGGCACAAATGCCTACGTCGCCGACGAAAAGCCGATCGAGATCCTGCAAATCGACGAGTCCGTGGCGCAGCACCAGGCCGAACGCCTGCGCCGCCTGCGTGCGGATCGGTCAAACGACGAAGTCGAGCGGCGCCTCGGCGCACTGCGCAAATCCGCCGCCGGCAGCGAGAACCTGATGCCTTACCTCTACGAAGCGGTAAAGGCATACGCAACCCTCGGCGAAATCTGTGACGCCCTGCGGCAAGTCTTCGGTGTCCACGACGAGGCCGCCATTACCTGATGCGTTGAACCAATCCCCCACACGCACCCGCCGGACACCCATTTCGGTACGTTTTGAAGTATCCTTTTCGCCATATGCCGGAGAAGAAGATACGAGTGCTGATCGCGAAGCCGGGGCTCGACGGGCACGACCGTGGCGCGAAGGTAATCGCCCGCGCGCTGCGCGATGCCGGAATGGAGGTCATCTACACGGGTCTGCGGCAGACGCCCGAGATGATCGCCTCGGCGGCGGCGCAGGAAGATGTCGACGTCATCGGGCTTTCCATCCTCTCGGGCGCACACAACACGCTCTGCACACGGCTGATGGGTCTTCTTCGAGCCAAGGGTATGACGGATGTGACCGTCCTGATCGGCGGGATCATTCCCGAAGCGGACATGGCGGCGCTGAAGAAGGCCGGGGTCGCCGAAATCTTTCTCCCCGGCACAACGACGCAAGCCATCGTCGATTTTATCCGTCAGCGAGTCGCGGCCGCGCCGCGTGGAGCCTGATGTGGCGGAGCAGATCAAAGCGCGTGAAGGAAAGCATCCGATGAGCAGAGCCGTTGCCGAAACACGCGTCGATCCCAAAGCCGCAGCGTTCCAGAAGAATAGCCGCGAAATGGTCGATCGTCTCACCGAAATCAAGAACGAAGAGGAAACGATCCGGCAGGGCGGCGGCGTGAAGGCTATCGAAGCACAGCACAAGAAAGGCCGCCTGACAGCGCGCGAGCGAATCGCCCGGCTCGTCGATCCGAAAACCGAATTCTTCGAACTGGGGCTATACGCCGCCTACGAGATGTACGAGGAATGGGGCGGCGCGCCCGCCGCCGGCACCATCACAGGCCTCGGCCACGTCGCCGGCCGCCGCGTGATGATCATCGCGAACGACGCCACGGTAAAGGCCGGCGCCTTTTTCCCGATGACCGCGAAGAAGGTGATCCGCGCGCAAAACATCGCAATCGAAAACCACATCCCCACAATCTATCTCGTCGATTCGGCGGGCGTTTTCCTGCCGCTCCAGGAGGACGTCTTTCCGGACACGGACGACTTCGGGCGCGTTTTCCGCAATAACGCCGTGATGAGCGCGATGGGAATTCCGCAGATCACGGCCATCATGGGAATGTGCGTCGCGGGAGGCGCGTATCTGCCGGTGATGTGCGACCACATCCTGATGACTGAGGGCAGCGGACTTTTCCTCGCGGGACCCGCACTCGTGCAGGCGGCGATCGGCCAGAAGACTTCCGCGGAGGAACTGGGCGGCGCGCAGATGCACGCGCAGATCAGCGGCACCGTCGATTTTCGCGAGCCGGACGATGATGCATGCATCGCCCGCGTCCGCGCGCTGATCGACAAAATTGGGCACGCGCCCGGCGCGCCGTTCGACCACAAGCCTTCGAAACCGCCAGCGTATCCCGCCGAGGAGCTCTACGGCATTTTTTCAGCCGAAGCGGCAAAGCAGTACGACATGCGCGAGATCATCGCTCGCATCGTGGACGACAGCCGCTTCGACGAGTACCGCGCCGAGTACGGCCAGACGGTCGTTTGCGCATATGCGCGCATCGGTGGCTGGGCGGTTGGGATCGTCGCGAACCAGAAGAAGAACGTCACCGTCGCCGCGCCAGGGACGGGCGAGAAGCGCGTCGAGTTCGGCGGAGTGATCTACACGGAGGCGGCGGACAAAGCCGCGCGCTTCATCCTCGACTGCAACCAGAATCTCGTTCCGCTCGTTTTCCTGCACGACGTCAACGGCTTCATGGTCGGGAAGGAAGCCGAATGGAGCGGGATCATTCGCGCGGGGGCGAAGATGGTGAACGCCGTGGCGAACAGCGTCGTGCCGAAGATCGCCGTGATTTGCGGCGGCAGCTTTGGCGCGGGCCACTACGCGATGTGCGGGAAGGCGTACGATCCGCGGTTCATCTTTGCGTGGCCCACCGCGCGCTACGCCGTGATGAGCGGTGACTCCGCTGCCGGGACACTGGTGGAAATCAAGATCAAACAGCTGGAGCGCGAAGGCAAAAAGCTGAACGCCGCCGACAAGAAGAAGTTGCACGAATCGATCCGCGCCACTTACGAGCACCAGACCGACCCCCGCTACGCCGCCGCGCGCCTTTGGGTGGACGCCATCATCGACCCCGCGCACACGCGCGAGGCGTTGATCGAGGCGCTTGAAGCCGCGGCGCTGAATCCTCACGTCGCGGAATTCAAAACCGGAGTATTGCAGACCTAGATGAGCGCCATTGTGCAAGATCGGAAGCTTAGCGGACCCGGTGCGTTCTCGCTCACCCTGCTCCTGATCACGCCGTCCGTCGTCGCCTTTTTTGCCTCCTCCGCACTTGCGCACGAGGCGCGATTTCCCGCTTCGGCGCTGTGGTTCATATATGAGATATCGCTGTACGTCGGGTGCCTCGGAGTCGGCGTAGCGGCAGCTCTGACTGTCATCGAGGCGATTCGACGCCAGATCTCGCCGGTGTTTCCGTGCTTGATGGGAATCTCCGTCATCGTCGGCATTTCCCTGCTGTGGTATGCGAGGCACATCTTTCGAACTCCCTGGTACTCAGGCTCATGACCGATCGTGACGTGACCATCGTGGAATGCCCGCGAGACGCCTGGCAGGGATTACCGCAAATCATTCCCACGGAAGAAAAAGTCCGGTATCTCACGCGACTCGTGTCGCTCGGCTTCCGCCACATCGACGCCGTCAGCTTCGTATCGCCGAAGCATGTTCCGCAGATGGCCGATAGCGAAACGGTGATGCAAGAGCTGAGCCGCGCGAAACTGCCGTCCGGGGAGACACCTGAAATTATCGGCATCGTCGTGAACGCTCAGGGTCTCGAGCGGGCTCTCGCAGCGCCCGGTGTGACCACCATCGGGTATCCGTACTCAATCTCAGCCTATTTCCGCCGGGCCAATGCGAACATGTCGCGCGCGGAATCCCGGGAACTGGTCGAAAAATTACAGCGCGATACCAAGGCGGCCAAACGCAAGCTCGTCATCTACATTTCGATGGCGTTCGGAAACCCGTACGACGAGCCCTGGGGGCCGGAAATTGTCGAGGAGACGCTTGTGTGGCTCAAGGACACCGGCGTCCGTACAGTCTCCCTGGCGGATACGGTAGGAACGGCGTCGCCGGAAGATGTAGCGCGCCTCTATCTCGCAGTGAAGGACTGTGTCGCGGGCGTGCAGATTGGACTCCACCTCCACAGCCGCCCCGACCGCGCGGCCGAGAAAGTTCTGGCGGCGTCCGAAGCGGGTTGCCGGCGATTCGACGGCGCGCTCACGGGCCTTGGTGGCTGCCCTTTTGCAGGCGACGCGCTTGTCGGCAACATTCCGACGGAAACCGTGCTGGCAACGCTCGCGGCGCGGGGTGTCGCCACCGGCATCGACACGAAATCGCTCGCCATCGCTTGCTCCATGACCCACGAATTTCGCGAAAAATATGCGCACGAACCGGAAGCTGCGAAACCGAATTGACCGGAGCATCGACAAAATGGGCTATCGAACGCTGACTTTTCAGTGCGACGATGAAATCGTGACCATTGCGCTCAGCGTGCCAGAAAAGCGCAACGCCATTTCCGCGCAGATGATCGCAGACCTGCTCGCCGCGCTCGATCAGGCCGAGGTAAGTCCCGCTCGCGTGGTCATCCTCACCGGGGCGGGCAAGGCCTTTTGTGCAGGCATGGACCTCGACGAGCTGCAGCACATGGCAAGGCAGACGCAGCAGAAAAATCTCGAAGATGCGCGGCGCATGACCAAGCTGTTGTACCGGCTTTACAGCTTCCCGAAGCCCGTCGTTGCGGCCGTGAACGGCGCTGCGATTGCCGGCGGTTGCGGCCTCGCCGCTGTCGCCGATCTCATCCTGGCCGTCCCGGAAGCCAGGTTCGGATACACCGAGGTCAGGATCGGATTTACACCGGCCTTGGTTTCGGTCTTCCTGCGCCGCCGAATCAGCGACACGCACGTGCGGGACCTGCTCTTGACCGGGCGGATTATCGACGCAGCGGAAGCCCACCGAATCGGACTTGTAACGGAGGTCGTTCCGATGGAGGGGCTGATGGAGCGGGCGCGAGAGGTCGCGGCCCTTTTGCTCGCCGCGAGTCCAACGGCTGTCGCGCAGACCAAGAAACTGCTGATCAGCTTCGACCGCGCGGCTATCCGCGCCGAGCTCGAGGTGGCGATTGAAACCAACGCCGACATTCGCTCCACACCTGATTTTCGCGAGGGCGTTTCGGCGTTTCTCGAAAAGCGTCCTCCCAAGTGGAGCGGCCATTAGTGTGCGGGCCAAGGAACGCTCCATGACGCATTCCTGCGCGCTCACGAGTCGGCCGGTCCAGGCTGTGCTCGAACGCCTCTACAGGAACGCCAAGGCCGTCGACGAACCCGCGCTGGCCATCGCCAACCCGGTGACGGAGGCCATGGACGGAGATGAGAAGTTTCGCGTGCGGTCCGAGATGCTTTCCGAGGCATACCTTCCCGTCCCGCGCGACGTTGGGCAACTGCTCTACATCCTCGGAAGGACCCACGCCTGCAAGACGATCGTGGAGTTCGGCACTTCGCTCGCGATCTCGACCATCTATCTCGCCGCGGCCGTCCGGGACAACGGCGGAGGCTCGGTCATCACGACGGAGCTGCACGCGGGAAAGGCGCGTCGCGCTGGCGAATACCTGCGGGACGCCGGATTTCTCGACCTGGTGGAGATTCGCGTGGGCGATGCCCGGGAGACACTTCGAACGATCGATCGTCCTGTGGACTTCCTCTTCATCGACGGCTGGAAGGAACTCTACCTGCCGGTTTTGAAGGTCGTCGAACCGCACCTGCGGGCAGGCGCTCTGGTGGTCGCCGACAACATGAGCCTCAGCTCAACCGTCCTGAAATCCTTCCTCGAGTACGTGGGCGCGGAAGAAAACGGCTACCTCAGCGTGGAAGTGCCTATCGGCGACCGGGTGTCTGTTTCCCTGAGGCTCACGAACCCATGAAAGATTACGCCGATACGACCATCCGCGTGCGGTACGCGGAAACCGACCAGATGGGTGTGGTCTATTACGGGAACTACTTCACGTGGTTCGAGATCGGCCGAGTCGAGTTGTGCCGGCAGCTCGGCTTGGAATACAAGCAGATGGAGACCGAAGACGACTGCTTTCTCGTCGTCGTCGAGGCTTCCTGCCGCTACAAGCGCCCGGCGCGATACGACGATTTGCTGACCGTACGCGCGCGCGTGACGCAATCCCAGAAGCGGATGTTGCGCTTCGGCTATGAAATTCTCCACCAGACTTCCGGCGAACTGATCGCCACCGGCGAAACGCTCCACGTGATCTGCGATCGCCTGGGCAAGCCGAAGTCCTTGCCCGAAAAATACCGGCAACACTTTCCGGCAGGCGGCAGAACAACACAGCAATAGCTCTTCGCGATGCGCCCTCCTTGCGTAGGATTTCCTGCGTACTAAGATAGGGCCTGCGCATATCGCCATGAACCCGATCCAGATTGACGGCGAACATCTGACGCTCGACGACCTGTACCGCATCGTCGACGGCGCGCCAGCCGAAATTGCGCCGGTGGCGCGCGAGAAAATGAATGCCTCGCGCGCGGTGATCGAGCGCCTGATCGAGTCAGACGCCGCGGTCTATGGCGTGACCACCGGCTTCGGGAAAATGGCCTCGATGCGCATTTCGCACAAGGAGATCGGCCGCCTCCAGTTGAACCTCGTGCGCAGTCACGCGTGTGGGGTGGGCGCCCCCCTCAGCGAGGATGCAACGCGCGCGATGCTGGCCCTGCGCGCGAATGCAATCGCAAAAGGTTTTTCGGGGGTGCGGCCCGTGGTAGCCGAAACACTCGTCGCGATGCTGAATGGCCGCGTGCACCCGGTGATCCCCTCTCAAGGCTCCGTGGGAGCGTCCGGAGACCTCGCGCCGCTCGCACACCTCGCACAGGTGACAATCGGGGAAGGCGAGGCAATCCACCAAGGCAAGCACATGGCTGGCGGCGACGCGATGCGCGCCGCCGGGATCGTTCCGCTGGTGCTCGAGGCGAAGGAAGGGCTCGCGCTTCTCAACGGCACGCAGGGGATGCTCGCACTTCTCGCCCTCGCGCTGCGCGAAGCAGAGATCGCCGCCGATACGGCGGACGTCGCCACGGCCCTTTCGCTCGACGCGTTGCGCGGAAGCCCAACGGCGTTCGATCCCCGGATCGCGAAACTGCGCCCGCATCCGGGCCAGGCGGTCACCGCGCGAAATATCGAGCGGCTCAATAGCGGCAGCGAGATCCGCGAATCGCATCGTTCCACAGCGAAGGATCCGCGGGTCCAAGACCCGTACAGCCTGCGGTGCGCGCCGCAAATCCACGGCGCCGTCCGCGACGCGCTCGCGCACGTTCGCGCGACCGTCGCGATCGAGCTCAACAGCGCGACCGACAATCCGCTTGTGTTCGCCGAGTCAGGCGACGTGATCAGCGGCGGGAATTTCCACGGCCAGCCGCTCGCGATGGCAGCCGACCACATGGCTGTCGCCCTCGCGACCCTGGGGGGAATCTCCGAACGCCGCCTCGAGCAGATGACCAATCCGCAAACCAGCCAACTGCCGGCATTCCTCGTGCGCGAGGCGGGACTGAACTCCGGATTCATGATTTTGCAGGTCGTGGCCGCGGCGCTGGCGAGTGAGATGAAGGCGCTCGCCGCCTCTCATTCGGTCGATTCGATTCCCACGTCGGCCAATCAGGAGGATTACGTTTCGATGGGAATGGGTGCGGCGCGCCGGCTCGCGCCCATGCTGGCGAATCTGCGCAATATTCTCGCGATTGAATTGCTGGCGGCCTGCCAGGGAATCGATCTGCTCGCGCCGCTACAGCCCGGACCGGCCAGCCGCACGGCGTACGACATCGTGCGCGCGATCTCGAAGACCGTCGACGTCGACCGCTCGCTCGCGCCCGATATCGAAGCCGTTGGGAAAGCGATCGCCTTTGGACGATTGAGCGAAATCCTGCGCTAACGCGCGCCCAGGGCCCGGGAAAGGAACCGGCCGAAGCGGTATCCCGCAATGTAACTGAACGGCGGCACGCCGAGCGAGTAGTGTCCGCACGGAAGCCACACCCCCTCGAATGGAACGCCCTCGCAGCGCATCTTGTCAAAGAAATCCGCGGTGAATTCGGGCCAGAACGTGGGATCGTAACGCGCCGTAATCGCCAGGATCTTCTTGCCCGCGCCGCGCAACTTCGAGACGTAGGGAAAAGGACTGATCGGCGACCAGTAGCGGCGCAGCTCCTCGCGCGAGACGCCAGCCGAAAGCGACTCCCAGACGTTCGTGGTCGTGAGGCCGTGGCTGACAACCTCGCCGAAATAGGTCGAAGCATGCAGGAATGCTCCGGCGCGCACAGCCGGTTCGTGGCACATGGTAATGAATCCGATCGCCGAACCGATGCTCGTGCCGAGGATGCCCAGCTGGTCGTAGCCCTGTTGCTCGAGCCACCGCAGCGTGCGGCGGACGTCCACTACAGCCTGGCGGCCCGCCTGCATCGTAAGGCCGATGTTCGGGCCAACAAGATGATCGGCTCGCGGATGGCCGGGGATGGCGCGGCGGTCGTGATAAGGAAGACTCATCTTGACCGCAGTGATACCGAGCTTGGTGAGCCAGCGGCAGACGCTCTGCTGCTCTTCCCAACGGGCATTCCATTGAGCCAGGACCACGACGGCGGGGCCGGTGCGGCGGGCGCGAAAGAGCTGGGCATGGACGCGATTGTTTTCAGGCCACGGCGAAGCGATTGCGCTGGTGAACGTCAGAACGTCGCCGTCGAGTGCGTAATCATCGGCGGGCGTCATAGCGTACCAGGCGTCGCTGCGGCTCACCGTCTCCTCCACGAATTGATCGAGAAAAGCCTGGGGATTGGATTCCGCCGCGTCGCCGCCGATGTGCTCGAGGCCCCAGGCAAAGGGCAGTCTGCGGCGGTTCGGCTCCTGATCGAAGCGCATCTGCTCGTATCGGCGGACTCTCTGCTCGAACCAGGACATGAGCCGATCAGCCGCCGCTCGCCAGGCGGCGAAGGCGAGCGCCCGTGAGACGCGTGAGAACCCACTCCCTCCGCAGTTTCGCGCCGAGTTTTCGATAGAACCGAATCGCGGGGGCGTTCCAGTCGAGGACAGCCCATTCCATGCGGCCACATTTCTTACGAACCCCCGCGCGGGCGAGGGCAGCTAGCAGCGCCTTGCCGGCGCCTTTGCCGCGCTCCTCCGGCAGCACGAACAGGTCCTCGATGTAGAGAGTCGGGCGGCATGCGAACGTCGAATACGTGAAAAAGTAAAGTGCGAAAGCGATGGGGCGGCTGCCCCGCAAACAAATGAGGGTCTCGAAATACCGGTGAGGTCCGAACCCGTCGTGACGCAGCCGCCTCGCGCTGGTGTGGACGTCGTGCGTTAGGCGTTCGTACTCGGCTAGGGCGCGGATCAGGCGCAGGATCAGGGGCACATCCCGCGCCATGCCGCGACGAATCCGAAGACTAGCGCTCTTCGAAACTTTCTTCTTCACGTTCCTCGCTATCTCCCAAGCCTAAACCAAGCAGTATATCCGGGGCGCGACGCCGTGGGAAACGCCCCGGCGACCTGCCGAGGCCCGCAGTCTCTGTTAGCAGTCGCGCAACGGCGCACGGCGCGCGGCTTGAGAGAGCCTCGAGGATATGGCAGATTCAAGTCGTGGCCCCTGCGACGCTGATTGGCATATTCATTTTCCTGCTCGGCCTGATCATCGGCAGCTTTTTGAATGTATGCATCGTCCGGATTCCAGAGCGGAAATCGATCGTGATGCCGGCCTCGGCGTGCCCCAAGTGCGGCACGGCAATTCGCCCGTACGACAACATCCCGGTGGTGAGCTATTTGCTTCTGGGCGGAAAGTGCCGCGCCTGCAAGACGAAAATCTCGCCGATGTATCCGCTGGTCGAGCTGCTGACGGCGGCGCTTTTCTTCGGGTGCTACTACGCGTTCGGCCCGACGTCCGAGTCGTTGAAGTGGGCGGTGTTTTCGGCGCTGATGATCGTGCTGGTCTTCACGGACCTGCGCGAAAGGATCTTGCCCGATGTGGTGAACTTCACCGGTTTCGGCCTGGGGCTGGCGCTGAGCCTGTTCACGAAACCCTCCGACGGAGCAGCGCTCTGGGTGGTGAACCGCCTGTTCGACTTCCCTCCCCCGGCGCCCGTGGTATCGCTCGTCGATGCGGTCATCGGCGCGGCCATCGGCAGCAGCCTGCTGTGGCTTGTGTCGGAAGCCTATTTCCGGCTGCGGAAGCGCGAGGGGATGGGCCTGGGCGACGTGAAAATGATGCTGATGGCGGGCGCATTTCTGGGTGCGCGGCGCACGCTGCTGACGATACTCGCAGGATCTCTGCTCGGGAGCGTGCTGGGGATCGCGTTTATTCTCGCGAGGCGCGAGGACTCGAATTACGAGTTGCCGTTCGGCTCGTTTTTGGGAATGGCCGCCCTGCTGGTCGTTTTCTTCGGGACGCCGATCGTGAATTGGTACCAATCGTTGCTGATGGGGCGATGATGCGGAAAGAGAATTCGCGATGAAACCGCCACTGCTGCCCTTGCACCCCACCCTAACGCCGGCCGGGATCACCTACGCGGTCGTGACGTTCGTGATTCTTCTAGGGGCGATCCTCGCGCTCGTCGTCCTGGTGCGCAAGTTCTTCCGCGGCGAATCGACGCAGCCCAGCAACGACTGGGCCAGTCCGAAAGCCGACACCGAAAACGCCTCGGCGTTCATGACCGCGTCGATGCAGGGCGTGATCGAAAAACTGCGCGCGCAGGAGAAGGAACTTGCCCGGCTGCACCTGCTGGCGCAGGAGAGGGCGCAGGAATCCGAGCGGCTGACGGAGGAAGTAACGCGGAACATGCCGACCGGGCTGCTGCTCGTCAGCGCGACCGGCGCGATCAGCTCGACGAACCCGGCGGCCGAAGAAGCCTTTGGCGTGCGCCCGATGCGCTACCGTTCCTACAAGGAGATTCTCGGCGCCGACTCGGACCTCGCGGGAATGCTCACAGCGTGCCTGCACGACGGAAAGACGTTTCACCGGAGCGAAGTCGAGCACCTCACGCCGCAGGGAGACGTCCGGCGGTTGGGCGTCACCATCTCACCGATTTACCGCGCGGCGCGTCCGGGAAGCGCAGGGGGGCCCACGGTGCGCACCCAGATCTTCGGCTCCCAGGACAGGAAAGTGAGCGGTGCGCTGTGCCTGATGAGCGATTTGACGGAGCTGACCGCGCTGCAAAAGCAGATGCGCTGGAAGGAAAATCTCGCGGCGCTCGGCGAAATGTCCGCAGGCATCGCCCACGAGTTCAAGAATGCACTCGCGACAATTTCCGGCTACGCCCAGATGATCCGCAGCGAAGCCAAGCCCGGGGAAATCCGCGAGTCGTCCGAGCGCATCCTGGATCAGACGCGCTCTCTGACGCACGTCGTGACCGAATTCCTGCGCTTCGCCAAGCCGCTCGAAATCTGCTACGAGACAGTCCCGATGCAGACTCTCGTCGAACGCGTAGCGGAAGAGTTGCAGGAGGCCGTCCCGCAGTACGCGGTCGAGTGCGAAGGCGCATTCGTCGATCTGCCAGGCGATGAGGCGCTGCTGCGGCAGGCGCTCATCAACCTGACGCGCAATGCGGCGGAAGCGTCGCGCGCGGCCGGATCGGCGCCACGGGTGACGATCTCCGGAACGACCGAGGAACTCGGGGGGCGCAAATGGCAGCGCATCTGCGTTTCAGACAACGGCCCGGGCATCCCGGAGCACGATCTTCCCAAGATATTCCTCCCGTTCTACACTACAAAGTCCGAAGGCACGGGCCTTGGGCTCGCCGTGGTGCAGAAGGTGGCCTTGCAGCACGGCGGCAGCATTGAGGCGCGCAACAGGCCCGGCGGGGGGGCTGACTTCGTCTTGTGGTTACCTTTGAGGCAGGAGCCTTCGCCGTCTCTATTCCCCTCGCAGGCAGCCCGCATCTAAACTCGTAGGCGTATCCCAGTGCGCCGAGGAGGCGCAAGCCATGCGCACAGTCAGATGGTTGGCCGTGGTCGCGATCTTTGCTTTCCCGGGGATCAGCAGGTGCCAGCAGCAGGGGCAGGGTTCGTCGCAGACATCCGCCCAAGCGGCAGCCCCGGCTCCTCCTCCCCGGCAGGATTCTCTCGCCGAGGCGGCGCGCAAGGCACGCGAACAACACAAGGAATCAGCGAAGGCCGCCAAGGTCTTCACGAACGACAACCTGCCCACGGAGGGCGTATCGACGGTCGGTTCCAGTTCCTCAGCGACTCCATCGGAAGCTATGCCGGCAGGCGCGGCCAAGGCTCCCGCGGGAAACGATGAGAAGGCCTGGCGCGGCAGGTTCGCCGCGCTGCGCCACAAGCTCGAACAGGATCAGGCGGAGCTCGACGTGTTGCAGCGAGAAGTCGGCGTGGCCGAGGTGCAGTACTACAACGGCGATCCCATGAAGGCACAGCAGGACAAGACGAACGCTCAGGAGCTCGGCGCCGAGTACAACAAAAAGGTGGCCGACATCGACGCGAAGAAAAAACAAGTCGAGGCCGACCAACAGGCCATCTCTGACGCCGAAGACGATCTTCGCAAGGCCGGCGGCGATTCCGGCTGGGCGCGCTAGAGTTTCCTCACGATGGAACCGGTTCTCCTTGTCGAAGACAAAGCCGAGCTGAGGGCCATGCTCCGCAAGGCGCTCGAGCGCGCGGGTTACACCGTCGAGGAAGCGCCTGATGGGAATACCGCAATCGAGAAGGTCCGCAGCCGCCGCTACCAGCTCGTCCTTTCGGATCTAAAGCTTCCCGGCAATTCCGGAATCGACGTACTGCGCGAGGCGCGGCGAGTTGAGCCCACTCTTCCCGTGATTCTTGTCACGGCGTACGGTTCGGTTGAAGAAGCCGTGACCGCGATGAAAGAGGGCGCGTTCGACTTCATTCAAAAACCTGTTGATCTCGATCACCTGAAGCTGCTGCTCGAGCGCGCGGCGCGCCAGCAGGAACTGCTGCGCGAAAACCTGCTCCTGCGCGAGGAATACGCGGCGCGCTACGGTTTCCCGCGAATCGTCGGCGAACATCCGGCCATGCAGGAAGCGAGCCAGATGACGCAGCGGGTCGCGGCGACAGACTCGACCGTCCTATTGCTCGGCGAAAGCGGAACCGGAAAAGAACTTTTCGCTCGCGCGGTTCACCACCTGAGCTCGCGAGCCGAGCATCCGTTTGTCGCGCTGAACTGCGCGGCGATCCCCGAGGGACTCGTCGAGAACGA
>Ga0181521_10001327_pt1 | contig 30852 bp, 25 predicted proteins | sample PEATcosm2014_Bin_32_FD_119764 | JGI IMG/M metagenome (GOLD analysis project Ga0181521, IMG submission 119764) | Peatland microbial communities from MTU Mesocosm Facility, Houghton, MI, USA - PEATcosm2014_Bin02_60_metaG | ecosystem: Environmental > Terrestrial > Soil > Wetlands > Peat | place...
ATCCAGTGGGTGAAGTACACGGCGCGCGGTTTCCGCAACAAGAAGAACTTCGGAATAGCAATCCTATTCCACTGTGGAGGTCTGGACCTGGCTCCTTAAGCCACTAAAATGCCGGAAGAGCCCTAAAGCTTCACCAAGCGTACGGCGCATGCTTCGGGCTCGGCTCGGCTTTCCAACAGTTTCCGGCGCTGAACGACATGGGGCAGTCGCACTTCGCAGAGTTCGTGGAGGTGTGTCGATTGCCGAAATTCCGAAAGCAAGAACTGCTGCAAGCCGCTGATCGCGACGAATACTACCGGCGTTGGATATTCTGGACCGACCTCGCGGAAGCAAAGTCATTACATAACGACTTCCACAATTATCTTGTAATGAACCGAATATTCATGACTGGGAGCCTGCGGCAGCAGTTCACGGAGGTCGACGGACTAATCAGCTCCGTACTGATCGCTCTCGAAGTCGACCGCCAAACACCCGGCTCTGGACTTCGGGCACGAATAGGCGAAGATCTCAAGAAAATCGCACCCTTGCTAGACCCGCTCGAAACAGCCATCCAAAGACGACTTCAATACGATGAAGCGTAAGGGTGGGGAAACCGGAATGAAGTGAACAAGCCCCGTTCAGGGGCGACACGCTACGCGTTTGCTAGCGCGGATTACAGAACCAAGATCCTTCGTCGCCCTCGGTCGCCTAGGGCGGGTAGCCCAGGTAATCGCAGGTGGCGGGTGGCCGAGGTAATCGCGGGTGCCCCAGTCAGCTCCGCCGGCCCGCACGCTTCTTTCTGCCTGCCTTTGCGTTCTTCTCTACTCTGAGCTGCCAGGCGGTGCGGAGCGCGCCGGCCAACACGTCCTCGGTGGCTTTCGCCAGGCGGATGTGAGTCGCGCCCATCCTTCCCCATCCGCCGCGGACGGGAAGGAAAACGTCGGGCAGTTCGCGGACGAAGTCGGCCTGCTGCTCGGGCGTGAGCATCAGGTTGCCGAAGCCCTGAGCTTCGGAGGCCAGCGTGGCGAAGATCCTCCCGCCGACACGGAAGTCAGCCGCGCCCATGTGTGAGCTTTCCTCCGCTCCTTGAAGGCTCAAAGCAATCCGGCGAAAGTCTGCGGCAGTCATCGCGAAGTCCTTATCAGTCGCGTCAGTTATAACCGCCCCGCCCAAAACCCAACGGCACACGGGGGCATCGTCTTTGTGGAGTATAGTGTCTGCCTTCCGAAGGGGGTGCTTCATGGAAATGCGGAAAGCGGTGTGGCTGGTGGTGGTGTGCGGCGTGATGCTCCTGCCCGTGGCTTCGGTTGCCGGAGGACGCTTCGATGGCAATTGGACCACGCACCTCGCCTGCGAAGCTCATGGGCAGATGGAAGGCTACAAATGGGAGTTCCCCAGCGTAATCAAAGACAACAACTTTCACGGAGTGCACGGCGAACCAGGAGGACCCGGCTACCTGCTGATCGAAGGCAAAATAGCCGACGACGGCAGCGCCAAGCTGTCTGCCAAAGGCACAGTCAGCCATAGCCAGGCGCATGGAATCTTCGCCATGAAAGGCAACAACTATAGCTACACCATCAAGGCCGAATTCACCGATACCAAAGGCACAGGCGCCAGGAACGAAGGCGCCGGGGTCTTAGGCCGCCCCTGCACCTTCGAGTTCACCAGGCAGCCGGACACGCCCCCGCCCCCTCAGCAATAGACTGCGAGGCGCATATCGGCCGGGGGACGCGGCTACTGGTTCTTGTTTTGCAGCTCGCGGGTGACGGCGGCGATCAGTTCCGGCTTCAGCCGCTGCAGCGCCTCTTCCACGATGCGGGCGATGCGCACCGGATCAGCAGGGATCTCGGTCACTATCGGAACGGCGATTCGCGGCACGAACTCGGAGACGTCGTAGGGTTCGAGATCGGGCGTTGGCACTGGCTCCGCGGCGGCTTGCGCGTCGGTTGCTGCCGCAAGATCGGCGGGAAAATCGGGGCTGTCGTAGGGATCCGGGCTCCCCAGCTCGGCCGGTTGCACCGGGGACGCGTAGGGATTAGGTTCGAACTCCGGCAGGATTTCCTCTTCACTCAGCCTGGAGCTCTCGGTTTCCGGCTGGACGGGATCTGCTGCAAACGGCTCGGGGACCTCCCAACTCTGAGAGGCTTCCGCGCTCGCGGCCGGACTTGTTGCCGGCTCGGAGTCAAGCAGCTCGTCGACTAACGCTCCGCGCTGCATCTGCTGGTGCAGGGAGATGGCAGACTCGTGGGGCTCGATCTCAGTCTCTTCCGCGACCCACACCGTCCCTGTCGTCGCGAACTGTGCCGCGGAGCTGTCCAGCACCGGGTCGGCGGACAGGTGCGGGGTCTCCGCCGGGAGTTCCGGCGAGAACTCCTCGGTTTCCCAGGAATTGCGGCTTGGACTTGCAGGAAGGGGCTCATCCCAGGATGCGAGCTCAGGGAGGACGTCCGCCGGCGGGAGAGAAACGCTCTCGACGCCGGCCTCAGGCTGCGCCTGGTCAAACTGCTCGGCCGGCGCGGGCCACGGCTCGACCGCAGGCATGGTATGGTGATCGGGCGCCAGCTCGTCCACGAATTCCAGGGGCTCTTCGGTGGTGTTGAAGTCGTGAGCGATGGTCATGGCTCCGGCGTCAGCCGCCGCTTCGTGCTCCGGCTGAGGTTCGCCGGGAACTGCGGCGGAAAACCTTTCGAACTCCTGCACCGGCTCGGCCTCGGCGGGGCGTTCAACCGCCGGATGGGCGGCCGGCTCCATCTCGAACACGCCGGAGAGGCCGGCGGCGGAAGACATGCGCGGTCCCGGATCGATCTCCGCTGGCGCCGCGTCACGTTCCACCTCGAATTCGATAGGCGGAGCTGAAGAATGGGCGACTGCCGATGGCTGGGCTGCCGCTGGTTCGGGCGCTTCCACGGGGATGAAATCCATCCCGATCACGGGGTCGGAGGCGATCTCCTGCGGAACTTGGACGGCGTGATGCTGGATCTCAAACTCGGCTTCAACCGGGACGGGCGTGGGTGCGGCGGCCATCTGCGGCACGCTCTCCGGCTGCGGCTGGCGTTTCGGCCGGGGCACGGGCGCGAGGTTCTCCGCCAGCTTTTTCACCACCGCCACCAGCTCCGTGGCCTCGAAGGGCTTGATGATCAACCCGTCGGCGCCCACCCGAGTCGCTTCCTCGGGCCGGAACGCTTCCATCTTTCCTACGGTGAGCACGATGGGAGTGCGGGCGGTTTCGCGGCTGTTGCGCATGCGCTCACACAGCTCCAAGCCAGAGTAGCCGGGCATGTAAACGTCAAGCACCACCAGATCCGGCTTCTCGGAGACGATCTTCTTCATCGCCTGCGCGCCGTTGCTGACCGCGATCACCTCGTATCCAGCCTCGGCGAGGATCTTTTTCCCCATGTTCTGCGCGGTTAAGCTGTCATCGGCCAACACGATCTTCAGGGACACGAAGTTTCCTTTGGGGGAGGAGTCTCGCCCCAAAGTACTTTCATTGGCCGCGCAAGTCAACGAAACATGCACCTCGGTAACGTGACCTTTGGGGCCTGCCCAAGCCGTGTTTTGTTGGGATTACGCCCGGTAACCGGCACTGCCGAAAGAAAAAATGGTCCGCAAGCCTGCCCTGAACCAAGCCCCGACTCCTGACTCTACGCCCTCAGAACGGCCACAGCTTCCTCTTCTTTTTCTTGGTCTTGCTGGAGGATTGTGCGTCGTTCGACCCCTGAGCCGAGGAACTGGAGGATCCCTGCTGGGAGCTGGTGCTGCTGGAACTCTGCGAATCGCCGGCGGCTTCGTTGACCTGCGCGGGAGCCGGCTGGGGGACTTGGATCACAGGCAAGGCCGCGTCGCCGATTGGCTTCAGTTCGGGGATGGAGCTGTTGGCAGCAGGGGCGGAACTATCGCCGTTCGCCGAGCGGGGAACCGGCTGGTTGGCTGGCGGCGGCCCACCGCCGCCGACCGGCTGGACCGTCAGGGAATTGGTTCCCCCGGCGGACGAGCCCATCAAGGCTTGCTGCGCCTGACGTGTCACTTCGAGCGCACTGGTCTCCGGCGGCGGCACCAGCGTCGGCTCGCCCACCTTCGCCGCCTGGGAAGTATCTGGGCGGTGGTGGAAGCTGATCATCAGGCGGCTAATGGGTCCCGTCTCGCGACGGCTCTCCTCTTCCTGCTTGTTCAGCGCAATGGCCGCCGGTGTGGCCTTGGGGACGGGCCGGTGCAGCGCTTCCAGGCGTGCCCGCGCTTCCTTGGCTCGTCCCATCACGGGATAGCGGGTCAGGATCCTGTCGTAGGCGGCCGCAGCCTGGTCATCGAATCCCTTCACCAGCTTGGCACGATCAGCTTCGTTCAAGTTCGGCGCCGTGCGCGTGCGCGCGGCTTCTTGCTCGTAGGCTTGCCCCAGCAGGTAGAGGGCGTCATCGGCGCCGCTGTAGAGAGGATAGGTGTCGGTCAGCGACTTGAAGCGCGCGATCGCCGCCGGCCACGATTCCTTCACATAGTAGAAGCGCCCAATGCGGAACTCGCGCTCCGCCAGCACCTCCTGCACCTCGCGCAAGCGCTGCTTGCCCTCCGGCACCAGCTTGCTGTCGGGGAACTGCTGGATGAGTTGCTTGTACTCTTCCTCGGCGCGCTTGGCGTGGGTGAAGTCGCGGTCCGGCTTTTCCATCTGGCGGTAGTGGATGTTGGCCACCTTCAACTGCGCCTCGGCCGCCTCCGGCAGGTTGGGAAAGAACGTAATGAAGTCCTTATATTCGATCTCCGCCTGCGCCAGGCCCGCCGAGCCGCCTTCCGCGTACCACGAGTCGCCCACTGCCAGCTTGGCGCGGGCCACGTACTCCGAGTCGGGATAGGTGTTGATCATGGTCTGCAGCGAAAGTCGGGCCACGTCGAAGCGGCTGTGCTGCATCGCGTCCATGGCGCGGTCGAACAGCACCTTGTCGGGCTGCGCCGAGTTGACGTTGGCGATGGGGTTAGTGACATTCTTGTTCTTGCGGGAACAGGAAACCGCTGACAGCACCAGGGCGAGCAGCAGAGCTATCGATAAAACCCGTCGGATCATGAAAACCTCAAAAGCGCTCTTGGCTATTAGCTATTAGCTTTTGGCCAAAAGCCAAGAGCCAACAGCGAAAAGTCCGTTCTCTCACACTCTCTGCAGCGTAGCTTCGTGCGCGGCCTTCAGAAGCTTCTCCGCGTTCTCTTTAGGATTGCCCCTGCCGAAGACCGCGTTGCCCGCCACCAGGATTTCGGCCCCGGCGCGCACCACGTCGCCGACTGTCTCCAGCGCGATGCCGCCATCCACCTCGATGCGAAAGGTCGCGCCCTTGGCGTTGCGCATGGTCACCAGCTTGCGGATCTTCTCCACCGATCCGGGAATGAACTTCTGCCCCCCAAAGCCTGGATTCACCGACATCACCAGGACGAAGTCCACCATGTCCAGCACCTCGCCCAGCGTCTGCACCGGGGTGGCCGGATTGATCACCACACCGGCCTTGCAGCCGTGCTGGTGCACCAAGCCGAGGCTGCGGTTCAGGTGGCGCGTGGCCTCCTGGTGCACCGAGATCCAGTCGGCGCCCGCGTCCGCAAACGCCGGGATGTACAGGTCCGGGTTCTCGATCATCAGGTGGACGTCGAGCGGCAGCTCCGTGGCCTTGCGCAGCGAAGCCAACACCGGCGGCCCGATGGTGATGTTGGGGACGAAATGACCGTCCATTACGTCCACGTGCAGAACGGTCGCCCCACCCTCCACCGCCAGGGTTACTTCGTCCGCCAGGCGAGCGAAATCCGCGGACAATATCGAGGGTGCCAGCTCAATCAAAAGAGGACTCTCGAGAGATGAGGATGCGCAAATTGTAACATGCAGCGGTGTCGCGCCCTGGTTCCCGCTCCTCTTCCTGTGGTTTGCGCTTCGCCTTTTCGGGGCCGAACCCTGGGCCGAATTCCCGCTTGCAATCTCAGCGACGAACTGTCAAAACTAGGGGACACGATCGGCTTCGATCCGAACCATGGCAGTAAAACCTGAGAATCCCGTCAGCGTGGTTGAGGCGCTCAGCCAGCCGGGCGTGCTGGAAACCATTCTCCTGGCGCTGGTCTTCATCGTCTATTCCGGCACTCTGGCCTTCGGGTTTGTGTACGACGATCGCCCGGTGTTCGTCGACAATCCTCTGGTTCATGCCTGGCGCTATGTGCCTTCTTATTTCAGCACCCATTTCGGCAGCCAGCTTGCCGAGGCCAACGCCACTTATTACCGCCCGGTTTTTCTGCTGTGGTTCCGGTTGATCCACTCGTTGGCCGGCCTGCACCCGGCGCTGTGGCACCTGAGCAGCGTGTGCGTACACGTTGCTGTGACCTACCTGGTCTTCCTGCTGGCGTGGCGCCTGACCGGCGACCGCTGGACGGCCTGGATCGCAGCCCTGCTCTATGGGCTGCATCCCGTGCATGTGGAGTCGGTGGCATGGATCTCCGGGGTGGCCGATCCACTGTTGGCGTTGTTCTTCCTGGGATCCTTGCTGGCCTGCCTTAAGCGCCGGGCGGGCGGATCCGCGGCGTGGCTGGCGGCTTGCCTGTTGCTCTATGCCATGGCCCTGCTGCAGAAGGAAGTGGCGATCGTGCTGCCCGCACTGGTGTTTACCTACGTGGTCCTGTTTGCGCCCCGGGACGAGCGCTGGGGGCTGAAGTTTCGTTCCGCGGTGGTGGCCGTCTTGCCGTTTCTTGCCGTGACCACGCTGTACCTGCTGGCGCGCTCCCTGGCACTCCCCGGCATGGTCCGCACCATCACCCCCATCAGCGTCAAGACCATGATCCTGACCTGGCCCTCGCTGCTTTGGTTCTACCTGAAGCTACTGGTGTATCCGGCCAGCCTGAGCCCGTTCTACGACGCGCGGTACGTGACCCGGCCCGGGCTGCAGGATTTTGTTTTGCCTCTAGCCGAAGTGCTGGCGGCGGCGGGCCTGCTTTGGTTTTGGGCGCGACGCTCACCCGCGCGGTCGCGCACCATTTCCTATGCCTGCGCTCTGCTAGTGCTCCCGCTGCTGCCGGCGCTCTACATCCGAGTTTTCAATTACAGCGACTATGCTCACGATCGCTACGTTTACCTGCCCTCGGTGGGATTCGTGATCCTGTGCGCGCTGGCGATCCGGCAGCTCCGATCCGTGAAACTGCAAGTGGCGGCGGCGGGAGTGGCGGCCACTGTCTTGCTGGCCGGAACCCTCACCCAGCAGATCAACTGGGCCAGCGATTTGTTGCTCTACACGCGCGCTGTCAGCATCGCGCCGGGGAATTCGGTAGCCCGCAACAATCTCGGGAACGCCCTGTTGGAGCGTGGCCAGTACCCTGATGCTGTGGCCGTCTACCAGCAGGTTCTGAAGCAGGACCCGAACTTCTGGATGGCCACCTACAATCTGGGCTACGTCTCCTACCGTCTGCACAAGTTTGAGGATGCTGAGCAATACCTGAGCTGGGCGATCGTCTTAAATCCCAATGACGCGGACCAGTACTTCGTGCGCGGCGCAACCCGCGTCGAGTCCGGCCATGTGGAAGCCGGAATCGCGGATCTGAAACGCGCCGTCCAGATGAGGCCGGATGCCGAGCCCTATCGCGCCGCGCTGCTCCAGGCGCTCCAGCGATCGCCACAAAACTGAGCGCCCTTTCGTTTGCTTAAGCTCAAAGCTCTAATCTCCTGACCATCGACGAATGTTGTACTATCCGGCCAGTGGCGCTGCTGGAAGTTCGCGATCTGGTAAAGGTGTTCCCGCTGGGTGAATCCGCGTTCGGCGGACGCGCCCAGGGCGAGGTGTGCGCCGTGGACGGCATCTCGCTCGACATTGCCGCCGGCGAGACCCTCGGCTTGGTGGGCGAGTCAGGCAGCGGCAAGAGCACCCTCGGCCGGCTCATCCTGCGGCTGATCGAACCCACCTCGGGCAGCATTCGCTTCGACGGCCAGGACGTGCTCGCCGGCGGCCGCGGCCAGATGCGCCGCCTCCGCCGCGACATGCAGATCGTCTTCCAAGACCCCTTCGGCTCGCTCGACCCGCGCATGACCGTGGCCGACATCGTCACCGAGCCGCTGGTCATCCACAATGGTGCCGACCGCAGCGCGCGCCTGGAGACCGCCGCCGAGCTGCTGCGCGCCGTGGGCCTCGACCAATCGGCGCTCGGCCGCTACGCCCACGAGTTCTCCGGCGGACAGCGGCAGAGGATTGGCATTGCCCGCGCCCTGGCGCTCAAGCCCAGGTTCATCGTCGCGGACGAGCCGGTCTCGGCGCTGGACGTGAGCGTGGGCGCGCAGATCGTCAACCTGCTGGCCGAGTTGCAGCGCCAGTTTCGGCTCACCTACCTGTTCATCTCGCATTCCATGCCGGTGGTGCGATACCTGGCCACGCGCATCGCCGTGATGTATCGGGGAAAGATCGTGGAGATCGGGCCCGCCGAGCAGGTGACCACCCGCCCGCAGCATCCATATACGCAGAGCCTGCTGGAAGCCACGCCAGAACTGAGAACGTAATCCCCTACGTCCTCGGCGCCGTTGTTTTCCTTTCGGGCGCTGGTAACTGCTCATCGGTCGCCATTCAGGCCCTAAATTACGCAAAATAAAGGGAATCCTTGACCCGGCCGCCGTCGTCCATGCTCTAATAAGTGAATTGATTATGCCGATCCCCGCCGTCAGAACCAGGCGCTACCTCAACGCGACTCGTCGCCGCTTCCGGGAATGGAAGATGATCGCCAAGGGCCTGCTCTCGACGGACCATCCTGTCCTGGCGCACCTGATCCCCATGCGGCGTTGCAACCTGGCTTGCGCCTATTGCAACGAGTTCGACGCGGTCTCGAAGCCGGTGCTGATGGAAACCATGTTCCGCCGCATCGACAAGCTGGCCGAGTTGGGCACGACCATCATGACGGTCTCGGGCGGGGAGCCGCTGCTGCATCCTGACCTGGACGCCATCCTCAGCCGCATCCGCTCTACCGGCGCCTTGTGCGGGCTGATCACCAACGGGTATCTCTTGACCGCTGAGCGCATCCAGCGCCTAAACCGCTCCGGCCTGGAGCACATGCAGATATCCATCGACAACGTCATGCCCGACGAGGTCTCGAAGAAAAGCCTCAAGGTGCTGGACAAGAAGCTGCAATTGCTGGCCGAACACGCCGAGTTCCACGTCAACATCAATTCGGTGGTGGGCGGCGGGATCAAGAATCCGCAGGATGCGGTGGTCATCGGCCGCCGCGTGCTGGAGCTGGGGTTCACTTCCACGGTGGGAATCATCCACGCGGGTGACGGCCAACTGCTTCCGCTCGGCGAGCAAGAGCGCGCCATCTACCGGCAGATGAAGGCCATGGAGAAGGGCAGCTACGCCCGCGTCAACCGCTTCCAGGACAATATCGCTGACGGCCGGCCGAACAACTGGCGCTGCCGCGCCGGCGCGCGCTATCTCTACATCTGTGAGGACGGTCTTGTGCACTACTGCTCGCAGCAGCGGGGCTATCCCGCCAAGCCGCTTGAAGAGTACACGGTCGCTGACATCCGCCGCGAATACCTGACCGAAAAGGGCTGCGCGCCGCATTGCACTGTCTCGTGCGTGCACCAGGTGTCGTACCTCGACTTCTTCCGCGGACCGCAGGAGCGCATCCCCGCTCCCCCCGCCGGAGCCGCCCCGGATGCCGGCAGGCTGGTGCGGATCGAGTAGGAAGCAGTAAGCATTCAGTCGTGCGTCCTGTCATTCTTCCGCCGACCGGAGGGAGACGGGAGAATCTGGCGATACCGTCCGCGAAACCGTATAAGGTCGTGCAGGAGCAGTCGCCAGTTCCTCCGCTCGCCTTCGGCTCGCGAGGGATGACACCTTCAAGTTAGTTTGAGTCCTGCGTGCCTCCGTGCCTCTGCGGTTAGTCTTTGGCCCAGTCGGTTGCCGCACCCATGATTGTGAATGTAACCTGATGCTCTGGTTTAGCTGACTGCTGAGTGCTGATTGCTCCCTTGAATCCTGACGCGATCCGCGAACTCTTCGAGAACGTGCGCCGGGGGAAGCTCACGCCTGACGATGCCGTCGCCCGCCTGCGGCACCTGCCATTCGAAGACCTGGATTTCGCCAAGGTAGACCACCACCGTGCGCTGCGCGCCGGCTTCCCCGAGGTGGTGCTGGCCGAAGGTAAGACCGCGAAACAGGTGGCGGCGATCTTTGCGCGGCTGGCGCGGCACCAGGCCAGCGTCCTGGCCACGCGGGCCACCCCAGAACAATTCGCCGCGGTGCGCCGGGCGGTCAAGAAGGCGGAATACCGCGAGCTGGCGCGGGCCATCGTGCTCCAGCGAGACCACACGAAATACGGCAAGGGTAAGATCGTCGTGGTCTCGGCGGGGACGGGCGATATTCCGGTGGCCGAGGAAGCGGTGGTCACTGCCGAAGTCATGGGCAACGACGTCGAGCACCTGTACGACGTCGGCGTGGCCGGCATCCATCGCCTGCTGGCGCACCGCAATGTGTTGTTCGACGCGCGGGTGGTGATCGTCTGCGCCGGCATGGAAGGCGCGCTGCCCAGCGTGGTGGGCGGCATGGTGAGTGTGCCGGTGATCGCGGTGCCTACCAGCATCGGCTATGGCGCCGCATTCAAAGGTCTCGCGGCGCTGCTGGGCATGATGAACTCCTGCGCGTCCAACGTCAGCGTGGTCAACATCGATAACGGATTCGGCGCGGGCTATGTTGCCTCGCTGATCAACCGACTGTGAATTCGGCCGCGCCCATCCCGACGCTGGAGACTGAACGCCTGCGCTTGCGTCCCTTCACGTTCGACGACGTGGCGGCGGTGTTTGCGCTGGTTTCCGATCCCGAGGTTGCCCGCTTCGTGCGCTTCGAAGCCCATCGTGACATCGCCGAAACCCGCGCCTTCCTCGAATTAGTGCAGCGGCACTATGGCCGTGGTGACCCGTTCGCCTGGGCCATCGAGCGGCGCGAGGACGAGCGGCTGATTGGCAGTTGCGGCTTCGTCAGCCAGGCCGGCGAGAAGAAGTCGGCTGAGATTGGCTACTGGCTGGGCAAGCCGTATTGGGGCAAAGGCTACGCCGCCGAGGCGGCGCGGGCGCTGGTGCGCTTTGGCTTCGAGCAGATGGGCTTGGAGCGGGTCGAAGCCAAGTGCTTTCTCGAGAACCGCGCCGGCCAGCGCGTGATCGAGAAGCTGGGCATGAAGCTCGAAGGGACAGATCGCAGCGAGAGGATCAAGGGCGAGTATCCGGAGTTGCAGTGTTACGCGATCGCGCGGCATGATTGGGACAGTGCCGATACTCCCTGAAGAGTGTCATTCCGAGCGCAGCGAGGAATCTATGTTTTTCCCAGGAAATACATAGATGCCTCGCTCCACCACCCCAGCAAACCAAAACCGGGTTTGCTGGGGGCCCCGGCTTCGCTCGGCACGACACTTCCTTTGGAGGAGGCCCACTCAGCACGTGACAGTTAGTCGAACGAGATCGGACGTGTCGACTGAAACTGCGTCACGCGCACTTCCTTCCCGAACACCCTCGCGAAGATCTTGTCCACATTGCGCAACTGACGGCTGAGCTCGAAGGCGCGCTCGATCTTGCTGCGTGGCATACGCGTTGTAATCTCCTTGTCCTTCAACACCAGTTCGCGGAAGTTCAGCCCGTCGTTCCAGGCGCGCATCGCGTGGCCCTGGACCAGCCGGTAGGCGTCTTCGCGCGGCATGCCGGCTTCGGCGAGATCGAGCAGGAGCTGCCCGCTGAACACAAGCCCGCCCGTGCTTTCGAGGTTCGCCATCATGCGCTCGGGGTAGACGAGCTCGGTTTCGAGCAGGCCGGCCCCTTTATGCAACATGTAATCCACCAGGATGGTGGAATCAGGCAGAATCACGCGCTCCACCGACGAGTGCGAGATGTCGCGCTCGTGCCACAGCGCGACGTTCTCAAACCCCGCCTGTGCATTGCCGCGCACCACACGAGCCAGCCCGCTGATCTGCTCCCAGTTCACCGGGTTGCGCTTGTGCGGCATGGCCGATGAGCCCTTCTGCTTCTCGCTGAAGAACTCTTCGGCTTCGCGCACTTCGGTGCGCTGCAGGTGGCGCATCTCGGTGGCGATGTTGTCGAGCGTGCAGGCGATGACCGCCAGCGTAGCCAGGTAATATGCGTGCCGGTCGCGCTGGATCACCTGCGAGCTCACTGGCGCAGCCGCCAATCCCAGTCGTTCGCAGATCTTCTCTTCCATCTCCGGATCGAGGTGCGCTGCACTGCCGACGGCACCCGAAAGCTTGCCGACGCGCATCTCTTCCGCGGCGCGCTCGAAGCGCGCAAGGTCGCGCTCGACCTCCGAGTACCAGTTGGCCAGCTTCAGCCCGAAGGTGATGGGCTCGGCGTGGACGCCGTGCGTGCGCCCGATCATGGGGGTGTGCTGGAACTCGTGGGCGCGGCGGTAGAGCACGGTCCGCAGGCGCTCGAGGCCTTCGCGGATCAGGGCGGAAGCCCCCTGCACCTGCAGCGCCTGGGCAGTATCCACCACGTCGTTGGAAGTGAGGCCGAAGTGCAGCCAGCGCGATTCCGGACCGATTTTTTCCGCCACCGCGGTGGTGAAGGCGACCACGTCGTGCTTCACCTCAGCCTCGAGCTGGGCGATGCGTTCGAGGTCGAAATCCCCTTTGCGGCGGATGGCTTCGGCCGCTTTCTTCGGCACCAGCCCCGCCTCGGCTAGGGTTTCGGTGGCCGCGATCTCAACCCGCAGCCAGGTGCGGAACTTGTTCTCGTCGCTCCATATGCGGCCCATCTCCGGCCGCGTGTAACGCTTGATCAAAGCTCTGCCTCCGGACACACGGGCGACATCGTAGCCTCTTGGGGAACCTATGATTCTAAATGCTGGGAAAGGGCAGACAAAAAAACAATCCGCAGGATTGCATTCCGGTGGTCAACAGGTAGAATTCTGCGGTGCCGAAGCCAGCCCCCAGCGTGGACTATCAAGCCCTGGCCGAATTCCGGTACCAGATCCGGAAGTTCCTGACCTTCAGCCAGGAGGCGGCCCGTGCCGCCGGCATCGACCCGCAGCAGCACCAGTTGCTGCTGGCCATCCGCGGCCTTCCCGAGGGGATCAAGCCCAGCATCCGCGCGGTGGCGGAGCGGCTGCAGATCCGGCACCACAGCGCGGTGGAACTGATTGACCGTTCCGTCGCTCACGGGCTGGCGCAGCGCGAGCGCGACGGCGTCGATCGCCGGCAGGTAACCATCCACCTGACCCCCAAGGGAGAACGGCTGCTGAGCGAGCTATCGCTGCACCATCGCGACGAACTGCGCACCGCCGGACGGGAGCTGGCGCGGGTGCTGCGCTCCATCATCGCTGGTAGCGACGGTCCCGAGCGGCGCAGGCGAGTACCGAGTACCAAGTACCGAGTACCGAGTTAGGGCCATCCACCCTGCTGGAAAATGACTATACGGGTCGCTCCAGGGGCCGAAGGTGCCGGCCCCGCGTGAGTTTCAGGACGTTTTACTCGGTACTTGGTACTCGGTATTTCCGCATGAGCGCGGGCACGCGAATCCGTGAGCTGCTGAGCTGGCTGCGCTCAGCGTTGATCTACTGGCCGCTGACCATCCTCTTTACCCTGCTCGTGGAACCTGTCTCGCTGGCGGCGGCGTTCCTCGACCAGAGCGGCCGAGCGCAGCACCGCATGGTGGCGTTCTGGTCGGGGGTGCTGCTGCGGCTCTACGGCATGCCGGTAACGGTGACCGGCCTGGAACGGCTCGACCTCAGCCGCCCGCGCATTTACGCCGCCAACCATCTCTCCGCGCTCGACATCCCCGTGCTCTACCGCTACCTGCCGTTCCAGTTCCGCATCATCGCGCACCGGCTGGTGTTCCGGGTGCCGCTGGTGGGATGGCACCTGAGCGCCGCGGGACAACTGATGATTGATCCGGCGAGTGTCGCGCTCTCGCGCCGCGCCCTGCGGGAGGCGGTGCAGACATTGCGGCGGGGTTTGCCGCTGGTGGTCTTTCCCGAAGGCGAGCGCTCGCCTACCGGCGAGATGCAGCCGTTCCGCCGCGGCACGTTCTATGTGGCCGTCGAAGCCCAGGCGGACGTGGTGCCGGTGGCGATTCTGGGCACGTACCAGGCGTTTCCCAGAGGCTCATCGCACCTGCGTCCTGGGCCGTTGCAGTTGATTATCGGTGACGCCATTCCCGTGGCGGGATACACGAAGCGCGATTTGGATGCTCTGGCGGAGCGCACGCAGGCGGCAGTGGCCGAACTGTGCGGCGCGAAAGATAAATGAGGCACGACGTGCATCGCGCCCGAACGGGTGACACGTGGGCATCGGCGCAAAACAAAGCCGCCAGCTTTCGCTGACGGCTGAATGCTGACTGCTGAGTCCTAGCTGTATAGCAGCACGCCCTCGTGCTGTTCGGCGCCTTCGCCGACCTGGCGATAGAACAGCCGACCGTTCTCGAGGTAGACCTCGAGGAACGCCGGGCGGGTGGTGATTGAGCCCTGGATGAGCGCTTCTGAGAACGGGTCCTCGATGTACTTCTGCAGGGCGCGGCGCAGCGGACGCGCGCCATAGCTGCGGTCGGTGACCGTCTTGTCGAGGATCCACTTGCGCGCTTCCTCCGTCACCGTGACCGTGATGTGGCGCTGCGCCAGGTTCTGGTTGAGCTGGGTCACCATCAACTCCACGATCTGAATGAGGTCCTGCTCGGTCAGCGCGTTGAACAGGATGACTTCGTCGAGGCGGTTCAGGAACTCGGGGTTGAAGGTGCGCTTCACCTCGTTCTTCACCATGTCCTCGACCTTGTCGGAGATGGCCTCTTCCCTGTCGCTCTGGAAGCCCAGGCCGGTGCGCTTCATCAGGTGGCGCGCCCCGATGTTCGAGGTCATCACCAGGATGGTGTTCTTGAAGTCCACGGTGTTGCCCAGCCCGTCGGTGAGCTGGCCGTCTTCGAACACCTGCAGCAGGATGTTGAACACGTCCGGGTGCGCCTTCTCGATCTCATCCAGCAGCACCACCGAATAGGGTGCGCGCTTAACGCGCTCGGTAAGCTGGCCGCCCTCCTCGTATCCCACGTAGCCCGGAGGCGAGCCGATCAGCTTCGACACCGAGTGCTTCTCCATGAATTCGGACATATCGAAGCGGATCAGCGACTTCTCGCTGCCGAACAGGAAATGCGCCAGGGTGCGGGCGACTTCCGTCTTGCCCACGCCCGTGGGGCCGAGGAACAGGAACGAGCCCACCGGCCGGTTCGGGTTCTTCAGGCCGGCGCGGGAGCGGCGGATGGCGCGGGCCAGGGCGGTGATCGCCCGGTCCTGCGAAATCACCCGCTTGTGCAGCTCTTCCTCGATGCGCAGCAGCTTCTGCGATTCTTCTTCCTTGATCGAGGTGATGGGCACGCCCGTCCAGCGCGAAACCACTTCCTCGATGTCCTCGCGCCCGACCACTCCGGTGGTGGAATCGTCGAGGTGATATTTTTCGCGCAGGGCGCGCAGGTTCTCGCGTTCCTTGCGCTCTTCGTCCGAGTAGAAGCGCGCCTTCTCGAACTCGTGGTTCGCGATGGCGTTCTCCATGCGGTGGACGATGAACTTGATCCGCTTCTGCACCTCGGTGATCTCTTCCGGCAGTGAGGTCTGGCGCAGCTTCACCCGCGCCCCGGCTTCGTCGATCAGGTCGATGGCCTTATCCGGCAGGAAGCGGTCCGGGATGTAGCGGTTGGAGTGCGATACCGAGAAGGTGATGGCCTCATCGGTGTAGGAAACCGCGTGAAACTTTTCGTAGCGGTCCTTGATGCCGTTCAGGATGCGGACCGCATCGTCTTCTCCCGGCGGCGGAACTTTAACCGACTGGAAGCGGCGTTCGAGCGACCGGTCCTTCTCGATGGACTTGCGATATTCGCCTGGGGTAGTGGCGCCGATGCACTGGATCTCGCCGCGCGACAGCGCCGGCTTGAGGATGTTGGCGGCATCGAGCGAGCCTTCCGCCGATCCCGCGCCCACCAGGGTGTGCAGCTCGTCGATAAAGATGATGGCGTTCTGCGACTCCATCAATTCCTTCATGATGGTCTTGAGCCGCTCTTCGAACTGGCCGCGGTACTTGGTGCCGGCGACGATCAGGGAAAGATCGAGAGCCAGAATACGCTTGTCGGCGAGGAACGAGGGCACGTCGCCGTCGGCGATACGCTGCGCCAGGCCTTCCACGATGGCGGTCTTGCCCACGCCTGGCTCTCCGATCAGCACCGGATTGTTCTTGGTACGGCGGCACAGGATCTGCACCACGCGCTCCAGTTCCTGGTCGCGGCCGACCAGCGGATCGAGCTGGGTATCCAAGGCGGCCTGGGTCAGGTCACGGGAGAACTCGCTGAGCAGGGAAGACTCGCGCGCGCGTTGCGGCTGCGCCTTCTCCTGCGAGCTGCGCGCCAGTTCCTCGCGGATGGTCGAAAGCCTGAGGCCGCGTTCGTGCAGGATCTCGGCGGCAAAGCACTTCTCTTCGCGCAGCAGACCCAACAACAGGTGCTCGGTTCCGATGTGCTTGTGCGAGAGCCGCTCCGCTTCCTCGGCGGCGTATGCAAGCACGCGCTTGCACTCGTTGGACAGCGGGAGATCGACCGAGGTGGATACCTTCTCGCGGATCGTGGTGTGCCCTTCGATCTGCTTGCGGATGGATTCCACCGAGGCGTGCGAACGGAGGAAGCGGTTGGTCAGAGCCTTATCTTCGCGCAGCAAGCCCAGCAACAAGTGTTCGGTCTCGATATACGGAGACCCGAACTGGCTGGCCTCGTAGCGCGCGAAGAAGATCACGCGTCGAGCTTTTTCGGTGTAGCGTTCAAACATGTTCCCTCGCCGGAAAGCCCTTTGCGGGACTGCCCAACGTCCCTCCCTGGACTCTCTCCCCTTGCCCATACTGCCGGGGGGACGGCAGCCAAAGCAAACTTGCCTTGCAGCGACTGCCGAGTGGCGCTCGCGCAACCGCCAATCCTGAAATTCCGTCCACCCCAGGTGGACTAGCTTTCCGTCTCCCGCCTGTTTGCCATCAGGCTGGGAGCGATTGCGGCTCGACCTCCTCGACGCGGCCCTGATGCATCCGTAATACCCGGTCGCAGCGGCGCGCAAAATCGAGGTTGTGCGTAACCAGGAGAGAGGTCAGCCGATAGTCGCGATGTAGCCTGGCGATCAAAGTAAATACCAACTCCGCCGTACGGTTGTCGAGGTCGCCGGTGGGCTCATCGGCCATCAGCAGCCGCGGCCGTGTCACCAGCGCCCTGGCCAGGGCGGCGCGTTGTTGCTCGCCGCCGGAAAGCTCGCCCGAACGATGGTGCGCCCGGTCCGACAACCCGACCTCACGCAGCCAGAGCGCCGCTTCCTGTTCGGCTTCGCCGCGCTCCTGCCCCCGCACCAGCAAGGGCATGGCCACATTCTCCGCCGCGGTGAATTCCGGCAGCAGATAATGAGCCTGCCAGACGAAACCGATTTTCCGGTTGCGAAAATCAGCCGCGTCGTCGTCCGAAAGCGCCTGCAGCGGGGTCGAATCGCAGTATACGTTACCCTCGGAAGGCCTATCAAGCGCCCCCAGAATGTGCAACAAAGTGCTCTTGCCCGCTCCAGATTCTCCCACGATGGCCAGCATCTCGCCCGTGGTCACCCGGAAGGACAGATTCTCAAAGAGCACTAAGTCCACGCTGCCAGAGCGGAAAACTTTCCCAAGCCGCTCTACGCGCAGGATCTCTGCCACTTCTGTTGGATGCAAGCGCTAACTCCCGAGTCACAAATTAGCAACTCACCCTCCAAAAATACGCCTGCAACCGCGCCGTGTGGCGCTATGGAGGATGATCCCGCCATCCGCCGGCCCATTCCAGCTAAATCTTCCGCTGGCGCATCACCAAAGTACTCCCCCGAAGGATTCCAGGGGGATAACTAGAGTCACTGTTTGTAAGCGCCTTTTCCTGTAGATTGTGCTGTCCCATTCTGGCCTCGGGGGCCGGCCTTATTCATAGCGCAGGGCCTCGGCCGGCAGGATCCGCGACGCCGACCACGAGGGATAGATGGTAGCCACGAACGATACCGCCAGCGCCACCATCGCGACCACGAGGCCATCCAGCGCCCGCGCCGCAAACGGCACATAGTCAATCGAATAAACCTCCGGGGAAAGCGTGACCAGCCGGTAGTGCCCGCCCATCCAGGAGAGGACGTAGCCCAGCAGCAGGCCGGTAGCCGTCCCCACCACGCCGATCAGCACTCCCTGGAAGATGAACACATTCCGCACCTGCGCCCGGCGCGTGCCCAGCGACATCAGCACGGAGATATCGCGCGTCTTCTCCATCACCATCATGATGAGCGAGATCAGAATGTTCAGCGCCGCCACCAGCACGATCAGCCCGATGGTGATGAACGTCACTACCCGCTCCAGCTTGAGCGCGTGGAACAGTTGCCGGTTCTGCTCCATCCAGTTGGTAGCCATGAAGCCTTTGCCGGCGTCACGCTCGATCGCCTTGCCGATCACCCCGGCCTGGTAGATGTCGTCCACCTTGAACTCGATCACGGAGATTACGTCCCCCAACCCGAATAATCGTTGCGCGTCAGCCAGCCGAATAAATGCCCAGCCGGTGTCGTAGTCGTAGAAGCCGGATTTGAAGATCCCGGCCACGCGGAAGCGCACGTACTTGGGAACCAGGCCGAAAGGAGTCAGTTCGCCTTGCGGGCTGGTGACCAGCACTACCGAGCCCACGGTCGCGCCCAGTTCGTCGGCCATGTCTTTGCCGAGGATGATGGGAGGCATCTCTGTGATTAGGGATTTGTAATTTGTGATTTGTGAAGTGTCGGGAGCCGGTTCCAGGTCCGTGGCCGACCCGAATTTCACCGTCTGCAGCAATTCGCTGACCTTCTTCTCGTAGTCGGGCAGCACGCCCTTCAGGATGCCGCCGCGGGCACGCGCGCCCCGCGAGATCAGCACCTGCTCGAACAGCGCCGGGGCTGCGGCCTTAACGTGCGGCGCCTTCGCGAGGCGGTCGAGCAGGGGACGCCAGTCGCGGATACCGTCGTTCTCCACCCGCATCAGGTTGATGTGCGCGGTCGAGCCCAGCAACCGCTCCTGCAGGTCCTGGCGGAACCCGTTGTTGATGGCCAGCGCGACGATGAGCGAAGCTACGCCCGCCGCCACTCCGATGATGGAGATGGCAGTGATGACACTAATCACAGCTTGGCGGCGCTTTGCTCGCAGGTACCTCGAAGCGACAAACAGCTCGAACCTCATCTTCTAGGTCCCCCGCTCCGCTCGGGATTTCGGCAGCGGGCTCCCGCTTCGCTCACGCCCGCTAAACGCCTCAACCTGTCTGCGTTTGGCACGCAGGTAGCGGGAGGCGACAAAGAGTTCGAATTTCACGGCTGCAGGGCCTCAGGGACGTACGGCCGGTAGTGGATGGTTCGAGGAAACAGGGTCGGACGCGTAAACACATCTGTCACCCGGTGCGGCTGGCCAGACAGATAAATGATCCCAGTCGTGCCAAGCAGCCAACGTTTTTCCTCGCACTGACCAGATACAACAGCGGCGAGCATTTCCGATGCTTCCGCGATCATGGCTTGAGGATCAAAGTTCCTCGGGTCCCGTCCCTCCGACGGGAGTTCCCAAGTACATCCAGAGCCGAACCAGAAGTCTATGAGCTCTGATTGATCCACGTATACACCCACTCTCGCAGCGCCGGGTGCTGAGGGGATCAGCTCGATGTTCGTGGCGTCCCCGCTTTGAAATTCATTCATGCGCGCACAGCCACTCGGCAGTTCTTCAGCGACGGAGATGAACAAGCTACGAAGCTCGTCGATCATCGCGCACCGGTCCATGGGATTACAGAAGGGGTTCGGTTTCTATAAGCGACGAAGGCCTCCCCAAACCGGCGCTGCAATTCGGCATCTTCCATGCGGATCATCACCGCGCCGGTGATGATCGCGAACCCGGTCAGGCCATAAATAATCGCGAGGCCTGTGCCCAAGCTCCATCCGATCAGCTCGCACAAGTGGCCCAGATACACCGGATGGCGCACGCGAGCGCGGATGCCAGTGGTCACCAGCCGCTGCTCGAATTTATCGCCCTGGACCTCCGGACGCCCTATCAACTGCGCGAAGCTGAAGGCGGTCCCTGCGCGATGATACAGGTAGAACCCGGCCGCGAAGAACGGCGCCGCGGCCAGCCAGGAAAGCGCGTTGTCGTAGAGCAGGACGTGCCGCCAGGGCCAGGTGATCGCGCCCACCGCCACCCACATGGCGATCCACAGCGGTCCTAGGATACGGAAGCGCGCGCCACGGCGGTCGCGCCAGTATTCCGCCCGGGGATGGACCACCAGCCAGAACGACGGGACGGTCGAAAGCACAATCGCGAACAGCCATCCGGCGGTTCGCAGGAGTTGCGACATGGAGAAATTGTACGTCGAGGAAGCAGATTCCTAACAGCCAAGAGCTAAGAGCCAACAGCCAACAGCCAACAGCTAAGAGCTACTTTTCCCGCACCACCGTCTTGGCCGCGCCCATGTTCTCAAAGCGGTCGTACACGCGCACCACGATCACGTGCTCGCCGGCGCCCTCCGCCTTGGGACGCTTCTTCCCCTTCACCGCCGGCTCGGATGCGGCGGCTTCGCCCGGCACCGGGATGCTGAAGTCGTAGTTCTCAATGCGGCTGTCGGAGAGCAGCCCGACCGGTTCGACTAAGTGCCATTCGCTCGCGTCCACGGAATACTCAGCGCGCTTGATGGGCGAGAAGTTGTCGGCGGCGCGGAAGGTTACGCGTATCTGCCCGCCTGCCATGGCGGCGTTCAGGTTCTCGATGCGCGGCGGAGTGTTGTCCACTTCAAAGCGCGTGCTCTCCTTGGCGTCGCTCAGGGCCTCATCGGGGGAGTGCGAGGGAGCGTCGGAGGCCACCACTTTGATGGTGTAGCCGCCGTCAGGAAACAGGCCCGCGTCCCAGGTGAGATATTTCTCGCTGATCTTGTCCTTGAGCAGCTTCCACTGGGTCTCGTTGTCGCCGCGATAGTAGACCGCGTACGCCAGTTCGTCATCATTGTCGTCGTGGGCCGCCCAGCGGGCGCTGATGGACTCGTGGTCGCGGATGGCCTGCGGCGGCGCCTCAAAGCGCGGGCCGCTGGAGATGGGCGAGCCCTCGCCGCTGGTCTTCTGCGTGGGCATCAAGTTATAGCGCACGCCCACCTGCACCACCACGTCGTCGATCACCGGCGCCACGTTGTTCGGACGGTAGTTGACGTTCACCGCATCGATGCGGGCCGGAGTCGGCCCCGGACGCAGCACCGCCTTCCACTGGATGAAGCGCGCGGCCGGAACGTCGGTGGCGGCGTCCTTGGCCATGTCCACCTGTTTCCACGGACTCCAATTGCGGTCGGGGTTATCGACATTCCCGCTGCGGGTGTAGAGCTCGTAGTTGCCGGTGCCCAGCACCTCCAGCCGCCCCCAGCGCGAGAAGATGTGGGCGTCGAAGACGTCGCTCTCGTAGCTGCCCTCGGAGTCCGGCTGCGCGCCCAGCAGGAAGATCTTTCCGAGGTTGCTGGTGGCAACGTACAGGCCGTTCCTGGGACCCTTGGCGATGGCTGTGACCTGGGTAGCGCTAGCCTTCAGCAGGTCTACGTAATCGCCGTTGCTGGCGATAGTGTAGACGCGCGCTTTGTTGCCGCTGCCCGCCAGCAGCCGGCCCTGATGGTCGAAACCGAGCGCATAAACGATGTCTTCGTGCGACGACCAGATGCGCTTGGGCGAGCCGTCGGGGGCGATCTGGTACACCTCCGAACCCGGCGTGGTGGGAAAGGGCGGTATCGCCGCCACGTTAACGTTGAACCCCGCCGCGCCCGCGGGCGTCATTGCCGGGGACCCTGGGGTCATGGCGCCATGCCCCGAGGGCGGTGCCGGAGTTGGTTGCGGCTGCGGCATGTTCATCGGCGGCGGGAAGGCGCGCGTTTTCTCGCCCACCCCCGCGGCATAGATGTTGCCGGCCGCATCCACGGCCAGCGCCGTGATCTCCTTTTTGGCGGCGCTGTAGAGCACGAACGCTTCGCCCGCCGGAGAGATGCGGTAGATCAGCCCGCTGCCGTCGGAGCCGGCAATCAGGTTTCCCCTGGTGTCGAACGCCAGCACGCGGATGTGAGCCTCGTCGCTCTTGAAGAACACCGAACCCGCGCCCTTGCGGTCCACGCGGAAAATCTGTCCCTGGTCCCCGGTCGCGACGTAAAGCTGGCCCTTGGCATCGAGCGCCAGGTCCCAGATGTATTTCGTCTTGGGATCGAAGAAGACTGACGACGCGAAGTTGGGATCGAGGTCGGTCTTACCCTCGCTGGCCGGCGGGGCTTCAGCCTTCTTGTCAGCCTTGGCCGTGCGCTCGATCTTGTACACCTTGCCGTCAGGCGAAGTGGCGGCATAGAGCACGCCGTTCGGGTCCACCACCAGCGCCTGCACTTCCAGTTCCGGCGGGGCGAAAACCACGGTGGCTTGGCCGTCGGGCGTCACGCGGTACACCCGCGCCGGCGCTCCCGCCGCGGCAAACACGTTGCCCGCACCATCGGCGGCGATCGCCCAGATGTAGGTGGAGGGCGTGGTGTACACCGCCTTGAAGGCGGGCGCCAGTTCCAGCGCGCCGTCACTGGTGATGGCCACGCCTTTGGCGGTGCCTTTTTCGAAATCGTCGAAGCTCGATTGCTTCCAGAGGCGGGTGCCTTCGGCCAACAGGCACTGCGCGCTGACAAGGATCAGGGCGGAAAGAACCAGGACAGACTTCTTCATGGGATTCTTAAAATAGCTTACCAGAAGAGCAACATCGGCTGCGGCGGGAGCCAAGAGCTTCATCGTTGACTTGCCGAACAGGCGCCAACTAACATCCACCGCCACTGGGGCTTTGGGGCCTCGTCTTCCAGTGATCGGCCGGACCATTTCGCATTACCGCATCGTCGACAGGCTGGGCGGCGGTGGGATGGGTGTGGTCTATAAAGCTGAGGACACGCGGCTGCATCGTTTCGTCGCCCTCAAGTTCCTGCCGGATGAGGTTGCCCGTGACCCGCAGGCACTCGCCCGCTTTCAACGCGAGGCCCAAGCCGCGTCCGCACTGAACCACCCCAACATCTGCACCATTTACGACATCGGCGAACAGGACGGGCAGGCATTCATCGCGATGGAGTTCATGGAGGGCAAAACCCTCAAGCACTCCATCGAAGGCAAGGTGCTGGAGACGGAGACGCTGCTCGATCTGGCCGTACAGATCGCCGACGCGCTCGACGCCGCGCACGCCCAAGGCATCGTTCACCGCGACATCAAGCCCGCCAACATCTTCGTGACCAAGCGGGAGCAAGCCTAAGGTGCTGGATTTCGGCCTGGCGAAGGTGGTGCAGAAGGAGGCTGGCGCAGACGACGCCGCTACTGCGGTCACCGAATTGACGACGGCGGGCACGGCCGTGGGAACCGCGCCCTACATGTCACCCGAGCAGATACTGGGCAAGGAACTGGACGCCCGCACCGACCTGTTCTCCTTCGGGGTGGTGCTCTACGAGATGGCAACTGGCAGCCTGCCGTTTCGGGGGGACACCGCCAACGCCGTGTTCGACGCCATCCTGCACAAGGCCCCGGTCTCACCCTTGCGCCTGAATCCTGACCTGCCTGCAAAGCTGGAAGAAGTCATCAACAAAGCTCTGGAGAAGGACCGGAATCTGCGTTACCAGAGCGCCTCGGAGGTGCGCACCGATCTGAAGCGGCTGAAGCGCGATATTGAGTCGGGACTCTCCCCGGAAGTGAGCGCGGCGTCGCAAGCGCTCGCCGAGCGCAGCAGCAAAGGCCGCGGACGCTGGAAGATCGTGGTTCCGGTCGGAGCGCTAGCGGCGGTGCTGGCGCTGGCTGCCGCCTTCTGGATGGGCCGAGGTGGGAGGGGTACAGCACGTGCGCCAGCGCCGGCGGGCCCACCTTCGATCGCTGTGCTTCCCTTTGTCAACATGAGTTCGGACAAAGAGCAGGAATATTTCTCCGACGGCCTGTCCGAGGAGTTGCTCAACGCCTTGGCCAAGACTCCGGGGCTGCGCGTTGCCGCCCGCACATCTTCCTTTCAGTTCAAGGGCAAGACCGAGGACCTGCGCACGGTGGGCGAGAAGCTGAACGTGGGCACGATTCTCGAGGGCAGCGTGCGCAAAGAGGGCAGCCGGGTGCGGATCACGGCGCAGCTCATCAAGGTCGCGGACGGCTTCCACCTCTGGTCAGAGACCTACGACCGGCAACTGAACGACATCTTCGCGGTGCAGGACGAGATTGCGCGCTCGGTGGCGGGATCGCTGAAGGTGACGCTGCTGGGAGGAACGACAGCGACGCCTTCTGACCACGGCAAGAACGCCGATGCCTATAACGCTTATCTGCAGGGGCGGTACTTCTACGAACGGCGCAGCAAGGAGAACTTGGAGAAGGCCGCCCACTACTACGAGCAGGCCACCCAGCTTGATCCTGGCTATGCCCCCGCGTGGGTGGGGCTGGCCGAGACCCGCTGCATACAAGCGGATAAGGCCTACTTGCCCGTGGAGCATGGCTACCCGAAGGCACGGGCGGCGGCGGAGCGAGCGCTAGCGCTCGATCCGAACCTGGCAGAGGCCCACGCGGCCATGGGGTGGATCAAGATGAACTACGACTGGGACTGGGCGGGCGCGGATGCGTCCTACCAAAAGGCGCTGGCCCTGGAACCGGGAAACGCCATAGCTCTCCGGGGCGCTGCCACGCTAGCTGACGACCTGGGCAGCCTCGACAAGGCCCTGGCGCTGGACCGCCGGGCAGTAGAGCTGGACCCGCTCAGCGGGTCGGCACAGATGTATCTCGCGCTCCATGCCTATTGGTCTGGTAGGCTCGAAGAAGCGCTAGCGGCGGTCAAGAAGGCGCTGGAGCTCAACCCAGAGCGCCCGGCGGCACACGCCCTCATTGGCCAGGTCTATCTGGCGCAGGCGCACCCGCAAGAGGCCCTGGCCGAGATTGGACGGGAGTCGGAGCCTGACTTGCGCTTGTACGGCTTGGCGCTGGCATATCACAGCCTGGGGCGCAAGAAAGATTCAGACACCGCACTGGCAGAGCTGATTGCGAAGTATCACTCGGGGATGGCCTTCCAGATTGCCGAGGTATATGCCTTCCGCGGGGAGTCCGATAAGGCGTTCGAGTGGCTGGAGCGGGCCTACGCCCAGCGCGATGGTGGGGTCGCCCATATGAAAGGCGACCGGCTGCTGAAGAGCCTGGAGCGCGACCCGCGCTACGCCGCCTTCCTGAAGAAGATGCACTTGCCCGCTTGATGGTCTCGACGGCAGCAGATCCTTCGCTCGCGCAACTGCAGCGCTCGCTCAGGATGACGCCCGCGGGCTCAGACGCCCGCGAACGCGGCGTCACTTGATGGTGACGCTGATCACCTGCGCGCCCGCCACCACATAATCCACCGGCGCCGAGGCCTCGTTGACCGCGGACTCGCCGCTCACCACCATGTCCTGGTTACCACGCATGCCTTCCATCACGTTCATCACCGAGAGCGGCAGGGTGGGCATGACTTTGTCTTCCACCATGGCTTGCGGATTGGCTTCGAGCAGCGAAACATAGAGGCGCGTGTTGCTGTGCTCCTGGTTGAGCATGGCGATGGTGGAGGCCAGGTCCATCTTGCGCGACAGGGCGGGCATCATGCGCCGCATGCGGTCCAGCGTATCGCCGTCGCTGACCAGGATGTGCAGGGTTCCCTTTGGCGTCGATGTCGGCACCTTGATGGGGATTTGCTGCACGATGCGCTCGCCGCGGTAAGGCCGCAGCACCGATTCGATGACGATGGAGTCTCCTGGCCGCGCCTCGGTCACGTCAGTGCGCACGCTTTCCAGGCGCGCCCAGCGCCGCTCGCGCGCCAGGTCGAATTCCAGATTCACTCCCGTGATCCCCGGGATGACGTAGGGATTGTCGAAGATGCGCCCGAAGCGCTCGCCCAGGGAAATCGCCACCAGGGCGGCGGTGGGGGTGTTGTTGTCGAAGGGCGCAAACATGTTCTGCAGGGTGACCTCGGGATAGCCCCGCACCTGGATCGTGCCCTGCATGCGATAGGTGATCTCTTCGCCGTACTCGTTGACGCCCTGCAGCGAGTTGAACACCGTTGCCATCACGGCCACCGGGGTGAGCCTGGCGTTGTTCAGCACCTGGTAGTGGAACTGCTTGGGCTTGGAGCCGCCGCGGACGGTCAGCGTGACCGGGATCATCTCCGGGGTCTTGCCGAGGCGCCCCAGGATGCCGGTATGGCGGTCCTGCACGAACGAGCCTACCGCCTCGGTGGTGTTGACGATCTTGAAGGAGTTCAGCGGCGAAGCCAGCGTGGCCACCACCTCGGCTTTGGTCATGGGCAAGTCCACCATGCCAAACTGCAGCAAGGGATGCCCGCAGGCCAGCACGCGCTCGGGATCGACGTAGGTCACGGTGCACGTGGCGGCCACGTTCATGTCGCCTGCGATGAGAACCGCGCTCACCGCCGAGCCCGGCGCCAGCGGGGCGGGATCATGCGCCGTGGGATCGGCGGACCCGATGCCGCTTACCGGAGTGACCCCGGCGATAGCGAACTGGGGTGCGAACCGGCGCAGAGTTTCTTCGCTGAAGCCGCTGAACACGATCGGCGTGTCAATCGGAGTAAGGAAGTCACGATACTGCTCGAGGCCGGCGGCGTCCCCGGGCGTGGAGGTTCTCGAGGTTTCGGCGCGCGCCTTGGCCGAAGCCGGCTGGGTGTCGGCAGGGCGGCTGTGGTCGAGCTCGCTGATCTCCAGCATATCGGCGATAGGAGTGACCCCGGCGATCGGTTCCTTGGAGAACTGGCCAATGCGGAATGCCAGCGCCCCCAGCAGCTTCCCATCCACATAGACGGGGCTGCCGCTCATGCCCGCGACCACCCCGCTGTATTCGGGCTTCTCACCCCGCAGGCGCACCAGGATGATGTCGCTCTTGGGGCCGTTCACGTCGCGGAGCACACCCAGGATCTCGACCTCCATCGCCTCCGGCTGCGTGCCCTGGAAGACGGTGTAAGCCACGCCCTTCATGCCGGGACGCACCTGGTCCACGCTCATGAGCGGAGCATTCAGGGGAGCAGTGTTGGACGGTTCGGAGCTTGCTGAAACCGCGGCGGACACGGCCAGCGAGAGAAGCAGCGCGCAGAGAAATCTCGGTTTCATACCACCTGTGGTTACACTTCTTTTTCCTTCACAACGGGGGCGATTGTGCGGAAAGGAAGCCTAAAATCTGGAATTGTGCATCTATACTAGCATACGAGAACTTTCCGGGATGGCCGCTATGTCACGCGATTCCAGCTTCTTCCGCCGCATCGGTACAAGGTCTTTCGTTGCAATCCTCACTGTCCTGATGGCAGGGATGGTGGGCGCCGGAATTTTGGTGCTCCCGCTGCTCGGGCAGTCCGGCCAGTCTTCCAGCCAGCAGCAACCGGCCGAACCGCCGGCCGAAGCGGGCGGGCCGCAGAATGATGTCGGCCCCATGGCGATCCCCAGGAAGAAGGAGGAGCCGCCGGAAGAGAAGCCCAAGCCTCCCCGGAAGCCCGAAGGCATGCCGGAATACTCTCTGCGTGTGGACGCGACGCTAGTCAGCGTTCCGGTGCTGGTCACCACCAAGGAAGGCCAGTTCATTCCCGGGCTGAAGGAAGGGAATTTCCGCGTCCTCGAAGATGGCGTGCCGCAGCAGATCTCCGGCTTCAACCAGACCCAGAACGCGCCCATCACCGCGGTGCTGCTGACCGAGTTCGCCGCCACCAACTATTCCTTCATCATCGACGCGCTCAACGGGGCTTATTCTTTCGCCAATTCGCTCAAGCCGGACGATTGGATTGCGGTGATGTACTACGACATGAAGCCGCACATCCTGGTCGACTTCACCCAGGACAAGCGCGAGGTCTTCGGCGCCCTGCGCGAACTCCGCCAGCCCACCTGGCAGGAGACCAATCTTTTTGACGCGCTCTACGAGACCATCGACCGTCTGGACCGGCTGGAGGGCCGCAAGTACATCATCCTGGTCTCCAGCGGTCGCGATACCTTCAGCAAGCTGAACTACGACAACGTCCTGAAGCAGCTCAAGGAGACCCGCAACACCACCATCTTCGCCATCGGTACCGGGCAGTTTGCTCGTTTGATGAGCCCCGGCGATTGTCCGCGGACTGGCATTGACGCCATCAATCGCTGCTCCGATATCCGCATGAATTACCTCCAGGCCGACAACCAGATGAACACCATCGCCCACATGACCGGCGGACAGGCGTACTTTCCCCGCTTCCAGGCCGCGTTCCCCGAGGTGTTCGCCGACATCGCCCATTCCATCCGCAGCCAGTACATCCTGGCGTATCACCCGACCAACGCCAAGCAGGACGGCAGCTATCGCAAGATCAGGGTTGAGGTCACCGACGGCGAAGGCCACCCGTTGAAGGTCCGCGACCAGAAGGGCAAAGAGGTGAAGTACGTGATCGTGGCCCGCGATGGCTACAAGGCCAAGCAGGTAGTGGAATAGCAATGGGTGCCCCGCGCATCGCGGGGGTGCCTTACCCTTGGCCGGTTTTGCCAAGGGTGGGGTTGGTGCATGAATTCTCCGCCGCGGATTCACGCGGATGGCCGCGGATGAAAATCAAACAGCCGAGAATGCTAGGCCCGGAGGGCCGAAATAAATTAGCCCAGGGCGGAAGCCCTGGGTGGACGAGAAAAAGAGCCCCGAGCCCCTTTTAGGGGCGGCACGACTGGATGCCGGCAGCCGGCCGAATCTTGTGGCCGTTCAAATCCAGCTCCATGAGCAGGTAAGCCGCCTGGCCGCCGGGCGCGGACGCGGGCTGGGAAGCGACCACGCGGCGCAGCTCCGGCGCCGGCTGTCTGGCTGCGCGCAGTCCACGGGCAATTTGCGGCGCCAGCGCGTAGGTGGCGCGAACCGGATCGCAACACGGCGCCACCATCGGCCGGTAGGCGCCAATGGCCGGCTCCGGCGGAGACGTGTACACCGGCAGGGCCGCTCCCAGGGAAATCCCTTCGCCGCGCGGTCCTTTAAGGTCCATCGACCCTGGGCTCTGTGCGGCGACCCACCAGTAGGGAGGCAAGCCCACCGTCGAGCCGTCCGCCAATACCGTCGTTTTCAAGGTTTGCGGATGCGCAGCGGCTGCGGCCAGCAGCATCCACGCAACGAGAAGGGTCGAGCCGCGTGGTAGCGCCTGTCGCATTGTGGAACTCGACATAGCCAGCACCTGCTTCGTTTTGGCCCTGGGTTATGTCGACGTAAGCGATTAGGATACGCTCGATGCTGCCGATCAAGGAGAGCTAGTGGCCAGTCAGGTTCCAATAAGCTCCGGGGTGCTGTCTGAAGTGGACAAAGCTGCCTCCGCCGCGTGCATACGGTCGGGGGCATTCGCTCTGTTGATATCGGTAGCTCTCTTCCTGCTTATCCCATATTGGAGACAGGAACCAAACTTCGATGCTCTCCGCACGTACGTAGCATACAGACTCAACCTCGCTGCTGCTTTAGACACGCTTGACGATAGCGCTGTTTGGCAGAGGTACAAGGAGGGTCAGGAAGCCGCGGAGTCGATGTCGATTGCTCAGCTTGCAGAAGTCCGCGTAAACCTTGCTTCCACTGGGACAAGTACCGCAGCAACGGCACCGCCCAGGCCCGATGTGAAGCAAACACCGCATCTAGTTGGCAAGAATGAGGCTCAGCATGCGGGTGTCTCTGGGCGCAGGCCTGCGCCCCCTACAAACCTTAGTGTCACCGTGCACATGGAAGTCGGAATAGATGAGCTGCCCCGAATTGTGGATGCTCTCAGCAAGCTCAATGACTCCGACGCTCTCACCCGTACCCGTCGGGTGTCGAATTTCTTTGATTTTTCGATCATCCGCTGGGTCAACAAACGAAACACCCTCCTGTACCGAAATGTGGTCAACAATCACTGCACGCCGAAGGAATTGGAGGTACCCACCAAAGGGAACAAACCGGACCATTTCGTCCCAGCCCTGACGCAGGAAGCCCTGCTAAACTGCCTGACTCTTCGGGACGTTCGGGAGTTAGGGAAACTGGAGCTGCCAGCCATGTCCAACCCGATGGAACTCGGAGGCCACGTAGGCGGCGTCATTGATGTCACGCCGGGGTCTCTCCCACGAGATCCATATCTGGCAAGCCTTGTTGCGCAGGGACTTCTGTTGTTCATGTTGGTGTATTTCGGCGCATTCGCTAGCGACGCCGTCTCGTCGGCAGGGTTTCCAACACCAGGGACGCTCTTCGGCGCGTTTGGCAGGTCATACTGGACTCGGCTTGTGTTCGTGCTAGCTCTCTGGAGTCCCTTCGTTGCGTGCGCAGCGGTAGCCTACTACTCGCACAAATGGCCGCTGTGGGGCTGTGCTGTGCTGGTCGGCGTCACGGTACTCTCAGTCCACCTCGTACTTCAGCGGAAGTCATACTTTGGTAGATGGTCGTTCCGAGCGCTCGCCTGATGAAACGCAGACTCAATTTGCTGTGCCTTCAAGCTCAGCGGCAACTGTCGGCCTGCTGCCCGGGTCAATGCGAACTGTCCGCTCGAATGGTTTGTACCCCGACTTAGAAATCTTAATCTGCCTCGTTCCGGGTTCCAGCGACAGCTCGGATGGCGTGCTACCTACATATGCCCCGTCCACTTCAATATCAGCTCCGGATGGAGTCGAGGCGACACTCACCGTTACACGAACTGCAGCTGCACTAGGCTGCGGCCCCCCACCAGTCGGGCGGGGGTCTATACCAAACTTGGTCTTCAGCAGTGCGCTCAGCTCTGAACTCGCCAATGCAAAATGGCTCTTCCGGCATTTTAGTGGCTTAAGGAGCCAGGTCCAGACCTCCACAGTGGAATAGGATTGCTATTCCGAAGTTCTTCTTGTTGCGGAAACCGCGCGCCGTGTACTTCACCCACTGG
>Ga0181521_10001329_pt1 | contig 30839 bp, 23 predicted proteins | sample PEATcosm2014_Bin_32_FD_119764 | JGI IMG/M metagenome (GOLD analysis project Ga0181521, IMG submission 119764) | Peatland microbial communities from MTU Mesocosm Facility, Houghton, MI, USA - PEATcosm2014_Bin02_60_metaG | ecosystem: Environmental > Terrestrial > Soil > Wetlands > Peat | place...
AGTATTTCTATTTCCAAAATCCGAAGCACAATGCCCTGCGTTTGTGCTTCACCGGCCCCACCGACGCGCAAATTGAAAAGGGAATCGGTATTCTGGGCGACCTGTTTAAGGCGGAAATCCGCAAAGCCAAAACAGGCCGAAAGCAGTCGACAGAAGGGGCAGGGGTGGCGTTGGTGTGAAGCGCAGTCAAAAGTCGAGAGTCGAGAGTTGAAAGGCAAGAGCAACAAGCCGGAAGCTTTCGACTCCCGACTTTTGACTCTCGACTACGGAGGAGGTCAACGATGTGGGAATACGATCAACAAATGAAACTGAAAGTGGGCTTGGCGGAGATGCTCAAGGGTGGCGTGATCATGGACGTCACCAATACTGAGCAGGCCAAGATCGCCGAGGACGCGGGCGCGGTGGCGGTGATGGCGCTGGAGCGCGTGCCGGCGGACATCCGCAAGGAAGGCGGCGTGGCGCGCATGGCGTCGATCAAGATCATCAAAGAGATCATGGCCGGAGTGACGATTCCGGTGATGGCCAAAGCGCGCATCGGGCATTTTGCAGAGGCGCAGGTGCTCGAAGCGGTGGGGGTGGATTACGTCGATGAAAGCGAAGTGCTGACGCCCGCCGACGAGGAGCATCACATCAATAAATGGCCATACAAGGTGCCTTTCGTTTGCGGTGCACGCAATCTGGGCGAGGCGCTGCGGCGCATCGGCGAGGGCGCGGCCATGATCCGCACCAAGGGCGAGGCGGGTTCCGGCAACATCGTCGAAGCCGTCCGCCACCTGCGCGCCATCACCAGCGAAATCCGGCAACTCACCACGCTGCGGGAAGAAGAATTGATGGCCAAGTCGAAAGAACTCGGCGCGCCCTACGACCTGGTGAAATGGGTGAGCGAGCACGGAAAGCTGCCCGTGCCGAATTTCAGCGCGGGTGGAATCGCCACTCCTGCCGATGCTTCGCTGGTGATGCAATTGGGCGCCGAGGCGGTGTTCGTCGGCTCCGGCATCTTCAAGTCGTCCGACCCCGATAAGCGCGCCAAAGCGATTGTGCGCGCTACGACGCACTTCAATGAGCCGGAAGTCGTGGCCGAGTGCTCTGCGGAAGTCGGCGAAGCCATGCGCGGGCTGGATGTTCAGAAATTGGATCCCAAAGAGTTGTTGCAGACGCGCGGCTGGTAGGCGTCCGTCGGGCGGCGAACGTGAAATTTCGAGAGGTGATCAGGCTGATCGAACAAGACGGCTGGAGACTGACGAGAACCGCCGGTAGCCATAGGCAGTACGCGCACTCTGTTAAGCCCGGCACAGTGACTGTTGCAGGCAAGCCCAACCTCGATGTGCCGGCGGGCACAGTGAACAGCATCCTCAAGCACGCCGGATTGAAAGGACGGCAACCCCAATGACATATCTTGTGGTTATAGAAAAGGGTGAAAACAGTTTTGGCGCGTACATACCGGATCTGCCAGGTTGCGCCGTCGTCGGCGAATCGCGAGAACAGGCCCTTCAGCTTATCCGCGAAGCTGTGGATCTGCACGTCTCCGCCATGCGGGAACGGGGCGACGCGTTGCCGGAACCGGCCTCCTCTATGGAGTATGTTCAGGTTTGAGCTGGCTCGGCTGCCCCTGTAGTGAACTAACATAGGCAGCCACGGCCTTGCGGACATTCTTCAGCGCCGCCTCAACGGTTTTTCACTGCGACATGCACCCGGGGAGCTGTGGCACATCGGCGACGTAGCCGTGGTATTCAGGATCGAAAATCAGGTTAACAAGGAATTGCCGAGTTTGAGCCATCAAGAATTCTACAACAAACGGGACAGGACTGGCTAGAAGGTTAGGACCTCCTTCAGGGGAAGAGTGACACAGGCAACGGACAACGGACGACTGACGACTACCCATGAACAACGGCCACAAACCCATCGGAGTCCTTGCTATTCAAGGCGATTTCGCGATGCACGCGAAAATGCTGGAGCGCATTGGCGCGCCTTACAAGCTGGTAAAGCACTCGTCAGAACTGGCGGGAGTAGGCGGCTTGATCATGCCCGGCGGCGAGAGCACCACGATGCTGAAGTTTTTCTCGAACGAAGGAATGGGCGAGGCGATCAAGGAATTTGTAACGAGTGGTCAACCGGTGTTTGGAACGTGCGCGGGCGCCATTCTGCTGGCGAAGGAAGTTCTGAATCCCGCGCAGGAGCGGTTAGGCCTGCTCGACATCAGCATCGAGCGGAACGCTTACGGCCGGCAGGTAGACAGTTCCGTGCGCCAGGGTGAATGCCCCGAGCTTTCGCCCCGCCCCATCGAGATGGTGTTTATTCGGGCGCCGATCATCCGCCGAGTAGGTGAGTCTGTGCAGGTGTTAGGCCGCTGCGACGGCCTGCCGGTGCTGGTCGAGCAAGGAAACGTTCTTGCCGCCACCTTCCATCCCGAACTGACCGAGGACGAAGCAGTCCATCGGTACTTCATCAAGAAATCGAATCATTAATTCATTGAGCCATTGAGTCATTTGGCCGCGAGACATGGCTCGTACAGACCTGCGACTCTTCGAGCAAGGCTCAACTGCGGGGCGGCTTCTCTCCTGCTTCGACGCTAAACACCTTATAGTCGGAATAATGGTGGTGGTTTGTGTAGAGGTTGCCTTTCCAGACGACTGCGACGACTACGTCCCGCGGCAGCCAGAATGCCAAGGAATTATGCTTGAAGTGGACCTCGCCGAAATCGACGGTAGTAGTGACGTCCGCCAGGCTCGATTGTCCCGGCAACAGCCACGTCTTCATGCGCAGGATCTGGTAGGTTGTGGTGTCAACCCAGGCCACGCCCTGAATCAGAAAGGTTGTCCACTGTCCTGACGGGTTCATGCGGATCGAAAGCGGGGTGGCGTCGCGCTGCGCAAAGCCGATCACGTAGGTGTCGTGTCGCTCCAGGGCTTGCCGCCCCAGCAGCCGAAAGTCTGACGCTGTCCGGTGCTGGGGGTGAAAGAGCAGCGGCAAGGAAATAAAGCCGCTCGTCACAATCGGAGACCCTCCCATCAGGCTCTGCGTGTCCACTTCGCGGCCCTTGGAGTCCCGGCGGAACTCGTCTAGCCCGGCGGCCAGCGCGCCCGGTTCGGTGAGCGCCAAGTACCGGAAGGTGTAAGAGGCAGAATCGTTCGCGCTATTTAGAGCTTGCAACTGAATATCTTCCGTGGAAGCAGTGTTCGGGATATTACGAACAAACGATTCAACGGCGTTCCCCAGTTTCTTCAAGATAAGTGGCAGTTCGTCTTGACCCGTGGCGGGCGTGATTCCCTTGAGTTCATGGGCCGTTCGTACCAAGTCATTCAAAGGCGTATTGAGCACCGACGGGTTGCCAAATCCTCCGGTTGGACGGCTTGGCCATGATCGCGTGGCAATGCCGGCCGGGTTTTCGTTACTTCCCAACACGAAGGCTTCCGGCCCCGGCACTGCTGACTCCGCTCCCGCTGCGGGGCGGACGATGGCGAAATCTGCCGATTGGCTTGCCGCCGCTTGACCGCTGGAACTCTCCGCGGTCACAAGCAGCGTGTACTTGCCGGGGCCGAGGGAGCTCAGGTCGACTTGCTTCAGTACCAGCACGAGGTTTTGGCCCGCGGCTCCCATCACGTGATCGGGCGCGAGAGTGGCCATCTCTGCATCCGCCTGGCGAATGCTGAACGAAAGCTTGAGGTCGGGCTTCCCGGTTGAGGCATCCTGCGGCACATTCGACGCGCCGAGGATCGCTGTGAGCTTCTCGCCAGGAGCGAATTGGGGTTTGGCGGGCACTTCGAGCTGAAATCCTGCCCCGCGCAGCGGATCGCTCGGGTCGGGCGCCCCGGCTTCCGCCTGCACTCGGTTCGTCAGCAGAAGGCCGGTGAATTGAGGCCCGCTCGAGCTGCCCGCGAGCGCCACCAGTCGTTTCCCGATCCCGAGAGTTCCATCGGCAAACTGGAGGATCACTTCGAGCGTTAACGGTTCCAGTTTCGGAATCGCCATTCGAGCGTCAATGGAGAGCACCTGTTTCTGGAATTCCGCGAGCTGCCGGGAATCGAATTCGAGGTTGATGAAACGCTGGTGGGCGGAGGCGAGGCGTCCGGCCGAATCACGCGCCAGCAACAGAAAGGTGATTCCACCGTGATAAACATCCCGGACCGGGTCCTTTTCAAAACTGACATCTTTGGCCGGGAGCGTCACGCGTGCCGGAGCTGCTAATCGCCCATTTGGCGCGAACAGTACGGTCCCGTTCAATTCGGGAGCAAAACTCGACCTCAGCTCGCCACTCGCCACACCAGCCAGCAGTTGGGCCGCGGCCGGGCTCATGAGCATTTCTTCTCCGGGCGGAATGGCCCAGTAGCCGAGGCGGTAACGAAGATGGCATCGCTGCTTTGCAACCTCCACCCGGATGTGCCGGAAGGCGCCGTCATAATTTGTGTTCGCAGGCTGGTAAACCAGCGTGTAAGCCTCGCGCAGGTCGTCGTCCACGCGCGAAAGTCCCGCGAGGAGGTCGTTCTGGTTCTTGATCAGGATTCCACCCGTGCCCGTGGCAAGCTGCTGCAAATCGTCGTGGATATTGTCTTTTCCCAAGCGTCCGATCCAATCGAACTTATTGGAGCCAGGTCCCGCATTGGCTGCTACGAACGCCTCCTCGTTGTCAGTAACCTCCATCACATTACTCTGTGCCCCGTAAGGCGCTGCCAGCCCGGAGGCATCAATAATGTAAAAGGTCACGTTGGCGCGATTGGCAGCGTCGATAGTTGAACTCAGTTGAGCTTGCGCCTCCGGGGAATGAATAAATCCCTCAGAGAAAATCACCACGTTCTTGCGTCCGGGAACGTCGGCGTAGGATTGCGCGATCGCCCGCAGGGCCACAAACACCGCCCGCGCCTGCATGAGGCTCAGGTTCCAAAGGTAGTCCTGGAGCGTTTTCAATCCCCGCCAGTCGCAGCCCGCGTTGCTCAATCCCCTTCCAAAGCCCCCCTGTTGGCTCGCACAAGCCTTCACAATACCGTTGACTTCGTCCTGCGTTTCGATTCTCTGCTGAGCCGTGAGGCGCCCCGAGGTCACGTGCTCGCCGACTTTTCGCAAGGCTCGGGCGGCCTGATCTTTGTCCTGGGTGAAGGGTTGCGCAAGGTGCAGGCTGCTGTCGACCCGGTAGATGGCCACGAAGTCTTCCGGGGCAACCTGAGTCTTCAAGTATTTTTCCGCAGCCTCGCGGGCACGTTTCAAGTTGCCCGCCTGGATGTCGGCGATATCAAAGACGATGGTAATGAAACGGACATGGGCAAGCTTTTCGGCAGCAGTGATGTCGGCCGGACCCCGCTCTCCGCCTCCCTGCGCAGCGGACGCGGGCGCGGGGGGAGGAGCGATTTCGTCGGGATTTTGCCGGCCCACGCTAGCTTGCCGCGCAGCCTGCGCTCTCGTCTGAGTTTGCGAAGCGTATGTGGCGTCCGATTCGATTGGCGGCGCGCCGCCCTGAACTTCCAACGGCGCTGCTTTGGCGGGCTCTGTCGGAGGGGTGAAGGAGACAATCTTCTGCGGGGCGTCGTTCTCGTAAACTCGGAAATCACTGGCGGTAAGACCGCCAACGTGGCGGCCCTTATTGTCCGTCACAATCACGTCGACCGCCACGGACGTGGCTGTGACCTTGATGTTGGCGGTCGCGCCGGGCTGTTGTCCGCTGACGTGCGATCCGTAAGGTGCTGAGAACGTAAGGAGTAAGGCTGGGATTAAAGAAGCACGCCGGGCGAGTTGCGGGCGCCAACGTCGCTGCCCACCGGGGCACAGGTTCGGGAGCGCCTCTCCCTGCCCTCCCGTGAGTTCATCGGCTTGCATCCGGTGGTTGGCACGCATTCACATCCTGACCTTTCGGTGGCCAGGATTATACCACCGCTTGAATTAGTGACGTGTTCTCGGAAATTATGGTATCAATTTGTAAAGGCAGGAAGCGGTGAAAGGGTACTGAGTGCGCATTCTTTTCGTTTGTTACGGCAATGCCTGTCGCAGCCAGATGGCGGAGGCGCTGGCCAACCAGCGCGGCAACGGAAAAGTCCAGGCTTTCAGCGCCGGCACTCACCCGCTGGGTGCGATAAGCTTTGACACGCGCGCGGCCCTGGGCGAAAAAGGGATTACACTGGCGGGGCACTGGTCAAAAGGCTTGCAGGATGTTCCCGTTTCCGAGATGGACGTCGTGGTGGAGATGGGGTTCGGAGTGAAATGCAAGCTCCCGGCAGATTTCAAAGGGCAACTGATCAAGTGGCAAATCCCTGATCCTTTCTCGCTAGGTCTTGAGTATTTTCGGGATGTGCGTGACTTGATCGAAAGTGAGGTTCGGAGGCTTTTGGCGAACCTCGAGGTCCAAGGCTCGAAACTCGAAAACGGCAATTCGAAGACCGACGCTGGAAGCACAAAGGTCGAGGGAGGTTAATGTGCGAGAGAGTGCTGATAATTACGACGCTGAGCTGCTGCTGCGCCTTTATGAACTCCGCCGGGAAGAGAAGCTGCGCCGGGCGCGCGAGTGGTTGGTCGGGAAGTTTCATGCGGATTCGATGGAAGAAATGGAAAAGCAATATCCAATGGGATCTGAGGAGAACGCCCTTTTCCGCATGGCGGTGAGTTATTGGGATATGGCGGCTTCTTTGGTCAACCACGGCCTCATCAAGGAAGATTTGTTTTTCGAGAACACCGGGGAACTGTGGCTGGCGTGGGAAAAAGTCAGGCATCTTGCGCCTGGGCTTCGAGAGGCGCGCAAGAATCCGCTCGCCTGGAAGAACCTCGAGACGCTTGCCCGCAAGTATGAACAGTGGATGGCGACGCGCGCCCCCGAGGCTTTGGAAATGCAGCGCAAGAGGCTTAAGAAGTAGGGATCAGTATATTTGTGATTTGCGATGGGTGATTTGTGATTGGCCGGCTCCCTGCGCCGGCTGAGTCTGCCCAAATCTCGGCGAGTTGAAACACGGTGGCGTCCTGCCGTCGCGGAAACGACCTGGACCGGACGATTTGCGGACCTGCAGAGCTTTTTAAATCACAAATCACAAATCGCAAATCACCAATCGAAAACCGCCTATCGCAGCCGGCGTTTGCACTCCTCGAGGATGGCCGAGGTCCGGCTGGCGCCGACGCGGGTAACGCCTAGAGTTCGGACCTCGAGCAGCTTGTCAAGATCGCGGATGCCTCCTGCCGCCTTCACCTGGACGTGCGCCGGCGAATGCGCTCGCATGAGTCTTAAATCCTCGATCGTAGCGCCCCCGCTGCCATAGCCGGTGGAGGTCTTCACCCAGTCCGCCCCCAACTCCCCGCAGATTTCGCAAAGTCGAATCTTGTGTTCGTCCTTGAGGTAGCAGTTCTCAAAGATTACCTTGGTTTTTCGCCCATGGGCGTGAGTGAGGTCAATGACGGCCTTGAGGTCCTGGCGTACGTAAGCCCAATCGCCGCTCAGCACCTTGCTGATGTTGACGACCATGTCCAGTTCCTCGCCGCCGTCTTCCAGGGCCTGCTTCGCTTCCGCAAGCTTGACCGCGGTCGTATGCCCGCCGTGCGGAAAGCCAATTGTGGTGCTGGGCTTGACTGTGCTGCCGCGCAGTATCTCCGCGCATCGCTTCAAGTAATAAGGCAGGATGCAGACACTGGCGCAGTTGTAATCCACCCCCTCCCGGCATCCCCGTTCAAGTTCTCCGTCGGTCATGACCGGATTCAGCAGAGAGTGGTCAATCATTTTGGCAATATCTTCGTAGGTGTAATCCATTTCATTCTCCATAGTCGAAGTCCCAAACTGCGGGACTTGTTGCAATTGAATCAAATTATCACAATACTTAATTGCTGTCCGCACTCGCCTTCGTCCCCTGAACGAGAGTGCGCAGTCCTGCGGGCGCGGGAGGATACCAGCTGTCAAGAAACAGATGTTAATCCACATTTAACAATAAGCCGATAGTCTTAGAGTGCAGATTCAGAGAGTGAGGACCCTATGATTCCCCCTTTCACGCCCTCGCGCGTTGCCTATTTCTCCATGGAAGTGGCCCTTGACCCGGCCATGCCCACCTACAGCGGGGGCCTGGGAGTGTTGGCCGGCGACACGTTGCGCTCCGCCGCTGATCTGGGCGTGCGCGTAGTGGCGGTGAGCCTGCTCCATCGCAAGGGTTATTTTGCGCAGCGCCTGGACGAGCGCGGAAATCAAACTGAATCTCCCGCCACCTGGAATCCGGAAGAGAAACTGGAGCTGATGAAGCCTGTGGTCTCCGTCCGAATCGAAGGGCGCGAGGTCAAAGTGCGCGCCTGGCGTTACCTGGTGGAGGGGATTGGGGGCGACGTCGTTCCAGTTTATTTGCTGGATACAAACTTGCCGGAGAACCCACCTTGGGACCAGACACTGACGGATCACCTCTATGGCGGCGATCTCCGTTACCGCCTTTGCCAGGAAGCAGTGCTGGGGATGGGCGGCGTGGCTATCCTTCCCAAACTCGGCCATCACCACATCTCCAGTTATCACATGAACGAGGGGCACGCCGCCCTGCTGGTGTTGGCCTTGGTGGCCCAGCGGATGGGGGGCCGCAACATCTGCGAGGCAAAACCGGACGACCTCCTCGCGGTTCGACATAAGTGCGTGTTCACAACCCACACGCCAGTGCCCGCCGGCCACGATCAGTTTCCCATCGACATGGTCCGCCAAGTGTTGGGCGATGACCGGGCCGCGGCTCTCCAGTCTTTGAACGCCTGCCTGGACGCGCATTTGAACATGACTTACCTGGCTCTCGCCGGTTCCCGCTATGTGAATGGCGTGGCCATGCAGCACGGCGAAGTTTCGCGCCACATGTTTCCGAGCTATTCGGTTCGTGCCATCACCAACGGTGTTCACGGGCTGACCTGGACGTCGGCTCCTTTCCGCGACCTTTACGACCGGCACATGCCGGAGTGGCGGCGCGACAATCTTTATCTTCGCTATGCGATCGGCATTCCTCTCGAGGAGATTCTCTCCGCGCACGCATCGGCCAAGCGCGCGCTGCTTGAGGAGGTCCAAAAGCGCACGGGTGTGCAACTCGATGAAAAGGTTATGACCCTCGGCTTTGCCCGGCGGGCAGCAACCTACAAGCGGGCGGACATGCTGTTTTGGAAGCCCGACCAATTGAGGTGGATTGCCAGGAATGCCGGCCCCCTCCAGGTCATTTACGGTGGAAAAGCCCATCCCAATGACAATGGAGGAAAAGACCTCATCCGCCGGATCTTTCAAGCCGGCGAATCCCTCAAGGAAACAATCAAGGTTGTGTATGTCCCCAACTATGACTGGACGTGGGCGACCTTGCTTTGCAGCGGTGTTGACCTTTGGTTGAACACCCCCAAACGGCCGCAGGAGGCCTCGGGAACGAGCGGCATGAAAGCCGCGCTCAACGGCGTTCCCAGCTTCAGCATTCTGGACGGCTGGTGGGTGGAAGGCTGCCTGGAAGGCTTTACGGGTTGGTCGATCGGCTATGGCCCTGAAACCGTGGAGAATGAAGAGGCTGAGGCAGGTTCTTTGTATGCGAAGTTAGAAATGATTATCCTCCCCATGTTTTATGGCCGCCCCAAGGCCTACGCCGCGGTTATGCGATCCGCAATCGCCGTCAATGGTTCGTTCTTCAACACCCAGCGAATGTTGTCGCAATACATTTCGAACGCCTATTTCCAGGACAGCGAGTTTTGAGAAGACCGGAGTTAGAAGTCAGGTGGCTGGCTGCAAACTACGGAGTCTCCTCCAGGCCGGCACGGTATATTATGACACGTGGCACCTGACACCTGGAGCACACTTTATCGCCACCAACCCTGATCCCGCCGGGCCGACAGAGGACGGCATGGTGCCTGCCCGCGGAGCTATGGCAGCCCTGATCGAGCGCGCCAGCGGAGTCAGCCCGTTCTTCATCGGCAAGCCGAACCCGCTCATGGTGCGGCTGGCGTTGAATTACCTGGGTGCTCACTCCGAGCACACCGTCATGATCGGCGACCGCATGGATACCGATATTGTGACGGGGATTGAACCCGGGATGGAGACAATCCTCGTCCTGAGCGGGGTCACGCGCGAGCAGGATGTCCGCCGCTTCCCCTACCAGCCCGCCAGGATTGTCGGAAGTATCGGAGAGATTGAAGTTTAGGAAAGGCAGAAATCAGAAATTAGAAGTTAGAAGTGCCCACTGCTTCCTACCTTACCCCACACCTGCCCACCGCTGATCTGCCGACCTGCCCATCTGCCGACCTGCCCATCTGCCGACCTGCCCACCTGCCTACCTGCCCACCTGCCTACCTGCCCACTGCCACCTTCCACGGCGGGACTTCCGGCAACAACTTCTCGAATTCCTCGATGAGCGATGCCTCATAGCCAACTGCGTACGTTTCATTGAAGAAACGTTCGATGCCTTCGCGATAGAACCTCTCCCAGGACTGCTCTTCGTATCCTGGGTTAATGGGGAAGAACAAGGCCCCGCTGGCGCGTGCGGCGGCCAGGTCCCCGGGTGCATCGCCGATCATTAAGACGCAATCCTTCTCGTACCTGCCCGCCAAGGCGATCTTCAGGTGTTCTTTCTTGCTTCCCATTTCCTGCCCGGCGAGGACAGCCGCGTATTTTGCGATGTCGTGCTCCTGCCACTCGCGTTCCAAAGCCTCGACTGAAGCTACTGAGACGCAGATGATGTCAGCTTTCGGTGCAAGCTTCTCCAAGCAAGCGCGGAACCAGGGGAAGGGAGGCACGCCTTTGACCCGATCGGCGATCGAGCGGTTGGCGGCTTTGCTCCACTCCAAAGCTTGCTTCAGGACCGGATCCCCGGTTTTCGAAACCTCTGCTTCAAGCGCAGGATTGCCCAGTGCTGCGCCGGAATCGATCCAGGCCTGGAGACTTGTGAGATCCGGAATTACTGCTCCGCTCCGTATGGCCTCCGGCCAATCGCGCAGCAATTCGATGGTCTTGGTCAGGGCAGGGAAGCGGTTGATGCCCCGCCACTTTGAATGGAGGTTGACGAACTCCGCCGCGGCGCGCACGTATTTCGAGGCGGCTTGAAGTTTCCAGTACTTGATGATGTTGGGGATGAAGCACTCTCTCTGCTTGATCTCCATGGTGTCGAATACGCAGCCATCCGAATCGATCCCCACAAAAAACGAGTGCCGGGGTTTGAAAGCGTAGAGTCTTTCTTTGGCCGATGACTCCATTATTCCTCAGTAGGGTTCCGGCTGGACCAGATGCAGCAGCATGATCGCGGGCCGCCCGTCGGTCAATCCCGAACGCGTCATCTTACCGCAGATTCGGTACGGATGTCCCTGGGATCGGCATGCGGCACTTTGGAATTTTTCGCTTGACAAACTCCCGACTCTATGCTACAATTGTAGCTTACGCTGGGGACGGAATGTCCGCACGAGCAGCCGTCCCCGGGCCGGTCGTACGTGAAAGTCGATGGGAGTCAGAAAGTCGAAGTCGAGGCAGCAAGACCACAATGAGTCGCAAAGCCAAAGTGACCGTTTTTTCTTTGCGGCCTTGGCGTGAAACCGCTTTTCCCCCAGTGCGCGCGGAAGAACGCAAAACAGTGGGAACGAAGCTAAGAAGTCGTTGAAAACAAAGGAAGTCAGGTTTCATGAAGTGCGCAAATGAAGCGAGGACGAACCCACTTATGAGCACTAAACCGGTGTTTTTCACTCAAAGTTCGGCATTTCGGGGGACGTCACGCGTCGCTCTCATTTCGAGCGGAGCCACGAGTCTCGCGCCGCCCGGAATGACATTGCGAGAAAAATGCAAAACAGTGGGAACGAAGCTAAGAAGTCATTGAAAACAAAGGAAGTCAGGTTTCGTGAAGTGCGAAAACGAACCGAAGATGGGGCTGCTTTTGGGTGCCAAACGCATCCTTCACCACAGAGACACGGAGGTACAGAGACCTAAGCAGAACGGGTCCTTACTTTGTGCCTCAGTGGTTCCAGCAACCGGGCTGGCGGTGCTTGACAATCCAACGGAGCATCCTCTAACTTAGCTGAGGGAGGCGCGGCAGGATCTGAAATCTCCAAACTACTAGAAGAGAGGGTAAGTGATTGCGTATTGTTTTTGTAGCTTCTGAAGGTGTGCCTTTTTCGAAGACTGGCGGGTTGGCCGACGTCGTGGGGGCGCTGCCAAAAGCTCTGGCAAAACTGGGACATCAACTCGAGGTCATACTGCCTCGCTACCGGATGACCAAGCCCGGCAAGCCCGAACCCACCATGCGGAGTCTCACTCTCCCGTTGGGTGAGGGATTCAAGTTTGCCTCGATTCAGGACGCCGGTGCAGCAGACAACGTTCAAACGTATCTGGTCGAATGCCCATCCTTATTCGACCGCCCGGGCTTGTACCAGGAGGATGGTGAGGATTATCCCGACAACGCCCAGCGTTTTGCGGCTTTTAGCCTTGCGGCGCTGGAGCTCGCGAAGCGCTCGGCCACGCCGCCGGATATCATCCATTGCCACGACTGGCAAACGGCCCTAGTCCCCATCTATTTGCGCAACCTCTACCACCAGGACGAATTCTTCCGCAACACCTCCGTGGTTTTCACCATCCATAACGTGGGGTACCCGGGGCTTTTCCCGGCGACAATCCTGCCGCAGATTTCGTTGGGCAAAGATCTGTTCACGATGGATTTCCTCGAATATTACGGGAAGGTCAATCTTCTGAAAGGCGGAATCGTCTTTTCGGATTTCATTACCACGGTGAGCCGGAAGTACGCCCAGGAGATCCAGACCAAGGAGTTCGGCAGCGGTCTGGAAGGCGTCTTTCGTTCGCGAAGAGATCGCCTGCAAGGTATCTTGAACGGCGTGGATTACGACTTCTGGGATCCTGCCACCGATAAGCTGATTGCCGCGCACTTCAGCCCGGAGAGCATGAGTGGCAAGACGGTTTGCAAGAAAGCGCTGCTCGAAAGGATGGGGGTGAGAACGCCCAGGCTGGAACGGCCGGTCTTGGGCATCGTCTCTCGTTTTGCGCCCCAGAAAGGCTTCGACCTCATTGCGGAGGTCGCGGAGCGGCTTGCGGCGTTGGATATCTACATCGTCGCGCTGGGCGCCGGCGACCCCGTCTACGAGGAGCTTTTCCGGGTCATGGCCTCCCGGTATCCCGACAAATTTCTCGTGGCGGTAGCTTACGATAATACGCTAGCGCACCAGATCGAGGCAGGCTCCGACATGTTCTTGATGCCGTCGCGATACGAACCCTGCGGATTGAACCAGATTTACAGCTTGAAATACGGGACGGTGCCCATCGTGCGCGCCACCGGCGGACTGGATGATACGATCGAGAACTTTGACGGCAAGTCCGGCACCGGCTTTAAGTTTAGCGAGTACACAGGCGCGGCGCTGCTCCGCGCCATCGAGCAGGCCATCGCTGCCTATCACCAGCCCCAGGTCTGGCGCCAACTGGTGAATAACGGGATGCGCAAGGACTTCTCGTGGGGAAGGTCGGCAGAGCAGTATTTGGAGATCTATCAAACGCTGCAAGCGCGAACGGCCGCTCATGAACCGGTGGCCAAAACGTTGCACGCGTAGTAGGCCAGGCAGCACTCATTGGGGGAGGATTGATACGATGGCAGGTGGTAATATCTTGGAGTTCTCCGAGAAGAACTTTGAACAGGAAGTTTTGAAATCCGATCAGCCGGTTCTGGTGGATTTCTGGGCCACGTGGTGCGCGCCCTGCCGCATGATGGAGTCGGCCGTCAACGCGGTTGCCGAGGCGTATGCCGGCCGCGCCAAGGTTGGAAAACTCAATGTGGACGAAAACCAGTCGTTGACCGGCCAGTACAGGATCCGAGGAGTTCCCACTCTGCTTCTTTTCAAGAGCGGTCAAATCCAGGAGCAAATCGCCGGCGCCGCATCAAAAGAGGCCATCATCAAAATGCTCGACAAGCACCTGTGAAATGCAGTGACGGGTGACAAGTGACAAGTGACGAGCAAAAGAGCACGTACCGGTTCGTCGCTCGTCACTCATCACTTTCCTAAGGGATCAATATGCCAGCAAACGTAGTTGTCGTGGGCGCTCAATGGGGCGACGAAGGCAAAGGCAAAGTCGTCGATACTCTGGCGGAGCACTTTGACATTGTGGCTCGATATCAGGGAGGCGCGAATGCGGGCCACACGGTTTACGTTTGCGGCAAGAAGTTTATTCTTCAGCTTCTCCCAACAGGCATCGTGCGGCCGGATAAGACGGCGGTTATTGGGAATGGAGTTGTGGTGGATCCCGAGGCCCTGCTTCGCGAGATCAAGGCCGTGGAAGGAAACGGTGTGCGAGTGGATGGGCGCTTGATCATCAGCGATCGGGCGCACCTGATTCTGCCGTACCATCGGGCTCACGAAGTCGCCGCGGAAGAGGCGCGAGGCGTGGGGAAGATCGGCACGACGGCCAAAGGGATCGGCCCCACTTACGAGGACAAGGCGGGCCGCCGCGGGCTGCGGGCCGGCGACCTTCGCCACCCGGAGTTGTTTCGTCGCCGCTGCAGCGAGGTCGTGGCAGAGAAGAACCGCATTGCCTCCGCGTTGTTCGGAGGCACGGCGCTTGATCCGGTCGCGGTGGCTGACCAATGCCTGCAAGCCGCACCGCGCATCGTCCCCTTTCTTGCCGATGTTTCTGCGTATTTGAACGCTGAGATGGATCGTGGAAAGCGGGTGCTCTTCGAGGGCGCGCAGGGAACGCTCCTGGATCTGGATCACGGTACCTATCCTTTCGTGACTTCCTCGAGCGCTTCGGCGGGCGGCGCCTGCACGGGCACCGGCGTAGGACCGACGCGTATCCAGTCCGCCGTGGGCGTGTCGAAGGCTTATGCAACGCGGGTGGGGAGCGGCCCCTTTCCCACCGAGGCCAAAGGTCCCGAAGGTGAGAAGATTCGCGAACGCGGAGGCGAGTACGGCGCCGTCACCGGGCGGCCGCGGCGCTGCGGTTGGTTTGACGTGCCGGCGGCCCGCTATGTCGCCCGTTTGAATCACCTTCAGGCGCTCATCATCACCAAACTCGACATACTGGATAACCTTGCCGAGATTCCCGTGGGCGTGGCGTACGAGTACGAGGGCAAGCGGTCTACGGAATTCCCCCAGGACGTCGACATTCTCGAGAGGGTGCAAGTTCAGTACTGCGTCTTGCCGGGCTGGCTCGAATCAACCTTCGGCATCAAGGACTTTTCCAAGCTGCCGCAGAAAGCCAAGGAGTATTTGCGATTCCTATCCGCTCAGGCGGGCGTGGAGATCGCCATGGTCTCGACCGGCCCGGAACGTGACCAGGCTCTCTGGCTCGAAGACAGCCGATTTGCGGCCCTCATCGCGCGTCCTTCGTAGCCGCACGGCCCTCTCCCGAGGGGAGAGGGTGGCCCACGACGGCGCCTTCATCAGCCGTCGGGGGTCGGGTGAGAGGTGAATTGCACGGGAAGAGAGGACAGCCTATCCTCTCGACTGATCCTATCCTCCATTTGCAGGCACCTTGCATGGTAGTCACCTACGAGCAGGCCCTATCTCTTGTCCACGACAGAATCCGCGCCGCCAATCGCGTGCCTGGAGCGGAGACCGTCCCCTTAGACCAGGCGCTCTGCCGGGTTTTGGCAGAGGACGTCGCCGCGGACCGCGACCTGCCCCCTTTTCATCGCGCCATTCGCGATGGCTATGCCGTGCGTGCTGCTGATCTCACCGCCCTGCCCGCCGTGCTTCATTGCGTGGGCGAAGTGCCCGCGGGCCGATCGTTTGAGGGCGAGGTGCGCCCCGGCCAATGCGTCTCGATCATGACTGGCGCTCCCTTGCCCGAGGGTGCGGACGCCGTGGTGATGGTTGAACACACCGTTTCGCGCGCCGGCAATGTCGAAATCCAGCGCAGCGTTCAGCCGCGGGAGAACATCGTGCTTCGGGGGAGTGAAGCGGCACAGGGTGCGCGAATCGTGGGGTGCGGCGGGCGCCTGCAAGCTGCGGAGATCGGTCTGCTGGCCTCGGTGGGCAAGGCAACCGTTGCGGTTTACCGAAAGCCCTGCGTGGCGATTCTACCTACGGGCGATGAAGTGGTGCCCATCGAGCAGCCGCCGCAATGGTTTCAAGTTCGGAATAGCAACGCGGCGGCACTGGCGGCCCAGATTAAATCCGCAGCCGGCGTGCCGCTGCAACTGGGTATCGCTCCTGATCGCAACGACCTCCTCAAAGAAATGATCGAACGAGGGCTGAACTCTGACTTGCTGCTGTTGAGCGGGGGCGTGTCGATGGGTAAGTTTGATCTGGTGGAAGAGGTCCTGGCCGAACTGGGAGCGGAATTCTATTTCCAGGGAACGGCGATCCGTCCCGGCAAGCCGTTGGTTTTTGGCCGGGTTCGCGGCCTTTTCTTCTTTGGCCTTCCCGGTAATCCGGTCTCCACTTTCGTCACGTTCGAGTTGTTTGTCCGCCCCGCGCTCGCGCTGTTAAGTGGAGCGGCTCTCGAGCCTACGGTTTTTCTCCGCGCTCGCCTGGCAAAGCCCCGCCGCCAGAAGTTGGGCCTCACCATGTTCATACCGGCGTGCGTCCAGATGCGGGACCGCGAACCGGTTGTTGAGCCCGTCGGCTGGCAAGGTTCCGGGGACCTGGTGGGCGTTGCCGCGGCCAATTGTTTCTTGGTGATTCACCCCGACCAGACGGATTTGGCGGCTGGGGATTGGGTTGACATCATGCCGAAAACACAGTGACGAGTGATGAGTGACAAGTGACGAGCAGGAGACAGAATTCAGAAGTCAGGAGTCAGAATGAAGCCATCAGCTTTCAGCTCTCAGCTATCAGCAAGCGGCTTCCTGCGGATCGCTGAAAGCTGATAGCTGACGGCTGATAGCTGAGCATTCTGACTCCTGACTTCTGACTTCTGACTCCTTGCGGAGTTGACAGCATGCGGAAGAAACTCACGCATTACGATTCCTCCGGCCGCATCCGCATGGCGGATGTTTCCGGCAAGTCTCCCACGCTGCGCCAGGCTTCCGCGAGTGCGTTGGTGAAAATGAATCCCCGCACGCTGCGAGCTGTAAAACGAAATCCCAAAGGAAATCCGCTTGAAATCGCGCGGATTGCCGGCATTAGCGCCGCCAAACGGACTGCGGAACTGATTCCCCTTTGTCATCCGCTCTGGTTAAGTCATATTGATGTGCAAGCAGGTTTCACCAAGAACGGCGTTGTCGTCTCGTCTTCGGTGAGCTCAACCGGCCCAACCGGGGTTGAGATGGAAGCGCTCACGGCGGTGGCTGTCGCGGCTCTCACGGTCTATGACATGTGCAAGGCCATCGACAAGGGAATCGAGATCACTGATGTCAGGCTCCTGGAAAAGAGCGGAGGAAAGAGCGGCACGTACCGGGCCGCTTAGCTGTCAGCTCTCAGCCATCAGCTTTCAGCAAGCAGGTAGGTGTTGCAGTTCTTGCTGATAGCTGACGGCTGAAAGCTGAAGGTTAAAATGCCACTTCGCGCCAAGATTCTCGTCCTCAGCGATGCCGCGGCGGGCGGCAGGCGACAGGACCGCTCCGGTCCGGCGGTGCGCGAACTGGTGGAGAAACGAGGCTGGCTGGTCACGGCGCTCGAGGTGCTGCCTGATGAGACGGACCGCATTCAAGCCGCGCTCGTGGCCTGGACGGAAGGAGACGATTGTGATGCCGTCTTCACGTCCGGCGGCACCGGGCTGGGGCCGCGCGACGTCACCCCGGAGGCAACGCACGCGGTGGTTGAGAAGCAGGTTCCTGGCCTCGCCGAATTGATGCGCGCCGAGGGGGTCAAGAAAACCCGCATGGCGGCTCTGGCGCGCGGGATTGTGGGAGTACGCAAGGGCAAGCTGATCGTCAATCTGCCAGGCAGCCCACGCGGCGCCTGCGAATCGCTCGAAAGCATCATCGAGCTTTTGCCTCACGCCATCAACCTGCTGCACGGCCACACCGAACACCCGCAGTAAGCCGCAGCCAAATGCAGATTCTTCGCTGCGCGCAGAATGACATGTCATCCTGAGCGCATCGAAGGATCTGCTCTTCTTCGCGCGCCGCGTCCCGCTCAATTCTTGACAACGGCGTCGAACCTCTAGCCACCCGCCGGCATCTATTCTTCTGAGGGCTTCAACACAAGGATACGTTCACGCGGGATCGCACCAGGCGATTAAGAAGCAGGTTGGTCCCTGCTGTCGGCCACTGAGATTGGCTTCTGGAAGAAGACTGCGGGAGTGCCGCAGAAGTTCTTACGATCAGGCCGACCGCTGGGATCAGTTGCTTTGAAGGGAGGCTCGAACATGTCGACGGCAGTGCTCGCGGCCCCAGCAGTTTCCAAAACAACCCAGACCAAATCAGGCTGGATTGTTTCTGAGCGAACCGATCTGCTCTGGTTCACCTTGGGCGGGGCTGCTTCGGCGTATGCCTTCTGGGGCTTGTGGCGTTTCACTCACATCCCGCTTTTGCTGCTAGTGGCAGTTTGGGCAGTTGTCTTCGATGAGACCCACGGCTTTGCCACACTTTCGCGGACTTACTTTGACGCCGAGGAACGCGCGCGCCGCGGACGTTGGCTCTGGGGAAGCATGGCGTTTTTCTTCGCCGTAGGACCGGTGCTCATCCTGCTCCACTTGGGCGACTGGTTGGAGTTGGCCACCGAACTCTGGGGCTACTATCACATTTTCAAGCAGCATTACGGCTTCATGATGATGTACAAGAAGAAGAATCGTGACTTCGGTCCCGTGGATATGCGGCTTGATAAGGTGGCCTTCGCCGTCGCCTTCTATTACCCATTCCTGACTTATCCCCTGCACAGCCGGGAAGCGGCGGAATTGCTGCCTTTCCCAATTCCCGTCCGGCTCGGCGCCATTTACCAGTACATGCTGCTGAGCGTTACCGTAGCAGTTGTCGCGCTCTATCTGCTCCGCCAGATTCAGAAATGGCGGCAAGGGCTGCCGCTCAATTGGCCGAAGCAATTCCTTTTCGCTGCGGCGGTTCCTGTGAATTACCTGCTCTTTCGCAGCGCCATGCCGCTTTTGGGCGTCTACGCTGCCGTCACGATTTACCACAATGTTCAGTACCATCGGCTGGTATGGTTCTTCAACCAGAACAAATACGGGCATGAAGCGGGGCAAGCGCGCCGCTTCGGGCTGGCAACCCTGATCAACAGCCGGTGGATGACCTACGTCGCCTGTGCCGCGCTCTATGCCATCATCTTTGACGTTGTCCCGCGATTCGTCCTGAAGCAGCAATTCAGTTTGATGCCCATTAACATCCGCAACCAGGTGGTCTTCTCCTTCTTCGCCGCTCCAGGCCTGCTTCACTATTGGCTCGACGGGCACATCTGGAAAGTACGCTCCGACCCCGACCTGCGAACCTACCTGCAGCTCTGAATGGGCTCTGCCCACTCGCCGCAATCGAAAAGCCGCACGCCTGGGAGCGGGTAGGGGGACGGCTTGCCGTCCCCAACTGAGCCGGGGTAGGGCAAGCCCTACCCCTACACGTCGTCAGAGCAGGGCTCAGCAAGTCTGACGTGGCTATGCCAATAGCTGAAGAGCTTGGAGAGAAGGTCCGCTCCAACCTATTCCGGCGTGCCCAAGGGGGAGTTGTGGCTCTCACCGATTGCTTGGCCGAGGGTGAAGTAGAAAGTTGCGCCTTTCCCGACCTCGGCTTCGGCCCATACCTGGCCGCCATGCCTGTGAATGATCTGCTGGACGGTTGCCAGGCCGATTCCCGTGCCTTTGAATTCCTCCTGCCGGTGGAGCCGCTGAAACACGCCGAAGAGCTTATCGGCGTAGCGCATATCGAAGCCCACGCCGTTATCGCGCACATAGTAGACCCAGGAATCCGGGTCCAGTAACCGTAGCACATGCACTGGCGCCTGTGCCGCCTCATGAGCCCTCAGCGCCCCGATTTCAATTCGAGCTTTCTCCTGTTTCCGCGAAAACTTAAGCGCGTTGGACAGCAAGTTTACGAACACCTGCCTGAGCAGCAGCGGATCAGCATTGCAGGAAGGCAAACTTCCCACCACGAACTCGGCGGCGGTCCCTTCCACGTCCGCACGCAGATCGCCCATGGACTGCTTCACGAGCTCCGCGACCTCCACAGGCCTCCTCTTCAGTTCCTGGCGACCCAGGCGCGAAAGCGCCAGCAGGCCATCAATCAGATTTCCCATATGGGACGCGCCGTCCCGAACGAAGTCGAGGTATCTCTGCGCTTTCGACGGAAGCTGGGACCGGTACTCCTCCAGCAGGATGCGAGAGAATCCGTCCAACGCCCTCAACGGGGCGCGTAAATCATGGGAAACCGAATATGAAAAAGACTCCAGCTCCTTGTTCGAGGCTTCAAGCTGCGCAGTACGCAGCCGAACGCGCTGTTCCAACTCCTCGTTGAGCCTGCGGACTTCTTCCTCGGCCCGCTTGCGCGTGGTGATGTCGCGCGCGGCCGCGAAGACGCCGACCGCTTCGCCGCCCTGGTCGCGATAAACCGACGCGTTGTAAAGGACTGGCGTGGTGGAGCCATCCCGGTGCCTTACCTCCAGTTCGTAGTCTTGCACCAAGCCTTCCTTGAACACCTGTTGATAACCCAAGCGCGCTTTCTCCGGGTCAGTGAAGTAGTCGGAGAAGTCGGCCCCGATGAGTTCTTCGCGCAGACGGCCCGTGACCTTCTCGGCAGCACTGTTGACGTCGGTGATCTTCCCATGGGGCGAGATGGTCACCAGCGGGTCGAGGCTGGCCTCCAGCAGGCTGCGGTTGTACGCGTTGGCCTTCTCGAGTGCTTCCTTGGCCCTTTTAGCCTCGGTGATGTCGATGTCCATTTCGAGAATCATGGGCGTGCCATCCGCGTCCTTAAACGGGAAGTCGTAGACGTCAATCACGCTACCCTCCGGAGTGCTGACTTCCCAATGGCAGGACTGGCCAGTTTTGAGCACGTCGTAGGTTTGGCAGAACTCGCAGGGCGACGAGTTCCCGAAACAGTAGTCGTAACAGCGACGCCCCTGAGACTCGCCGAACCTCTCGCGGAAAGATCGATTGGCAAAGGCGACGTGATAATCCGGCGTCAGCAGGCAGATCATCGGCGGCAGTGTTTCCAGAACCGCAAAGAACCGTTGCCGCTCGGCCTTGAGGGCCTCTTCCGCCTGTTTGCGCGCGCTGATATCGAGGTTAACCTCGAGGTATCCCGTGGGCTTCCCCTGTTTGTCCCGCCGCAGGACTTGGCGGCTGACCACCACGACCTCCTCCCCGGTACGCTTGCGATGAGAGAGCTCACCTTGCCAGGCAATCCCGGAGAAGATTTTCGCTTCCATTTCAGACAACGGCTCTGGAAACTTCGTCTGCAGCAGGTTGTGAGTGACCTTTTCTGAAGCCTCGGTGCTGCTCCAGCCATAAATCTCCTCCGCCCCGCGATTCCAGTAGGTGACCCGGCTCTCCAAGTCACGGACCAGTACGGCGACGGGCGCAAGTTCCAGCAGACTGGCCTGCTGCGCCAATTGAGCGCTGTGTTTCTCGAGAGTTTCCATGGCCTGCTGGCGCTCATCGCGTGTGTGTAATACGTGAAAGCCGTAGGAGATGTCGTCCGCTAATTCTGCCAGCAGTTTTACTTCCGCCGCGTCAAAGGCGTCCGAAGCCGGGGAATAAACTGCCAGGACTGCCACGGTTTGATCATCCAGCGTCATCGGAAGCGCGCAGATTGAAGCGTACCCCCTTTGGACCGCATCTTCACGCCACGGGGCAAGTTGCGGGTCTTCCATGGTGTTGTTGCAGACCGAGGGTTGGCCCGTGCGGATGGCGACGCCGCCCGGTCCCTGCCCCCGTTCTGTATCAGCCCAGGTGAGATTCGCGGCCGCCAAGTATCCTTCTTCAATCCCCGCAGACGCGACCGGGCGCACCGTCTTCGCCGCGTCATGCTCGGCAAAGCCCATCCAGGCCATCCTATAGCCGCCCTCTTCCACCAGAGTCCGGCAGATTTCCTGCGGCAGTTGCGACTCGGCCTGGGCGCGCACCAGCGCCTGGTTGCTCGAACTCAGGATCCGCAACGTCCGGTTCAGCCGGCGCAGTTCCGTCTCCTTTCGTTTGCGCTCCGTAATGTCGCTTGTGATGCCCCAGAACCGCAGGAGTAAACCGTCCTCCACTATCGGGACTTCCGTCCGGAGCAGATCCCTGAGTTTTCCAGTGGCGTCACGAGCGCGGAGCTCGATGGTCCGGGTCTGGAACCCGCTTCGAACCATGCTTCGAAATGAGTCGATCCGAGCCTTATCCCAGGCGGGAACCAACTCTCCGAGTTGTTTCCCCACCAATTGGTCCGAGTCGGGGCTGCCGTAAATGGCGGTATAGGGCGGATTGCATTCGGCCATGTAACCCTGTTCAAAAAGCCACTTCAGGCTTTCATCCTCGGGAAGCCCGAGCGGAAGCGGCTTCGTCAACTCGATTCGCCATATACCGTCGGTCGTGTGCGAGATGAAGTTCTTGTAGCGCGATTCGCTCCTTTGAAGTGCCTCCATCGCCTGGTGTCGCTCGGCGCGGGCGCGCAGCGACTCGATACCAAAGGCAACGTCTGCGCCTAACTGGGCAAGCAGATCCGCCTCCGCAGTATCGAAGGCCTCTTGAAACCTGGAGTAAACAGTCAGGGCCCCAATGGGCTTGCCGCCCACGACTAACGGGAGAGCGCAGGAGGATGCATAGCCCCTGCGGGCTGCTTCCTCTCGCCAAGGGGCAATTCGCGGGTCTTCCAGCATGTTCTGGCAAACTGAGGGTCGGCCCGTGCGGATGGCAGTCCCCGTCGGCCCGCGTCCCCGTTCCGTGTCAGCCCAGGTAATCTTCACTGTCTCCAAGTAGCCTTCGCTGATTCCCGCATGGGCGACCAGTCGCACCGTCTTCTCCGCGTCCTGCTCGGCGAAGCCCATCCAGGCCATCCGGTACCCGCCCTCTTCCACCAGAATCCGGCAAGTTTCTTGCAGCAATTCCGATTCGTCCTGAGCGCGGACCATCGCCTGGTCAGTTGCGCTGAGCGCACGCAGCGCCCGGTTGAGGCGGTGCAGTTCCGCCTCAGCCCGCTTCAGGTCGTCGATATCGGTGCAGGTCCCGAACCACTTGACGACGTTCCCCGTGGAGTCGCGCAAAGGCACTCCACGGGTGAGAAACCAGCGGTAGATACCGTCAGCCCGCCGCAAGCGGCACTCGATGTTGTACGTGTCAGCGGTCTCGACCGCATGGTTCCAGGCCTGCCAAGCGGGCTGCTTGTCGTCGGGATGGAAGGGGGTGTTCCAGCCTCTACCATAACTCTCTTCCAGACTCAGCCCGGTGTAATCCACCCAGCGTTGATTGAAGTAGACGTTCAAGCCATCGGGCGTGCACATCCAGACCATCTGCGGCACCGACTCAGCCAGCGCACGAAAAGCTTCTTCACTCTCTTGCAGTGCTTTCTCAGCCCGCACACGCTCGGTGATGTCCTTGCCGAAAACTGCCACGCCAGTCTTACGGTTATCCTCGACGATTGAATTGAAGGATAATTCCAAGGTCCGGCCGTCAAGCAGCGGATACTCAATTCGGTATGGGCCTTCTGACAAAGCGCGCTCGTACGCTTGGGGCCACCAAGTCGCTCTGGCTGGCGTAAGCAATGCCTTCGGCCCCATCCCCAACGCTGCCCGGATTCCGTAGTTCTGTTCGATGTTCCTCTCCAAGGCTTTATTAAACGTGAGCAGCCTGTGTTCGAGGTCCACCGACCATATCAGGTCATCCGTGCTTTCGAGTAAGGCGGTGAGTTTGGCCTGAACATTTAGTAGCGCTGTCTCCGCCTGCTTGCGCTCGGTGATGTCCTTGCCGAACACGGATATCGCGAATACTTTGCCATCGCGTTTGAGGAGATTGACAGTCACCAGCATGAAGCCGGCGGTTGGAGAATTGTACTCGGTAGTATAAGAGCCGTCCGCGAGGGCTCTCTGATACATACCGCGCCATCGGGCGGCGAGCTCCTGATCTGCAAACGCAGCCTCCGGACCCATGCCCTTCTGGAGGCGCACCCCGCGCTTAAGAAAGTGTTCGCTAAGGCCCCCGTTAAAGGTCAGAAGGCCAAATTGATCGGGATCGACAGTCCAAATGAGATCAGATGTACTTTCAACAATTGCATTCGTCAAAGCCTGCGATTCGCGCAACTCCGCCGTGCGTTCCGCGACGCGCCGCTCGAGTTCCTGCTCGGCCATCTTCTGGTCATGAATGTCAGTGGCAGTGCCGATCCATTGGATTACTGCTCCTTGGTCGTTTCGAAGCGGCACGGCGCGGGTCAAGTGCCAACGGTACTCCCCATCGGCACGACGTAGCCGGTGCTCGATTTTATGAATCTGCCCGGTTGCGATTGCCTGGCGCCAGGCGTCCTGCGTCGCCTCCCGGTCCTCCAGATGGATGATGGAGGTCCAGTTCCAGCCGGTAAGGTTACTCGGGCTCGCGCCCGCGTACTCGAGCGCTCTCGGGTTGTAATAGTCGCGGGCGCCCGTGGCTTCCGCGGTCCACACGATTTGCGGCATGGCCTCGGAGAGCCCCCGGAACCGTTCCTCGCTCTCGCGCAGTGCGTCTTCGGCTCGCTTCCGCTCGGTGATGTCGTTGTTGATTTCCATCACTCGAGTCGAGCTGGCGTTGGTGCGCTGCAATGCCCAGCGACTGGCCACGACGATAAGCGCGCCATCGCTCCGAGTGTGCCGGAGTTCCCCATCCCAGCGTCCCTCTCGCAGGAGAGTCGCTTCAATTTCAGCCAGCGGTTGCGGAAAGACAGTGCGCAGCAGTTCGTGCGAGATTCGCCCGATGGCTTCCTGTTGAGAATATCCATACATCTCCTCGGCCCCGCGGTTCCAGAAACGGATCGTCCCATCCATCTTCCGCACCATGATGGTGTCGTGAGCGAGGTCCATTAGCGCGGCGCGTTCCCGCAGGGTCTCCTCCGCCCGCTTGCGGCCGGTGATGTCGAGGAAAGTCCCAACTGCACCGCGCTGGCATCCCTTCTCGTCCAGAAGCGGCACGACGTTGCCGAGGATGTTCACGGTGACGCCGTCCTCGAATACAAAGTCCATCTCGTGATTCCGAACCGCTTTCCCGGTGGCGGCCGACTTCTGCATCGGCAACTCTTCGAGTGGAATCTGTCTGCCGTCCTTCAAAGCCCGGAAGTTCACGGGTTTCTCTTCCTCGGGCCCGGACTTCGAGAGATTGCTGCCGCGCGGTCTTCGCAACAGGTCGTAAGCCGCCTGATTGCCGCTCATCCAGCGACACTCAGTATCCTTCGACACGAAAATGCCCACCGGCGCCGCGTCCATGAGAGCTTCAAATTCCGCCGCCCGGGCTCGCTCCCGGATTTCGCTCTCTCGAAGGGCTTCCTCCGCCTGCTTGCGTTCAGTAAGGTCGGTGAGGAAAGAATAGTAGAAGGCAGGCTGCCCCTCATCATTCCTGCGGAGATGAACTAGAAGCTCGATCGGGACGCGCGAGCCATCCTTGCGAAGATATTCCTTCTCGTAACGGACCGGTTGACCCGTGCGGTGAAGTTCCTCGAGCTTGGCGCGTTCGATTTCCCGCCACTCGGATGGGGTAAGCGCGCGCGCCCAGTCCATGGTCGTCAATTCCGCGCGGCTATAGCCGGTCAGGCGTTCAAACGCTCTGTTGAGGATTCCGAGGCGCCCATCCGGATAGCCGACTGCGAAGGGCTGATCGGAGTTTTCCAGGAGGTCGGCGAGAAGGCGGTTTTCTTGTTCGCGCTCGCGCAGAGCCTCTTCCGCCCGCTTGCGGTCCGTAATATCTGTGGCGTAGAGGTTGACGTAATCCCATTGTGGAATCGGGGCAAGGCTAAACAGGTACGTTCGGTCCGAGTACGTCTTCTCGATCTGGCGGGGGACTCCGTCCTTTAAGGCTGCGACGGCCGGCTCCGCGATTTCTGCCGGAGCTTCGCCGGCAACGGCGCAACCCCGCGACCTCAGCAGTGCCTGCGCGGCAGGATTGGCGAAATCCACGAGGTGGCCATGGCCAAGGCGCATCACCGGGTTTGGATTCTCGCCCGGGAAGCGCGCCGCCATTTCCAAGCCCGTCTCCAGGCGTTTCTGCTCGTCCAGGTGGATCTCCAAGAGATGATTAGCTTCCTCTAACTGGGCCGTCCGCTCTCTCACCCGCTGTTCCAACTTTTCGTTAGCCTGGCGGAGTCCGTCCTCCGCCCCCTTGCGGCCTTCCAGGGCCTCGTTGAGGGCGCTGAGGACGTAGAGCACCGGCACTACGGTTCCAAGCGTGGCCATCGCCACGGAGCTCCAATTGCCGAACGGCGCGCCCGGAAAGTAGTGTGGCAGGACATACCCGGTCTGCGCCAGGACCGCCAATATCAGCGCGCCTCCCAGGCAGATCGCCGTCATCACTCCCGCCGCAGAGGCGCCCAGGAGCCAGGCCGCCAGTATGGGCAAATTCACGTAGTGGACAAGCGCAGTGCTTTGGATTCCTCCACCAGAAACAATGAACACGCTGGCGGCCACCCAGGTTCCTGCCAAAAACACCAGGCTGGCCCGCCGCAGCGAGCCACGGCGCAGAAGCGCCAGGGTAATTCCATACATTAGGGTGAGGTAAAGGTTGGCGAGCGTGGAGCCGGCTTTCCTCACCACGAATATCGGCACGATGACCGGGATATGAACGATCCAGATGTAAAGCAGCAGTCCGACGACCAGACCATGCAGAGTTCGGGCCCGGACGTCGCCCGCGAGAGGGCCGCGCAAACGCAAGGCGTGGCCTATTTGAAACAGGAACGATTTGATTCGGTTTGGCATGGTTGCACCACTTTCAGGCTGATCTGAATCGGGCGCGAAAGACAAAACCTTGTAGGGGGCCGGCTTGCCGTACCCGGTTGGTCTTAATGACTATCGACGAACATGCGTATTCACCCATCTGGCTCCTATCACCCCGGCACGCGATCCCCCACGCCGCACAGTCGGTGTGGCAGGAACTCTACCAGATACGCAAGCCTGTCTCAACCCCGGGTCCTGCGGATTCCTTTTCGCGGGGCACTCCACCGGAATCGCGCCCATGATACACTCTCTTAGAGGTTTCGAGACGGACCACTTATCACTGACAACAGAAACTCGCCATGTTCTATGCCGCGGTCCTCATCCTGGTTGTCCTTGTGCTTCTGACGGTAAGTGTGACACGCATGGTAAAGCTCAAGAGCCATGCGGATTTCATGGTGGCGGACCGCAAACTCTCGGCGGCGGTGCTGGTCTTCACTCTCTTATGCTCGTGGATCGGAGCGGGCAGCCTTTTCGGGGGCGCGGAGTTCGCTTATCGCCGTGGCTTGGCTTCCCTATGGCTGCCGGCGGGAGGCTGGGCCGGCTTGTTGGTGGTCTATTTCATTGCCGGGCGCGCGCGGGCCTTCGCACAGTACACCGTTCCTGATCTCCTGGAGGTCAGGTACAGTCCCATCGCGCGTGTTTTGGGAACCCTGTGTATCATCGTCTCCTACACCGCCATCGTCAGCTACCAGTTCCGCGGTGGGGGACGAATTCTGAATCTCGCCTTCGGGGTCAGTGAGAGGACAGGCACGTTCATTCTGGCCGGATTTGTGATCTTGTTCACAGCGCTGGCGGGAATGTCATCGGTGGCCTATACGGACGTGGCTATTGGGCTGCTCGTCACGGCGGGATGCATCATCGCCTTGCCGGCGATGCTCCAGCGTGTGGGCGGTTGGAGCGCCTTGCATACTGCGTTGCCGCCCGAGCATTTCACGCTTCGGGGCGGCATGACGTGGGGCGAAGTTCTCGGCTATTTCTTTCCCACCTTCACCCTCATGGTCGGAAATCAGAGTTCTTACCAGAAGTTCTTTTCAGCCCGCAGCGAACGTGACGCACGCCTCTCGGTGGTCGGTTGGATTGTCGGGACATTGTTTCTTGAAACGGTCATCGTGCTTTTGGCCATGGTGGGGGGAGTGCTATTCCGCACTGAAATCGAATCCGGCGGGCTTCCGGCTTGGGGGATCGTGCCCTACGCCGCACGCCATGGAGTCACACCGCTGGTCGGGGCCATATTTCTCGGCGCCGTGTTTGCCAAAGTGCTGTCGACCGGAAACAACTACCTGTTTTCACCCGCCACCAATGTTGTTCATGATGTGTTTCAACGCTTGTACTCGAAGGGCGCGAGCGACCGGACCTTGCTGTTGCTTTCACGCATGAGCGTGGTGGTTCTCGGTGTGATCGCGCTCGCGCAAAGTTTTCAGCCCTCGGTCCTTGCCACAGCAGTCTATGCTTACGATGTCTATGGAGCAGGACTAACGCCGGCGGTCGTGGCGGCCTTCTTTTGGAAGCGTACCACCACCGCCGGCGGCCTCAGTTCGATTGGCGCCGGCACGGGGGTGGCAGTGGTATGGAAGGTGTTGGGGATGGATGCGCGTGTCCCCATGATTTTTCCTGCGCTGGCGGCTTCGCTGATATGCTTGATTGGTGTGAGCTTGCTTACCGCGCCGCCGCGAGGTGAACAATGGAAACCGTTTTTTAAAGAGCAGTGACGAGTGATGAGTGACGAGTGACGAGCAAATCAAGCTGTCGGCCGTCGGCTATCAGCCATTAGCTTTCAGCGCTTGCAACTGACGACTGACAACTGACAACTTCTGCGAGGAACCATGGATCTCGATCAGATTCAATCAACGCTTCGCCAAAACGGCCTGGACGGTTGGTTATTTTACGACCACCACCGTCGCGATCCTATTGCCTATCGCGTGCTGAAGATTAATCCGCCCATGTGCACGCGGCGGTGGTTTTACCTGATTCCGGCGGAGGGCGATCCCAGCAAGCTTATTCATCGCGTGGAGCGGCACAACCTGGACGGTTTGCCCGGCCGTGAGATTGAGTACTCTACCTGGCAGGAACAGCACGAAGGGCTGAAGGAAATCCTGAATGGCAAGAACCGTATCGCAATGCAGTATTCGCCTCTGAACAACATCCCGTACGTGGGCCTTGTGGATGCCGGAACGATTGAGCTGGTGAGGAGTTTAGGGGTGGAAGTGATCTCATCGGCTGACTTGGTGCAGTTGTTTGAGGCGCGATGGTCCGAAGACGCTCTGGCGTCGCACCTGGAGGCGGGCAAGGTGGTGCACGCCGCGGTCCGAGCTGGGTTTGCCGCCATCCGGGATGCGGTGCGGTCCGGAAAGGGAATCAGTGAGTACGACGTGCAGCAGGAAATGCGGCGCGTCTTTGACGCGGGCAGCGTGATCACGGATGAAGGGCCCGTGGCGGCGGTCAACCGAAACTCCGCGAATCCTCACTATATGCCGGAGCGCGAGAACTCGGCATCGATTGGCGCTAATGATTTTGTGCTCCTGGACGTCTGGGGAAAGATGAACAGGCCTGGCGCGGTCTATTTCGATATCACCTGGACGGGTTTCGTCGGCGCGGAAGTTCCTAGCCGCTTTGTTGATGTGTTCGAGATCGTGAAAGAAGCGCGGGACGCCGCCGTTGACTTCGTGCAGACTGCCATGACAAGCGGGCGGACCATTCACGGCTACGAAGTGGATGATGTGGCGCGCCAGGTTATTACGCGCCGCGGATACGGGCCTAACTTCGTGCATCGGACGGGGCACTCCATCGGCGAGGATGTTCACGCCAACGGAGCCAACATCGATAACTTCGAAACGCGCGACACGCGGCCCATCATTCCGGGAATTTGTTTCTCGATCGAGCCCGGCATTTACCTCGAGGATTTCGGGGTGCGCAGCGAGGTGAACATGTTCGTAGAGGAAACCAGCGCGCGCGTGACCGGCGAAACTCAAACGGCCATCGTTCCAATTCTAGGCTAGTACCTGCTGACGAAAGTTCGCGTCATGTTGCGGCGTGCCGGGAAGGGCGGGGCTTTAGCCCCGCCGTAGAGAACGGCTTATGACTGGGGGCTTTAGCCCCTGAGGCAACGCTCCTTCAGGGCCTAAAGGCCCAACTCGTGGGGTTGGCGCAGGCGGCGGGGCTGAGACCCCGCCCTTCCAAGGGTGGTAGGGGCGCTCGGGAAAAGCGCGGACTATGTCCAATTCTTGTACCCGCCCCCGCAGGTGTGTTAACTTGTTTGTTTAGCAGTTCGTCAGTATCCCGCGCTTGGCGCGTGACTTAGGACTATGGCCGGAAAAGTTATCGCCGAAGATCGTGCCCCTGAGAAGGCCAAAGTCTCCCCGGGCCACCCACCTACCTTCACCCTAGTGCGGTTGTGCGTCGCAGCCTGGCTGGTCCCGGGATTGGGTCACCTGCTGGTGGGAAGGCGGTGGCGGGCACTGATCATCTTCGCCTCGATCATAATCATGTTCGCGCTGGGTTTGGCGATGCAGGGGCAAATCTTCTCGACCAGTTCCGCCTCTTATCTTGAAGTCCTGGGCCACTACGGCGAATTGTGCGTGGGCCTGGCGTTTCCCGCGGCGAAGTTCTTCGGCTACGGGGGCGGCGACCCGTTCTTCGTTAGTTCTGACTTTGGCACTGCCTATCTGGTGGCCGCAGGCATGCTCAACGCCCTTGCGGTTTTGGATTGCTTTGACATCGCCATGGGACGAAAGAAGTGACGAGTGACGAGTGACAAGTGATGAGCCAAAATCAGAAAGCAGAAATCAGAAACCAGAAACAAGGAGCCGGAGAATTGAAGTCGGCAGGCTGGGCGCAACGGAGTTCACACGTGCTCTCCCCCAGCGCATCTTTTGTTGCTCGTCACTCGTCACTCGTCACTCATCACTGATTTTGTTATGGCTTTGACACACTTTCCCGCTCTCGTTATATTCTCCTTCCTGGTCTCGGTAGTATTCGGAGTTCTGGCCAAGGATACGCCCCGCGAGCGGTTTGTTTACGGCGCGAAGGTGTTCGGCGCATTTGTGGGCACCGCGCTTGTGCTGGGCTGGTTGATGTACTTCTTCCCCGGGTAGTTTTGGCCTGATGCAGACCTACACACAGATTGCCTTTAACGGCGCCATGGCGCTGCTCATGGGGTTGTTGAT
>Ga0181521_10001331_pt1 | contig 30785 bp, 19 predicted proteins | sample PEATcosm2014_Bin_32_FD_119764 | JGI IMG/M metagenome (GOLD analysis project Ga0181521, IMG submission 119764) | Peatland microbial communities from MTU Mesocosm Facility, Houghton, MI, USA - PEATcosm2014_Bin02_60_metaG | ecosystem: Environmental > Terrestrial > Soil > Wetlands > Peat | place...
ACCTACGTGGCCCATTCGGGTCAATCACCCCTCGGGCTCACGGTGTTCGGTGGCATAGAGGCCCTGACCCAGAACACCGTCCAGACGGCGCTGAACGCCATCTCGGCGGGGGGCAACGCGACCGGCTGCAGCTGTGACCAGTTCCCCACGCCTTCGCCGGCAAGGCGGTGCTCGACGTGGGAGCCGTCGACGCGCACATATCCCATGAGGCCGAGCACCGTGGCATGGCCCGCTTAGTGGCGGACGAGTTCTCCGGACCGATGGTCGGGGGTGTCGACATCGCCGACTGGGTTCTGCAGAGTTGGTTGGAGAAGCGCCGCATCCCGGTGGAGTAGATCCGCCCGGAGACCGTCAGCATGCTCGAACACGTGCCGTTCCACCATTCGGTGTGCCGCGAGCAGCGGATCCCAAGACACATGTCGACGTCCTGGAATGGCACCGACCAACCATGATCTTGTACCCCGGGACCTCGCTCAGCTGCGGCGCCTCTAACCACTGAGCCAATCGCCCACGTATTGTCGACATGCTCGTCGACGTGGGATTCCTTCGGGTCGAGCTGATGTCGCACGGCGGTGCCGGATGGCGTTCCATTTTTACCGCTGAGCTTGGGCATCACCGCCTCTAGCGGCGAGAACTGGCGGAGCATCCACGCCTGATCCCGACCGCTCCCGATAGTGCCGCCGGTCAGTTAGACCAAATTCATCAACTGCAGGCAACCATCCCAAAGAAGTATTGGGTGCACTCGATGGAGGTCGTGCCCCAGGAGCTGAGCCCGTTGGTGTCGGTGACGGTGAGCTTCACCGTGTCCGATCCGCTCGTGGTGTAGGTGTGTTTGATTGATCGGGTGGTACCCGTGACCCCGTCCGTGCTGCTCCACGAGTAGGTGATGATCGTTCCGCTGCTGTCGGTCGAGGTGGAGGTGAAGGTGCAGGTGTTCATGGGGCAGCTGACCGAGAAGCTCGCGGTCGGCCCACCGCTCGTCGGGGGCGGGGGACTGCTTGAGGGCACCGGTGCCGAGGCTTCGTTCGATGTCGGCCCGGCGACCCCGACGCTGTTTACCGCTTGGACCTTGTAGTAGTAGGTCGTCCCTGCGGCGGTGGCCGTGGTGTCGGAGTAGGTGGTCTGGCCCGTCACGCTCGCCAGGGCCGACTCCTGGCCCGCGGCCGTGCCGCGCAGCACGTTGTAGCTCGTCACAACCGAGCCGCTCGGTGCTGTCCAGGACAACGACACTTGGCCCGAAGCGTAGGAGGCGCTCAGCCCGGTGGGGGCGCCGGGAATGGCCGGCCCCGACCCCGAGGCAGTGGCCGAGGCTTCGTTGGAGAACGGTCCACTTCCGGCGCTGTTCACGCCCTCCACCTCGTAGAAGTATTTTGTGCCCGAGGTGGCGGACCCGTCCGGGTAGCTAGTGCCGGTCACGCCTTGAGCTAGTTCCGTTTCACCGCCCGAGGACGTCCCTCGCCAGATGTTGTAGCTCGAGACCGGTGCGCCGGTGGGGGCGGTCCAAGACAACGAGACCCCGTTCCCGGCGGTGGCGGTGAGCCCGGTGATCGTGCCGGGGGTGTAGGCCCAGCCGCCACGCCCGGTCGCCAGGTCGTATCCGACGGTGGCTGGGTGGCCGTTGCTCCCGCTCACGATGTCGCGGAACGGGATCGACGAACCGTAGACCGTGGCGGGCGAAACCACCGATCCGAGTACGGCCGACTCGGCGGCCCAGATGGGCGTGCCGACACTGGTGCCGCCGACCGTCCACCAGCCGCTGGTGCCCTCGTAAGTGTTGCTGTCGTATATCGACACCCCGGAGTTAGGGTCGGCGTCCATCGAGACGTCGGGTACGGCGCGCGTGCCGTGGCAACCCACCTGGGAATACTGGCTGAAGCTGGACTGGGCGCTCGGGGCCGTCTCGAAACTGCTGCACCCGCCGCCTCCGTTGCTCCACGCCGTCTCCGACGCCAGGGCGTTGCTGTTGGTGAACTTCAAGCTTGTCCCGCCCACGGCGACCACGTTGGGTGAGGTTGCCGGCCAATCGACGGCCCCAGCAGAGTCTCCGGTAGCGGCGAAGTAGCTGACGTGCCGGCCGGCCGGTGAGTTGAAGTACGAGTCGTAACTGCTCTCATAACCGAACTCGCTGGCTCCCCAGCTGTTCGACACGTAGTTGGCGTTCTTTGCGGCCAACTGATCCGCCGTTAACAGGTCGGACAGGCTGGCGCTGTTGGCCTCCACCAACAGGATGCTGGCACCCGGAGCGATGGCGTGTGCCCACTCGATGTCGAGGCTGATCTCGAGGTCCCAGTTGGCATCGGACTGCGGCAGGCTGGTTGTGCTTCCGTATTCGTTTATCTTGTTGAACACCGCAACCGGCAGGTTGTACTCGGTACTGAAGTTCGCCAGGTCGCTGGCGGCGTTGGGGTCATCGTAGGCGTCGACGATGGCGATGGTCTGACCGGATCCGCCTGAGGTCGCGCTGGAGAAGCCATACACCGAGTCGATCACGCTCGGGGACAGTCCGGTGGGAGCATTGACAACGGCCGCCGATCCGGTGCTCGGTTGGTCGCTGTTCGGGAGAACCCAGGACAGGCACGTGGCGTGTCCCGCAGTGGCGCTGCCACAGACGCTTTTCGGCGTCCCGTCGAACGGGGTGTGGAATCTGCCGAGCGGCGTAGACCCGAAGGCCCCGCCGACGTGTTCGGTCGCACCAGCGGGCGGTGCGGCCAGCACGGCGATGCCCAGCACAAGAGTGGCGGCGAAGGCGCCGATTCTTGCCATCAACCTGGCCATATCTGCCCCTTCAATTGGCTGGTGAGCCAGACAGTATACCCGCCTCCGGCGGAGACAGCGGAGTCATTCCCACAGCGAACTCCCAGCTCAAAGGGCAGTTTTAGAACTTCGTCCAGTGTGATCTCACTCTCCGTGGTCATCGCCGGAGGGCACTGGCGACGAGGAGCACGCCCGACACGGTGACGATGGCACGAAGGCAAAGATCAGCCCCGGCGACCAACCTCGGAGGAGTCGCAACACTCGAAGGCCACGGGATCGCTCTGGCGCGATGGCGGCGATGCTTGTCGGTCTCGGTGCCGCGGCTCGGTGTTCGAGCGCCGTCATTGACCCCGCTCGTGCCGTGTCGCGCCGCCGGCGGGCAGCCCGGCTTCGAAAGGACCCGGTGGTAGCGTCCGAGGAGATGACGGTGATGGCGCGTCGGTATCCCGAGCCGTTTCACCGGGTGACCAGGCGATCGCGGTGGGTCCGGTCCTCTGCATTGGCGCTCGTGCTGTCGCTCCTGGTGGCGATGGTGGCGCTGATCAATGCGGTCCCGGCATCTGGGGCGTCTTCAGGAGGGCTGGTGCGACCGAGCCGGCTTGCCCCGGCTCCGCTCCCGGCCGACCTCCACTTCTTGGGCTCACTCCCGGCCAGCCAGCCGGTCTCCTTGGAGGTGGTGCTCTCGCCGTCGAATCCCGCCGGAATCGCGGCGCTGCTCGGCCGCCTCTATGGCCCGGGGTCGGCCCAGTACCACCAGTGGCTGGCCCCGGGAGCGTTCGATCGCGACTTCGCTCCGGCGCCGAGCGTGATCGACGCGGTATCCGCCTGGCTCGAGCGGCTCGGCCTGCGCCCCGCCTACACCTCGGGATTCACCCTTACGGCCAGCGGGTCTAGCGCCCAGGTGTCCAGGGGCCTCGGGATCGCCTTCGACCGCTATCGGGCCAACAACGGCTCCATGGTCTTCGCCTCGCGGCAGGCCCCACAAGTCCCACCCGCGCTCGGCGACAACGTCGCCGCCATCTTGGGTTTGGAAGACACCTCGGTCGCCGTGCCGATGCTGGCTTCGCTACCGCGACCGGCGGCCACGCCCGCCTCGAACGCGCCGAGCGCGCTCGCTCCTCTAGCCCAGGTGACCACCTGCCCGGCGGCCACCCAGTTGGCGACCCAGATCGGCGGGCTCACCCCCGACGGCGCCGGGACCCACTACGGCATCGACACGCTCATCGGTGATGGGGCTGACGGTGTCGGGCAGAAGGTGGCCGTCCTTGAGCTGGCCTCGTCCTCGCCGGCTGACATCGACGCGTACGAGTCCTGTGTCGGGCTGCACGTGCCGGTCACCGTCGTACCGGTCGACGGCGGGGGCGGTTCGAACACGGCCGGGACCCAGGAGGCCGACCTCGACATCGAACAGCTAGCCACGCAGGCGCCGAGCGCGTCGATCACCTCGTATGAGGGCCCGGACGATTCGTCCGGCGTCAACGATGTCTGGAGCCAGATCGTCGATGCCGACAACGCCAGCGTGATCTCGGCGAGCTGGGGCCTGTGCGAGGCGTCGGCGGGCGGATTGTTCACCGCGCTCGATCCGTTGTTCGAGCAGGCCTCGGCCCAGGGGCAGGCCATCTTCGCCGCGGCGGGTGACGATGGATCGGAGGACTGTTTCAATCCGCCCGTCGATAACGACAACTCCCTGGCGGTCGACTACCCCGCCTCCAGTCCGTGGGTGACGGCGGTGGGCGGGACCTCGCTGTCGCTGAACGGGTCCGAGACGGTGTGGAACGGGTGCCAGGGGGTGAGCCCCACGTCGGGGTGCGGGCCGGGCTCAGGTGGGGGAGGGGTCTCGGCCGACGAGCCGAAGCCGCTGTGGCAATCCGGTCTCACGACGCCGGCCGGGTTCAGCTGTGGCTCATCGGGCACGAACTGCCGGGAGGTCCCCGATGTCTCGGCCAACGCCGGCGTGCCCGAGGTCTTCTACACCGGTGGCCAGTGGACGGCCTTCGTCGGCACCAGCCTGGCCGCTCCCTTGGTGGCCGGCCTGTGGGCCGACCGCGAGTCGGCGTGCCAGCAGTCGACCTCGGGTGACGCCGCCCCCACGTTCTACGGGGCCCAAGGGGACTACGGGACGGCGCTGACCGACATCACCCGCGGGAACAACGACTTGACCGGGACCAACGGGGGGCAGTTCGCCGCCGGGGTCGGGTACGACCTGGCCAGCGGCCTCGGCTCGCCGATTGGCCCTGGCCTCGCCTGCGCCGAGGTGACGGCGGTCACCCCGAGCCAAGCACCGGCGGGGGCCGAGATCAGCGTCACCGGGCTGGGGCTCGAGAACGCCACCATCAGCTTCGGCAGGCTGCCGGCTACCGTGGTGTCCAGCTCGGCCACCGCCCTGACCGTCGTGGTCCCGGCGGGCAGCGGGTCCGTCATCGTGTCGGCGTCGGGGCCCTTGGGCGACGGGACGGCCAGCGCGTCGTTCACCTACGGAACACCGGTCGGCCTGTTGACCCGGCTGTACGGGGCCACCGCGATCGGCACCGCCATCGCGGTCTCGATGGCCCAGTCCCCGGTGTCCCAATCGGTGCCGGCGGTGGTGCTGGCCCGCTCGGACTTCTTCTCCGACGCGCTGGCCGGTGGCCCGCTGGCCGCCAAGGTGGGCGGGCCGCTGCTCATCACGCCCGGCGCCGATGAGTCCTCCACCCTCGACCCTTCGGTCGAGCAGGAGATCCAGAGGGTGCTCAAGCCGAACGGCACCGTCTACGTGCTCGGTGGGAACCTGGCGCTTGGCCCGACCATCGACACGACGCTCGAGGGCCTTGGCTACCAGGTCCAGCGGTTGGCCGGGGCCGATGAGTACGACACGGCGGTGCTGATCGCCCAGCAGATGGGCAATCCCGCCACGATCTTCGAGGCCACCGGCCTCAACTTCCCCGACGCCCTGTCGGCGGTGCCCGCGGCGGTGGCCGACCACGGGGCGATCCTGCTCACCGACGGCAACGTCCAGGCCCCCGAGACGGCCGCCTATCTGGCCCAGTACCCGCGCGACACGCGGTATGCCATCGGTGGCCCGCTGGCCGCCGCCGGCGCCGATCCGGGTGCGACCGCCGTGTACGGCCAGGATCTGTTTGCGACCTCGGCCGCCGTCGCCGCCTTCTTCTTCCCCCATCCGACCTTTATCGGCGCCGCCACCGGCACAAACTTCCCCGACGCCCTGGCGGCCGGACCGGTGCTCGGGCTGAAGGGCGCCCCGCTGGTCCTGGTGGAGCCCTCGGGACCCCTGCCGGGCTCCATCGCCGCCTACCTGCGCTCGGTGGGCGCCGGTCTGACCCAGGGCACCCTGTTCGGCGGACCGTTGGCGGTGGTTGACGACGTGCTGGCCGAGTTGGACGCCGCGACCGGCTAACCCCGTCTGGTCCGGTACGGGATGTGCGGCCCCCAGGACGACCTCTTGGCCCCGGCGGCCTCGCCGGCGGTTTGGGATGGGCCAAGCCCGGATCTGAGAGCTCCGGGCCTGAGATCTCTCTGAGAACTAGGAGAGCTCGACGCCCACCTGGTCGTGCCCGAGGGCGAACTGGGAGTGGCTGGCCGGGCTCGAGAGCCTGACCGTGACCGAGGGACCGCCATTGCCGGAGCTGACCGTCACCGAGGTGATGAGGCCGCCGGCGGCCGTGGTGACGACCGGCGATCCGGAGTAACTCACGCCCCCGACCGTGAAGGTGAACACCGTGCCGCCCTGGCTGAAGGTGCCGGTTGAGGGTGCGAGCGACCCGGTCAGGCTGGCACTGGCGAACGTGACGATGGCCGACGCACCGGAGATCTGCACCGTGACGGTGCTGGACTGCACCGGGGGGGCGGCGGCAGGGGTCGTGGTGGTCGTCGTCGTGGTGGTCGTCGTTGTCACGGCCGGCGGAGTCTTGACCATCGTGGTCGAGGTCGCCGGGGTGGAAAGCGCCGCCGGCGAGGACGAGCACCCGGCGGCCAGGACCGCCAGCACGGCCAAGGTCCCCGCGGTTCGCGCCAATCGCCCGGGCGTTGTCCAAGAGGCCCGCCCGCCGCCTGATGATGGGTCGCGGAGAGGGGACCGACCCCCGGTGATCACGGTCCGCAGTACTGAGAACCGTCGAATTGCAGGGTGTTGTAGGTGCCACCCCACGGGCCGTCGAGCAGGGTCTGCTCCTCGGAGGCGGCCGGGCACGTCGCCCCAAAGGAGATGAAGCCGGCCACGTTGGATGGGGTGTCCAGGACGTTCACCGGTGCCGGGAACGCGACGGCCACGAAGGCCGGAAGCTGGATCGCCGCCAGGTCAAAGCTGTTGTACTCGTACTGGTCGGCGTAGAAGCCCGCATGCAGGCGGGGATCGACCGAGGCGATGCCGTTGGCCCACCCGCTCAAGAAGCTGGACCAGGTGGCGTCGGTGGCTCCGGGCCCGCTGTCCAGACCCGAGTGGTTGTCGGGATAGCCCTCGGGGTCCAAGATGACCCAATCGGGTTTCAGGCTGAGCCCCGAGCTCGAGTACGAGTCGATGGTGTCGGCGACGTACTGGCCGGCGCCGTACCCGTCGGAGTAGTAGCAGTCGCTGGTGTAGCAGGCCATCCCGCCGGCGCCACTCGCCACCGGTCCGCTCACGGTCCAGAACGAGAGCCAGGTGATCCTCCGGCCCGAGGCGGCGATCGCCTGGCCGGTGCTCAGGTCCGCGCTCAGATTGAACCCGGTGTACGGGGCCGTTTGGGTGCCGAGGGCGCCGGTGTCACCGATGATGGGCCAGTTGTCCTCGATCGCCTGGGAGGTCTGGGTGCCCGGATCGAGGCCGTAGAGGCCGACCCCTCCCGGGGGGGTGGCCGGCGGAGGGCCGCCCACGTAGACGTGCACGGTCAGGCCGTAGACGAGCGGGTTCGGGTCGCCGCCGACGGTGGGGGCGGCCGCGGCCTGGGTCAGGTCGTAGGTGCTCCACAGCTGGCCGTGCGCGTTGTCGTTCACGAACTCGGTGAGGTTCCCGCCGGACCCCTCTGCGTAGACGTGGACCGAGGTGGTCCCGTACACGATGGCTCCGGGGTCCCCGCCCACGTTCGAGCTTCCGATGACCGTGGTGTTCCAGAGCTGGCTGGCTGCGGCGCTGTCGGCGAACTCGGTCAGTTGTCCATTCGAGGCCCGCACGAAGACGTCGATCAGCCCGCTCACCACGACGGCGCTCGGCCGACCGGTGAGCGTGGGGCCGCCCGATGATTCGGTCAGGTCATAGGCGTTCCACGTCCGGTTGTTGAGGCCGTCGTTGACGAACTCGAGGAGATCACCCTGCGTCCCGCCTGCGAAGACGTGCACGAGGTTGCCCGACGCCACCACGGCGGCCGGATCACCGCCGACCCCGGGGCCGTCCGAGGCGTTCGTGAGGTCGGTGATGCTCCACGCCTCGCCGGTCGTGGTCGGGTCGGTGTAGGTCACCAGGTCACCGTCGGCCGCTCGCAGGAAGACCTCCAGGGTCGAGCCGACGAGGATCGGGAACGGGTCGCCGCCGCCGGTCGGACCGTTGGCGATCTGGGTGACGTCGTAGGAGTTCCACAGTCGTCCGCCCACCCCGTCGTTGGCCCATTCGATCAGGTCGCCGTCGGAGGCCTGGGCGAAGGCGCGCACCTGGCCGCCCCCGATGTTGAGCCCGGCCGGGTCACCGCTGATGGTCGGCCCGCGCGTCGCCACGGTCAGGTCGTAGGCGTTCCACAGGCGGCCGTAGTGCCCGTCATTGTCGTATTCGACCAAGTCACCGGTAGGGGAGCGCGTGTAGACGTGCACCGTGGAGCCATAGGAGATCGGGCTCGGGCGGCCGTCGATCTCGGGCCCGTCGGCGTTGAACGTCTGGTCGTAGGAGTTCCAGAGGCGCCCGCCCGCCCCGTCGTTGACGAACTCTTGGAGGGGCATGGCCGTGCCGGGCGGTGCGGCGGCGGCCGGGGTGGCGCTCTGGGCGAGGCCGATGATCCCGATCGAGGTCAGCAGGAGAAGGCCGGCGGCAGCGGCCCCGACAAACCGCGGACAATCCATACGCTCGCTCTCTAGATGTGGGGGAAATCGGGAGAGGTGGCCCGGGGAGCGGCCCTCGAACCGACCGGCCCAAGTTAGCACCGGGCCCTCGCGGGTCGGTGGGAGCCGACCGGCCTCTGACCAGGGCCGTCGCGCATTTCACCGGCGGGTCGCGTCGCCCGGTGAACTTCGCCGCGGCGTTGGTCGGGCACGAGGTCCTGGGGCCGGTAGTAAAGTGGCGCAGAGCGCTGCGTCGGTTTGCGCAGCCCAGAGGCCCTAGGGGGCTGGCTGCCGAGGGTCGGGGATGAAACCGAAGCAGGTCCTAAAGAGAACCGCTCGTCCATTCGCCGGACCCCTGTTGGCGTGGCTCGATCGTCGGGCTCGTCACGCCGTCGTCCCGCTCCAGCTCCAGGTTGACACGCTCCAGCTGCAGTTCGACCGGACGATGCCGGTCATCTTGAACCAGATCTCCTCCCAGCTGGCGTCCGACCGCAACCACGCCCGCAGCTTCGACGAGCTCTACCGGCGCACCGAGTTCATCCGCCGCGAGATCATGTTCGAGCTGCGCTACGCGACCGGCGAGCAACCGCGAGCGGTCCCCGAGCACGAGACCCGCATCCTCAACCCGGCCAAGCTGGCCGAGATGGGTGACCACGTCCGGATCAACCTCGGGGCCGGGCACATCCCGCTGGACGTGTATCTGAACGTCGATCAGCGGCCCCTGGACGGCATCGACGTGGTGGCCGACGTCCGCGACCTGCCCTTCGAGAAGGGGTCGCTCGGTGAGATCTTTTCGACCCATGTCCTCGAGCACTTCCCCCTCGAAGAGCTTCGACGGGTCCTGCTGCCGTACTGGACCGCCCTGCTCAAGCCGGGCGGGCGCTTCGTCGCCGTGGTGCCCGACATGGAGACCATGATCAGCGAGTGTGCGGCCGGCCGGGTTCCCTTCGAGGACTTCCGGGAGGTCGCGTACGGGTCTCAGGAGTACGAAGGGGACTTCCACTTCAACGGGTTCTCCCAGGACCTGTTGACCTCGATCCTGAGCGAGGCCGGGCTGTCCGACGTGCACATCCGCCAGGCCGGGCGTCGCAATGGCCTCTGCTACGAGATGGAGGTCGAAGGGCGCCGCCTCGCCGACGGCGCAGCGCTCGAGGGTCAGACTTGAAGGTCCCGCCCGGGCCCGGTGGCGGCCGGTCGCTCAAGGTGGTGTTGTACTCGGGCATCGTCGTCGAGCATGACGCGGTGTCCCACAGTCTCGGCTACAAGCTCGAGATCCTTCGGCGCCTTCGCGACCAGGGGGCGCCCATCGAGCTGACCGTGTTCACCCTGGCCAGTGACCAGGCGGCCCCCGAGATCCGGCCGTTGCCGTCGGTGGCCACGTTGACCGCGATGGAGGAGTTCTGGGACGCCGACGTGCACATGTTCGAGTTCGGGATGTACTACGACCTGTTCGACGCGCTCTTCCTCATCGCGCCGGACCGACCCATCTTGGTCATCGAGCACAACACCACCCCGCCGGCCCTGGTGGACATCCCCGAGGTCAAGATCGGGTGTGAACGGTCGATGATCCAGCGCTACAACCTCATCCGGGCCCACCACGTCGCCTGCGTGAGCGAGTTCAACCTGGAGATCGCCCGGTCGGTGGGGGTGCCCGAGGAGCGGCTCTCGGTGCTCCACCTGCCCCCGGCCCATGTGAGCACCCACCCCGCCCGGACCGAGGATGGCCGCCGCCCCGGGGGGCCGGTTCGGTTGTTGTTCGTCGGCCGCTTCGTGCGGTCCAAGGGGGTCTTGGACCTCCTCAAGATGGCCGAACGGTTGTGGGCGCAAGGGCAAGACATGACGCTCACCCTGGTCGGCAACCCGCGCTTCTCGGACCCGGTGGTGATGGAGGCGATCGAGCATGCCCTGGCCGGCCACGGGGCCTCGGGCGCCCTCGAGCTCGTGACCAGTCCCGACAACGCCGAGATGGTCGGCCTCTTCGAGCGCTCCGACTGCCTGGTCATCCCGTCGTACCACGAGGGCTACTGCGTGCCGGTCATCGAGGCCTACACGGCCGGGTGCCAGGTGGTGGCCTACGACGCCGGGAACCTTCCCAACATCGTCGGAGGCCTGGGCCAGGTGGTGACGACCGGGGACGTGCACGCCCTGGCCAACGCGGTGAGCGCGGTGGTCGGTGCCCTCGGCCGCAGCCGGAGCGAGGGCACCCCGCTCATCGTGCCAACGAGCTCGGGTGGGCTGGAGGAGGCGCAGTGGCGAGCGGCGGTGGCGGCGCACACGGCCGCCTACAGCGCGCCGGCCTACGAGCGCGAGTTCCTTCGCCTCTTCGCCGAGCTGGCCGGCGCCTCCCCGTGCGGGCTCGACGATCACCTCGAGTCGCTGGTGGGGGGCCGTCGAGAGGAGCTGGCGCACCGGTGAGCGAACGCGCCGTCTCGGTCGTCATCAACACCTACCAGCGGGCCGAGAGCCTCGGCCGGACGCTCGGCGCGCTCGGCGCGCTCGACTATCCGAGGTTCGAGGTCATCGTGGTCAACGGCCCCTCGACCGACGCCACCGAGGAGGTGCTGGCCTCCTATGCCGGGAAGATCAAGACCGACCGCTGCCCGCAACGGAACCTGTCGAGCTCCCGCAACCTCGGCATCCGCCTGGCGGCGGGGGAGATCGTGGCGTTCATCGACGATGACGCCTACCCCGATCCGGCGTGGCTCGATCGGCTGGTCGAGGCGTACGACGACGCCGAGGTGGGGGCGGCCGGGGGACCGACCTACAACTACACCGGCACCGTCATCCAGGCGTGGTACAGCTTCGTCGACCGGCTGGGCAACGCGTCGGTCGAGTTCGATCCGGGGTCGATCGTTCCGGCCTTCGTCAACACGCCGTTCACCCACACCATCCCGTACACCATCGGCACGAACGCCTCCTTCCGCCGTTCGACCCTGGTGGAGCTGGGCGGCTTCGACGAGGAGTACGAGTACTACCTGGAGGAGTCGGATCTGTGCTGCCGACTCATCGGGCACGGGTCTGTGGTCCGTCAGCTCGACGACGGCTTCGTGTATCACAAGTTCCTCCCGAGCTGGGTGCGAGAACGGCCCGACGTGGTGAAGGACTACCGCCAGGTGCTGAAGAGCAAGTTCTACTTCGCGCTCCGACACGGGCTCTTGGTGAAGTCGTTCCTCGAGGTCTGTTCGGACATCGAGCGGTTCGCCCAGTTGTGTGGCTTGGCCGTGGCGAGCGACGAGGAGGCCGGCCTGCTCGGCCCTGCGGATCGGGTGAAGTTCGAGACCGACGTGAAGGAGGCCTCCGACGAGGCCATTGCCGCGTACGTCCGCGGGCCCCGGACGCGGCCCTCCCGGTGGTTCGACACCCGCCGCCAGCCGTTCTTGCCCTTTCCGACCCGGGGCCCGGCCAGCGAGAAGCTCCACGTCTGTCTCTTGTCGAACGAGTACCCGCCGACCCGGGTCAACGGCATCGGCCGGGTAGTCCACTCGCTGGCGGTCGGCCTGGCCGACGCCGGACACGTGGTCGAGGTGCTCACCCGGGGCGAGGGTCATCCTCGGGTGGATCTCGAAGAGGGCGTGTGGGTGCACCGCGTGCCGGTCGCACCGGGGGCCGCCGGTGCCCCCGAAGGGGTCCCCGCCCATCTGTGGGACTACTCGGCGGCCATGCTGGGCGAGCTCGAGCGGATCGACGCCCATCGCCCCGTCGACATCGTCCAGGCCCCCAACTGGGACTCTGAGGGGATCGCGGTCCTCGAGGCCGGCCGGTGGCCGCTGGTGGTGGGCCTGTACACGCCGCTCGCGACCCTCATCGCCCAGGACCCGGTCTTCGGGGCGGCCTTGGCCGCCGGGGATGTCAACCTGCGCCAGATGGTGGCCCTGGAGACCCGCCTCTACGGCCGTGCGCAGGGGGTGCTGGCCTGTGGGCCGGCAATCATCGAGGAGGTCGAGTCCCGTTGTGACACCTCCTTCGAGGCGTCGCGAGTCGGGCTGGTGCCCCATGGGCTGTCCGACGCCCGGGCCGAGTGGGGTCCCCGACTCGGCCGTCTCGACGCCGGGGCGAGCCACGGCGCCGGGGTGGGCGGCGACGCCGCAGAGGGCGACGCGGTGAAGATCCTCTTCGTCGGTCGTCTCGAAGCTCGAAAGGGCATCGACGTCCTGTTGGACTGCGTCGAGACGGTGACCGAGGAGCATCCCGACGTCACCTTCTTGATCGCAGGAGACGACACGCTCCCCAGTCCCGGGCCGATGTCGTACCGGGCCGCGTTCGAGCAGACCCGGCCCGGGTCGGTCGTGAGCGCGGTCCGCTTCCTCGGGCCGGTCGAAGACGCCGAGCTCTACCGGCTCTATGACGACTGCGACATCGTGGTCGTGCCGTCGCGCTTCGAGTCCTTCGGGCTGATGCTGCTCGAGGCCATGATATTCGCGAAGCCGGTGGTGGCCGCCCGCGTGGGCGGGATGGCCGAGATCGTGGTGGACGGCGAGACCGGCCTGCTGGTCTCGCCCGGCGAGCCGGGCCCGCTCGCCGCCGCGCTGAGCCGGTTGATCGCCTCGGCACCACTGCGCCGAGCGATGGGCGACGCCGGGCGGCGCCTCTTCGAGGATCGCTACACGCGCCGAGCCATGGTGTCCGGCGTGGTTTCCTTCTACCGCTCGCTCCTCGCAACGGCCGGGGCGACAACGACGGCGCCGTCAACACCGAGCCCGGACCTGCACGAGAGGATGGTCAATGGCTGACCTGGTACTGCCCGAGAAGGTCGATCCGACCTTGCTGCGCGAGCTGGTGTTCGGGCGGCCTTGGTTCCACACCATCGACCTCGGCTCCGGGATCGTGACGCCCGGTGTCGACCGATCGGCCGAGAAGCTTGCCTTCGTCGGGTTTCCCGCCGACTTCGGGGGCGCTTCGGTCCTCGACGTCGGGGCCTTCGACGGCTTCTTCTCCTTCGAGGCCGAACGTCGAGGGGCCGGTCGGGTGGTGGCCGCGGACGAGTACTGCTGGAGCCACCCCGCCGACCCGATGACCGACGGGCGGGGTTTCGACATCGCGCACTGGGCCCTGCAGAGCTCGGTCGAGAAACGCTGGATCGCCGTCGAGGACATCGCGCCGGCGACCGTGGGGATGTTCGACTACGTGCTGTTCTTGGGCGTGCTCTACCACTCACCGGATCCGTTGCGGTACCTGCGCAACATCGCGTCTGTGTGTGCGGGCACCCTGTTGCTCGAGACCCATGTCGACGCCCTCGACCAGGATCGACCGATGATGGTGTTCTATCCCGGCGACTCGCTCAACGGGGACCCGTCCAACTACTGGGGACCCAATCGCCAGTGCGTGACCGAGATGCTCTACGAGGTCGGCTTCACCAAGGTGGACATGGCCGCCCATGCCGGGACCCGCATGGCCTTCCACGCGAGCCACTGACCTGGCCCGCCGGGCGCGCTCGACGCGCTCGAGGGAGTTGCCGGGGCCGGCCCCGTGGCTCCGACAGGTTCGGCCAGGGCGGGGCTCAGCAGATCGATCGGCTCAGCCGGACTGCTCGGCCGCGGCGCGATAGCGGTCCCGCAGGAGCCGGCGGTAGATCTTGCCGTTGTCCTGGCGGGGCAGCTCGTCGACGAAGTCGATCGTCTTCGGGCACTTGAAGTGGGCCAACCGCTCGCGGGCGAACTCGATCAGCTCGGCCTCGAGGTGGCGGCTGGGCTCGACGCCTGCGACCAGCTCGACGACCGACTTGACCTCCTCGCCCCACTCGTCGTTGGGGATCCCGATGGTGGCACTGTCGGCCACCTTGGGGTGGGCGAGGAGCACCGCGTCGATCTCGGTGGGGTAGACGTTCACGCCGCCGGTGATGATGAGGTCGACGCTGCGGTCGGTGAGGAAGAGGAAGCCGTCCTCGTCCATGTACCCGACGTCGCCCAAGGTGTAGTAATCGCCCCGGTAGGCCGACTCGGTCTTGTCCTTGGCCTTGAAGTACTCGAACCGGCCCGCGTCGGGTGCCCGCAGGAAGACCGTGCCGATCTCGGTGCGGGCCAGCTCATTGCCGCTCTCGTCGCCGATCTTCACCTGGCCCTCGGGGAACACCTTGCCGACGGTGCCCGGCTTGGAAAGCCAGGTGGCCGAGTCGACCATGGTCCCGGTGCCCTCGGTGGCCGCGTAATACTCGAAGACGACCGGCCCCAGCCACTCGATGAGCGCGTGCTTGACGTGGACGGGGCAGGGGGCGGCGCCGTGGAGCACGTGACGCAGCGAGGAGACGTCGTAGCGGTTGCGGACCTCCTCGGGCAGCTTCAGGAGCTGCACGAACATGGTCGGGACCATATGGGTGTGGGTGATCTTGTGGGCCTCGATCAGGCGGAGGGCCTCTTCGGCGTCCCAGCGCTCCATGGTCACGATTCCCGCCCCCGAGACGAGGGGGATCAGGTGCGAGAAGGCCAGCGGGGCGGCGTGGTACAGCGGGCCGGTGCACAGGTGGAGGTCCTGGCCGGCCACGTAGTTGAAGATGGGGGCGATCATGGCGGTTTGGTGGCCCGCGGCCGGCCGGTTGACCCCCTTGGGCCGCCCGGTGGTGCCCGAGGTGTAGAGCATGGTGGAGCCGAGGACGGGATCGTCGAGGTCCGAGTCGTCCTCGGCCGCCAGGGCCTCCTCGTAGGACTCGAACCCCTCGATCTCGCCACCGACGGCGAGGCGCACCGTCGCCCTCGGCGCGGCGGCGGCGGCGACCCGGGCCGTCCCGCCGTGGCGAGCGTCTGCGATCAGCGCTTTGGCCTCGCAGTTGTCGACCACGTAGCCGGCCTCCTCGCCGGTCAGGTGCCAGTTGACCGGGGTGAGGCGCAGCCCGGCCTGCTGGCTGGCGAACACCACCTCTGAGAACTCGGGGAGGTTGCCCGAGATCAGCGCCACCGAATCGGAGGCGGTGACGCCGCGACTGCGCAGGGCCCGGGCCAACTGGTTGGACTTGGCGTTCAGCTCGGCGAACGTGCGGTTACCCCAGGGGCTGATCACGGCCGGCCGGTCGGGCTGCTGCTGCGCCCACCAGGCGAGCAGCATGCCCCGACCGGCGTATTCGAGCCGTGGGTCGGTCTCCACCTCGGTCACTGGGTCGACTCCTCGATCAAGACGACGTGAACAGCTTCGGCAGCGTCTTGGGCCACTGGCCGAGACCGTAACGGGCACCGTTGTTCACCGCCACGAACGAGCCGGGCATGTTGTTGACCGGCGAGGTTGCCGTGGGGTTCCACCAGACGAAGCGGGCGTCGAGCAGGGGGCTGTGGTTTCCGGCACCGCCTGTGCCGGTCGGGCCCTCGTTCCAGCTCCAGGCCCCGTAGGAGAACGAGGGGGCGCCGAGCACCGGCAGCGAGTGCAACCCCCGGGCCAGGTTCTGGGGCGTGAGGTCGGGCCCGGCCGCCTGCAGGGCGTCGAAGATCTCGACCAGCTCCGAGTAGTTCCCGTCGGTCTCTTGGGGGATCTGGTGGCCGGTGAGCTTCTGGTAGAGCTTGCCGGCCGGCGAGGTCGGGCCGTAGATGTCGCCGGTCGCGTTGGCCTCGCTCACCCCGAACATGTGGCCGGTCACCTCGGCCTGGTCATAGGTCTGGCCGTAGTTGTCGGTATCGGTCGCCGCGGTGCCCTCGAGCATCCACTCGGGGTAGTAGTTCTGCGCGGCCGCCGCCTTGGTGAGATCGCCCAGTGAGAACGGGTCACAGGCCAGCACGATGGTGGTGACCCCGGCCGCCTTGAACTGCACGACGGCCTGCTGGGCCGACTGGGCGAAGGTGGAGATGTCCAGGTCGTAGTGGAAGAACGTGTCCACCGCGCTCATCGGCACGTGGTACTTGGTCGTGAGCAGCTTCACCTCGGTGCTCGACGGGCTGCCGTTGCAACCGATGTAGGAGGGGATGTTCGGGATGAAGGTGCCGAACTTGCGGACATCGTTCTTCAAGGAGCCGCCGGCGTAGATGGCCTTCTTCCCGGCCATCTCGGTGCCGACCACCTCGGCCATCTGGGCCGCGATGTTGGTGCAGGACGGGAGGGTCGACCAGACATAGGGGTTCTCCTGCTGGAAGACGTTCTCGCCGTAATAGGCGTTCCCGTTGAACTCGACCAGCTTTTCCTGTGCGGCGCACTGGGAGAAGGGAGACGAGCCGCCGCCCTGGGTCTCGTAGGGGATCCCGGTCTCAGCGAACGCGTGGACCTGCTGGGCGATGGTGGTCGCGTCGGCGCAGGCCTGGGTCTGATCCTGGCCGAGCAGCTCCAAGGTGGAGTTCCCGGTCGCGGTCACCGGCTGGATGACCACCTTGCGACCGTAGAGCTCATAGACGCTGTTGAAGTAGTTCAAGAAGACCTGCTCGACCTGGCTGATCACCGGCTGAGGGGCGATGCCGGCCGCCGCCGCCTGGGCTTGCAACTCCTGCGCGTTGGAGGTGGTCGGATACTCGATCTGGGCGAGGGTGATGGTGCTCGATGTCACCCCGTTGGAGGTCGCCCCGCCGTTGCTCCCGCTGTACTTGGGCACGCAGGGGGCGGCGTAGGGGCCGGCGAACTGAGCGGTGGTGGGCGTACAGGTGGTGCCGTTCACGGTCTTCCCCGTGCCGGCCTTGATGTTGCCCGACGCCGGGTAGGCGTACGGGTACGGGCCCTCGTTGCTCGGGCCGCTCTTAGTGAGGACCGGGCCGCCGCCGGCGATGGCCACCGCGCTGAGGGCCAACATCGAGACGACCGCCAAACCGCTGACCGCCACGACGCCGAACCTGCGACGCCTGGGCTTGTCCAACCTCAGTCCACTGATTCCCATGTTCCCCCTCCTGGGTCTCGGTCCGGGTCCAACGGTAGAGCTTCGCGCTCCGCCGCCCCCCGGGCCGTCTAGCCGCTCGAAAGCCGCGGCGTTACAATACCCACCCGACGACGTAGAAACGATTTCAGTGTCCAGGGGCGGGGGTCGATTGGCGTTGACATTCACGGGGTCGATCGTTAGGTTCGCCTCGATTTCGACGATTGACCGACGTCGCGAGGACCGGGGGACGGTGGCGCCATGCAAGCAGCGCCCGTAGTTTCTGACGACCAGCCCCCCCACTCCTTGACCGGCCGGTTCAAGGGTTTTTTCTGGACGGTCCGCACCCAGATCGGCTGGGCCGCCGGGGCCGTGGTCCTCTGGGTGGTGCTGAACCACGTGCTCAGCAAGGGCCTGCCGCTCGGCATCGTCCTGCTCGGGGTCATCTACGGGGCGATCTACGCCCTGCTCGCCATGGGGATCGTCCTCGTCTATCGCGGCAACCGGATCATCAACTTCGCCCAGGCCCAGATCGGGGTCATCGCGGCGATCCTGGCCATCGAGATGAACGTCACTTACGGCATCAACTTCGTCTTGGCCTGTGCCATCGGGATCGTGGCTGCGGTGATCATCGGGGCGGTTTTGAGCCTGCTGCCCCGGCACTTCCGCCGAAGCTCCCGCCTGATCCTGACGGTGGCCACGATTGGCCTGGCCCAGGCCCTGACCGGCGTCTCGGCCATCTTGCCGATCCTGTTCTGCAACCCGGCCAACAACTCCTCGTGCACCACCGCGGCGGCTCACCAGACGTTCAACACCCCGTTGCACACCCAGTTCACCGTCAACCCCGTGGTGTTCTCGGGCAACGACATCGTGGCCCTCGTGGGCACGGTGATCATCGCCGCGGCGCTGGCCCTGTTCATGCGTCGCTCCAAGTACGGGCTCGCCATCAGGGCCGCCTCTGAGAACACTGAGCGAGCGACCCTGCTCGGGGTGCCGGTCCCTCGGCTCGACACCATCATCTGGATCGTCGCCGCGGTGCTGTCCACGGTGGCGATCTTGTTGCAGACCCCGGTGCTCGGCTTCGGCGGCTTCCAGACCGTGTCGACCACCGGCGACGACGTGTTGATCCGGATCCTGGCCGCGGCGGTGATCGGTCGCATGGAGTCGATGCCCCGGACCGCGGTGGCGGCCCTGGCCATCGGCATCTTCGACGCGGGGGCAACCTGGACCTATTCGAACACCACCTTCGTCGACGCGACCTTGGTGATCGTGATCATCGTGGCCCTGCTGCTCCAGCGAAAGAGCTACACCCGGGTCAGCGAGTCGGACCAGTCGAGCTGGCGGGCCGTGGCCGCGGTGCGGCCGATCCCTCGGGCCCTGGCGTCCCTCCCCGAGGTGCGCTGGACCCTGCGGTCGTTCAAGGTGGCGCTGCTCGCGGTGGCGATCCTGCTGCCGTTGGTGATCAGCGACAGCCAGACCTACCTCGCCTCGATCATCCTCATCTACGCCATCGTCGGGCTATCGCTGCTCGTCCTCACCGGCTGGACCGGTCAGATCTCCCTCGGGCAGTTCGGCATCGCCGGGTTGGCGGGCGCGGTCTCGGCCGATCTCTATTCTCGCCACGGTTGGGATTTCTTCGCCGCCCTGGCCGTGGCGGTGGCGGTCGGGGCCCTGGTCGCCCTCTTGATCGGCGTGCCGGCGCTGCGGATCCAAGGCCCGTTCCTGGCCGTCACCACCCTGGCCTTCGGCATCTGCGCGTCCGTGTATCTGCTCTCGCCCTCCTATCTCGGCTGGCTGGTCACGACGTCGGCTCCCCACCCGGCGATCTTCGGCGACGTCAACATGCTGAATTCGGACGCCGACGTCTACTACTTCTGTCTCATCGGCTTCTTCTTGTGCCTGATGGCGGTGCGATCGCTCCGGCGGAGCCGAATCGGCCGGAGCCTGATCGCGACCCGGGACAACGAGGCCGCCGCCCGGGCCACGGCGTTGAACACGACCCGCCAAAAGCTCACCGCGTTCTTGATCTCGGGCGCGATCGCCGGTTTCGCCGGATGCTTGTTCGTCGTCAACCAGCAAGGCGTGAACAACGGGTCGTTCAGCCCCGACATCGACATCGCGCTGTTCACCATGGTGGTCATCGGAGGCCTCGGATCGCTCCCGGGCGTGGTCGTCGGCGCGTTCGCGGTGTGGGGCGCCCAGTACTTCCTACCGGCCGGTTGGGCCGACCTTGTCAACGGCGGTGGCATCTTGCTGCTGTTGATCTTCTTGCCCGAGGGCCTGGGTGGCGTCATGTACCGGGGCCGCGACGCGGTGCTGGGGCTGGTGGCGCGTCGACGGCGCATGACCAACACCGGTCTGCACATCGGTGACGACGCGGTCCCGAGCGGTCACGTCGGCGAGGGGATCTTGGTGTCGACCGCCGCGGTGGCGGCAGAGCACCTCGAGCACGCCACCATGGCCCCCTCGGAGCAAGGAGTGCTCGCCGATACGCCGATCCGGTCGAGTTCGGGGGCCGGTGGCGGCCCGACGGTGGTCGGCGCCGCCGGACTGCCCACTCCCGAAGTTCGAGGCCCGTCGAGCGAACCATGACCCTGACCGCCCCGGCCGCCCTGGCCGATCCGAAGTTGGAGCACGACCGGCTCTCGGTGCTCGACCCGCGCCGCCTGACGGCGCCGTACTCGGTGACCCCGCTCCTCGTGCTGATGGGATTCAACACGTGCTTGCTGATGGGCGGCACGCTGGTCGCCCTGCAGATGGTCGGCATCCAGAGCGCCTACCACTCCGGGCTCACGGTCCTCGTCTCGGCGGCGGTCCAGCAAGTCCAGCTCGGGCTCGGCCCCGACCTTCCGGTCGCCGTCGCCGCCAACCGGGGGAACAGGTGGCGTTTTGCCATCGGCGGGGTCGTCGTCTTTCTCGCCTTGGCCGTCCTCCTCGGCATCGCCGGCCTCATGCCGAACACCGTGATCCTGTACTTCGGCGTGTTCGGGGTGATCTCGGTTTCAGGAGCCCTGACGTCGACCCAGCACGGCGCCATCGCGGAGTACTACCCGGTCGAGGTGCGGACCCGGGCCATCCTCGCCCACCGTTTTGTCGGGGTGGCGGCGGTCGCGCTCGCCGCGCCGGTCGCGTTCGCGTTGGGGACCGGGTTGGGGTGGCAGGCACCGTTCTTCGTGTTGGCCGGCATCGCGGTTGTCCTGGTCGTGGTGGCCCGCCAGGTCTTGCCGATCCGAGGCGAACGGGGGGAGCCAGCCGCCGACACGGCCACCAAGCCGTTGGCCGCCGAGGGGCTGGCGACCCTCCCGGAGGCGACGAGGGTGCTGTTCTCGGTGCCCTCGATCAGGACGCTGTACCGAGCGCTGCCGTTCCTTTCGGTGGCCTTCTTCGGGATCGCCTTCTACACGAACCTCCTGTACGTGAACGTCTTCCATCAGGACGCCGCCAGCGCGCACCTGGCCCTCGAGCTCTCCTCGGCCGGCGCCGCGGTCGGGGTGCTGGCGGCCCTGATCGTGCTCCCTCGCCTGTTCCGCTCGGATCCCGCCCAGGGGATGCGGATGGTCACCCGCGGCGCGTTCGTCACCTTCGTCATGGCCGTGTTCCTGGCCGTCAACCCGCTGTTCGGGTTGGCCGTGGTGGCCAACATCGTCTTCATGGGCGCGGCCGCCTGGGTGGTGGCCGGCGTGTACGCCGCCCTCTCGGTGGCCCTTCCGGCCCGCTTGATGACACTCGGGTACGCCCTCAGCTCGTTGTGGTTCACCCTGGGGGTGCTCCTCGTCGGACCGGTCGGTACCGTCGGCACAACGTTGGCCGCCGCAATCGGCGTCGACTTCGGCTACCGAGCCAGCTTCTGGCTGTTCGCCCCGCTGCTGCTCATGGGGACCGGGGTCCTGCGTCGCTCGGGCCGGTACATGCCCCGGGACATCGAGCGCCTGGACGCGTCGGTCAAGGCCGACATCGAGGTCCGCCGCGACCGCATCGAGGGACACGGCAAGCTGCTCATGGCCCGGGGTCTGGAGGCCGGCTACGACAACGTCCGGGTGCTCTTCGGCATCGACTTCGACGTCGACGACGGCGAGATGGTGGCCGTGCTCGGTACCAATGGCGCCGGCAAGTCCACCCTCGTCAAGGCGCTCTGCGGCCTCATCGTCCCGACCGGCGGCGAGGTGCTCTTCGACGGGCAGCCGATCACCACACTCGACCCCAACCGCATCGTGAAGCTGGGCATCGCCATGGTGCCGGGGGACCGGGGCATCTTCCCGGGGCTGACCACCGCCGACAACCTGAAGATGGCCGGCTGGCTCTACGACAAGGACGCCGCCTACATCAAGCAGGCCACCAAGGTGGTCCTCGGCTACTTCCCGGCTCTCCAGAACCGCCTCAGCACCCCGGCCGGGAGCCTCTCGGGTGGGGAGCAGCAGATGCTGAGCCTGGCCATGGCATTCATCGCCCAGCCCCGCCTGATGATCATCGACGAACTCTCGCTCGGCCTCGCCCCGACCGTGATCGAGTCGCTGCTCCAGATCGTGAAGGCCATCAACGAGCGCGGGACAGCGGTCATCTTGGTCGAGCAGTCGGTCAACCTGGCGCTGCGCATGTGCTCCCGGGCCACCTTCATGGAGAAGGGCCAGGTGGTCTTCCAGGGGCCGACCTCCGAACTGGTCGAGCACGAGGAGATCGTGCGATCGGTCCTCTTGGAGGGGGCTCGGCACGAGGCCGCGGCCGGCACTGGCATGGCGGCCGGCCAGCCGCGGACCCTGGTCCCCGAAGGCGCCAACGGGGCCAGCCCGCTGTCGGGCACCTCGCTCGGGGCCCTGCGCATCGAGGACGCCCGAGCCGCCGAGCGCAGCGAGCAGGCCGGCGTGGTCCTCTCGGCACGGGGGATCGTGAAGCGATTCGGCGGGGTGCTGGCCGTCGACGACGTGAGCCTGGAGCTCAACAACGGCGAGATCCTAGGGTTGATCGGGCCCAACGGGGCCGGCAAGACGACCGTGTTCGAGATCATCTCGGGCCAGCTTCGTCCGAACGCGGGCGAGATCACGATGTTCTCGACCGACATCAGTGACTGGCCCGCCTACCGCCGCTCGGCGTTCGGCCTCGGACGCTCGTTCCAGGCCGCCCGGCTGTGGCCGGGACTGACCGTCCAAGAGACCGTCTCATTGGCGGTGGCGCGTCGGGTCCACTCGCCCGGGATCATCACCACGATGCTGTGCTCGCCGACGGTCGGACGGGCCGAGAAGAAGGTGGCGGTGGCGGCCGAAGAGGTCATCGACATGCTGGGCCTCGGCGACTTCAAGGACCAGCTCGGCTCCGATCTGTCGACCGGGCTGCGCCGCCTGCTCGAGCTGGCGGTCATCGTGGCCCAGCGGCCGTCGGTCGTCCTCCTCGACGAACCATCGGCCGGGTTGGCCCAGGCCGAGACCGAGGCCCTGGCCCCGGTGCTCCGTGACATCCAGGCGGGCCTGCGCTGCAGCCTGATGCTGATCGAGCACGACATGGGGCTCACCCGAGCCCTCGCCGACCGCATCGTGGCCCTGGACACCGGGGCCGTCGTCGCGGTGGGCGAGCCCGACGAGGTGCTCCGCCACCCACGGGTCGTGGAGTCCTACCTCGGCGCTGCGGCCGTCTGAGGCCATCGGGGAGATGACGTGAAGAGAGCCCGTGAGCGTTTGAGCAGGCGTCACGCTCGGGTGTTGTTCGGCGTGGCCGTGGCGGCGGTCGCGCTGACCGCGTGCAACTCGACCAACAATGCCGTCGTCACGACGACCGTCGTGCCGCCACCGCCGGGGTGTGACACTTCCCGGGTCATCCCGATCGGGGCGTCTCTCGATCTCTCCGGACCGGGTGCCGCGCTCGGCCACGCATATCTGACCGGGCTCGAGCTCGGCATTGCCAAGGTCAACGCCGGCAACGGCGTCCCGCCCCGCAACAGCTGCTTCGAGCTCATGTACAAGAACAACCAGGGCAACCCGACCATCGACGACCGAGCGATCCTCAACCTCGTGGACGTGGAGAAGGCCGGGGTCATCGTCTCGAGCTTCCTCGGGTCCGCAACGGCTACTTACCTCGGCCGGCTGGGCGTTGCCGAGGTCAGCCTGTCCAACCTGCCATTGACGTTCGCGCCGAAGGAGTTCCCCAACACGTACCCGGTTACCGCGTCGATGGAGTCGCAGGCCTTCGTCATCGCGAAGACCCTGAACAAGGACAAGGCGCGCTCGGTCGGACTCGTCGTGACCGATGACGCCGCGAGCCGCCAGGGCGCCGCCCACTTCGCCTCGGTGTCCTCCGCCGACGGCCTCACCATCACCGGCCGGGCCACCGTGTCGGTCTCGGGCGGCGGTGCCGCGGCCGCACTCGCGCAGGTCCGGGCCACCCATCCAAAGGTGCTGGTGGTGCTCGATGACACAGGTGCGGTGGCTTCGGTGTTGTCGGCGCGGGCCTCGCTTGGATGGACGGTGCCGGTGATCGCCGGGCCGACAGCGACCGAGGCCGGCGTGCTGTCGAAGGTCGGAGGTGACACCGATGGGGTGTCGGTGGTGGTTCCGAGTGGCGCGGTGGCAGGCACGGGCCCGGCCTCGGCCGCCACGTACCGCTTTCGCAAGAAGCTCCTGGCCGATCTCGGGGTCTCGTCACTGCAGGGTTCGATCATCCCGTACGCCGAGACCTATGACGCCATGACCATGATGGGCAACGCGGCCACCGGGGCGATGGGGATCACGGCCACCGACGTCACCACGTTCCTCCAGAACGCCAACTACCAGGGCGTCCTGGCGTCGTATTCGTTCACGACCGGAGCCCACACGGGGATCTCGGCGTCCGAACAGACCGTGGTGTCCTTGAGCACGCTGTCGAACGGGCTCCTGGCCCCAGCGCCCGTGGCGAAGAAGGCGGCCCACTGATCCCGTCATGACGGGACGGGTGCGGCGGGCCGCTCGACATCGTCGACGCCCCGCGCACAGAACGAGCCTCGTTCGGGGACCGAGGCGGCCCTTTCCCCTCGCCATGGCACGGTCCTGGCGCGTCCGGCTGGGATCGGCATAGCCGTCCTGTCGGGTCGCTGACGTCCGACCCCCAGGCCCGTTGTGACGAGCCTGGGGGTTGGTCGCCTCTACGCTCGGCCGCCCCGCCGGCCTCCCGATCGCTCAGGGGCCGGCGGGGTAGCGGGCGCGCGAGTTAGGTGGCCCCGAACATGGGCGGGAGCGACTTCGGGAACTTGCCAAGCGAGAACCGCTTGCCGCCGAAGGCTGGGATGTAGGTGCCCTTCATCCCGTTGAGCGGCGAGATGGCGTTGCCGTTCCACCACACGAACCGGGCGTCGATCCCGGCCGTATGGCTGCCTGCGCCCGGTTTCCCGTTGGCACCGACGTTCCAGCTCCACTGCCCGTACTGGTAGAGCGGGGCGCCCAGGTTGGGGGTCGCGCGCAGGCCACGGGCCATGTTCTGTGGGGTGAGATCGGGTCCGGCCGCCTGCAGCGCGTCGAAGATCTCGACCAACTGGGCGTAGAAGCCGTCGGTCTCCTTCGGGATCACGTGACCGGTGAGCTTCTCGTACAGCTTGCCGGCGAGCGAGGTGGGACCGGTGGTGTCGGTCGAGGGTGAGAGCTCGCTCAACCCGAACAGGTGTCCATCGACCTCGACCGGGTCGTCGTAGGTCTGCGGCGCCGGGTCCTCGTCGGTCAGCGCGGTGCCGATGGTGAACCACTCGGGGTAGTAGTTCTCCGCCGCTGCGGCCTTGGTCAACAGGCCGGCCGAGATCGGGTCACAGGCCAAGACGACCGTGGTCACCCCCTCCGCCTTGAACGCGACGATGGCCTGCTGGGCCGACTGTTCGAATGTGGAGATGTCCAGCCCGTAGGTGAACTTGACCAGGTCGGACGCCGGCACGTGGTACTTGTGCTGCAGCAGGCCGTCCGCGAACGAGGTGCACTGCAGGTACGCGGGCAGGTTGGGCACGTAGGTGCCGAGCTTGCGGGTCTTGTCCCGGAGGCTCGCCTCGCCGGCGTAGATGGCCTTCTTGTTGGCCAGCATGGTGCCCTCGACCTCTGCCTCCTCGGCGGCGCCGAGCGTGCAGTTCTCGGTGATCGCCCAGACGTAGGGGTTCTCTGAGGCGAAGGTGGCCTCGTTGAAGTACGCGTCGCCGGCGAACTCGACCAGGTGGTCCTGGGCGGCGCATTGGGAGAAGGGTCCCGACCCGCCGGCCTGGAAGTTGGTCGCGATGCCGTCTTCGGCGAACGCGTGCACCTGGTTGGCGATTGTCGACGCGTCGGCGCACGCCTGGGTTTGGCCCTCGTTGAGGGCTTCCGAGGTGGCGTTGCCGGTCGCCGGCACGTTCTGGATGACGACCTTGCGTCCGTAGAGGTCATAGGTCTGGTTGAAGTAGTTCAAGAAGACCTGTTCGACCTGGGTCTGGACCGCCGGGAGGGCCACACCGGCCGCCGTGGCCTGCGCCTCCAGCTCCTCGCTGTTGGCCGTGACCGGGAACGCTCGTTGGGCGAGGAGGATCTCGTTCGACGTCACGCCGTCGTAGGTCGCGCCCCCGTTGTTTCCCGTGAACTTGGGGATGCACGGCACGGCGTAGGGCGAGGGGACCTGGGGCGTGCCCGGGGTGCACTTCTGACCCGAGATGGTGGTGCCCGTGCCGACCTTGATGTTGCCCGAGGCCGGGTAGGCGTACGGGTAGGGGCCCTCGTCGGCGGGGCCCGACTTGGTGAGGACCGGCCCTCCCGTCGAGCCGGCCGCGACTCCGCCGAGCGCGAGGGTGCTCGTCGCGATCAGCAGTGTGATCCCGGTTCGCCCCAAGCGAAATCGGCGTCGTGGGTGCCCCAACCGACGAGTGGTGAACATGTGGTCCCTCCCCCTTTTCGGACCCGGGGTGCACCCGGGTCCGCCGGGCCCGTGCGCCCGACCCTCAACCGTTCGGCTGGGAACGATACCGGGCACCGTGAGAATCCGCCGGGTGGGATCGGACCGGCGGGGGAGCGGGGCGCAATCTGGGCATGAGGAGGGCACCTTTCATGCTTTGACCAGGCCGCTGGAACCTGTCCGAGCGGCCTGGCACGATCGTGAAGGCGGCCCGAGGGCGATCGCCGTGCGGGCGGGTCGCCCGTACCGGGGTGATCAGCCCCGACTGCCGGTGCCATCGGCCGCCGACATCCGAGCCGCGGCCTGGCACTCGGTCGTCACCAACGTCGTGGCGCGCGATCCTGGTGACGTGATCGACGTGATCGACGTGTCGGGGGGCCCGGGCGCCGGCCTCCCGACGGGGCCAGGGCGAGATCATCACGACGGCGTCGAAGACCCGAGTGGCGCCGGGGTCGTGACGGCCGCGCCCGAGGCGCCGTTGGACCAGCTCGCGCCCGACCCGATCTCGCTTACCCGACCCGGGACAGTCGCGGTCACGGCCGTGGTTCGACAGGTCCCGCCGTTGTGAGCCCATTGCCGGGCCGCCGGGGGCCGCGCCCGGTCGACCGTTTCGAGTTCGACCCGGCCGACCTCTCGAGGCTCCTCGAGGTCGTGGCATGGCTGGCCGCCCACCGAGACGGCTGGTTGAACCTGTTGCCCGGGGTTCACGCGCCGACCGAGCCGGTGGAGGCGCCGGGGCTCTTCGCCATCTTCGGATCGGCCCAGCCGCCGGTGTCGATGTGCACCTGGATGCCCCCCGGCCGAGGCCGCCACGCGTTCGACGAGGTGACGGTCGGCATCATGCACGGACTCGGCAAACGGGTTCTGCCCGACCTCCAGGCGGCCGGGCTCGGAGTGCCTCCCACCTGGCGGGTGTGGGGCGACCACCCGCGCCGCGGGCTGGTGGTGCGGATCCCGACCACCACCGCCGACCGTGAGGTGCTCCAGTGGGCGCTCGCCGCAGGTGCCCAGCTGTGCACCGTTCCGATGACCGGCGGCTGGCAGGCCGAGGTCTACCAGCCGACCCGTTAGGTCGGCCCAGCTCAGGAAACCGGCCAGGACCGGCTGCTCGGAGGCGGCCCTGCACGCGCTTGCAGCCGCCCACTCGGAGTGGTGCAATGCGGTCGAAGCCGGCGAGCCGACACGAAGGGGCCAGGTTTTAGACCAACCTTTAGGTCTCGACTATTGGTCCTGAAATAGGTACCGTAATGACGTGGCCTACCGAGTGGAGATCGAGCGGGTGGCGGCCAAGGCCGTGGGCGACCTTCCCCTGGGGGAGCAGCGGCGGGTCACTGCCAGGCTGCGAAAGCTTGAAGACGACCCTCGGCGAGGTGCAACAAAGCTCACCGGTGCCCTGGGCTGGCGGGTCTGCTCGGGCGATTACCGGATCGTGTTTGTGATCGACGACGCCGAGATGATGGTCACGGTGACCCGGATCGGGCATCGTCGAGATGTCTACAGGAGGTTGTGATGGCCGAGATGATCCCGGTGAGCGAAGCCAAGGCCCGCTTGTCCGAATTGGTCCGCCGGTCCGACGAGACCGACGTCTTCTTGATGCGTCACGGGCGGGTTGCCGGAGTCATCATCTCGAGCCGGCGCTACGACGCCATGCTCGAAGAAGCCGAGGACTTGCGCGACCGCCTGTCGGTTTACGAGGCCGAGGGGGTCGCCATGAGCCTCGACAAGCTCGAGGCCGACCTGGGGCTGACCGTGAACGACTGAGCTGGTCGAGGGGTAGCGAGCACCCGGGTGGCCAAGTCCACTCCGAGGATCCCGACGCCCGCCCGGAATACCGAAGCGGCCCGCCGCGTTTCCTAAGTGCAGGGTGAACCCCGGTTCCGCTTCGGGGTCCCTCTGGCGATCGGAGGAGACGTGACCAGCAAGACCTTGACCCTCCCGGTGTTGCCCCTTCGTTCCGGGGTGATGCTTCCGGGAATGGTCTTCACCATTGGGTTGGAGACCGACGAGGCGAAGGCGGCCGCTGACGTGGTCGGGACCTCAGGCGGGATGCTGCTCCTCGTCCCTCACATCGACGGCCGTTACGGGTCGGTCGGCGTGGTGGCCGAGGTGGTCGAACGGGGGGAGCTGCCCGGTGGGTTGCCGGCCCTCGTGGTGAGCGGCCAGCAGCGCGCGCTGATCGGCACCGGGGTGCCTGGCACCGGCGCCGCGCTGTGGGTGGAGGCCGAGCCGGTCGACGAGCAGGTTCCGAGCGATGAGCGCACCGTGGCGCTCGCCCGCGAATACCGGGCTGTCCTCGAGAACATCCTGCTCAGCCGGGGGGCCGCTCGGATCGCGGCCCAGCTGCGCGAGGTGACCGAGCCCGGTCGGCTGGCCGACCTGGCCGGGTACTCGTCCGACCTGACCCTGGCCCAGAAGGTCCAGGTGCTCGAGACCCTCGATGTGACCGAGCGGCTGTCGCTCGTGCTCGCGTGGGCCAAGGACACCCTGGCCGATCTGGCGCTCCGGGAACGGATCAAGAGCGACGTCGAAGAGGGGATGGAGAAGTCCCAGCGGGAGTTCCTGCTGCGCCGCCAGCTCGAAGCGATCCGCAAGGAGCTGGCGCAGCTCGGCGACGCCGAGGAGGGCGCACCGGACGACTACCGGGGCAAGATCGCTCGGCTCGAGGTCCCGGACAAGGTCCGCGAGGCGATCGAGCGCGAGATCGACAAGCTCGAGCGGACGAGCGAGCAGAGCCCCGAACACGGCTGGATCCGGACGTGGCTCGACACGGTCTTGGAGATCCCCTGGGGCGTCGAGTCTGAAGACCGCCTGGACGTGCCGGCCGCGGCGGCGATCCTCGACGAGGACCATGATGGCCTGGCCGACGTGAAGGAGCGCATCCTCCAACACCTGTCGGTGCGCAAGCTCCAGTCCGAGCGCGGGCTCGCCCCGGCCGACGGCCGTGGGGCCGGCGCGATCTTGGCGCTGGTCGGCCCGCCCGGCGTCGGCAAGACCTCGCTCGGCGAGTCGGTCGCGCGGGCGCTCGGTCGTCGGTTCGTGCGGGTGGCCCTGGGCGGCATCCGGGACGAGGCCGAGATCCGCGGCCACCGCCGCACCTATGTGGGTGCACAGCCGGGCCGGCTGGTCCGGGCCCTGCGCGAAGCGGGGACGATGAACCCGGTCCTCCTGTTGGACGAGGTCGACAAGATCGGCGCGGACTTCCGGGGCGACCCGGCCTCGGCACTGCTCGAGGTCCTCGACCCCGCGCAGAACCACACCTTCCGAGACCACTACCTCGAGGTCGACCTGGACCTGTCGCGGGTGCTGTTCATCGCCACCGCGAACGTCATCGACACCATCCCGGGGCCCCTGCTCGACCGGATGGAGGTGATCCGGCTCGACGGCTACACCGACAACGAGAAGGTCGCCATCGCGCGCCATCACCTGCTGCGCCGACAGGCCAACCGGGCCGGGTTGCGCGAGGACGAGGTCGTCGTCACCGATGAGGCGCTGTTGGCCGTCGTGTCTGACTACACCCGAGAGGCCGGGGTCCGGTCCTTGGAGCGCGAGCTCGGGCGGCTGATGCGAAAGGTGGCGACCAAGCTGGTCGCCGACGAGGCCGTGCCCCCGGTGATGGTCGACCGGGACGACATCGGGACCTGGCTCGGACGGCCCCGCTTCTTCTTCGAGGCCGCCGATCGCGAGGCGGTGGCCGGTGTCGCCACCGGGCTCGCCGTCACCGGGGCCGGAGGCGACGTGCTCTTCGTCGAGGCGAGCGTGTCCGACGGGCCCGAGGGGCTGACCTTGACCGGCCAGCTCGGCGACGTCATGAAGGAGTCGGCCGAGATCGCGCTGTCCTACGTGCGGTCCCACGCCGGAGAGCTCGGGATCGATCCGGCGGCGTTCGTCGGCAAGCGCTTCCACGTGCACGTCCCGGCGGGGGCGGTGCCCAAGGACGGCCCGTCGGCCGGTGTCACCATCACCTCGGCGTTGGTCAGCCTGCTGCGTGGCGTGCCGGTCCGGGCCGCCGTCGGCATGACCGGGGAGGTGACCCTGCGCGGACGTGTGCTCGCGATCGGAGGGGTCCGACAGAAGGTGCTGGCCGCCTATCGCTCCGGGTTGACCGAGGTGGTGCTCCCGGCGCGCAACGGGCCCGACCTCGAAGACGTGCCCGAAGAGGTGCGCGAGCAGATGACCTTCCATCTGGCCGAACGTGTCGAGGACGTGCTCGGCCCGGTGCTGGGGATCGACATCGCTCCGGTCGAGGCTGGGCCGGTCGAAGCGGGGGAGGACGGCCAGCTCTCGCGGGTCGCCTGAACCCGCCGCGCCCTAGGTTTCGTCGCGGTCCGGCTCGCGCGCTTCGCCCTCGGGGTTCTCGAAGTGGACGGTGACCCGCTGCTCGGGCCTGCGCACGTCCTGGCCGGCGATCGCCGCCAGCACC
>Ga0181521_10001333_pt1 | contig 30768 bp, 27 predicted proteins | sample PEATcosm2014_Bin_32_FD_119764 | JGI IMG/M metagenome (GOLD analysis project Ga0181521, IMG submission 119764) | Peatland microbial communities from MTU Mesocosm Facility, Houghton, MI, USA - PEATcosm2014_Bin02_60_metaG | ecosystem: Environmental > Terrestrial > Soil > Wetlands > Peat | place...
AACAGAGACAGACGCTGTTCGTGCGCCGGTGAAGAGGTGTGCTCGAATCCAGTGATCAGCCAAAGAAAACACTCTTGCAACGGCCGGCGTCGTTAGAGATAGCGCGTTTATCAGGCGCTAACGCAATAACCGGCTTATACTTGGGCTAACTGAGAGCCATGGGAGAGAATTTTCTTCAACTTCGCGTCATCCACGAGGAATTGCCGAATCTTATAGAACGCGGCATCCGCGTGATCTATGGTGAGTGGTCCGCTATATCAACAGCGTACGTGTCACCTGAGTTTCTGACCGAGAATGGCGAAGCACTTCTCCGGTGGGTCGAAGCACCTAACGAGCCATTACGAATCGAAGCTGGTGCAGATACAGGTATGGGCTGGATGGTATTGCAGTTTTACACAATCAACCATGCAGGCCACGCCTGATGTGCCATCACACTTGCTACGAAAACGCGGACGAACGAGCCGCGCCCCGCAGAGACATCACGGTTCGCTATCGAGTTTCCTACGGAACTGGGGTTGATCGAACGTTTGCGCGAGAATGTATCGCACTCAGCGACAACTTCAAACGTGACGCACGGCTCATCGGCTTGCCCGCAGGATTCCCTGTGGGGTCAAGTCCTGATTAGCCGGATTATCGGAAACTGACCCACCACCGGGCCGGCCGGTCGAGTGACATCCCCAAGCGAGCGCGGTAAGATGCGCGCGGCGACAACCGCCGGAGGACGAAAAAAAACATGAGAGTCAGGCTGCTTCTTGCGGGCCTCGTTTTAGTCGTGTTCGCGGCAAGCGCGACACCCGCGCCGGCCTCTCAACTGCACGTGCAGGTGTTCACCTCGCCTCCGGAGGGCATCGCCGTCAACTCCACGCTGGTCTACGGCGACAAGGACGCCATCCTGATCGACGCCCAGTTCCGGCTCAGCGACGCGCACCGCGTGGTGGCCGCCATTCTCGAAAGCAAGAAGAACCTCACGACCGTTTACGTCACGCATCCGCATCCCGACCACTACTTCGGCCTCGTCGTAATCCGACAGGCTTTCCCTAACGCGAAATTCGTGGCCCTGCCCAGGGTGGTGGAGGGCATCAAAGCGAGTTGGCAGAACCGCGTGAACGCCTGGAAGCCGCAGTACGGCGACAACATTCCGTCCAATCCGATCGTTCCTGACGCGCTTGACGGCAACACTCTGACGCTTGAAGGCGAAACCCTGCAAGTCTTCGGGCCGCTCCAGGGCGACAGCGTGGGAGACAATTCGTTCGTGTGGATACCTTCGCTCAAGGCGGTCGTGGGCGGGGATACGCTTTTCAGCGGCGCGCACTTTGTTTTCGCGCCCATGACGTCCGCTCAGAAAAAGGATTGGGCGGGCACCGTGGATCAGATGGTCGCGCTCAAGCCGGAGATCGTCATCCCGGGCCACCAGATCGCAGGCGCGCCGAACGACGCTTCCGTTCTCGACTTCATGAAGAAATACATGAAAGACTCCGACGAAGCGCAGGCTTCGTCCAAGACCGCGGACGAATTCAAATCGAAGATGAAAGCTCTGTACCCTAATCTCGGCCTCGACGGTCTGCTGAATATCAGCGCTGGAGCCGCTTTCCCCGCGAAGAAGCCCGCTGGCAATTGACCCGGGGCACTCCACCAATGCCGGACAACCCGGCACGATCCGGTTGGGTATCCAATCGCGATCCGAACACGTCTAACCTGAGGCGGGAAACTCAACGTCAGTTCTGAGGAGAAAACATGAGGAGTCTCGTCGCGATCTGTTCTGGGATTTTTCTATGTCTCGTCGTCTTCGCCGCGCCCAGCCGGGCGCAGATGGGCGGCCAGGTCGCCAGCCCACCGGCAAAAGCCGACTGCACATTCTCCGACGGCAAAACGATTCATGTGGACTATTTCAGCCCGCGGATGCGCGGGCGCAAGATTTTCGGCGGCCTCGTCCCATACGGTGAGCCGTGGCGCGCCGGGGCGAATGACGCGACGACGTTCATCATCGACGTGAACGTGACGGTGGCCGGGAAGGAAGTCCCCGCCGGAAGCTATACCCTCTTCACGCTCCCTACGCAGGACGGTTGGACGCTGATCATCAGCAAGCAGACGGGCGAGTGGGGCATTCCGTATCCGGGCGAGGAATACGACTTCGCGCGCGTCCCGATGAAAGTGTCAAAGCTGCCGTCGCCGGTCGAGAATTTTACGATCGCTTTCGATCAGGGTGGCAAGACGTGCACGATGCGGCTCGATTGGGAAACCACGCGCGCTGTGGTCGAAATCACCGAAAAGAAGTAGCCTCGCAAATGGTCTGCGTAAGGGCACGGCTTTAGCCGTGCCGAAAAGCCCGGGAAATTCAGGATCTTGACCCCTGAGGCTCTGGAGTTCTAGCTACTCGCCACGAATCACTGGAACCCGCCTCATAAGGGGGTTGTTAGTGGGTCGGAGCTTCAGCTCCGACATACTTGACCGGCGCGAAGCGCCCACCGCTGCGCAGCTTCACCCGCAGCACGTGGAAAGCCCCCTCGCCATAGTCCGGGTTCTAGCCGCTCGTCACTAGCCACTAATCACTCGCCACTAGCCACTCGTCACTGCTTCTGCAGGCGAGCTTGGGCCCTGGCGTGATGCGTGGCCGGCTCGACGATGGCGCGGAACACGCGCCCGCGCCCTATGACGAGCTCGCCCGAACGGGCTTCGACGTCGAAAACGAGAAAGCGGCCTCTGTGTTCCACCAGTTTTGCCCATGCGCGGACCGTCGCGCCGGGCGGCACGGCTTTGAGGTGATCCACTTCGATTCGCGTTCCCACCGTAATCACTCCCGGCGGCAACTCCGGCAACACGGCCAGCACGCTCGCGTACTCCATCAGGCCGATCATCGAGGGTGTCGAAAAAACGGCAGGCAGATTGGGATTGATATGCCGGATCGTATGTTCGGGCAGCACTACGCGCTCGATTGTAGCTTCGAGACCGATCCGCGGCCGCTGCTCCGGTGAAACCGGAGCGGTTTTTCGCGCGTCTTTGGGCGCGACCTTCTGCCGGCGCTTCGGGGCGGGCTTCTTCTTCCGCGGCTTCATGGCAGAGTTTGGCGGCGGGCCGAGCGCGACGCGGGCGCGACCTGGGGATTCAGGAAGCTGCGCGTGAATTCGACGAACGTGATGCCGAGTTGGTTCCAGAGGCGACGCTTCAGGCTGCGATAGTCCTGCGAGCCGCTGAAGACGTCGCGGATCAGATCGCGAAACGCCGGCGAGTAATTCAACAGTTGCACCATTCGTGTGGTGATGGCGCCGCCGAGAAAATTCCCGCGAAATATTTTCCGCGCGATGTTCGCGGCGAATTCGAGGTCGGCCGAAAAAGCCGCTCGCAGCCGCTCGGGATACGCGTGCAGCTGGCCTTCGATCAGCGCCTGCGCCAGCAGATCGCCAGAGCGCAGCGCGTAGTAAAGCCCCTCGCCGGTGATCGGGTCCACGCACGCGGCCGCGTCGCCCGCCATCGCCCAGTTTCTTCCGGCGATGCGGCGGCCGCGGATCGTCTGCGCCTGCGGCGACGGCAGCACGTGGCTGTAAAATCGCGCGCCGTCCATGGGGATGTTTTCGTCGCGGACGAATTCGTCGAGGTGCCGGCGGAGCTGCTGGCTCGGTCGCTGCCCCATCTTCGCGCAGATGCCGACGGAAAGATGGTCGGCGCGCGGGAAAGACCAGAGATAGCCCTCGAACTCGCGCAGGAATTTCACCTTGATCATGTCTTCTTCGGTCGGCACGAAGTAGCCGAGCGTCACTTCGAGGTCTTTCGCGCCGAGCGCCGTCGTGCCCGGCAGCAATTGATTGCGCGCCCCGGCCGCAAGCACGACGAAGTCGGACCGATGCTCTTCGCCCCCGGCCACGAGGCGCACTTGCGGACCATCCGTATCCACGCTCGTGACGCGCGAACAGATCGCCGCGCAGCCCGCGGCCACGGCGCGGTCCAGCAGCAAACCGTTCAAAACCTTGCGCGCGTAGATCACGATCGGGCGGCTCATCTCGAAGCGCGCGCGATGGCCGCCGCCAGAAATCAGCTCGGCCGTGCGAATGATTTTCTTGGGTTGCGGTGAGTCGAGAAGGAACGGGTAAGCCTCGATGGCTTTATGAGTTAGCCCGCCCCCGCAGGGCTTTTCCCAGGCGAGGCGCTCGTCGAAGATCCTGACGTGAAATCCCCGGCTCGCTAGGCGCTCGCCGCAGAGCGCGCCGGCGGGTCCTCCCCCGACAATCGCAATCTCTTTCATGCTCTTTTTGGCTTTTTATGGCCCTTTGGCGGCCTCAATATGGCCATTTCGTGTCCGTTAATCGCTGCTTGTTCACTGGGGATCAGGTCAGCGGAAACACGGCCGCAATGAACCAAGCGGCGAGTATAGCACCAAAGAATGCAGCCGCCGTCGCGGACCCGGTGCGAAGGCGTAACGCATCGGTAGCAAGCCTCTGGAGGATGGAAAAACCAGCCAGAGTCGCAACCAGGATGGGAATCAGCACCTGGCCGCTCGCGAATGCGTAGTACGCGAGCAAGCACGCGAGCCAGAGTTCGAGGCGCAGCGCGAGAAAAACCGCAAAACGCATAGCGCGCCGCTTGCCCGCACCCACCGGACCGAGCACGGCCTCTTCGGCAAAGCAGAAAATCGCGGCGACGGGCAGGAGTTCAGCGAATCGCAACCAGCGCGGCGCGTCGAGCCACAGGTCCGCGAGCTGCCAGTTGAGCCACGCGCCGAAGGTAAGGATCACGGCGAAACCCAGCAGCGCGGCGGCGATCACCGGCCTCGCGTTCAACGAGCAGGACTCCTTGGCTACGTTCCAATTCAGAGCGAGCAACAACACACCCGCAATCAGAATCAATGACGCGAGATAGTCGCCGGAATAGAGATGCACGAATCGGAGCGGCGTGAAGAACATAAGAAGCAGCGCTGCGACAAGTGCGGAAACCAGACCTTCAACGAGGACCAGTGGAAAACGGGGCTGGGCTGGCGGAAGGTCCATCTGCACCGCTCCTGCAAGCCTTGATGCGCCGGTCACACCCAACGGAACCAGGAGCAATAATCCAAGCAGTCCCGCTATGGCTCCAGCCAACCGGCGCCGGCCGTGGCCAAACGTTTCGTAGGTCGCCAAAGCCAGATTCACCCCGAGCGTCTTTGCTGGAATCGTTGGGAACAGCGATTGCATCGCCCACAGCTCGGAGCGGTGTGCGATGCTGCGGTCGAGCAGCAGACTCGTGTGAGTGGCGAGCGGCGAATGAACCAACTGGAATGCGCGCTGTTCACCGAAGTCTTCCGGCGCGGCGCGTTCGCCCCCGGCTGCGGCTGCGAGCGCTTGGGCCTGATTCTTCAACGCTGGGATGTCGAGTTGCGCGCTGAACACGAGCAGATTCGAGGGCATCCGCTGCGGCAAAGTCATTGGCGCGGGCGAAATCGCGATCGTGGCCCTTACCGGCTCGCGATCCGCCATGCGGATGGCGAGGGCCCCGCCCATCGAGTGGCCCACGAGAATCGTTTTGCTCGGATCGATCGCTTGGCTTCGAATCAGGGATTCGACTGCGACCGTGGCGCATTGCTCCGCGCGGGAAAAGGAGAACGAATCCGTGTTGTCGCCGTGCCCCGGCAAGTCGAGCAGGTACGTGCGGAAGCCGTGCCCGGCGAAGTCCGAGCCAAGATAGGTCATCACGCGCCTGTTGGCGGCGAGGCCGTGCAGCACGATGGCCTCGCCAACCGGGGTCGCGCCGGGTGGAGGATCGATGACCGTGGCGGGGGTGGAGCAGCCCTTGTCCGTGAGAACGATTTCATGCTGTGGGAGCTGGGCGCGCCGAATCCAGTGCGCGCCAATCAGGAGCAGCGCTGCGCCCCCAATCGCAAGCGCGAAATGCCGGCTCTTACGAAGCGCGCTCATTGCGCCTCCCGCGGCGTTTCGAGCGCGCGTGGTAGAATGGACTCCTCGGCCGTTCCTGTCGGGATGGATCGAGAGGCAGTCGATTGGGACAGGTAGTCTCGCAAGCTGAGCTGATTCTCCGCCGGGGCGAGTGGAAACGCAACGGACGGGGAGTAGTGTGCGCGAGCGGCTGCTTCGACCTGCTGCATCCCGGCCACGTCCGGCTGCTCGAGCAGGCGCGCTCTCTCGGCGACATCCTCGTCGTTGCCGTTCAGAGCGACGCGACCGTCCAGCAACGCGTCGTTCCCGCGAAGCGCGTTGCTGCTGAAATTGCGCGTCCGATTACCCCCGCCGTCGAGCGCATGGAAATTCTCGCGGGGCTCGCCGCGGTCGATTACGCCGTCGAATTCGACGGACCCTCTCCATACGCGTTCCTTCTGCGCCTCGCGCCGGACGTTTTCGTCGAGGGCGGCACGGCGCGCGAATCAAGCCTTCGCGAAAACGAATCCGAAACACTGGGATGCAGGATCGTCCGCTTCCCGCTCGAGCCGGGCTATTCGACCACTCGCCTGATCGAACGCATCACAGAACTCCGCGCATGATTCTCCCGCTGGTTTCCGAGCTCTTCGCGCGGATTGCCCGCCGGCCCGCCATCGAGGAAGCGTGCGACCTGCTGCGGCGCAACGCGGGCGAGGTGCATCTCGCGGGCCTCACCGATCCGGCGAAGACGCTGCTCGTTCCGCTTGTCTTCGCCGAGCTCGGCCGGCCGGCCGTTCTGGTGGTCGAGTCGAATCAGCGCGCGGAGGCGCTCGTCGAGCCGGTGCGGTGGTTTTACAGCGCGGTCACCGGGAAACCCGCGCGCCGCGTGGTCCACCTTCCGGCGCATGACGTCCTGCCCTACGAAGGCCGCTCGCCGCACGCGGAGATTTCCGAAGCGCGCGCCGTCGCGCTCTGGCGCCTCGCGACGGGCGAGGCCGATCTCTTGATTGCGCCGGTGCAGGCGGTGCTGTGGCGGATGCGCGAGTCGCAGTTCTATCGCGGCCTTGCCCGCTCGATCGCGCGCGACGAATCGATCGCGCACGAAGAACTGATCGGCTTCCTCACCGGCGCGGGTTACGACAAACACGTTACCTGCGAGATGCCCGGGCAGTACGCCGTGCGCGGCGGGATCATCGACGTGTTTTCGCCGGAGACGCCGCAGCCGGTCCGCATCGAGCTGCTCGGCGACACGATCGAGTCCATTCGCGCGTTCGATCCCAATACGCAGCGTTCGACCAATCCGGTCGAGCGCACGACGCTGCTGCCTCTCACGGAAACGCTGCGCAGTGCGGAGGTTCTCGAGCGCGTCGGCGCCCGCGTGGCCTCCGGGCGCGAAGACGCCGAGACGCCTGCGGGTTTCTATCCCGGCTGGGAGTTCCGCGAATTCCTCCAGGCCGAGCGGAATTCGGTACTTTTCGATCTCGCGGCTGAGCCGCTGGTCGTTCTGGACGAACCCTCGGCGCTCGAAGCCGCGGTGGAGAAGTATCGCGCGCGCCTCGACCAAGCTTTCGAAAAATCCGGCGATCCGCTGGTCGAGCCTCCCGCTCGCTACGTGCTGAGCGACGAAGAATGGTCGCTCGCGCGCGAACTTTTTCCGCGCCTGGCGCTCGAGCGACTGAGTATCGCCGCCGAGGGGGCGAAGGAAGGCGCCGCTCCGCTCGCGTTGCACACGCAGCCGACGACGCGCTACCGCGGCAACGTGGCCGCGTTCATGACCGAGGTGCGCGGGCGCCTGGGGTCGGGCGAGCAGGTGGTGGTTTCGGCCGCGAGCACGGGCGAACTCGAGCGGTTCGCCGACATCTGCCACGAATACGAACTGCCGTACCGGCTCGGCGAGCTCGAGGAAAACGTCACGGTCACGCGCCTCGCGGAAGAGGGCACCGGCGGGAGCGCGCCCGCGATGGTGCTCGTGAAGGCGCCTCTCACCGAGGGAGTCGTGTTTCCCGAAGCACAGTTGGCGCTTTACGGCAACGCCGACCTGTTCGAGACGCTTCCCCCGCCCGAGCGCCCGCGTTCCCGGCCAAAAACGGCGAGCTTCTTCAGCGATTTTTCCGATCTCAAGCCGGGCGATTATGTGGTGCACGTGGACCACGGTATCGGGCAATTCGACGGCTTGCGGCAGGTGGTGACCGAAGGGGCGACCGGCGAATTCATGCTCCTGCACTATGCCGGGGACGCGAAGCTCTACGTTCCGCTTGCCCGGCTCGACCTCGTACAGAAATACCAGTCGCTCGGCGGCGCGCCGCCCGCGCTCGACCGCCTCGGCGCGACCATCTGGGAGGCGCGCAAGTCGCGCGTGCGCAAATCCGTCAGCGACATGGCGGAACAGCTCCTCGCGCTCTACGCCGAGAGAAAGACGACACCTGGCCACGCCTTTCCCCCGGATTCAAACTGGCAGCGCGAATTCGAGGACGCGTTCGAATTCGAGGAAACCCCGGACCAGCAGCGCGCCATCGAAGACGTCAAGCGCGACATGCAGTCGACGGTGCCGATGGACCGGCTGCTCTGCGGCGACGTCGGCTACGGCAAGACGGAAGTCGCCATGCGCGCCGCTTTCAAAGCTGTCGCGGACTCGACCCAGGCCGCCGTGCTTGCGCCGACCACCGTGCTCGCCTTTCAGCACTACGAGACGTTTCGCCGCCGCTTTGCCGCGTTTCCAGTGCGCATCGCGATGCTCAGCCGGTTCCGCACGGAAAAGGAACAGAAGAAAACGCTCGAAGAGCTGGAAGCCGGAAAGGTCGATATCGTCATCGGCACGCACCGGCTGCTCTCGAAGGATGTCAAGTTCTACGACCTTGGTCTCCTCGTGGTGGATGAGGAGCAGCGCTTCGGCGTCGCGCACAAGGAGCGCCTGAAGGAGATGCGCAAGAACGTGCACGTGCTGACCATGTCGGCGACTCCGATCCCGCGCACGCTGCACATGTCGCTCGTGGGGCTGCGCGACATGAGCGTGATCGAAACGCCGCCGAAGGACCGGCTTTCGATCCAGACCACGGTCGCGCCGTTCGGCGAAACTCTGGTACAGCGCGTGATCGAGGAAGAGATGGCGCGCGACGGCCAGGTGTTTTTCGTGCACAACCGGGTCGAATCGATTGCCTCGCTCGCTTCGCTGGTGAAGCGCCTCGTGCCGCGCGCGCGGGTCGTCGTCGGGCACGGCCAGATGCGCGAGACGGAGCTTGAAAAAGTGATGTTGAAGTTCATTCGGGACGAAGCCGACGTCCTTGTCTCGACCACGATCATCGAGAACGGCCTCGATATCCCGCGCGCGAACACCATCGTGATCAACCGCGCCGACCGGATGGGTCTCTCGGAGCTTTATCAGCTTCGAGGACGCGTCGGCCGGTCGAACCAACGCGCGTACGCCTACCTGCTCGTTCCGCCCGACGTGTCGCTGACGCCCATCGCGCGCCAGCGCCTCGCCGCGCTAAAGGAGTTCAGCGACCTCGGCGCCGGCTTCCGCATCGCCGCGCTCGATTTGGAATTGCGCGGCGCGGGAAACCTGCTGGGCCGGGAGCAGCACGGCCACATCGAAGCGGTCGGCTTCGACCTCTATTGCCAGATGATGGAGCGGGCCGTCGCCGAGCGGAAGGGTGAAGCCGTCGCGCCCGAGCGAAGGGCCACGCTCAACCTGGGCCAAGACGTCCGCATCCCGCCCGAGTATATCGAGAGCGAGAATCTGCGGCTGCGAATCTACAAACGCGTCGCAAGCGTCACGTCCGAGACCGAGCGGGAGGAAGTCCGACGCGAGCTCGAGGACCGCTTTGGCCCGCCGCCGGCCGCCGTTGCGAACCTGCTCGACTACGCAGTGTTGAAAGCGCTCGCGGAAAAGCTGCAAGTTGCTTCGGTGGATCGCCGCGGCGACCAGGTCGCGATCAAGTTCTATGAGGATACGCCGCTGGGTCCCGAGCGCGTGGTGAAGTTGATTCGCAAGCACCGCGACATGCGGTTCGATCCCAGCGGCGTGCTGTGGCTCGGCTGGAAGGGATTCCACGGCGGGGTCATGGACGCGGTGAGAAACGTATTGCTACAACTACAATCGTAGAGATAGAATTTTCATCGAGAGACTCTTATGAACAATCGCAGTTTTCCTTTGCTCGCATCCCTGGCTGTGGGTGCCGCGCTGTTTCTTCCGGCGTTCGCCGCGTTCGGGCAGTCCCAGTCGAAAGGCATCCTGATCGAACAGATCGTTGCGCGCGTGAACAACGAAATCATCACGCTATCCGATTACGAAAAGACCGCCCAGGGCCTCGAGCAAGAGGTCGAGCAAGACTGCCAGAACTGCACGCCGGACAGAATTCAAAGCCTGTTGAAGGACCGTCAGAAAAATCTGCTGCGGGACATGATCGACCAGCAGCTCCTGATCGAACGCGCCAAGGACATGGGCATTAGCGTCGAAACCGACGTGGTCAAACGGCTCGATCAAGTCCGCAAGCAGAACAATCTGGCGACGATGGACGATCTCGAAAAAGCCGTCGAGTCGCAGGGCATCGTCTGGGAAGACTACAAGAACCAGATCCGCAACGGCCTTCTGACGCAGGAAGTGATCCGCAAGGAAGTGGGCGGCCGGATGGATATAGGCAGCGACGAGATAAAGCAGTACTACGAAGCCCACAAGGAAAACTTCAACCGTCCGGAAGAGGTGGCGCTCGCGGAATTGTCCCTGAGCACCGAGGGCAAGAGCCCCGAGGAAATCGCGGCGGTCCGCACGAAAGCGGAAGATCTGCGCAACCGTCTCGTGAAGGGCGATGACTTCGCCGAACTCGCGAAGCGGTATTCCCAGGGCTCGACGGCGCAGGACGGCGGGGATCTGGGGACGTACGAGCGCGGCCAGCTTGCGCCGCAACTCGAAGACGCCGTCTTCAAAATAGACAAAGGGCAGCTCACCGACGTGATCCAGACGAAGACCGGCTTTGAAATCCTGAAGGTGCTCGACCATTACCAGGCCGGGTTGCAGCCGCTCGACAAAGTTACAGGCGAAATCACGGACAGGCTCTACAGACAGAAGATGGAACCGGCGATGCGCGATTATCTCGCCGAGCTGCGTGAAGAGAGCTACGTGCAGGTGAAGCCCGGCTACACGGACACCGCGGCGGTTGCCGGCGCGACCGTGATCCAGGAAGTTGCTCCGACGCCGGACGCCCAGGACAAGAAGAAGGGCAAGAAGAAGCTGCCTTTGCCGAAAGCCGGCGGCTCATGAAATCGCATTTCATCGCCGATCTCGCCGACGGCCAGGCAGTCGCTTCGCTCTTTCTCGTCCGCGAAAAAGAAGTGCGTACGTCGGCGCGCACCGGCTCTTCGTGGCTTCAACTCGAACTTGCCGACCGCACGGGCACGATCCCGGCGAAAATGTGGGAAAACTTTGCCGCGCTTGCGACGACGTTCGAATGCGATGACGTTATCCAGGTCCGCGGCCGCGTGAAACTCTACAACGGCCGGAAGGAGCTGACGCTCGAGCAGATCATCCCCGCCGCTGAGCGCGATTACGACCTCGGCGATTTTCTGCCGCACACGAAATGCGACGTCGAGAAGCTCTACGCCGATCTGCGGGCCGCCGTCGCCGGAATGAGGAATCCCTGGCTCAAACAACTGCTTTCGAGCATCGTGGACGACCCCTCGATCGCGCCGCGGCTGAAGCGCGCGCCCGCCGCGATGACCATGCACCACGCTTACCTCGGCGGCCTGCTCGAGCACGTCGCGAGCCTGATCGGCCTGGCGGCCGCGGTATCGGCGCACTATCCCGAACTGGACGCTGACCTGCTTCTCGCGGGTGTCGTCCTGCACGACATCGGGAAGCTCGATGAGCTTCGCTATACGCGGGCGATCGACTACTCAACCGAAGGGCGCCTGCTCGGCCACATCACGATCGGCGCGGCGCTCGTCCGGGAAAAACGCAAGGCGATTCCGGGCTTCCCCGAGCCGCTGGGCGTGCTGCTCGAGCATCTCATCCTGAGCCATCACGGCTCGTACGAGTTCGGCTCTCCGTCGCTGCCTCAGATCCCCGAGGCGATTGCGCTGAATTTCATCGACGACCTGGATTCGAAGATAGCCGCCATGCGCGCCACGCTCGAGTCCGCATCGGGCGAAGAGGGCGCGCTCTGGACGGACCGCAACCCTTCGCTCCGGCGCACGCTGCTTCGCGCGAAACTGTTTTTGCAGAACGGCGAGGCCGCTCCAGGCGCTCCCGCAGCCCCAACGACGGCGAGCCTGCCCTTTGGCACGTCGAAAGGCGCGGCGAAGTGATGGGCCCGTCGCCGCAGACCCAATCTCCGAGGCGCGCGGTCCTCGATCTCGCGCCGCTCGAGCTCGATTGCATGAACACGCTCTGGCCGATGGGCGAAGCCACGGTGCGCGAAATTCGCGACCGCCTCGCGGAACGCCGCGCGCGCGCCTACACGACGATCATGACGATCATGGACCGCCTCGCGCGCAAGGGAGTCGTCGAGCGGCGCAAGACGGGCCGCGCCTACGTCTACAGGCCTAGGCTCAGCGCGGAAGAGGCGCGCGCGCAGGCGCTCGCGCAGGTCCTCGATGGCTTTTTTGCAGGCTCGAAGGAAGCCCTGCTCGCCCAGCTCGGAAACGCAAACGGTGCGCGCCCCGCCGCCGGCTTATCGGCGCCCGCGGCTCCGGCGGGACATGGTGACGCAGTTGAAACCTTTCCTCGCGAGCGGCTCGACAACACGCTCGCGTAGCGAGACTCTCTTCCTATGTTCCCGGCAGAACTCACGATTCGCGATGCAACGATTCGCCCGGCGACGATCCTCGCCCCGATGGCAGGCGTGACCGACACCGTGTTTCGCCGCGTCATCCGGTCGCTCGGTTCCTGCGGCCTGATCATGACTGAATTCACGAGCGCCGAAGGGCTGACGCGCAAAGCCGCGCGCACGCTTCGCTACCTCTACTTCGGCGAGGACGAACATCCGATCGCGGCGCAGATTTTCGGCTCCGATCCCAAGGTGATGGCTTCCGCAGCGGCCCTCAGCGAAGACCTCGGCTTCGACCATGTGGACATCAATCTCGGATGTCCGGTCAAGAAGGTCGTCAAGTGCGGCGGCTCGGGCCTACTGCGAGACCTGCCGCATCTTGAAAAGCTCTTTCGCGCGGTTCGCGCGGCTGTCCACATCCCGCTGACGATCAAGATCCGCTCGGGCTGGGATGAAAACAATATCGTCGCGGTGGACGTTGCGCGTTTGGCCGAGCAGATCGGGATCGAGGCCGTTGCGGTTCATCCGCGGACGCGCATGCAGGGCTACGCCGGGTTCGCCGATTGGAGGATCATTCGCGCGGTGAAGGAAGCGGTACGTATTCCCGTCATCGGGAATGGCGACATTCGCACGCCGCGGGACGCGGTGCGCATGATCGAGGAGACAGGCTGCGACGCGGTGATGATCGGCCGCGCGGCGTCATCGAATCCGTGGATCTTCCGCCAGATTGCGGACTACGTTGCAACCGGGCGCTACGACGAGCCGACGGAAACCGACCGGTATCGCCTGCTCTCCGGATACTTCCGCAGTCTGATGGATGCGGAGATGCCCGATGCGATCGGCAAGATGAAGCAGTTCGCGACCCTCTTCACCCACGGCGTGCGCAATGGCGGAGACTTGCGCCAGTCGGTCCATCATTCGCAGACGCCCGCCGAAATCCTTGACCGAGTGGACACTTTTTTCTCTCACGCCGCGGCTTCCGCTGCGGATTAGCGCCTATTCGTCCCGCGTGACCAGCAGCTGTTTGTAGGCCTCGCGCCGCGTCAGGCCGCGTTCGCGGGCTGCCTGCTTCAGCGCTGCTTTGCGGTCCACGCCGCGCTCCTGCATGATTTCATCGACGCGACGCGCGAGCGGAACTTTGCTTGCCGCTTCGATTTCAGCGTGCTTTGCGTGCCCATCCGGCGGGCCGATCAGTAGCGTGATTTCCCCCCGCGGGCCTTTCTTTCTCGCGGCCCCGAGCAGGTCTTCGATGTGTCCGCGCAGGAACTCCTCGTACACCTTGGTGACTTCCCGCGCGATCACCGCGGGGCGATTGCCGAGGATTTCGAGCGCATCTTCGAGCGTCTCGATGAGGCGGTGAGGCGCCTCATACGCTGCGATCGTTCGCGGTTCCTCCGCCAGCGCGCGCAGGGCCTTGCGGCGTGCAGTCGGCCGCGACGGCAAGAATCCCACGAACACGAAGTCTTCGATGGGCATCCCCGATGCCGCCAGGGCCGCCACGAACGCGGAAGCGCCCGGGACCGGCACCACATGGATTCCATGCCGCACGCAGAGGCTCACCAGACGATAGCCGGGGTCGGAGATGGCCGGCGTGCCCGCGTCGCTGACGAGCGCGATCTTCGCTCCCTGCTCGAGCTCGATCACAATTTCCGAAGCGCGCGTGATTTCGTTGTGCTCGTGGTAGCTGACCAGACGCTTCGAAATGTCGAAGTGCGAGAGCAGCTTTTGAGTCTCGCGCGTGTCTTCGCAAACGATTACGTCGGCCTCTTTCAATATGCGCAGCGCGCGCAGCGAGATGTCCTCGAGGTTACCGATCGGCGTCGCGACCACATAGAGGCATCCCGCGCCTCCGTCGTTCGCCGCCGTCGCCGCCGCTTTTTTCTTCTTCGCCATCGTGTGACCCGAAGCCGGGTTGCAGCCTTGAGCGTATGCTGTCGGCACTCTCTTGGCAAGGCGCAGCCGCGGAATGGCGCTTTTGCCGCCACCGCGAGCCGCGGGCTGAAATTGACACGGATACGCGGGTCGGCTACTCTGATTCATCCGAAATCAAACTCGAAGGAGCATTGAATGGCTCAGGGTACGCCCGTAAAGCACAGGAAGAAGACGAAGTCGGTCTTGAAGAACATTCGCCAGGCTGAGAGGCGCGCGGCGATCAATCGCATGAACCGCACGCGAGTCCGCACGGCGATTCGCAGGATGCGCGCGGCGCTCGCGGCCGCGGATCACGCCGGCGCTGAAAAGCTCGCCTCGGCGACCTTTTCCGAACTCGACAAGGCAATCCGCAAGCGCACGCTTTCCGAGAACACGGCGAACCGCTACAAGTCCCGCTTGACCCTCGCCCTGAACGCGCTCAAAGCAAAGAAGTAGCCGCAGCGCAATCGCGCGTCTTTCTCCAAGCGCCCCGAAAGTTCGGAGCGCTTTTGTTTTGGTGGTCAAGCGGAACGCGAAACAGGCGCTGCCGGGGGCGAGGTGAGCCGCGCGATCAGAAACTCCATCATCGCGCGGGGATTCGGGTTCGCCGATTTCAACTGGCTGTCGGCCTCGGCAAGCGCGGCAAGGCCGGCGAGCAGTTCCTGCTTGGGAATGCGATGCGCCTGCCGGACGGCTGCTTCCGCCGCCTCGGGCCGCATGCCGAGCTGCCGGGCGGCCTGAAAGCCGTTGGTGTGCGCGGGCAGATCGCGCGCTTCAATCAGCTTGCGATACATCCACGCAAGCGCGCCGACGATGCCGGCGGGCTGCTCGCCTTCCCGCAGCAGATTATCGAGAAACGCGAGCGCGGCGCTGCGTTTGCGGCTTGCAAGCATGTCGGCAAGCTGCCAGACGGTGTTCTTGCGCGCGGCCACAACAAGAGCTTCCACATCAGCCGCCGTGATCCGGCCGCGTGGGTGCGCGTACGTGGCCAGCTTTTCAAGCTCGGTGCGGATCCGCGCGGGCTCCCCGTTCACAATGTCCGCCAGCAGCGCCGCAGCTTCGCGGTCGATCTCCGCGCCTAGGTCTTTCGCCATTTGCGCGGCAAGCGCGGCGGCCGATTCGCCGCCGATCGTCAACGCCACCACGAGCGCTTTCTCGTGCAGCAACTTGGAAAACCTCTGGCGGCCGTCGAGCGCCGTCGCTTCCAGAAGCAAGACGGTAAACGGGGCGGGTGAGTCCAGGTATTTCTCCAGCGCCTCCAGAATCTCATCCCGCGCTTTGTCGCCGAGCTTCTCAACCGATTCGACGTCTTCGACCACGATCACCTGCCGCGGCGCGAGCATCGGCAGCGTCTGCGCGCGTTGCAGGATTTCATCCCAGCCCGCGTCACGCGGGGAAAGACGCGCCACGGCCCAGTCGCGCGCGCCCTCCGGCACGCACACGTCGATAATCTTGTTGCGGCACGTTTCGCGCAAATAGTGGTCGGTGCCGAGCAGAACGGCCGCGGGGATGGGTTTCCCGTGCACCAGGCGGTCGAGCAACTTTTCCGGTGAGGAGGCCGGCATCAGAAATTCTCAAGCACGCCCGCCACGAGGTGCGACGCGAGGTCGTGCGACATTCGCTCGAGGGCGGGGTCCTGTTGCTCGAAGAAGCTCTTCACGTCGGTAGAAATCTGGTACTCGTCGCGGAAGATCATGTCGTCGTTCTCGTAGACGGGCTTTTGCGTCTTGCTGTCGATCATTTCGACTTTTGTGTGCACGGTGACGAGCATCGTCGTGACTTCGCCTGTGGTCGCGTTGAACAGCACTGGAGTCGTGTCGATCGAAAGCACTTCGCCCTGTAGCACGGCGTCGGCTGATGCGGTGTCTTGCACGACGCGGTATTTCGTGCGCGTGATGAACTCGCGAATCACGGCTGCCGTGAAGCGCTGCTCGATGCGATAGCGCGTCGTGTCGTTCTTGAACGCAGGCACGGCGATCGTCTTCCACTCGGACGGAAGCTGGGCCGCATGGCCCGCGACGTGGTAGCCGCAGCCCCCCACCGCGACCGCAGCTGCGAGCATTGCTGCCAGAACCGCAACGCGAAGGCTCAGACCCGCAGCGCTCGTGAGCCGCCCCCCACGCCTGCTGCCTTCACTTCGATGACTTTGCAACAAGCTCCTCCGCAATGCGCACCGCATTTGTTGCCGCAAGCCGCAGATTGTCGGCTACGCCCCAGAACCAGAAGCCGCCTTCGACGTTCGGGTCCGGCTCGATCGGCGCGAGATGAATTTCGCTTTCTCCGGCCACGCTCACGTTCGTCGGCGGACCATCGTCCGGCGCCGCGATCTTCACGCCCACGTTCCCGAATGCGGCCGCGACCTGCTCGGGCGAACCGGGCGTCGCGAACTCCGCATAGGCAGCGAAAGCATACCCGTAAAATACGGGCGCTTGCACCAATTGAATTGCAGGCGCGGCCGCGCGGCCGTCAAGATATCGGGCCGCGTCGCGCGCAATGGCGCTGCGCACATCCGCGAGGCGCGGCTTGCTGGCCTCGCCGTAGTGCGCCAGCAGATTGAACGCCACCTGCGCGTCGAAGACGGACTGGGCAACTTCGCGAAATGAGAGGAGGCCGGCCGTCTGGCTTTCAAGTTCCTCGATCCCCTCCTGGTCGCGTTCGGAGACAGGCGGAAACATCAGCAGGACAGTCCGGCGCGGCTGCAACGGTGCCAAGGCCGCAGCCAACGTGCAGGCAATGATGACCGGAGCAACGGGGGAAGAGTACGCCGCCGGACGGGGGGAAGCGCCATTCGCCCTAGGTGCGGTCTGCAAAGGCAGCACCGAGGCGAGCGAAGGAATCCAGGCGGCGGATGGGGCGCCCTCGTGGCTGGCCACAAGAGCGCCCGTAAGATCGATCACGGTCGCCCCGGCGCTTTGCGCCGCTCGCCAGTTTCGCTCTGCGTCTGTGGCGGTCCCGGCAAAGAAAACAAAGCGCGCGCCTTCGAAGCTGTCCTCTTCGAGCGCGCGGATGAACGTCGGCTCGCCGGCGGCTTCGGTGAGCGTCCCGGCCATGATGCTTTCGTCGAGCAGGATAATGTCGCTCGCCGGAAAATGGCGGTCTTCGAGAACCTGCTTCAGTTCCTTCCCTCGGAGCGAGGAAGCGCCGACGATGGCGACGCGATGGAAGTTTCCTTGCCCGGAGGGCATAACTTAGGCGTGACGCGAGGCGACGCGGCGGCGCACGACGCGAATGACCTGAAGCACGACGCCGTGCGCAAGGTAAACGCTGGCAAGCACAAAGAGCGTTGGTCCGGAGAATTTGACGATTGCGCCGATCAGCAGGGCCATCAACACGACAAAGAGTGACGGGCGGCGGCGCGTCCACTGAATGTCCTTGAAGCTGTAGTGGCGCACCGTGCTCGACATCAGCACTCCCAGCGCAACGAGCAACAGCAGCCAGAGCACGGAAAATCGCGCGTCCGCAATCGGGAGTTGAAAGAAATGCACCGTCGCGGCAATCATGCCCGCCGCGGCGGGGGTCGGCATGCCCACGAAAAAGCGGCTGCTGCCGGGCGCCATACCGTGAATGTTGAACCGCGCCAGTCTCCAGGCGGCGCAACCGACGTAGAAGAAACCGATCAGCCAGCCGAGTTGCGTGAGATGGAGCGCGTCGGGCGCGCCCACGACCGCCATCGCTCGGATTCCCCAGGCGTACGCGAGAAATGCCGGGGCAATTCCGAAACTGACGATGTCCGCCAATGAATCGAACTGTTTGCCGAACTCGCTGTTGGTGCCCATCGCGCGCGCCACGCGCCCGTCGAGCGAATCGAGCACGATCGCGAAGCCGATGGCGATTGCCGCATTGTCGAAATCGGTGACCCGGCCTTCTAGGGTTGCGAGAACGGCGTAGTAGCCGCAAAGAAGGTTCGCGACCGTAAACGCACTGGGGAGAAGATAGACGCCGCGGCGGAGTTTATGATTGCGGAATAGCCCCCGCGGCTGGCCTTCTTCGTGGCCGATCGGATCTAGGCTGTTGAATTCCATTTCGCTAGTATGCTTGCTCCGCCGTTTACTTTCTCTCCGCGCCGTACTGCGATTTCCGCCTCCGCCGGCAGCCAGATATCCACGCGCGAGCCGAAACGAATGATTCCCACGCGCTCGCCCAGGGTCACCAAATCGCCCTGTTTTTTCCAGCATATCACGCGCCGCGCAATCGCTCCGGCGATTTGTTTGAAGACCATCGTTCCCTGTGGCGTATCAATATAGATGATGTTTTGCTCGTTTTCACGCGAGGCGGCGGAGCGATACGCACCGTAAAACTTTCCCGGCTTATAGATCACGTTGGCGATGCGGCCGGCCACCGGAGCGCGCTGCACGTGCACGTCCCAGATCGAGAGGAAGATGCTGACGCGGCGGCCCATCCTCGAATCGAGCGCTTCGTCGACGATCTCAACCACGCGGCCGTCCGCCGGTGAAACGACCGTCCCGGGATCCGTTGGGATCGTCCGCGTGGGATCGCGAAAAAAGTAGAAAACGAAGAGGCCCAGAACGATCAGGATCGCGGCCGGCCACTTCCAGCCGAAAAACGCGCACACCGCGCCCATCGCGAGAGGTGGAATCGCAAATCGATACGCGTCCTTGACCATGGTCGCGGGAAGCCCGTTTCATCCGGGCGGGAGTTGCCTTACAGGACGGTGCTCCTGATCGAATACAAGTGTATTGTACGATAGAACTGCGGAGACTACGGGACCTTAGTGCGCGTGTTGGTGGCGCGCCACGATCAATTCCATTTGGTCCTTCAGGCGCAACTTGATCTTTTTCAAGGTTGCTTCCTGAAGAAGATCTTCCGAACTCAGATAGGATGATTTGAGGATTTGCTCGAGTTGGGATTCACAACGGGAGTGCTCTTCTGCGAGGCTGCGAAACTCTGGATCTCTTGCCAACAGGGACTGCCGGATTTCCTGGTTCGTCATCGGCGTCATTCCCTCCTGGATGGAGCAAGCGTTCACATAGCAGTAACAATTACCATAAATCGGCTCCGGAGCCAATAGTCTGAAACAAGAATCACAGCCGGGGTAGTAACTCGGCCAGGCTCGCGCTGGCCTTGTCAGACTTGTTGCCCCAGGTCCAGTAGAGGCCCAGATAGGCGTAATTCTCCCCTTGTCCGAAAGCGCTGTGGCCGTAGCAGAAGAGCAGTTGGAAGCCCGGATTTCGGAAATAGTAGTAGCCTCCCACATCCACCAGCGTGGCGGATCTCGTTTGTGCGGTAATCAGGCCTTCGCGCCCGTGGGAGAAGACCTCCGTCCCGAGCGTCAGCTTTTTCCCGATGTCCCGCTGGACGAGCCAGCCGCCATAGGCGAAGTCGCGGAAACCGGGAGCGGTCGTCACCACTTCGCCCACGCCGCCGTAGGTCGTCCAGGGGCCGAAGCTTTTCTGCGCCCAGACGGGCAGCTTCGCCCATCCTCTCCCAACTCCCAGGCCATTCTTCGGATTGCCGGTCGGCACCTCGAACATGGGGAATATGCCGATCATGGGCGTGTGCTTGGTCTCCTGAATGAACCGGAATTTGATGCCCGTTTCCACATCACCTAGGCCGAAAGCGCTTGGACCATCCGAAGGAAACACGGCCGCCGCCGGAACGATGATGTGAAGCTGGACGTTGGGTACAACGCCCCAGTTGAATTCGACCGCTGGTCCCGCCGTGTCCATTTCAATCGCGGTGCCGTCGGCGGTCCCAAAGGTATAGAGCTCGTAATGCCGGAATTCGACGGGTTCCGGGTCGTCCGTCTGGAATGGCGGTCCCGCGAACGCAAGAGTCGGAGTGAATATCGCAAGAAAACATACAAGACCGCGGACCGTTCTCATCGTTCGTTCGATGAACCTCCGAGGATCAGAGCGAATTAAGCAGCTCGATCGAAAGCAGCCGGGCTTTTTGAGCCAGGTTCTGCGCTCGGGCCCAGTCGCCGCTCTTGCTAGCATCGCGCGATTGCGAGACGAAGCTGCGAATCTTTTCGACAAGGTCCTGTTGCGCGGCGCTCAATTGCCTGCCGCTCGCCTGCCCAAGGTTCCTGTCTGCGACGGCGATGTCGTCACCGGTCTTGCGGGCGTAGCTCGCCTGGTCGCCCGGCGAAAGCTGGGGAGAAATTTGAGGGGCGGCAGGATGTGCCGAAGGTTCCGAATCCGCGTCGGCCGCGGCTGTCTCTCCCACCGGCTTGTGCGGCGCCGAAGGCTTCGCGGACAGAATGGCAATCGGCGGCGGAGCCGTCGAATTTGCCGGCACTGCCGGAGGCGCGACGGCTTCCACCGGCGGCGCGGCGTTGGTGTCGGGCGCGGTATTCATGGGCCGTTGCGCTTCCGCGGGCGCGGGAGCCGGGCTCGGAAGCCCGCCTGCATGCACGCTTTTGCGGGCGCATCCCGCCACGGCCAGCGAAAGTCCGCAGGCCAGGACGGCGGCGACGGTTCGGACGTCGATAAGGCGGCTGGGCATTTACCCTTTCTCGGCCGCAAAGGGCTGGCTGAAGTCGCGGACTTTCGCCTCGGCCGTCTCGGCCGTGCGTCCGAGGGGCAGCTCCACGCGGAAAGTCGTCCCGCGACCGGTCTCCGATTCGAATTCTATCCGGCCGTTGTGCAACTGCACAAACCGAAACGTATTTGCCAATCCGATTCCCGTGCCTCCCGGGCGCGTCGTGAAGAAAAGCTGAAAGATCTTCTTCTGGTCGTCCGGCGAAATTCCTTTCCCGGAATCCTGCACCTCGATGACGGCGTATTCGCCGTTTCGTCGCAAGCGGAGCCCGATCGTCCCGCCGGGGTCGGTGAAGTCGCACGCGTTCAGCAGCAGATTCAGGACTGCCTGGTGGATGAGCTGGCGGTCCACCAGAACGGGTGGAAGCCCCTCGGGCAATTCGGCGCGCAGCGTAAGGCCGGACTTGGCGATGGAAGGCCGCGCCGCATCCAGGATCTCGTCGAGAAGGACCCGCAGGTCCGTTTCCTCCAGTTTCAGTTCGACGGGCTTGGTGAAATTGAGAAATGTTTTCACGGCGCGATCGAGCCGGTCGATTTCGCTGTCGAGCATCTTGACGGCTTGCTGCGGCTCGGGATCGACGGGCATATTGGCTTTGAGCACTTCCAGCCAGAGGCGCATGGAGTTGAGCGGGTTTTTCACTTCGTGCGCTACACCCGCCGTCACTCGTCCGAGAGCTGCGAGGCGCTCGGAAACTTGGAGCTGACTGCCGATGCGTTCGAACGACTCGACGTCGCGCAGCGTGATCAGCGTTCCCATGCGTTTTCCGCGTTCGCGGATCACCTGCACGCTCACGCCGACCCGCTGCGGACCCGCGGCGCCATCGAGCGTCACCTCTTTGCCCTCGACCGGTGCGATCTCTTCGCCTTCGAAGTGTAGAACACCGCGCAGGGGATGGCGCGCCGGGAAAATCTCGCTGACGCGGCGCCCTTGCAGCTCTCCCGCCCGCCCGCTCAGAAACTTTTCGACGGACGGGCTGACGAGCACCGCGCGTCCTTCGGCGTTGAAGAGCATCAGCCCGTCGCCAAGCCCGGTCATCACCTGGTCGAGGTTCTCGCGCAGCGCGCTGAAAATCTCGCGCACGTCGCGCAACTGCTTGCCGATGCCGACGATCTTCGTGCTGACCGCACCCAGTTCGTCGCCGCGCTCGACGACCGGCTCGGCGTCAAACTGGCCGGCGGAAATCCGGTCCAGTTGAGCCGAGATTCGCTCGATGGGCGCGAGTGCGATGCGGCTGACGATGAATGCGAGCAACGTCGAGAGCAGCACGGCACCGAGCGCCCACATTCCCGCCGACTGAAGCCCCGGCGAGATCTGCTCGCGGATCAAAGCGGAGGACAGTCCCACACGGATGTCGCCGAAGGGAACGGTGCCCAGCCGGAAGGGCAGCGAGAACTCGTAGATCTGCGGCGGACCGTACAGTTCGCGCAGTTGCTGAAAGAATCCGGCGCGCACGAGCGCACTCACGGGCGGCCGCGCCCCGACTTTCTGGTCTCGCAGCGACGCGTCGCTCGATATCAGAACCACGCCGTCCTTGTCGCCGATCGTGATTTCGTAGATGGTGGGAGAGATTCCCACGTCGGATTCGATGAGTGAATTGAGCGTGCTGCTGTTGTCAAACGCACGGCGCGCGTATCCGCGAAGGTCGGCCGGATCGAGCGATGCGGGGGCCTCTCCGCGCTCGGCGGCTTCCTTCAGCGCGTTTCCGCAGGCGGCGTAAACCTGCTGAGCGACAAAACCGGCGTTGTCGCTCGCCTGGCGCAGCGTCTGCCGCATCAGCCGCCCCAGATACAAGCTCGAGACGAGGGCAACGACCGCGAGGACCAGGAGGGAGGTGGCCAGCGTGAGTTTAGTTTTCAGGCTGAGACGCATTTTTCCGCCCCGCCTCATATTCTTTCAGCTTGTTATGGAGTGTCTTCAAGCTGATGCCCAGCAATTCGGCCGCGCGCGTCTTGTTCTGGCTCGTGGCCGCCAGAGTCTGAAGGATCAGCTCCCGTTCAACGTCGTCTACCGTCGTCCCGACCGGAAAGCGAACTCCTCCCAGCCCGGCGGAGACCGCGGTGGCGGCGTGGCCGAAATCGGAGGGAAGGTGCTGCCGGCCGATCGTTCCGCGGTCGGTGGCAATCGCCGCGCGTTCGAGCACGTTGCGCAGCTCCCGGACGTTTCCCGGCCACGGATACGACCGCAGAAGGTCCATCACGTCCGCGCCCACGCCCGCCACCTTCTTGCCGTGCTTCTCCGAGATCTCTTCCAGCAGGTGCTCGATCAGCAGGGGCAAATCCTGTTTGTGCTCCCGCAGAGGCGGCAGATGAATGTGAAAAACGTTCAGCCGAAAATAGAGGTCCTGTCGCAGGTGGCCGTCCGCAACGGCCTGCTCGGGATTCTTGTTGGTGGCCGCGAGCACGCGCACGTCGACCGGAGTTTCCACCTTGCTGCCGAGACGCCGAACTTTGTGGTCCTCCAGCACGCGGAGCAGCTTGGCCTGCGTGGGAGCCGGCATCTCGCCGATTTCGTCCAGGAGGAGCGTGCCGCCGTGGGCCAGCTCGAAGCATCCGATGCGGCGCTCCGCCGCGCCCGTGAACGCGCCTTTCTCGTGCCCGAAAATCTCGCTTTCCATCAGCGATTCCGGAATGGCGGAGCAGTTGATGGCCACAAACGCGCGGTCAGCTCGCGGCGAGAGCATGTGGATCGAGCGCGCGACCATTTCCTTGCCGGAACCCGTTTCCCCGGTGATGAGCACCGAAGCGGTCGACGGCGCTGCCATTTCCACCTGCCGCATCACTTCCTGCATCGCGCTGGACGTGCCCACCAGCACGCCGAGTTTGCCGGCGTCCCGCAGTTCGCGCGTCAGCGCCGTGACCACCTGTTTGTCCCGGACGCGTCCGAATGCGCGATCCAGCAGCGCCCGCAGGACGGGGGGCTTGAGCGGCTTTTCGATGTACCAGAAAGCGCCCGCTTCGATCGCCTGCACCACGCGCTCGTCGCTGCCGCGTCCCGTGATGATGATTACCGGGATCCTTTGGATTTCTTCGCCGAGATGGCGAAGCAGATCGAGCCCGTTCATCCCGGGAAGCTCGACGTCTACAAGAATCACCTGCGGGCTGAACTCCGGGAATTTTGCGAGCGCGTCTTCTCCGCTGCCGACGCCCAGCACAGCGAAATTCCACTGGCGGAGCAGGGCTTCGTAGCCTTTGCGGGCGTTTTCTTCGTCCTCGACGATGAGGATGCGTTGCTGAGATTGAGTTTCGGGAGCCATCCAGAATTTGAATCTACCAGCAGTCTCCGGGAAATCCAAGGGAAGCGCGCCCATAGCATCCGCTTCGCACACACACGAATAGCACGCGATGCCGTCATCAGAAGCGAGCGCGTCTCCTGCCGCGGGACCGCCCGCGGGTCAGCTCCGGCCGAAGCGGAGCGAGCGCTCGAGGATCACCTCGACCTTCGTGCCCTTCTCCAGAGTCACTTCCTCGCCGAGGCCTGATGCGACCATGAAGGCCGTGGCTGCGGCGACGGCCGCGCCCATCGCTGCGTCCTTGCCGTTGTGTGTGGCGACTCCGGCTGCTGCACCCACGAATGCCGCGGCCGCTGCGGCATCGAGCGCGTCACTCCGCTTGCTCGAGTTGGCCTCGATTTCGCCCTCTCGTTCGTACACGACTCGGACGGAGTGCACGCCCGGCACGTCGTCAACCATGGCCACTAGGGGGATCCAGCCGTCGGGCGTCCTGATGTCGTCGAACGTAAGCCACATGCGCGCCCGGCCGGTCTTATGCGCTGCTTCGACTTTGTCGACGTGCCCCCGGATTTCCGCTCCGGGCGGCAGCGTAGTTCCGTCGGCGCTTGGCACCGGATCGAGAGTCCGAGCGTGGAAGTGATACCCCGCTTTCAAGTCTTGCGTGCTAAGCGACTCTTCGAGGCTGATCAGAAAGCGCGTCCCCGGAGCGACCTCTTTCGCAGCCGTGGGCGCCGAAGCGTCCGTCGATTGGTCTTGTGCAGATGCCAACATTCCGTTGCCGAACATGAGGGCCAGCAAAGCAGCCATAACCGGAAGCACGGTGATGCGCTTCATTTGCTTCTCCTTTTTCGATTGGCTTGGCGCCTTCTGCTGGATAGAAAGCGGTCTAACGAACTCGATGAATCAGATGTCGCCAGGGACCATAGGGTTGGTCTGGGGCCTCCGGCGGGCCATCCCGAACTCCAGTTTAGCCCGAACAACGTCCGTTTCCAATTTGGTATTTTGGCCCTTCCCATACTTGCATAGGTGATTATGCATTTCACACAGAAAGGCGGTAGACAACCGTCGTCGACCTCGCCGTGCGCTTGCGCGAAACGATCCGCCGCCTCAGCAACGCGTGGGAAAGCCGCCGGAACAACTTGAAGTCCGCCTAGCTTCGGTCTCTCTACTTCCTTGCGGTTACCACTTCGGATTGCCGCACGTGAAGTTCGCGGCGTCGTACGGGTCGCCGCTGCCATTGTAGATGGCCACTTGCGGGTAGGGGCACGCCGGATGCGTCCTGTCCACGGCGCCCGCGACCTTGTGAGAATTGATGATTTTGTCCGGCGCAACGTTCGTCTCGCGCCACTTCTCGACCACATCGAGCGCGTCGAACGTGCCGTTGCTCCCGAGCCCGAAGCCGGGGCACATTCCCATTCCCGGCACCATGAACAGACGGAAGAAATCATGCGTCTGGCTTGGGCCTCCCATGGCGGCCAAGACGCTGTTGTAGTAATCGATCGCGCCTTTCGGAGGAATGATCGCCTCATCCCACGATTCGTAGAGGAGCAGCTTCCCGCCATGGTCCTTGAAGGCCTTCAGATTCGGATCGAAAGAATTCAACGCGGCTCCTGCCTTTGAGTCGGCCAGTCGCGTATCGCGAGACACGTCGAACGTACGGAAATCCCAATTGGGATCTTCGAACACGATCGCCTTGAAAAAACCCGTGCTGATGCTCAGCGGCTCGGGGCCGGCGGCCATCAAGCCCCAGCCAAGCTCGCTGCCGGGATCGAAGCCGGGATAGACCGGCTTGCCGTCCGAGAATTTCGGCCCGGCGTAGATCAGCTTCGCCGTTTGCACCTGCGGCTCGGTGAGGCACGACGCATAGTCCCCCTGGCCCGGGCACCGGATCGTCTCGGGATCGAAGTGACAGCGGGTAGGGTCCTCGATGAACCCGTCGCGAACGCCGTCGAGCGCATCGCAGGCGTCGAGCGCGGCCCGATGAATCACCGGATACTTGCTGGGCGGAATGTAACCCGGAGCTTTCACTCCATCCTTGAGCGATACCCACGTGATGTACTCCGAGACGGCCTGAAGATGAGTGATGTAATAGGCCGGATCGCCTGCGGCGATTCCGTCGTAGTCGTTCGGATACTTCTGCGCCTCGGTCAGCGCCTGGTTGCCGCCCTCGTGGCAGCTGCTCCAGAAAGACAACTTCGCGGGCTTGCCGTAGTACGCCTGAATGAGCTGCTTGGCCGCGACGGCCGTCTCGTGGACCGCGCGGTGTCCCCAATCAGCTACCTTTTCCGGATGGCCGATGGCCCAGGCGTCCGGCGCTTCGCTGGTCGCGCCGACGTCCAAATGGCCTGTGTCCGTCGAAGCGGTAGCGGAGCCGCGCGCGATCTCCCGGACCAGGCCGCCGTAGCCGATCGACCCGATGAATCCGGGGTTTCCGATTCCCACGTAGTTCCCGTTCCAGTTCGCCGCAACGGGCAGCCACACTTCGAATCCGATATGCGAATCGCTCGTCGGCGCCGAGAATCCGGCCACGCGGCAGAAAGGAACCGAGACCTTCAGGCCCGGAGGAGTGCCGAACCGTCCGGGGGTACTGGGCACCTCGAAGTCCGGCGGTGTGCTGATCGCCGTCGCCATCGTGATCGTGACGTTCGGCATCTTGAGAGACACTAGACTCTCGCAGGACTGTTGCGCCGACGCGCGCCCCGCAGCCAGGAACAGTGCTGCCAACGCAGCCAGACACAAAGCCACACGCAAACCCACACGTAAACGATGTCTCATGCGAATCCCCCCGTGTGAACTTGCTCGGCGCTGCTGCTTTCCTGGGGTCGCGCCTCCGGTTACTGCAACGCGAACGTATAGATCGCGTTGTGCCCGGTCGTCAAATGGACGCCGCTCTGCCTGCTGAGCACCGGCTCCGCCAGATTGTCTCCCGTGATCACCGCCACGTACTGCTTTCCATTGACCGCGTACGTGATGGTGCTCACCGAGATCGGTCCGCCCAGAATCGACTCCCACAGTTGCTTTCCGGTGGCGGCATCGAACGCGCGGAACCGCCGGTTGATGTCGCCGTGGAAGATCAAACCTCCCGCGGTGGCGAGCAGCGCGCCCGTGCCCGGCGAGTTTTGGACGTCGAATTTCTGCATCTGCCCGGTCGAGAGATCGATCTTCGCGAGTCCGGCAATCGCGTTGATGTCGGAACCCTCGCGCAGAATGCCCTTCCTGATTCCGCTCAGGCCGTTGCCGGTCATGTCGAGGCAGTTGTCGATGTAGGAGGTATACAGCGAATTCGTTTCCGGATCGTACGCCGTCGGCCAGTAGCTGCGCCCGTTCCAGTAACAGATCACGTGATGATCTCCCGGCTTCTTCATCACCACGTCATAATTGATCGTGGCCAGCCCGGTTTTCCCATCGACATTCGAAATCGCCAGGTTCGGGGCGTCGACCGGCACCGGCTCCGCCCACAAAAACTGCCCGTTGTTGCGGTCGAGCACGAACATGATGCCGCTCTCTCCGACCATCGCCGCCACGTCGTGTTTCGATCCGCGCGGCACTTCGGTGTTGTACCACTTCACCGCCTTGGGATCGGGGTTGAACGTCGTGGTCACCAGCGTCCGCTCGTGCGTGTGGTCGGTGTCCCAATCGTCCGCCGGCAGGTGCTGGTAATACCAGATCAGCTTCCCGGTCGCGGGATCGAGCGCGACGGTGCAGTTGCTGTACAGATCGGCCGGTGCCGTACGCGACGTGCCGTCGGGATCGCCGCCGTGCCGCGCCAACCGCTCGTACGGCGACGGATTCGCGATGCCCCAATAGATCACCTTGCGGACGGGATCGTAGTTCCCCGGCATCCCCCACGTGGACGCCGTGTAGTTCGTGTTGTCCGCGCCGTTCCACGACGCGTAGCCTGGATCGCCCGGCGCCGCGACGTTGTAGAAACGCCAAAGTTCCTTCCCCGTATCCGCGTCGTCCGCTTCGATGAAGCAGCTCTCGCGGCCCTTGCCGCACGTGCCGCCGGAAATCACTTTCCCGTCGACGACGATCGTGCCGGACGTATTCTGCGTGTCCGTCTTGTATGTTTCCCAGCGGACTTGGCCGGTCGCGGCGTCGAGCGCGATCACGTAGCCGTCGGGCGACGCGTAGTAAACCATGTCTTTGTAAATCGAGATTGCCTTGGTCCGCTCCTGGCCCGTGACCCTGGGATCCTTGAACGCTCGGTGGTATTGCCAGATGATGTCTCCGTTGGTCGCGTCGATGGCCATCACGTCCGCGCCCGGCGCCACCAGATACATCACGCCGTCGTGGACGATCGGGATTGTCTCCGTGATGCCCGTCGGCAGGCCTTTCACCCACGCGACGTGCAGGTTGCCGATCGTCTTCTTGTTGATCTGCTTCAGCGGGCTGTACCGCCACGCGTCGTACGTGCGGCTGTACTGTAGCCAGTCGTTCGGACTCGGATTCAGAAGGTCCTGGTCCGTCACCGGCTTGTAATCCTTCACCGTGCCGTGCGGCAGCGACCCGAGCGCCAGCATTCCCGTCGGTCCCGGAGGCTGCTGCGGCGGGCGCGCAGGTGCCGCTGCACCCGGTGCCGGAGGCGCCTGCCCCTGTGCAGCCGGGTTCGGCGTCGCCCCTGGCTCATCCTGCGCTCGCGCCGACGCAACCGCTCCGGCCACCAGCAGCGCAAACAACAACGACAGAATCAAACGATAGCTTTTATCCATGCAGGTCCCCTTTACCCTGAGCACGCCGTGCGCGCGAAGGGTTTACCCTGAGTCACGCCGCGAATCGAGCGGTGTGCGAAGGGCCAATACGTTCCGAAGTCTCATCTGTGCGTACTGTGACGCGCCGCAGCCCGTTCGCGTTTCTTCACCCTGAGGTCGGCCTAGCCGACCGAAGGACCGCGTCCCCCTGAGCCACACCCAAAACGCAGCAGCGCGAAAGGTAGGCGGGCTTCCCGCAACCGGCGCGGTTATATCCTATCCGCGCGCGTACTTGCAATCGCGATCCGCGCCGTTTGCCTCCACTGTGGCGGGCGACGAGGATCGTCATCCTGCCTGCCCTGGCAAAAGAAGCGCTTGCCCTGAGCCGCCAGCGCGAAGGGAACCCCGCTTCGATCTCGAAGAGTAAATGCAAACGCGATTCATAACATATCGAACACATTCTGCCAGTTAAGCACCCCACAACACTGGAGTCAGGGATAACTTTAAAACCGGGGTCGGGCCAGGTGGGATCTGGGGCGAATAACTCGAATGGCGCGTGGGCGCGCTTGACGCCCCGTCGCCCGGGGTGGCTATTTCTTGCTGGGGCGGCCGGTGTTTTCGCGCTGGCCGCATGTCTGCGGCATTTTCCGGTCCGGCTTGATCTGTGGCTCTACGGCGAGGTTGAGCTAACGACCGGATTCCTGGCGCTCACCTTCGCGATGATCGCGATGGCAAGATTCCGTGGAACCAGCGACCGCCTCTCCCTTATTCTCTCCTGCGGATTTTTCATCGTCGGCGTCACCCTGATCAGCTCGAGCTTCGTCATTTTTCGGTATCCGCGACCTGACCCTGCTGAAACGCTGCGCGACCCAACGACCTGGGTCATTGGCTCCACGATCGTTGCCCTCCTGATGGTTGCGGCACTATACGAGGAGCGCCGCCAGCCTACGGCTCGCCACCCGCTCCGGGAGATCGCGATCGCGTTGTGTGTCATCGCGCTACTGGCTGTCGCGCTGGGCAAAACGCACGGCTGGCTGCCCGCGTATTTCGTTGTGCACCCCGGCGGAATCTTCCCGAGGCCCGGCAATCTGTTTCCCGCTTTGCTCTTTCTGCTCGCAACGATCGGATACCATCGCCGCCTGGACTGCGCGCATTCCGCATTTGATCATTCGCTGTATGTGACGACGGGATTGAATGTGGCGAGCTGTCTCGCCGCGAGCCAATCGGAGCATCGGCTTGACGGGCCATTTGCTCTTGCGGTCGGGCTCCAGTTCACGAGCTACGCTGCGCTGCTCGGCGGTGCGCTGCTCGACAATGTGAACCTGTTCGAAAATATCCGCCGGTTGGCTGCGAGCGATTCCTTGACGGGGCTTGCGAATTATCGGCGCCTGATCGACGCGCTGGGGACTGAGATCGAGCGCACCAAGCGCACGGGAAAACCGTTTTCATTGGTGCTATTCGATCTCGACGAACTGAAGCGGATCAACGATGCGTACGGACACGCGGTCGGCAGCCGGACGATTTGCCGCGTGGCTGACGCCCTGCGGTTGAACTGCCGCGCGATCGACACCGCCGCCCGGTACGGCGGAGATGAGTTTGCCCTCATTCTGCCCGAAACCGGAAAAGACGACGCGCGCGAGGTGGCCCGCCGCATCTGCGAGAACATCGCCAACCAGGAAGAGCTACCGCGCGTCACGGCGAGCGTCGGCGTAGCCGTCTATCCGCAGGAAGGGGACTCGCTCCTAGCTATCTTGGCGCACGCGGACAGCGCCCTCTACCACGCAAAGGGGCGCACGATCCGAAGTCTGACTGCGGTGAGCTGAGGGACGATGCCA
>Ga0181521_10001338_pt1 | contig 30715 bp, 29 predicted proteins | sample PEATcosm2014_Bin_32_FD_119764 | JGI IMG/M metagenome (GOLD analysis project Ga0181521, IMG submission 119764) | Peatland microbial communities from MTU Mesocosm Facility, Houghton, MI, USA - PEATcosm2014_Bin02_60_metaG | ecosystem: Environmental > Terrestrial > Soil > Wetlands > Peat | place...
GCCTTTCAGATAGATGTACTCCGCGTAGGTCGGCGTGAACGGCACCGCTAGCAGCTGCATCCCGGCCTCTTCGGGCGAACGCGAGGCCTTGGCATTGTTGCAGCGGCGGCATGCGGTAACAACGTTGGTCCAGACGTCCTCGCCGCCGCGGCAGAACGGCCGGATGTGATCGCGCGACAGCTGCTGGGTGGGGAACCGTAGCCCGCAGTACATGCACAGGTAAGCATCGCGCTTGAACAGCGTCTCGTTGTTCAGCGGCGGCAGGTAATTTGTGCGCAGCGCGCCTGGGTTGGACGAGTGGCCGACCGTCGCGACGATCGAACTCACATCGACGACCGTGCGCTCGCCGCTTTTTGCGTTGGTGCCGCCGTGCAGCCGAAACAGCAGCGAGCCGCACGCGTACGCGACCTGGCCCATATGGTAGAGGCGCACCGCCTCCTTGTAGTCGATCCACTCAAGCGGCATGCCGGCCACGTCGGTGCGCAACACCTGCTGGCTGAGACCGGGCGTGGCCTGCGGGCGCAGCGACGCCGGCGGGGCTGTCGGCACCGTCACGACGGGCTTGGGATGACGCGATCTCGCTTTCACGCATGTTAAGATACGAAAGGCCTGTTCCATAAGCAAACTACGCAGGGCAGTCACCCAACCACGCTAATCCGGCGCCCGTGGGCCTTGCGTCACGGTCGCGCTGCCGCGCCGGCCGGGGCCAACCGAGGAGGTTATCGATGTCCGCCGCTCCTGCAGCTGTAAACGGCATCGTTGTCGGCGTCCCGCGCGAAACTCAGGCGGGCGAAACCAGGGTCGCGCTGGTTCCGGAAATCGCGGTGAAATACGCGGCCGCCGGCGCCCGAATAGTCGTCGAACGCGGTGCCGGAGCCGCAGCCCAGTTCCCGGACGCGGGCTACAAGAACGTCGAGTTTGCCGATAACGCGGCTGTCTACGCCCGTGCCGACCTGCTGCTCAAGGTCCAGCCGCTGACCCCGGCCGAGGCCGGGCTGCTGAAATCGGGCGCAGTGCACGCCGGGTTCATGCAGCCGCACAACAACCTGCCGGCCGTCAGGGTGCTCCGGGACCGCAACATCACCAGCTTCGCGATGGAACTCGTGCCCCGGATCTCGCGCGCCCAGTCGATGGACGCGCTGTCCTCGCAGGCGGCGATTGCGGGCTACAAGGCGGTGCTGATTGCGGCGAACACGCTTGATCGGTTCTTTCCGATGCTGACGACCGCGGCCGGCACGATCCGCCCTGCCCAGGTGCTGGTCATCGGCGTCGGTGTCGCCGGGCTGCAGGCAATTGCAACCGCAAGACGTCTCGGCGCCATCGTCGAGGCCTATGACGTACGCAGCGCCACTCGCGACCAGGTGAAGTCGCTCGGCGCCAAGTTCGTAGAGACCGGGGTCACCGCCGAAGGCGCCGGCGGCTACGCGCGCGAACTCACGGCCGAGGAGAAGGCCAAGCAGCAGGACGTGCTCGACGGGCGCATCGCGGTGGCCGACGCGGTCATTACCACGGCCGGCGTGCCTGGTCGGCCCGCGCCGCGGATCATCTCGCGAGCTGCGGTCGAACGCATGAAGGCCGGCGCCGTGATCGTCGACATCCTTGCCGAGAATGGTGGCAACTGCGAGCTGACCCGGGCTGGCGAAACCGTGCGCCACGGCAACGTGCGGATCGTCGGCCCCGTGAACCTGCCGGCGCAGCTTGCCTACCACGCAAGCGAGATGTATGCGCGCAACCTCTACAACCTGCTGAGCCCGGCGCTGAAGCAGGGCGTCCTGGCGATCGACTGGAACGACGAGGTCTTCGCGGGCACAGTGCTGACGCATGCGGGACAGGTCAAGCACGAGCCCACGGCGAAGCTGCTGGCAGCTGGCTGAACGAGCCTCACGACGAGGATCACTCCATGATTGACGGCGTCATCGCAATCTACATTTTCATGCTGGCCGCCTTCACCGGATACGAGGTGATCGCGCGGGTGCCCGTGATCCTGCACACACCGCTGATGTCCGGCAGCAACTTCGTGCACGGCATCGTACTGGTGGGCGCGATGTTCGCGCTCTTTCAGGCCGACTCGCGCCTCGAGCAGGTGATCGGCTTCATCGGGGTCGTGCTGGCCGCCGGCAATGCGGTCGGCGGCTACGTCGTGACCGAGCGCATGCTCGAGATGTTCAAGGCGAGCGGCCAGCGCAAGCCCGCCGGAGGACAACACTGATGTCGTTCCTCAACCCCGACGCCGCCAAGTGGATCATCGACGCGGCCTACATCCTGGTCGCGTTCCTGTTCATCATGGGCTTAAAACGCATGAGCTCGCCGGTCACGGCGCGCGGCGGCATCCTGTGGGCCGGCCTCGGCATGCTCATCGCGACGCTGGTGACATTCCTGGCCCCGGCGATGCTGCCGACGGCCGCCGAGCACGCCGCGACCAATCTGGCGCTGGTGATTGCCGCCATTGCCGTCGGCGGCGCGCTCGCGTGGTGGTCCGGCAAGCGCGTCGCAATGACCAACATGCCGCAGATGATCGCGCTTTATAACGGGATGGGCGGCGGCGCGGCCGCGGCCATCGCCGCGGTCGAGCTCTACAAGGGCGGCGAGCGCGGGCTCGCGTTCACGACCCTCGCGGTGCTCGGCGGGCTCATCGGTTCGGTGTCGTTCGCCGGATCCGGCATCGCCTTCGGCAAGCTGCAGGGCCTGATCAAGCGCTCGCTCCGCTTCAACGGCCAGCAGCTCCTCAACGTGCTGATTCTCGGCGGCGGGATCATCCTCGGCGGCCTGGTTGCGACCGGAGTGAATGCGGGCCCGGGCGTCGTGACTGCGTTCTTCGTGCTGGCCCTGATCCTCGGCATCACGATGACCCTGCCGATCGGCGGCGCCGACATGCCGGTCGTGATCTCGCTCTACAACGCACTGACCGGCCTCGCCGTGGCGTTCGAGGGATTTGTGCTGAACAACGCGGCGATGATCATCGCCGGCACGGTCGTCGGATCGGCTGGTACGCTGCTGACGCAGCTGATGGCGAAGGCGATGAACCGCTCGCTCAGCAACGTGCTGTTTTCCGGTTTCGGCGAGACCGCCGGCGCCGCGAGCGGCGAGGTCAAGGGCTCGCAGAAACCGATCGAGGCGAGCGACGCCGGTGTCATGATGGCTTTCGCGCAGAAGGTCATCATCGTGCCCGGTTACGGCATGGCGGTGGCGCAGGCGCAGCACAAGGTGTGGGAGCTGGCGCAGCTCTTGCAGCAGCGCGGCGTCACCGTCAAGTTCGCGATTCACCCGGTCGCGGGCCGGATGCCGGGCCACATGAACGTGCTGCTGGCCGAAGCCGGCGTGCCCTACGACCTGATCGCGGACATCGAGGAGGTCAACGCCGAGTTCGAGACGACCGACGTCGCGCTGATCATCGGTGCCAACGACGTGGTGAACCCCGTGGCGCGCAACGATAAGTCGAGTCCGATCTACGGCATGCCGATCCTGAACGCCGACAAGGCAAGGAACGTAATCGTCATCAAGCGCGGCCAGGGGCAGGGGTTCTCCGGTATCGAGAACGCCCTGTTCTACCTCGACAATACGCGGATGCTCTACGGTGATGCTCAGGGCGCGGTCAACCAGCTGATCCACGCCGTAAAGTCGGTGGCCTGACGGCGCCGGACCCGAATCTCCGCCACCGCGCGCGCCGGCTCAGGAAAAGCGCGTTCGGCCGCGCGGCGGGCGGCACTCAGCTTTTTGTCTTTTCGCTCTTCTCGCGCACCGGCAGCGGTACGTTGCACAGGTCAATCCGGCCCGCCGCAGTCTTGTACCAGACGTCGCGGCGGTTGCGCCGGATCTCGATCAGTTTCTGGAACAGCGGCGTGTCTGTCCGCAGCACCTCGAGCGCAGACCGTTCCGCGGGCGGCAACTCGGCCGCAACGCGCACCGTCTGGATCGGCACGCGCTGCTCCGGCTGCTCGTAGAAGCCCAGCTCGCCCGTACCGCGCGGCAGCGACGACAGCAGCTCGATGCCCCAGACGATCCGGCCGACCAGCGCGGCGTTGCGATCGAGTTGCCGCGGCGCCTGGCCGATCACCGCGTAGAGCTCTGTGCCGATGGCGGTCGCAGGGTCGTTGTCGCGCCCGACACCGACCATGCCGTAGCAGTGCACGAGCCACGCATCGCCATCGGCGCTGCTGCGCGCGGCCGGGAAGCCGCCGGCGAAGCCGACCTCCGGCGCATAGGTGTCCGGGTCCTTGAGACGGACGAACGGCAGCATCGCCGCGGAACGCGTGAACTCGGCGGGTAGCCGCCGCTCGCCGACATCCGGCTTGCTGCCCAGCGGGTCGCCCCACTGCGCCACGAAGTTGTCCTGCACGCGCGTGATCGCGAGCCCGTCGTACCAGTGGGCGCGCGCAATGGTTTCGATGTTGGCCACGTGTCGCGGCGCGAACGCCGGCAGCAGCTCAATCACGATCCGGCCGGTGGCGAGCTCGATGTACAACGTGTGGTCCGGATCCAGGGTCCGCCAGTCGCTTGGCTTGGAAGCGGCCAGCAGCTGCCGCATCGTGACTGCGCGCGCAGGACTCTTGGGCGCCGCTGGCGCGGACGCGGGGACCTGCGCCGGCACCGGCCCTTCGGCTGCAGCGCCCGCGGCGGCGAGCAGTGCTACCGCAATTGCGAGTGAACGAACGGTCGACATGACGCCGTGACCTCTAGGCAAGCGTGTGGAAAACCTTCTGCACGTCATCGTCCTGTTCGAGCTTGTCGATCAGCTCGAGCACCTCCTTGGCCTGGTCCTCCGGAAGCTCGGTGGGCGCGGTGCACACGAACTCACGTTCCGCCGACAGCGGCGTAACGCCGCGGTCCTCGAGCGCCTTCTGAACCTGGCCGAAGTCACCGAATGCGCAGCGGATGACGAGCTGTGGTTCGCCGTTCTCTCCGGTGCTCTCGCCCATCTCCTCGAGGCCATGATCCATCAGGTAGAGCTCCAGGTCATCCGCATCGACGCCCTCCGGGTTGAGGCGGAATACGCCCATTTCCCTGAACTGGAAGCTGACGCTGCCTGAATTCGCGAGGTTCCCCCCGAACTTGGTAAACAGGTGCCGAATGCTAGCGACGGTCCGCGTCGGATTGTCGGTCGCGGCCTCGACGAGGATCGCGACGCCGTGCGGCCCATAGCCTTCGTAGATCACCTCCGTAAAGTTCGCCGCGTCCTTGCCCGATGCCCGCCTGATTGCGGCCTCGACCTTGTCCTTCGGCATGTTGCTGGCCCGGGCGTTCTGCACGCAGCGGCGCAGCGCCGGATTCGAGCCGGGATCGGGGCCGCCAGCCTTGACAGCGATGTTGATGTCCTTGGCGATGCGGTGGAACTGCTTCGCCATCCGATTCCAGCGCGCGAACATCGCGTGCTTGCGAACTTCGAAAATCCGGCCCATGGGCTGCTGTGTTCCTGATTTCTGGGGCCCGGTGACCGGGCGATCAGCCGACTAGTTTAGTGCCTCGGGCGGGGCCCGTCGCGCCCGCGGGCCCTAGCGCTCCGGCGGGTCCGGGCGGCGCCCGCGGCCGATGAACGGGGCGTCCCCTCCCGCCAGACGTGGGTCGGTGGGGCCAGCCCGGCCGAGCGCGCGGGGCTCGTGTGCTCCGTGCGCATCGCCGGGGGAGCGTGCCAGCAGGTGCCGCACCCGTGGCGGGTCCGGCCCGACGTGCAGCGCGACGACCCGCTCCCGCACCTCCCGATCGGCCTCGGTCGCGCGCTGCGAGTGGCGCAGATGGTCGAGCCAGGTGACAGTTTCGAAGCGTTCGAGCCACGTTGAACGGTTGTCGAGATCCTGCAGCAAGATCCAGCGTCGCGCGCCGTCGCGGCGGCGGATCCGACCGAGCTCGTGAGCGGCGCGGATAAACGTGGCGACATCCTCCGGCGCAATCCGGTACTCGATCGAGATCACGATCGGACCTGCCTCCGGATCGATGGCCTCGGCGGTGTGCGCGTCACTGACGGCCCGCAGCGGACCGAGGTCGATCGCGCTCGTCGGGTGCAGCGGCCAGCGCCGCGCGAGCAGGAATGAGGCCGCGAGCAGCAGGCCCGCGGTCGTGAGGCTGGCCGTGAGTCCCCCGAGTTCCGCGTACTCGCCCCACAGCCAGCTGCCAACGGCCACGCCACCGAAGGCTGCGGTCTGATAGAGCGCCAGCGTGCGACCGACGACCCAGCGCGGCGCCGAAGTCTGTGTCGCGATGTTGAAGGTCGAGAAGGACAGCACCCACCCGGCGCCGGCGAACAGCATTGCGGCCGCCGACAGAGCGATCCAAGGGCTCTGCGCAACGACGACGGTCGACACGCCGTAGGCGACCGAGCCGGCCGTGACAATCGCGTCGCTGGAATGGCGGTGACGGAGCCATGCGCTGCCGAGCGCACTCAGTACCGCGCCCACGCCGAAGGCCCCGAGCAGGAAGCCGAAGGTCAGCGGACCGCCGCCGAGCAGATCTCGTGCCACCAGCGGCCCGGTGGCCACGACGGCGCTGGCGAGCAGCGCAAACACGAAGGAGCGCAACAGCACCGTGCGAATCGCCGGCGACAGGCGCACATAGCGCAGTCCGGCGCCGAGTGCCGCTCCCATGCTCTCCGGCGGCAGACTCGGCGGCACCCGTGGCCGGCGCCAGCGGGCGAGCACGACGATCAGCCCGACGTAGGACATGGCGTTTAGCAGGAACGCGGTCGGCGGGCCGGACGAGGCGACGATCGCGCCGCCGAGCGCCGGCCCGACGGTCCGCGCTATGTTGAAGCTGATCGCGTTCAGAGAGACTGCGGCAGGCAGGTGCGCGGGTGGCACCTGCTCGCCGACCGAGGCCTGCCAGGCCGGCCCATAGAGGGCGCTGCCGCAGCCGAGCAGGAAGGTGAAGGCCAGCAGCGACCAGGGCGTGAGCGCGTGCCCGAAGGCGAGCACCGTCAGCGCCACCGCCGTTGCGGCCATCAGGCCCTGGGCGAGCAGCATCAGCGCGCGCCGGTCCCAGATATCGGCGATCGCCCCGGCTGGTACCGACAGCAGCATGATCGGCAGCGCGCTCGCCGCCTGGACGAACGCCACCATGTCGGACGACTGGGCCAGCGAGACCATCAGCCAGGCGGCAGCTACCGTCTGGACCAGCGTTCCCAGGTTGGAGGCGAGGCTCGCGAGCCAGATTGACAGAAACACGCCCGTACGGAGCGGCGCCAGCGACGTGTCGAGCCACGAGTCCGTGGGCCGGGTGACATGATCCATGGCAGCCATTGTGCCGCGACGCGCCCGAACGGGCGAGCGCGGCGCTGCCGGGGCCCGTGAGCACGAACAAGGCGATGCGCCGGCCGGCGGCCTCAGCAACCAGTCAGCTGCGACCGGGATCGAGCGACTTGGCGAGGCAGACGCTGAAAGGGTTACCGACGTAGACACCGAAGCACTCGATCGGCCGGTAGCCGTGGCGCTGACAGAGCGCGATAGCCTCCGGCTGGCGGGTGCCAGTCTCGAGGATGGCGCGCGAGTAGCCGCGGCGACGGGCCTCCTGCTCGAGCGCAACGAGCAGCGCGCCGGCGACTCGGCGGTCGCGCAGTCCGGGACGCACATACATTCGCTTGATCTCGACCGTATCGCGGCCGAGCGCGCGAAACGCTCCACACCCGGCCGTTGCGGTGCCGAATCGCGCGACGAGGAAGCAGCCGCCGGCAGCGTCGAAACTGTCGGCCTCGACACCATTTGTGGACTCGCCCGGGTAGCGTTCGTTCAGTTCCGCGTCGAGTTCGGCGATGAGTCCGAGACGCACGACCCCGACGGCACTTGCCGGTGCAATGACCAGCGAGTCGGGCTGCGCACCCCGAGGCTCAGGCCGGTCTGTCACCGCGGCCCGCGTTCCGCAGGATCACCCGGCCGGCGGAGTCGGCCAGAGTGTCGCTCAGCCGCTGCACGATGTGGTCGGGCCGTAGCGGCCCGGTTTCCGGAACGGCACCGTACCACCCGTCGCGGGTCGGGTACGGCACGCTTTCCTCAGCCGCTGCGCCACAGGTCGCGCGCCAGCAGCAGCCACATCGCGAATACGCACAGCGTGCTCAGCGCGTAGACGGCGAAGCGGTGTACGACCCGGTTGTAGGTCACGTGAATGAAACTGTGAAGGGCGCGCAAGCCGACGAACGCCCAGGCCAGGATCAGCTGCAGATTCGTGACGCGGTCGGTCATCGCGAGCAGGCATCCGACCACAAAAAACAGCACCGGCACCTCAAACAGGTTGCGGAAGTTGTCTGCTGCGGCAACGTCCTCCAGAACCCCGGCGGCGTCGCGGGTCGTCTTCAGGCTCTGCGGATCGATCCCGCGGGCGCGCATCTCGCCCAGGCGCGCGGCATACAGGCACACCCATACGGTCGCGATGAGCACAACCTGCGCGAACATTGGCCAGATGATGGCAGTCGGGAACGGCGGCATGGCGACTCCGGCAGCCCAGAAGCCCGAATTATAGCGGCTGTGCGCGGCCGCTCAGCGCACACGCGATTCGTACCATCGGGCAGGCTGGCTGCGCGACGCGTACTGTTGCTTCACGGCGCGGCTCATCCGAGGTTCCGGACGAGTGGCCGCGCGCCCGGCGGCGCGTACCGCGTATTCGGGAGCTACTGGACCGACTTGAGCATTGCAGCCATTTGCTGATGAATGAGGTTGATTGCCTTGAGCGGGCGCAGCATGACCTTGAACTCGGTGATCCGCCCCTCGTTGTCCCACCTGATCATGTCCACACCGTTCACGCTCACCCCCTCGATCTCCACCTGGAACTCGAGTACGGCGTTCCGGTCGCCGGCGAGCTCTCGCACATAGCGAAACGAGTCGTTGCCGAAGATGCGCAATGCCGCAGTCAGATACCTAGTCGTAATCGCCCTGCCCACCTGTGGGGCGTGCACGACCGGAGAATGGAAAACGACGTCTGCCGCAAGCAGTGCGGCAATGCCCTCGGCGTTCCGGTCTGCAACGAGCTGATGCCAGGTGGCCAGAGTGTTGATCGCCAAGACGCGTCTCCAAGGATTAGCTGAAAGGTCTTCGGCCGGAACGCCGGCCCGCTGCGACGTTTCCGGTGCGCGTCACCGGCCGATCGCCTCGGCCTCGGCTGGCCGTCACGGCGGCTGGTCGGTCGCCGCTGCGTTCCGACGGGTTGTCAGGTCGCCTCCAGCCCAGTGGTGACCTCAATCGACACGCCGATATTGAGATCCGCAAGTGACCGCAGCAAAGCGGGCGGAAACTCGATTCCCCAACGCTCACTTGCATTTAACATCACGGAAAGCGCGCAGGTTCCTCCTTCCGTCTTCAGGCGCGCGAAGAACGCCTTGTGCGGATTGAGCAGCCTCATCTGACCGAGCAGGAATACCTCGAGTGGAAGCCCGCGTGACAATAGCCACGATGAACTTCCGGTTGCGGCCGTCTCCGCAGATCGGGAGTCCTGGGATCGAAGCCACATGGGTTCGGCGAGCGGCGCCAGCCAGTAGCTGTCCGGATGGGATCCGCGCACGGTCTCGCTGCCATCCTTCTCGCGAGCAGATCCGGCTGTCCACGCGTGCACGGGGCTCAGGCCCAGGGTACGCGTGACCTCCGCCGGGTCGATGGACGGGTGTCGCACGCACAGAAACGCTGTGTAGGTGTTCATGGTGGCGTCTGATGGCCAGGTCGGGCGACCGCGGGACAGGGCCGGATACGGAGCACTCCATCGTTCGCACCCGAGTGCAGCCAGCATGCCAAAGAAAAAAACCGGCAGCCGCATCACCGCGGCGGGCTCGTCGAGGACTGCACGTCTGTAACTGACCGATCCGATTGAGTTTAATGGAATCCCTGCCGGATGACCGCGCGAAGGCCCGTGATTCGTAACTGTTCGGCACGTTCCCCGTCGAAGAGCCCCGGCTGGTCTCGAGCACCGACCATCACGGCGCAGGCCTGAGCTGCCGCTGGTCCGACCCGCATGTCTCACCCGGCAATCCCTCGAGGGTCATCGCGCGAGCCAACCATCGCCGTCTGTGCTCGCCGCATGTCCCTAGCCGGGTAACCGAAAAATCTGCAGACTCTATGAATATCGGATCTCTCGCTTGCTGCCTCGCCATCGCCAGCTGTGCTTACCTACTACCAATCCTACCCTCGCGACCCTTAAACCCTGATGCGTTAGACGGGCCTGAGGCCCGGGAGCGGTCACCAATGCTGAATCTGTTTCGATTCGTCGCCGTGCTCGTGGTGTGTTGCGGCCCGACAGCGGCGCTGGCCCAGGTGCCGGCGGCGCTGAAGCAGTTCGTCAAGGAAGATGCGCCGTTGCTGGTGCTCGAGCACGTTCGCGTGATCGATGGCGCGGGCGCTGCGGCGAAGGATGACCAGAGAGTGGTCATTGACCATGGAAAGATTGCGTGGGTGGGACCGGCAGGGACCGGAGGGGCACTGCCAAAAGGCGCGAGGATCCTGGATCTGACCGGGAAGAGCGCCTTTCCGGGGCTGGTCGGTATGCACGAGCATCTTTTCTATCCGCTGGCGCATGCCGGGCCCGGGCTGCTACCGCTCTATGGGGAGATGGCCGACAGCGCGCCGCGTCTTTACCTGGCTGGCGGGGTGACGTCGGCGCGCACTGCCGGGAGTGTCGAGCCCTATACCGATTTTTCACTGAAGCAGGAAATTGATGCGGGGAAAATTCCGGGACCGCGGCTATTCATCACCGCTCCCTATCTTGAGGGCGATCCGGCCATCGGCCCGCAGATGCATACGCTTACCGGTCCCGACGATGCGGTACGCATGGTGAACTACTGGGCTGCGGAGGGCGCAACCTCGTTCAAAGCGTACATGCACATCACTCCCCAGGAGCTGAAGGCGGCCATTGATGCGGCTCACGCGCACGGGATCAAGCTGACGGGGCATCTGTGCGCGGTGGGTTTCAAAGAGGCGGCGGCGCTCGGCATTGACAACCTTGAACACGGGTTGCCGGTCGACGCGGAATTCTATCCGGACAAGAAGGAGGGAGTTTGCCCCGAGCAGCGGCTCGGACGCGCGGCGCTGGCGAAACTAAATGTACAGGGACCGCAGATCCAGTCGACCATCAAGGAGCTGATTGCCCATCACACGGCCGTGACCTCGACGCTGGCGGTTCTTGAGACTTTCGTTCCGAACCGCCCTCCGCTGAGCCAGGAGATGCGCGTGCGGGAATCACTGGCGCTAGCGGGCTGGGCCGACTACGCGACGCAGCGGGCGCAGATCGCCGAGCAAGGGGACGCGTCGCTGTGGCCAGGGTTGCTCAAACAGGAGATGCAGTTCGAGCGCGACTTTGTGCGGCAGGGCGGGCTGCTGATGGCGGGTTGCGACCCCACGGGATATGGCGGGACGCTGCCGGGATTTGGCGATCAGCGCAACCTGGAACTGCTGGTGGAGGCGGGCTTTACGCCGGTAGAGGCGATTCAGATCGCGACTGAAAATGGCGCCAAATGGCTGGGTGAGGACGCGCACTTTGGGACCATCGCGGCGGGCAAGGATGCGGATCTGGTCGTGGTGAACGGGAACCCTGTGACCGCGATCGGGGACGTAGAGAAGGTCGAAACCGTATTCAAGGACGGCGTGGGCTACGATCCCCGCAGGCTGATCGACTCGGTGCGCGGCCTGGCGGGAATTCGCTAGACCTGATAACGCGGTGGCGCGCCGCCTGATGGCGCATGCCCGCTGGAACTACCTGGCCGTCGCCGCACGCGCGCGCCAGGAGTCCTGCAGTTGTAGAACCAGGTCGGCGAGAGGTATGGCAAGGGCTACACAGGCCCAGACGATGGCCTCACCGGCAGCATCGCTGTCGTCCAGCCCGAAGACACCGGAAATCGGCCGGACCTCGAAAAACGCCAGTGCCACGGCGTAGCTGCGCGTCATCCACTGGCGATGCTGCTGGATCTTCCTGTTACGGATGAAGAACAGCGCGACGGCGGCCGTCGACGTCAGCAAAATCGCGTCGACCACCGTGGCGATCGTAAATGAACGCGTCCCTCCCATGCGTTCCTCCAGGTACTGGATGTACGCGCCCAGCGGGGCGAGGACGAATACACGCGTAATGTCGATACGCCCTACGACGCGATGCAATTTGGTGAACCGCTGGCGCAGCCGGTCAGACAACTGCAGCGGGGCGAGCAGCAGCAGCGCACAGGCTCCCCCCAATCCGTGCGGCAGCAGCCACCACTTGAATGACTGGATGTGCTCCCAGAAAGGGTCGCTCCGGTCAATCAGGAAGCCCTCATTGTGGCGAAGCACGTAGGCCATCATCAGGGCGATGCACGCGAAGACGAGGTTCTTCGTCCGGAACCAGGGTGCGCGAGGTCGGGAAACTGAGACAGTGCCCATGGATAATCCTAACTAGATCATCGCCCAGTAATGTACGGCCCATCGCCGGTGCGGTCACCTAGCGGAGTCGTCAGCGAGCGTCTGGTTTCGTAGGAAGCGCAAGCTGGTGAACGTTTGCCTGCGAAACATGCAATCAGGATTTCTGCTTTGCTGCCGCATCGCGCACGTCCTTGAGCTGCTTCCAGTTCGGTGCGTACGTCAGGGCTTCGTCGTACTTGGCGAGCGCCTCTTGCGTCTTGCCCTGCTTCGCGAGCACATCGCCCCACGCTTTGAGCGGATCGGCCCAGTGCGGTCCCCGCAGGTTCGCCTCCTTGAGCTTTGCCTCGGCGCCTGCTGAATCCCCATGGCGCGCGAGCGCTATGCCCCAGGAGTAGTAGGCCGCAGGGAGATCCGGGGCGAGCTTGACCGCATCCGCGTAGGCCTTCTGCGCGCCCACCCAGTCACCGCGGCCGTCGAGGATGTCGCCGCGGAAGCGCTGGCAGTCCACGAATGTACCTGGCGTCTTCAGAACTGCATCGGTCTTATCCGGATGCCCCGCCGCTTCCTCCGCCGGCGCAATCCAGCAGTGGTAGCCGGGATAGCTGGTGGACACGGCCGGATCCGCATACGCCGTGCCGAACACCTCCATCTCCGTCGCTGCGCGTGCCGCATCGCCCGCCTCTGCCGCCAACCGTCCGTGCACGAAATGGCTCATCGCGCCGATCGTCGGATCGTGGGGATCTTCCTTCGTCGTCTTGAGTGCCAGATCGGCGGCCTCAGAATCGTGCAGTCGCGCCTGAATATCGGCGATTTGTGGTCCGGCTGCGACGGCGCTCGTCCCCACCCCGGCATTGGCCTCAACATCGGCCAGAGTCCCATCCAGCCATGCCCGCAGGTTCCACGTGAGGTAGTCCCAGTTTGTATAGTCCGCCTCGCGCGCCCGGCCCGGGCGGCCGCCGGCAATCGCACGCATCTCCTCGCCGGCCCGCCACGCGCCCTCCTCGTCGCCCAGAATCATCAGATCGTTCTGGATGTTGACGTGGGCGACCCAAAAGTCCGGCTGGAGCTTTACGGCCGCGCGGAGCAGCCCCAGCGCTTCTTCGACCGAGCCACCGGTACTCTGGATCGCGATGGACCACGTACTGAGGAGTCTGGGGCGCTCCGCGGGGTCGGCGCTCGCGACCGCCGTCCGGCAGAACGCGATCGCCTCCTCGTAGCGCTCCACCTGGGTGAGATAGGTGGCCCACCGCGCCGGCTGAGACTTCGAGTAGACATACTCGGCGGCCTCGACGGTGAGCTTCTCAAGCCCGGTGGCCGGCCCGCCGAAGGCCTTCGGCGGCACGCCCTGGCCGCGGACCGTGAGCGTGAGATTCCCCGCCGGGGTTTCGATCAGGTCCCCGTCGATGTGCACGTCATGTCCGAACCGCTGCGTGAGGAGTCGCGAGATCTCGCCGACCGAAATACCGGCCTCCGGCACGTCGAGCTTGATGTTGCCGGTCCAGGCACCGGACAGACCGCGCGCAGCGGCGGAACTGCGGGTGGCCTCCTGCAGGCGGCTGAGTTCGTCGAGGAGCCCAGCGGCAACGACGGCGCCGTCGATACCCCGCGCCGCGAGGCCGGGAGGCGCGTGGAACGGTTCGATGACCACGCGGCGTGAGGTAATCGCGTCGCGAATCATGATTGCAAAACCGACGCCGATGACCGTCGCGGCGAGCGCGATAAAGAGCTGGAAGCCGACGCGAATGCGCAGGCCAAAGCGGCGGATGTCCTCCGCGCGAGCTTGCCCGCGCAAAAAATGCAGGCGAGCCTCGTGTTCGTCTTGCAGATGTTCCTTCTGTACCTTTAGAAGCTGCGTCTGCTCGCTCAGGAACTCCTCAGTCTTGCGAGCGACGCCTGGATCCTGGCGCGAGGCGATCGCCGCGATCGCCGCTGCAAATGCCTCGGCGCCGGCCAGACCCTCGCGAGCTTCTAGTTGCGGCGTGTCGCCCTCGTCCCCGAGGACTCCACCGAGCACCCCTTCAGCCATCGCGATCCCCGTTGCTACCCCTCGGCGATGTTCGCGGATGCTGCCCGCGTTGGCAACAAACTCGGGGCCAGGGCGTTCGGAGCGTCGGCTGCGGGGCGGACAGCTCAACAAGCTACATTGGCCGAGCAAACGGAAGTCTAGGCCGACACTGCCGCTTGGCGGTCGACAGTCGCTGACCGGCCAAAGCCGGAAATTCGACATGCCGGAATGCCTTGCGGATTGCGGTCATTCGCAAGACGTTTGACGAATCCGGCGGCAAGTGATCAATTACGCGCAAGTGCCTTCAAGAAAAGCGTCGTATCTACGGGGACCTTTGGATGAAGAAAATTGTCGCCACGTTCGCATTCCTGGTGGGAGCAGCACTGCTCGACGGCTGTTCCGGAGGAAACCAGACGCCCGCCGGTCACACCTACTCGACGACTGTCGACGTCAGTCTGTCGGCCTGGAAGCCAGCCACGAACACGGCAGGCCAAACGGGCTTTGTCGTCGATTTGCCGCTGCCGCAGCTGGATGCTCAGGTCGTCGAGCACGGTGGCGTCGCTGTGTATTATAAGTTTCAAGGATCTGATCGTTATGAACCGCTACCGCTCGTATTCAACGGCGTGATCTATCACGCATACCATTCCACGGGCAAACTATCGCTGCGCATGTTCTCCGCAACTGGTGGCAATCTCGGTGCCGCACCGCCGCCCGAGGTGACTGACTTCAGGGCGAAGATCGTCATCTTCTAATCAGCTGCCGGAGGAGTGGCCCAATCGGGCAGGACTACTTGCGCTCCGTCGCGCTGCATGTCTTTGGATTCGCAGAGTCCTTTGGTGCTCTTTCGGAGTGCCCGATATGAGCCAGTTGCGACGCGCAGAAACAAGTCAAGACCGGCGGTAGGCCGACAACGGAGCGTTATCGGCTCCTGACATGCAGCACCCGGCTACAAGCGGTCCTCCAGCTACGCGAAACTGCCATCCGCTAGCAGCCGTTCCGGGGCCAGCAGACCCGGCCCGGCTGCCATCCCACAGGGCATCCGCGACCATGCGTGGCACAGAGGAGGACGTCCGACATGGTTGAGGGTGGCTGCGTCCCTTGAGCGGTAATGCGCAAGCGCTCTTCATCAGCTACGCCTCACAGGATGCGGAGGCGGCTAGCCGTATCTGCCAGGCCCTCCGGGCAGCGGGAATCGAGGTCTGGTTCGATCAGCGCGAGCTGCGCGGCGGCGACGCCTGGGACGCCGCGATCCGCAAGCAAGTCAAGGAATGCTCGCTCTTTGTGCCGCTTATTTCCGCTAACACTGATGCGCGCAGCGAAGGCTACTTCCGTCGCGAATGGAATCTCGCGGTGCACCGAATGCTGGACATGGCGGAAGACCAGCCGTTCCTGCTGCCCGTGGTGATCGATGAGACGCCCGAGGCGATGGCCCGCGTGCCGGACCGATTTCGCGAACGGCAGTGGACGCGGCTGGTGAGCGGCGTCGCGCCTGCGGAATTCGTCGAGCGGGTGATGCGCTTGCTCGCGGGTGATCGGGTAACCGCGCCAGCGGCGCCGCTGCGCGCGGTGACCTTTACGCCCAACGATCCGGCACGCGCGAACGAAGGCTTTGGCGTCGCGGTGCTCCCTTTCAAGTACCGCGGTGCCAATGGCGATCTGACGATCCTCGCCGAGGCGCTGTCCGAGGAGATCGTGACCGGACTGTCCCGGTATTCCTATCTTCGCGTACTGGCGCACGGTGCGACAGCGCGATACGCGAGCGGGACGGCCGATGTACGCACAATTGCCAAGGAGATCGGTCCGCGCTACGTCATCGAAGGCAGCCTGCAACAGGCCGGGGCGAGCTTGCGCGTCGCTGCGCAGCTGGTTGATGCGACATCCGGTGCGCACCTGTGGGCGGAGACCTACACCGAGGCTTTCGATCCCGACCGAATGTTCGCTCTGCAGGATGAACTGGTCGCGCGAATCGTGTCTACCTGCGGCGATCGCTTCGGCGTGCTGGCACGCAGTATCAGCGATGTCGTACGAACCAGAGAGCCCAGCGAGCTGAGCCCTTACGAGGCGCTGATGCGCGGGTTCGGCTACCACCACCGCCTGTCTCCGGCCGACCACGCACAAGCGCGCGAGGCGCTGGAACGTGCCGTCATTCTCTCACCGGCCAACGCAGACTGCTGGGCAATGCTGTCGTGGATCTATTCGCACGAACACGCCCACGGGCTCAACGTCCGACCAGGCTCGCTCGAGCGGGCGCTGGCAGCCGCGCGACGCGCAGTGGACCTCGGCCCGTCGAACCAGCTCGCGCAGCAAGCGCTGGCGGTTGTACTGTTCTTCCGCAAAGAAAGGACCGGCTGCCTGAGCGCCGCCGAGCGAGCGCTGGCGCTCAACCCGCTTGACGGAAGCAACGAGACGATGTTCCTGCTCTGCTTCACCGGGCATTGGGAGCGCGACTGCTCATTGATCCGCCGTGCGATGCAGATCAACCCTTATCATCCGCGCTGGTATGGGCTAGTACTGGCGATGAGCGAGTACCGGACGGCCAATTACCGCGCAGCAGTCGACGAGATCGTGAGGGCCAATGCGACTGATCTGTTCTGGACGAACATGCTGCTCGCCGCCGCCTACGGCGAGCTGGGGGAACTGCCCGCCGCAACCAATTCCCTGCGTGACCTGCTGACGCAGAAGGAGGACTTCGCGGATATCGCCCAAGAGTTCCTGACCAAATGGTTCGAACCGCAGTTTGTAGGACAGATGATGGGCGGTCTGCGCAAGGCGCCGTCGCACGGCGATGCATGGGCGATGCTTGCGTTCCTGTGCGTGCAGGACTACGCACAAGGCTTCGATCTACAGGCTGATTCGATGTCGCGCGGTCTGGCTGCGGCGCACCGGGCTGTGGAAGCCGCGCCGTCCAATCATCTGGCTTACTGCGCTCTTGCGCAGGCCCTCTTTCACCACAAGGAATTCGAAAGCTTCCGCAATGCCGCGGAGCGATGCGTCGCGCTCAATCCTATGGACGGTCACTCCATTGCATTTCTCGGTGAAATGCTGGCCTACGCCGGTGATTCAGCGCGCGGGCTCGCGCTCTCAGCACGCGCCAAGCAGCTCAACCCGCATCACCCGGGATGGTACTGGTATGCCGATTTCTACAATACATATCGCAACGGGGACGACCGCGGCGCGCTCGGTTTCGCCCTCAAGGTAAACTTGCCGAGTCACTGGGCCATGTACGCGGCGCTGAGTGCGGCCTACGGGCAGCTCAGGGAGACCGCTGCGGCAACCAAGGCCGTTCACGATCTGCTCAGGGTGCGGCCCGACTTCGCCGCCGCCGGACGCAACGATATCGAGAAGTGGTGGCAGCCCGACTATGTGGCGCACCTGATCGACGGCTGGCGCAAAGCGGGGTTGGAGCTGGCGCCAGTTAAGGCAGCGTGACACCAACTTCTTGACCACGACTGCTTCGGTCAGCGGCAATTCGTCTGCTGCGGCTTGCCTCCGCATGGTCGCCACCCGGGCCTCGTCGGCCAACCCGATAGCCGAAGTTCGCGACCGTCGGGTATGGGCTTACCGAGAGCGGTGCTTGGGCCTGGCGCTTCATTGCGAGATTTGCGGGGAGCGTGGTGAGCTGCAACGGCGGCCGCCGGTCCCTGCGCGGCCTTGCGGGCGACATGCATTGCGCCGACTCGTCGCAGGCGTGGCGCGGTCGCAGCGCCACGGCGCAATCCCAGCTCTTCGGGCAGAACCCAGCCCAGGCAGGGTGGGCAGGCGGCGCCGCACTGTCAGCCGCGATTTCGGTCCACTGGCGCAAGCAGCCACGCCACCGCCTCGGGCTCGGAGTAGAAGACGGCATAGTCGGCACCGCGGCCTCGAGCAACAGTCGCGGTGAAAGGCGACGCTCCGTCCGAGTAGCTGGAGACCGCAAGCTTGATGCCAGTGCCGGCGAACAGCTGCGCGACCTGCTCGCCGAGCGTGTAACGATAGGTGAGCGACAGCTCCCCGGTCACGCCTGTCGAGTCGAGCAGCACGCGTCGGGCGTCACGCGCCCGCGCCTCAGCGAGGATGACGTGAAGGAGCCGCTCGGTGCGCTGAAAACTACGCTCGCCGCTTGCCGTGATGCGCAGGTAATCGGCCTCCTGCCGAACGTCGATGTCATACTCATCCGTCATCGCTCCCCCTCGCCTGCGTGGCGCATGAGTGCCTAAACGCAACCCGCGTGCAGCACGCCGCGCTACCTCCACGACCGCCACCGCGACGACCGGCACCGACCGCCGCGCCGCCTGTCTGGTACCGATGCCAGAGTCGCACGCCCATGTCGGGATGGCGCCTCGTCCGACGCTTGAGCCGCAGCAGGTTCTTGAGATCCGTCGGCCGTGCAGTCGCGCTGCTGCCTGATCGCACGCCGTACTCCCGACCACAACGTGTATGCGACGCCTCGCCGGCGAGCAAGACCCGCCCCTCGGGGGTCCGCAGAATGCAGCCCCTGCTGCCCTGCGTCCGGCCGAGTCCGCCGCTGCCGAAGGCGAAACCAACGCCGATTTCATCCAGGACGTCCGCGATGACCATGACCGTCGCCTATCCCCGACATGGTCGCGGATGCCCTTGGCGTTGGCAACCTGCATGGAATTCGCCGCGGAACGATCGCTCTCGGGAGCCCATCCCGATGAGCTGAACGTCTGGAGTTGGCCGCAGGCCACCGGTCCGTTCGACCAGCCCCAATCGCCCCGGCCGGCCGGGTGGCATTGGCAGTTCTCGGGCAACCCGAGCGCGTCTGGCCCCCAATACTCGGTGGGGTATCATTGACCCGTCCGAGCGGGATTCACGGTCACCGGTGACCGATTCCCTCGACGAGCATCGCCCGTGATCGCCCGGTACGCGCGGAGTCGACGGCGGACCCGCCCGCCGCTGCGCGTTGACACATTAGCTTGGCGGCTGCGCCTATGCCCGACCAGTCGCGCCGATGGAGCGGAGCCGGCGGGTGAGCGCCGCGCGCGATACTATTCCGCGTACCAGGGCCGGCGGATTCCCATCCATCTCGACGACCAGCACATGGGTCAGCCCTGTGCCCTGAAACATCTCATACAGCTCGGCCGCAGTCATCGACCGCAGCGCGTCGTAGTCAAGCAGCGACAGCTCGTCCCATGGCGTCATGATGTGGCTGACACAAATATCCGCGTGTCGACGGTGATTCGAAGCTTGCAGGAACTGCAGGGGCCGTTCACCCTGGATATCGTACGAGGTGATGAGCCCCGCAATCTCGCGCTCCCCCGATTCACGGTCCTCCCGAGTCGCGAGCAACGCCCGCACGCCGAATCGAATCATGTCGGCCAGAGCGTCATCGATCGGCAAATCGGCATCGACCGTCAACGGATACTCGCTGGCGAAGTCGGTGAGAGCTCGCACCGCCGGGTCGCTCGGCGCCAAATCGCGTTTGCCCCCGTCGGCGCGCGCGGGTAGCGCACCCGTGGGCCGATTCGTGGATGCAACCAGTAATGAGTTCTGCACGGCACAATCTCCTGTTGCTCTTGTCGCGTGTTGACGCGCTGCTCATGCCGGTAGACCACGCGCTCCGCCGACGAGTTCCGTGGTCGTGTTTGCTGGCCCGCAGCGTACCCACGGCGCACAGACAAGACACATCGTCAGTGACTTTCGTCACTGGCCGCTCGTGACTTTCGTCACCGCTTTCTCGTGACTTTCGACAGCTAATCTCGCTGCCGCGCCTGCCTAGAATGGTGGTGGTCCCGGGCATGCCACGACGAGACGCTGCGATAACCGTCGACGCGCGGTTTCACCAGCGACAGGCGTTGCGGTAACGACTTCTGTCGGCACGGCCTTCACTGTGAAATTGCACTGTCGCCCGCGACGTGCCTTACCGAGCGTGACCTGCCGTCTGCGAATGCGATGCGAGAGCTTCACCCCAGCCGCCGTGACCGTCCGTGCGCCGAAGACGTCGGAGCGATCCGCGCGACTCACGGCCGGACGGATTCTTCGGGCGCAAAAGGTGGCGGATCCAGCGCTTCGGTCCGTGTCCGCCGCGCATCATTGCGCGCGGTCGCGGTTGATTGAATGCGTCGGCGTGTCGTGCGGTCCCGCTGCTCCACTGATGCCGGAGGTTGTTCGATGACGAAAATGCGATTGGTTGTCGCCGCGCTGTGCCCGGTGTTCGCGGCCGAATGCACGGATCTCGAGCCCGTTCACCCGCGGATTGACGACTTCAGGTCACAGACGAGCACGCCATCGTCGCGGGACGGGGGCAGGACAGCCGCTGACTGCCCCGTCCGAGCTGCTGCGACGAACGCTAGATCCGACCTGGTGAGCAAACAGCGGGTGACGGAGTAACTGATCCGGCGGTCATTGCGCCGCGGAGCGATTCGCCGACCGGCATGCGCCAGATTGAGCACCATGTGCGTGCGAAGGAGACCGACATGAGCGGGCGCAATCAACTTTACGCGCTGGTTTCGGTCGCAGTTCTGACATGCGGTGTCGCGGGCTGTGCGACAGTTGGGACCTACGCGAAGTGCGGGGCCGGCGGTTGCCCCGGTGATACGACAATTACCGCAGACGTTCGGGCGTTGCTCGATCGATATCCCGCCTTGGAAGCACCCAATCTAATCCGCGTTCAGACTCTGGATCATGTCGTGTATCTCAGCGGCCTGGTCGACACGCCTTTGGAGCGCCAGATGGCGGAAGCGGTTGCCCTCCGAGCCACGGGCGTAGTGCGGGTCGTGAACTCGATTGCGGTAAACAACAAGGGCTGATGCGGCGGAACTGTCGCTGCTACGCGCGCATGTCCGGTGGCTTGTGCGCCACGAGCCGCCGGCGTGGCGATACTCGATGGTCGGGCCCTTGCCGGTACCGTAGACCTAGAAGCCAACGCGCGCGAATACCTGCGGGCCGACCGATTTTAAGCCGAAGTGATCACCCTCGACTGACGCGTCCGAAGTGATGTCGACGTCGTAGCCGGTGTAGCCGATCCCGAAAGTGACGTTGGGCATCAGCCGGTACAGAATGCTCGCGTCGAACGCCCTGAGCGAGCCAGTCGCGTTGCTGACGTTGATCTTTAGGTACTGGGCCCGCGCCTCGGCATAGAATCGGCTGCTGATCCGCACCGTGCCGTCCAGACCGATCAGCGGCGCCGGGCCCGAGCGACTGTCGCTTTCGGTGCTTTGGCGTGCCGGTGCGACGAGCTGCGCGTCGAAGCCGCCCACGTCGCAACCCAGCGAAGCGCCGAACTCGACGCGATCGGTCTTGATGAACGAGTACGTGTAGCTGAGCGCGAGCAGCCGTACCTGCAGGTCGCTGCTAACGACGTCGTCGACGTTAAAAGTCGTGTTGCCGAAATCGATCGTTCGCGCTAGTGCCGTCGTTGCCCGCCGGTCCAGCGGCAAAAAGTATGTCGCCACCCGGATCCGGTGACGCTCCCGCATCCGGAACATGAGCTCACCCAGACCCGTGAGCTTGCGTGCTGCCAGTCCGAGATCGTTTTCGGCATTGACGCTGGTTCCCGGCGTGCCGGCGCTCGAATCGACCCGCATGTTGGTCTGATTCGACGACAGGATGAATCCCGCCTGCAGCGTAAAGCGGTCGTTCAGGAGATTGTCCGGTTGCTCGGCGGGAGGTACCGCGAGCGCGGCGCTGCTTGCGAAAAACATTGCGGCAACGGCGCAGCGACGGAACCGACAGGCAGGAGTGCTGAGCACAAGCGCCTCATACGGGGATGGCAGGTCCCCGAGTTAACGGAGATCGGCGCACAAACTCAAGTCACTGTCGGTCGCGCGCGACAGTCCTGACGGGTCGACCGCCGGAAAACGTGACTTGCGACCGGCTTTTGGGCGGCGAACGGGTCCGCCGCGACCGCACCGTCAGTGGTGCGGTTCGTTACGGCGCTCGCGGGCTCGCTGCCGGGCATTCTTTCGCTGCTCCGGCGTCATCTGCCGCCAGCGCTTGCGCAGGCCCTCCCGCTGTTCGGGAGAGAGTTGCCGGAAGCGCTGGAAGTTTTCACGCACGCGTGCCTGCTCGTCCGGCGGCAGGCGCTGAAACTGCCGCCAGCGATCGCGTATCTGCTGGCGCTGCTCCGGCGCAAGTGCCTGCCAGCGTGCGAACCGGTCCTTCGCCTGATTGCGCTGTTCGGGCGTCATGCCGAGCCAGCGCTGGCTGCCCCGCGCGAGCGCCGCCTGGCGCTCCGGCGGCAGTTGGCTCCACTGACCCTGGAAACTCTTGAGGATGCCCTGTTGCTGCGGGTTGAGCTGCGACCACTGGACCCCTTGCGCGGGCGGTTCCTGCGCCGGCGCCGGCACGGCTGTGAACGCCAACAGCAGCGCGGCGGTCACGGCGACCACCGTGGCATGCGTCCGCCGGATCGGAATCGCGCGCTTCATGTCTTTTCAGTCCCGCGCTGTGGCGAGGGCTTCGCATCGTCGGGCCGCGCGCCCTCTCGCTTCACCAGGTAGTCCTGCAGATCGGGATCCACGTCATCGCCGCTACCGAGAAACTCCAGCAAATCGCTGTCAGGCCGCGTGGGCTTCGGGTCCGCGGCGTGCGCGCCGATCGGCAACAGCAGCGATCCGAGTCCGATCAGCATGATGCGCAGCCGCAGCATTGACGCCGCCCGCCGCTCAACCGGTGCCGCCGCTCTGGTCGGTGCCCGCCCACTCGTAAAAGTCGGGATCGTCGGCATACAGATCCGGACCTTCGTTGGACGCGAGTATCTCAGCATCCTCGCCCATCAGAGTCGCGTCAGCAACGACTGCCGCGGGGCCGCCAACCGGCTGCGCGGTCCACACGGCGATCGCAACCACCGCGGCCGCCGCCACCACGCCGGCCGGCAGCCACGCACCGGGCACCCGGAAGCGCGGCCGAGCCGCTCGCTTCTCGAGCTCCGCCAGCGCGGCATGGCGCGCCGCCGTCAAGCGTGACCGGACCCGCCCGTCGAGCGCATCGGCACTGTCGCGCAGCAACGCGCGGGTCCGGCGCTCGAAGGCAGCGTCGGATTCAGTCATGTTCGGCTGTTCGTTGCTCATGGCCAGTGTTCACCCAGTTGCTCGCGCAGCGACTGCAGCGCCCGAAAATAATGTGTCTTGACACTGCCCTCGGAGCACCCCATCGCGGCAGCGGTCTGCGCGACGTCGAGTCCCTCGAGGCTTCGCAGCAGGAAGGCCTGCTGCTGCCGGGCCGGCAAGCGTGTGATGGCCGCATCCAGGGCAGTCATCGCCTGGTCATTCTCGAGGCGCGTCGCCGGCGTCGGCTCGTCCGCGGCCGCGTTCTCGATAGGATCGGGCGTCTCGTCGTCCTCGTCGCGGGTGCCGCCGGTCCACCAGGCGATGACCCGCGAACGCGTCCGCCGCCGCCGCTGCCAGTCGTGGATCCTATTCTGCAGGATGCGGTGAAACAGCGGCTTCCATTCCTCGCTCGGCCGCGCGCCATAACTTTGCGCCAGCTGGATCATCGCTTCTTGGACCACGTCGAGCGCATCGTCCGTGTTGCGCAGCGCAATCTCCGCGATCCGGAACGCGCGTCGTTCCACATCCTTCAGGAATCGCTCGAGTTCACGCGCCGCGTCCAGATCGGTCTCCCGTGCGCACGGCCGGGCCTGCCCGGCGAGGCTCATCAGTGTTTCGCGCGGCAGGGTAGCAGAGCAATTCATTCGACCGCCCATCGGAACCGCCGAGAAGTTCCGGCCGTCCAGAGTCATTGAATGCGACCGCGCTGGTGGGCGCGCGTCCTGATCGGTATAACGTGCCCACGCCGGCACCGTTGACCGCGCCGGCGCACGATTGGCGCCTCACGGCCCTGCCGGGGCACCGCCGCAGCGCGGCCAATGTCCGCGCCGTATGCCGCCATAACGCACTGATTATATTGACTAAATCCGCAAAACTGCCGGGCGGTGCCGCGCACGTGCTCCGCGTCGCGCTCGATGCTCCGTTGCGGCGGCTGTTCGACTACCGACCCCCTCACGATGCGGACCCCGGGAGCCTGCAGCCCGGCGTCAGGGTGGCGGTACCCTTCGGGCGCCGCCGGCTGATCGGGCTGCTGGTTGAGACGGCCGGGCACTCGGCGATTCCGGCTGCCAAACTGCGTGCGGCGATCGAGGTGCTCGACCGCGAACCGGTGCTCGACCCCGTCTCGTTCGAGCTGGTCCGCTGGGCCGCCGACTACTACCACCATCCGATTGGCGAGGCATTTGCCTGCGCGCTCCCTGCGCTGCTGCGGTCGGGCCGGCCACTGATTGCCACCGAGACGCGCTGGCGCCTGTCGGACGCGGGGAACGCGGAATCGGCAGCCGCGGGCCGGCTCGGTCCACGCCAGAGGACTCTGCTTGCAGCGCTGCGCGCCTCGCCTTCGATCGGCTCCGCCGCGCTCGACGCGATCGGCGGCACGGCCCGCGAAGCGCTGCGGGGCCTCGTGGCACGCGGCTGGATCGAGTCGTTCGAGGTCGAGCCGCTGCCGGTCGACACGCCGTCCGAGCCGCCGGCCAAAGGCCCGGTCCTGACAGCGGCGCAGCAGAGCGCAGTCACGCAGATCGCCGCGGCGCTCGGCCGGTTTGGCCCGTTTCTGCTGCACGGCGTGACTGGTAGCGGCAAGACCGAGGTGTACCTGCAGGTGATCGAGCGGGCGCTGCGGCGCGGCCAGCAGGCCCTGGTGCTGGTTCCGGAGATCGCGCTGACGCCGCAGGCAGTGGCGCGGTTCCGGGCGCGCTTCGCGGTACCGCTCGCCGTTCTGCATTCCGGGCTCAGCGACAGCGAACGGCTCGCGATGTGGCGCGCCGCGCGCTCGGGTGCGGCGCCGGTCGTGATCGGGACGCGCTCAGCGGTGTTTGTGCCGCTCGCCCGCCCGGGGGTCATCGTGGTCGACGAAGAGCACGACCCCTCGTACAAGCAGCAGGAAGGGTTCCGGTACTCGGCGCGCGATCTCGCGCTGCTGCGCGCACAGAAGCACGGCATCCCGGTCGTGCTCGGGTCCGCAACGCCCGCACTCGAGACACTGAGCAACGCCCTCGCCGGTCGCTTGCGGCGGGTCGAGCTCCCGGAGCGTACCGGCGCGGCTGGCGAGCCACGCATGGCAGTCGTCGATCTGCGGGTTCACGAACAGCGGCACGGGATCGCGACGCCGAGCGTGCTCGCGATGGAGCGTCACCTCGCAGCCGGCGGACAGGTGCTGCTCTACCTCAACCGCCGCGGGTTTGCACCGACACTGTTTTGCCCCGGGTGCGGCTGGGCCGCGCCGTGCAGCGAATGCGACGCGCGCTTGACGGTGCATCTCAAGTCGCACCGGCTCGTGTGCCACCACTGCGGCGCGCAGGCGCCCGTCCCCTTCGCCTGTCCGCGGTGCGCAACCGAATTGAAGCCCGTCGGCCAGGGGACCGAGCGCATCGAGGACGCGCTCGACGAGTTCTTTCGCGGCGTGCCGGTCGTACGCATCGATCGCGACACGATCCAGAACCGCGGCGAGATCGAGGCGGCCCTGGAACGCGTGCACGCGGGCGAGGCGCGGATACTCGTCGGCACGCAGATGCTCACCAAGGGCCATGACTTCCCCGATGTGTCGCTGGTCGTGGTGCTGAACGCAGACCAGGGGCTCTTCGGCACGGACTTTCGGGCGAGCGAGCGGCTCGCGCAGAGCATCGTGCAGGTGGCCGGCCGCGCGGGCCGGGCGACGCGCCCGGGCGAGGTCCTGATCCAGACCGCGTGCCCGGAGCATCCGCTGCTGAAGCGCCTGCTGGCGAGCGGCTATGAGGGGTTCGCGCGCGCTGCGCTTGAGGAACGGGCCGAGGCTCACTGGCCGCCGTTCAGCCGGCTCGCCCTGCTGCGCGCCGAGGCCCACAGCCGGGAGGCGGCACTCCGGTTCCTGACTGCCGCGCGCACCGCGACGCGCGGCTGCGAGCGCGGCGGCGTGCGGCTGCTTGGACCCGCGCCGGCCGCGATGGAGCGCCGGGCGGGCCGCTATCGCGCGCAACTGCTTCTGGAAGCCCGGCAGCGCGCGCCGCTGCAGCAGCTGCTCGCGGCCTGGCTGCCGCTCGTCGAGGCGTTGCCGGAGGCGCGTCGCGTGCGCTGGTCCATCGACGTCGACCCGCTGGAAGTCACCTGAACCGCGTCGCCCGCCGGGCGATAACACCGCTCACGCCAGGGACGCCGGCCTCAGAGCCCATCCGAATCCGGTAGACTTTGCGCCGGCGCTGCTGCCGCCGCTCCCGCTGGACCGTGACTTGAAAGCGACGATCGAAAGACTCGTGAGTGCCGCGCTGGCCGCGCTGCCGCCAGAACTTCTGAGCGACGAAGCACGCCGCGCCACGCCCGAGATCGAGCGTACGCGCGAGGCGAGCCACGGCGATTACGCCACCAACGTCGCGCTGCGCCTTGCCAAGGCGGCACGCTGCAACCCGCGCCAGCTGGCCGAGGCGATCGTCAAGGCTCTGCCCACCGATCCAGCTATTATCCGCGTCGAGATCGCAGGCCCCGGATTCATCAACTTCGGCCTCGCTCCCTCCGCCTACCATGCCGAGGTCGCGCGCGTATCGGCTCGCGGCGCGAGCTACGGGTGCCGGCCTGCCGGTTCGGGCGAGCGGATCCTGCTCGAGTTTGTATCGGCGAACCCGACCGGCCCCCTGCACGTCGGGCACGGCCGCCACGCTGCCTACGGAGGGGCGCTAGCCAACCTGCTGACGGCCGCCGGGCACTCGGTATACCGCGAGTTCTACATAAATGACGCCGGCCGCCAGGTCGACATCCTGGCCGTGAGCGTCTGGCTGCGCTACCTCGAGCGGCTCGGCGAGGCGGTGCCGTTCCCCTCGAACGGCTACAAGGGCGGGTATCTGCTGCCGATCGCAGCCTCGCTCGAGGCGACCGTCGGCCGCGAGTTCTGGCGCGCGGGCGATGCGGTCCACGACGGGCTGCCACGCGATGAACCGGAAGGCGGCGACAAGGATGCGTACGTCGATGCGCTGATCGGCCGCGCGCGCACGCTGCTTGGGGAGCTCGGCTTCCGCGGCGTCGTCGATCATGCGCTGGCCGGCACGATCAGCGACATTCGCGAGGATCTGGCCGAGCTGGGCATCACCTTCGACCGCTGGTTCTCCGAGCGCTCGCTCGCGACGAGCGGCGCGATCGACGAAGCGCTGCGGCGCCTCGAGTCACGCGGCCATACCTACCGCAAGGACGGCGCGATCTGGTTTCGCGCCAGCGCTTTCGGCGATGCCGAGGACCGCGTGGTCGAGCGCGAGAACGGCGCGCGAACCTACTTCGCGTCCGACATCGCCTATCACCTCGACAAGCGCCTGCGGGGCTTCGAGCGACTGATCGACGTGCTCGGCGCCGACCACCACGGCTACGTGGCGCGCGTCCGCGGCGGACTCGCGGCAATGGGCGAGCCGCCGCAGTGCCTCGAGGTGTGCCTGATCCAGCTGGTCAGCCTGTACCGCGGCGGTGAGAAGATCGCGATGGGCAAGCGCGAGGGAAATTTCGTTACGCTCCGCCAGCTGCGCAGCGAGGTCGGCAACGATGCCTGCCGCTTCTACTACGTGATGCGCTCCCACGAGCAACACCTCGACTTCGACCTCGAGCTCGCCAAGAGCCGCACGACGGAAAACCCGGTCTTCTACATCCAGTACGCCTACGCACGCGTCGCGAGCGTGTTCCGCCAGCTCGCCGACCGCGGCATTGCGCACGACGCGGCGCGCGGTGGCGCCTCGCTCGGCCGCCTCGCGCAACCGCACGAGCAGCGGCTGATCACCGCCATCACGCGCTACCCGGAAGTCATCGAGCTGGCTGCCGCAACTCGCGCGCCGCACACGCTCGTGAACTACCTGCGGGAGCTCGCGACCGAGTTCCACGCGGCCTATGCGGCCGGCAACGAGAACCCGGCCCACCGCTTCATCGTCGACGATGGCGAGCTTCGCGACGCGCGCCTGACTCTGCTGCTGGCCGCGAGCCAGGTGATCCGCAACGGGCTGGCCATCCTCGGCGTGTCGGCACCGGAGGCGATGTGACCACGCGCGACTATCGCAAGGGCGCTGCGCGCCGGCCCCGCGGCGGCAGCCCGGGATTCTCCGGCTGGACCGGGGTTGCGATCGGACTCGGCCTCGGGCTCGCGGTCGCGGCCGGCATCTGGCACTACAAGTCGCGCCCGCCCGTGGAACTGGCCGCGGTCAAGAGCAAGAAGCCGGCACCGCAGTCGGCCAGCGATGAGGCACCCGACAAGGAGCCGCCTGGCAGCGGCACCGAATACACGTTCTACGACCGGCTTAAGAATTTCGAGGTCGTGATCCCGGAGAAAGAGAAGGACGTGCACCGGGACCTCAAGCCCGCACCGGAGACCCGGCCCGGCACCTACGTGCTTCAGGCCGGCTCGTACAAGAACTTTGCCGAGGCCGATCAGGTCAGGGCACGTCTCGCACTGCAGGGAGTCGAATCGAAGGTCCAGAAGGTCACGGTCGACACCGATACCTGGCATCGCGTGCGGGTGGGCCCGATCACGAACCTCGACCAGCTCAACCAGATCCGCACGCGCCTGCGGCAGGCAGACGTCGATGCGCTCGTGATCCGCGTCGGCGACTGAACGCCACCGCTCGGCATTACCCGGCGGCGACGCCGGCGGGCCTTGCCGCCTTGAGTGCGATGAGGAACGCGCCGGCCGTCAGCAGCGCCGCCAACACGAACGGAGCTCCCGGGAATTGGGCCGCCCCAGCGGTCGGCGGCGCGATGCCGCGCGCAAATGCGAATCCAAACAGCAGCGGGCCGACGAGGCCGGCGAGGCCCATCACGCTCGAATTGACCCCCTGCAGCTGGCCCTGCTCGCCGGGCGAGACCCGCCCGGTCATCAATGCCTGGCACGCGGCGCCGTACAGGCCCATCAGCGCACCGAACGGGACACCCGCCAGGAACCACGAGCCGCTCGGCGCGAGTCCGTAGAGGACGTAGCAGAGGGTCCCCGAGCCGAGGCCGAACAGGACTGCGCCGCGTTCGCCGATCCGGCGCACCGCCGGACCGATCAAGCCGCCCTGCACGATCGCGGTACAGACGCCGACGAAGGCGAGCGTGAGCCCGACGCGGCTCGAGCCCCAGCCGTAGCGATAGCTCGTGTACAGCACGAACACGGTCGGCAGCGAGAAGTGCGCGAGCATGTAGAGCACCTGGATCGCGACCAGGCCCACCAGCCCGGCGCGGCCGCGCAGCAGCGCCAGCGCGCCGACCGGGTTGGCACGCTGCCACCTGAAGGCGGTGCGGCGCTCGGCCGGCAGTGACTCCGGAACGACCAGCCAGCCGTACACGGCATTCGCGAGCGTGAGCCCGGCCGCCACCGAGAACGGCAGGCGCATGTCGAGGCTGCCGAGTACACCGCCGAGCGCCGGGCCGACGATGAACCCGACTCCCCAGGCGGCCCCGACGTAGCCGAACGCGGCCGCGCGCTTATCGGCTGGCGTCACGTCGGCAATGTAGGCCGAGGCCGTCGAGTAGGTTGCAGCAGTGATCCCCGAAATCACCCGCCCGACGAACAGCCAGCTGAGATCGGGCGCAAGTGCCATCAGGATGTAGTCGAGGCCGAGACCGGTCAGCGAGATGAGCAGCACGCGCCGCCGTCCGTAGCGGTCGGACAGCATGCCGAGCACCGGCGAGAACACGAACTGCATCAGCGCCCAGGCCGTCGCAAAGCCGCTGTAGGTCGTGGCGGCGCGCGCCGTGTCGCCGTGACGGAAAGCCTCGATCAGCTTGGGCAACACCGGGATGACGATGCCGAAGGCCAGCACGTCAAGGACGATCGTCACGAGGATGAAAGCGACCGCCGCCGGCCGCGCGCGAACCTCGATCACGTCACTCGTCAGCCGATTGGCGGAAATCGACTCCCAGTGACCGCAGCTTGCGGTACAGGTGGGTGCGTTCCATGCCGACGCGTTTCGCGAGCTGGCCGACCTTGCCGTTGCACAGCAACAGCTGCTGCTGCAGGTACGCGCGCTCGAACGCCTCGCGCGCCTCGCGCAGCGGCAACGCCAGCAGATCCTGCTTCACCAGCGGCTCGTTTTGCGGCAGATGGGTCGCGAGCTCGCGCTCGATCTCCTCGAGGCGGATCTCCTCCTCGCCGCCGAGCAGCAACAGCCGGTGCACGAGGTTCTTGAGCTCGCGGACGTTGCCCGGCCACGGGTAGTTGCGCAGGCGGTTCTGGGCGGCCACGCCGAAGCGCCGGAACCGCAACCGCTCCTCGTCCACCAGCCGGTCCACGTAGTAGCGCAGCAGTTCGGGCACGTCCTCGGCATAGTCCCGCAGCGGCGGGACCCTGAGCACGATCAGGTTCAGATGCGCCAGCAGGTCGCGGCGGAAGGCCTCCGAGTCGGCGCGCAGATCGAAGCCCGGCTGTGCCGCACTCACGAAGCGTGCGTCGAGCCGCTGCGGCTGGCGCCCGCCGGCGCGCGTGTACGTCCCGGCGTTCAGGTCGGCGAGCAGGA
>Ga0181521_10001339_pt1 | contig 30706 bp, 25 predicted proteins | sample PEATcosm2014_Bin_32_FD_119764 | JGI IMG/M metagenome (GOLD analysis project Ga0181521, IMG submission 119764) | Peatland microbial communities from MTU Mesocosm Facility, Houghton, MI, USA - PEATcosm2014_Bin02_60_metaG | ecosystem: Environmental > Terrestrial > Soil > Wetlands > Peat | place...
GCGCGCCACCGGAGACACCAAGACGCAGAAATCCCGGCGCACGCTCGCCCTGCCCAGGATGGCAGCCGATGCCCTGCGGGCGCAGCGGGAGCGCCAGGACGAACACCGGGCCACAGCGGGGGATGCCTGGCAGGATAGCGGGCTTGTCTTCACCACCCGGACAGGGAAGGCCATCGACGCGTCCAGCATCCGCAAGCAGTTCAAGGTCGCGTGCCGCGGCGCCGGGATCGAGGGAACCTGGACACCTCGCGAGCTGCGGCACTCGTTCGTCTCGCTGCTATCGGAGCACGGCACGATAGTCGAGGAGATCGCCCGGCTGGCCGGGCACAGCTCCACCCGCACCACTGAGGTCATCTACCGCCAGGAGCTGCGGCCCGTGCTGACCACCGGCGCGGAGGCAATGGACAAGCTGTTCGCAACCACGCCCTGAGCGCCCATCGGGGAAGTGCTTCCGTCCTTTACGCTGCGCTTGCTTTGGACGGGCTAGCAGGCCGTGCTCGCCGTCACTCTTCCACAGGCTGGTCAGTAGTAGTGGTGATCTTCTCGATGACCAAGGAGGCGCCGTATTTGCTGGTGGCGAGGAGACCACCAGGTCTCCTCGCAGTCTGGCAGGCCAGGTACAGGCTGCAGCTCGACGCACCGAGCAAGCCGGCAAGCGCCGTGGTGATCGCACGGGAGTCATGGTCTGGTTCCCGCCGAGCCAACGCGGCAATCTCGCTGTGCTGCTTACCGGTTCGAGGAGCTACCGCTGGTCGCGGGTATCGCCGCCTTGAGCATCACGCGAGCTGCTCCGGCCTCGCCCCGGTCCCCCTTCCGGGGGAGAGAGAACGCACCGAGGAGCTGCTCCGCACCCTGGTCGAGGCCGAGATCACCGCCCGAGGCCGAGATCACCGCCCGCGACGCCTCCAACGCCCGGACCCGGCTGAAGACCGTCGCGTTCCCGGTGACCAAGACACTGGAGGAGTTCGACCTGGGCGTGTCCTCCATCCCCGCCGCCACCGTGGACTACCTCGCCTCGGCGGCACGCGTACTTCGTGCGTGTCCTGCACTCGTCTGGCCGCGCTCCAAGTGCCGTCCGCGGCACGCGCTGCCGGGAAGGTGAAGTAAACGGCGTACCTGCGTGAGGCGTCCTAACGCTAGGTATTCATGTCCATACGCGAACGGGTGAGGTCATTGGGGATCATGCGTCTGTCGGCGGCTGTCGCGACCGCGGCGCTCGTGCTGGCGATGGCGGCGACCGGGTCTGCGGCGAGCGCGGCTACCGTGGGGTCAGCCCCGGATTACCGTCACGCCTGCGCTGCGGCGGCACCGGCCGGGCAGGCGGAGTGCCTGGCCCTGATACGGACTAACGTGGCGAATTCCGCGGTCGCTACCCCTGATGCGGCCTCGGGGTACGAGCCGGCGGACCTGCAGAGCGCCTACGACCTCGCGACGGCTGCGGCCTCTTCCGGTCGCGGCCAGACGGTGGCGCTAGTGGACGCCTACGACGATCCCACAGCGGAGAGTGACCTCGCGTACTACCGCTCTTACTTTGACCTTTCGGCCTGTACCACGGCGAACGGCTGCTTCAGCAAGGTGAACGAGGACGGCGAGGCAAGCCCGCTGCCGCCTGCGTCCGGGACGACCGGCTGGGCCACCGAGGAGTCGCTGGACCTGGACATGGTGTCGGCGATCTGCCCGAACTGCCACATCCTCCTGGTTGAGGCCAACTCGCCCGAGGACACCGAGCTGGGCACTGCCGTCAATACTGCAGTCAGTCTCGGCGCCGGGTACGTCAGCAACTCCTACGGGGGCGCGGAGTTCAGCGGCGAGACCACAGACTCGGCCGACTACTACGACCATCCAGGCGTGGCCGTAACAGTGAGCGCTGGCGACAGCGGCTACGGGGTGGAGTTCCCGGCCGCCTCCCCGTATGTCACCTCGGTCGGCGGTACCTCGCTGATCCGGGACAGCTCCACCGCGCGGGGCTGGAGCGAGACCGTCTGGGGCGACGGCGAGTCGGGTACAGACGGCGACGGCACCGGCTCGGGGTGCTCGGCCTATGAGCCCAAGCCGTCCTGGCAGACCGACACCGGCTGCGGCGACCGGACCGTCGCGGATGTCTCCGCCGACGCGGACCCGAACACCGGGGTCTATGTCTACGACACCTACGATCAGGGCGGTTGGCTGATCGTCGGCGGGACATCCGCGGCCTCGCCGATCATCGCGTCGGCGTACGCCTTGGCCGGGACGCCCGTCTCAGGTACTTACCCGGCTGAGTACCCCTACGAGCACAGCAGCCATCTCTACGACGTGACGTCGGGGAGCAATGGCTCGTGCGGGACCTACCTGTGCAATGGCGAGGTTGGCTATGACGGGCCGACCGGCCTGGGAACCCCCGACAGCCTGGGCGCATTCCAGGCCGTCGACAACACCGTCACCGTCACGAATCCGGGCACTCAGTCGAGTATCAAGGGCGCGAAGATCACGCCCCTGGCGATCACGGCCGCGGACTCTGATCTGTCGCAGACGCTGGCCTACAGCGCCACCGGGCTCCCGGCAGGCCTGTCCATCAGCAGCTCCACCGGGATCATCTCGGGCAAGCCGACAGCTGCCGGAACCAGCTCTGTCACCGTGAGCGCAGCCGATGACACCGGGGCCACGGGCTCGGCCGCATTCACATGGACCGTGACCGCTAGTACTGTCACGGTCACCAGTCCTGGCACGCAGGTCACCTTCAAGGGAACGAAGATCACTCCCCTGCAGATCCGGGCAACTGACTCGGACACCAGCCAGTCCCTCACCTACACGGCAACGGGGCTGCCGGCCGGGCTGGCCATCAGCACAGCCGGAAAGATCACTGGCACGCCCAGGACCCTGCAGTACACCAAGGTGACTGTGACAGCCACCGACAGCACGGGCGCCTCCGGCAGCACGAGCTTCTACTGGGACGACGGCGCTAAGGGCACGATCACCTCGGGCCTGTCTTCCACGCGGTGCCTGACCGCCCGCAGCGGCAGCTACAAGGCCGGCACCGCCATCGAGATCTCCAAGTGCAACGGCTCCAGCTCACAGCGCTGGATCATCTACGCCGGCCCGAAAAGCGAGGACAGCATCGAGCTGGCCTCCGGGGACAAGAGCAGCTCTGACCGGGCTGGCTGCATGGGCGTGACGGGCTCCAGCACCGCATCCGGAGCCAAGGTGGCCGCCTACCGTTGCATCCTCACCACCAGCCTGGTGTGGAAGCCCGGCAGTTACGGTCACCTGACCGGAGAGCACTCGGGCAAGTGCCTCATCGACTCGGCCGCCGGGCCGAACGGCACACAGCTCACCATCGCCACCTGCAAGAACGAGAACCAGGAGCACTGGACCCTGCCCTAGCCCGAGTTTCGTGTGCCCAGCAGCGTGGGTGCACAGCGTTGACCAGGAGGTGGTCACGTTGAGGTGATCCACGCGCAAGCTCGTGTCCGCCAGCCGGTGGAAGTCCGGTCCGGGTAGCTGCCAGGAGGCCCGGTAGCAGGCTGCCGGTGCCGGGGGGAAACGCCCGGTGCCGAAGCGCAGCGTCGAAAGCCCCTTCGGGGGGAGCAACTGTCCAGCCCGCAGCATGAAGCGAATCCTGCAGCCGAGTGACCGCAAACGGCCTAGGAGCCGGTCGTAGCCCTTGACCGGGGTCCACACGCGGGGGAGGACGTGCAGGTCTGGCGTGAGGGCGACCGGCTCGACGCCGTCGTCGGGGTGGTGGTCGCCGATGTCCTCGGGCAGTTACAGCCGCTTGATCGAGGTGCCGAAGGTGCCGATCGCCCGTAGGGCCGAGCCTGCCGACGGCGCCCAGACGAGGTGACCGTCCTGGCGCAGGGTGCTGCCCAGGATTCCGGGAAGCACGACGACAAGGTCAGTTGCCGTCATCAGCTGGCTCCTCGGGAGAGATTCCCTGGGTTGAACCGGATGGGGTTGTGAGGCCGGGTATGAGCTGCAGGACGCCGTGGTGGTGCTGGCCGATCTCGGCGAGTTCGTTGATCCACGCTGGCGAGTGGGCTGGGTCGAGAGTACGGGCTTCGGTGATCAGGTTCAGTGCCCGGTCCTGGTCTCCGGCGATTGCTGTCCCTGCGGCGTAATAGAACAAGGCAGAAGCAATTTCCGCCTTGGTAGTCGCGATGGTGGTGGCCACGGTCGCCGCTGGCAGGAGGCTGGCGGGATCGGGGCGGGTGGCCCAGAGTATGCAGCAGGCCAGGAAACCGGCCTGGCTCGGCGAGGGCATCGAAGACCGGCTCGGCGTCACCTGCCCTGGCCAGGTCAAGCAGGCTACCGGCACGCAAGGCAGCCAGGGACATGTCGTCATCCCGCGCGGCCAGATCGCGGAGCAGGCCAGCCATCACCTCGCCAAGCAGCTCGCCACCACGGTGGGCTAGCATGGCCTTCTGGCTGACGAGGTCAGCGGCAGCGAACTCGTGAGCCAGGAGCGTCATCAGGATAAGCTGGTAGGCGCGCTGGACGCCTTCCCGCAAAGAGCTTTCCCGCAGGCCCGTGTAGCGGCTTGCGGCCTTCTCGCTCATATCGAACAGCGCCTCTCCCACCGCGGCGTCAGCTGCGGATCCCAGTAGTTCGAGATGAGCAGCCAGGTAGTCCCGCTCGGCAGTGTAAGTATCGGTCCCGACCCACGTCCGGGCCGCACCGAGCAGCTCCGGATCAGCGGTGAGCCAGGCCGGGACAGGCCCGCGGGTGTGATGTGCCCAGTTCCTGTCGAAGCTGAGCGGATCGCCGGCGCGGTGACGGCGGGCTTCTTCGTGGCCGACGGTCGACCGCGACGATCCCGCAAGCCTGGGTGTGCAGGGACTGCCGCCAGGTCGGGCCCGAACGGCGCGGCGCCGGATCGATACCCGCAGCCCGCAGGATCTCCCACACGGTAGACGGTGCGACCGTCACGCCGAGTCTTGTCAGTTCGCCGTGGATCCGGCGGTATCCCCACAGCGGATTCTCCTTCGCCAGCCGAACGACAAGGGCTGGCGATGCTCCGGACCGTCGGCGGGCGCCCTGGCTTGCGCCGCTTGGTCGTGTCGTACTTCATCGCGGCCAGCTTGCGGTGCCAGGCCAGCAGCGTCGCGGGCGTCACGGGAAAGATGTCGGCCAGCGCCTTCGGGGTATGAGTCGTGCCAGCGCGGCGAACCACACCCGGTCGGCCTGCTTGTAACGCACGCGGCCGAGATTGCGGCGCAGCACCGCGTTCTCGTGCCGGAGGACGAGCAGCTCAGCATCCTTCGCCCGGTTGCCGCGGAACACCAGCATGGCCAGGCCGAGTATACGGCCGGTCAGCAGGTAGACGATCTTGAGCAGCACCCGCCCAGCCAACCATCACCGCGTCCAGCCTGTTGGCAACAATGCAGTTCACCACCCAAATCGAGTATTCGAGCGCCACAGGTTCCGCTGCCGGTGGAAGGTCCGCCCGGAAACCTGCAGCTCGCGGCAGGTTGTCAGCGACGTCGCTGCCCACGCCGAGCAATCCGGTCGGTGCCGCTTGCGCACGACCCGCTTGGGCGTGTGCCTGCGTCTGGTAAACTGAGATTTGAGATTTTTTGGGCCCGGAAACGGGGGCAGCAAGAATCTCACACAACCTGGGTCAACTAGAGGGGTCATATCACTTCGCGAACGGCCGTGACGGCATAGTGACGCGGCGGCGCGAGTCTCGCCAAAGCATTTAGCCCGAAGGACGAGGGCATGGCTGAGTTCACACTCACACGGCAGCAACGGGGCCAGTCACCCGAAGACCGGCAGGCTGCATTGGTCCGTGTTCCGCTCCGTCCAGGCCGCGCGCTCGCGCCCGGACATTACGTGCCAGGTGATGGCGCGGAGAGTCATCTCAAGCATTCGGTGGTTACAACTGCCGGTGAGATCCAGTCGAGTGTCCTGGACGCCATCAATGGCCCCAAGCTCCCTCTCGGTAGCGGCACCTCACTATTGACGGAGTCCCGGCTCGTTGGAGACTTCAGCGGAGTCCCGGTGCGAGCCGTTTACCCCCAGACCACCACTGAGGATCATCGACCTGCCATATGGGACGTGCGAGGAATGCCGCAATCCAGCCGAGCTGCTTCAGTGGTGGCAGAGCGCGAGCCTAACCGCCGGTCGGGTGACTCCACCGCAGAGGACGCCGGCCAGCGCGCCTCAATGAAGTCCTCTGTGAGCCGTTCTATCGCTGCAATCACCTCGGCGATCCTTGCGCGCGTGCCTATTGACGAAGACGTCGCTGAGGATGAGATCGAGAAGGTGGCCGACCTCGTGGCGGGAGCGCCGTGGACGTCAGTTGCTCCGCCTTCGGAACCGGCACGCCCTGGGCGAACTCACCTGCGCCCCATCCCCGCAGCCCGCGCGCGACGCCATACGGACAGCTATTCAGGCCTACCCGCGGTCGTCATAGACGCGCTGAATGCTGGCCAGGGCCAAGCGCTGGGCGACTCGGTCAGGGAGAACCTCGAAACCCGCTTCGGTCGGGATCTGACCCACATCCGCGTCCATACGGGGGGTCGAGAGACGTGGTCCGCCGAGGCGATGAATGCTCGAGCCTACTCAGTTGGTGAGCACATCGTGTTTGGAGAGGGCGCTTACACGCCCCACACCACGGCGGGGCGGCATCTCCTGGCCCACGAGGTAGCCCACGTCGTGCAGCACGACCATGCCGTCACGACCCGGACAGCGATTCGGCGCAGCATCCTCGTCGGCGGGCCGCCGTGGCCAGAAATGTCCAGCGAGCAACGACGACGCTTCATCAACTCACACTACGGAGCCCATCCAGATAAGGTGCGAGCCGGACGCATCGTCGATGAACTTGCCAGCGCCCAGGATCCGATGCGCTTCACCAGCCTGGACGAGCTGAAGACTGAGGTAGACAAGCGGCTATCGACCTCCGAGGTTATGGAAGAAAGCCAGACAGCACGCCGGGTAAGCGGCGCATTAGAAAAGGCCTTCGGCTACCCTTTCACATCACCGAGTGACTTGTACGGACCGCGTGTCAACTATTCTGCCAGCCAGTATTGGAGCCCGACAGTCGCAGACAATTATGCTATCCGGAAAGACGTGGCCAAGAACAAGCAACTGCGAAATCTACCGCGAAGCGATCGTTGCACGGTCTACAGCGACCCATGCGGGCTCTATGAATGGAAGCTGACCGCTGCAGGCAAGACCGATCCGTACACGGCTATCTTGGCACTCTTCACTCCTCAGGAGCCGCACAAACGCTCACTGCTCCATTGCGATTACCTCGTTTCCCTAGTCCAATTTCGGTCGTTGGCAGCGGCGATCGGCCGGACCGAGTTCAACGCTCGACTCCTGCATTACGGGCTAGATCGCATCGTGCTCAAATGGAATGCCTTCGACGAGCTGCAGGACATTGGCAGCATTCAGCGCATGAGCCCTTCCAGCGTGCACGATCTCGTGATCGGCGATCATGTGGTTTTCTACAATAACGTCGCGTATCCTCTGCTCAACCGCGGAGTGGGGAACGCATGGCAGCTGGAGAACGCGATCTTTGTGAACCGAATTCAACAGCAGGATATCTTCCTCGGACACGGCTCGGGGCGCATGACCGAGACGCAAATGAAAGCAAAACTTGCAGAAGAGTACAATAAGGTAGCCGATGAGGCCATCGCTCTTACGCATAAGGCCGACTCAAAACGAGGAACTGCGAGCACGGATGCTATGGGGAAGTTGTCTTCCAGGTTCCCTTGCGTAAACAAGATTGGCGACGTCTGGAGGGTCCAGGGAGTCTCGCCGTGGTGTTCTAAGCCTGTGGATGTCAGCCTTCGGCGCATCGGCCCGTCCGAAGTAGTCGGACTGCATGACCCCTGTGACCCGAGCCGGATGGGTGCAGTTCAAAGGCCAGCAGAGTCACGGTAACCAACCGGCCGAGACTGAGTTTTGCAAGAGCTACTAAGCTTGCCTTTTTAGCCCGGCCTGGCCATGTATATCCGATCGGATTCGGCGTGTCGGCGTGACTTGACGCGCCACCGCGTGATCATCTTCGGGTTCGTTCCACGGATCCCGGAGATGAAAGCGGTGGCCGCAGATGTCTACGATGACAGCTCTCCCGCTAGTCGCGGGAGCGCTGGGCGGCGTCATTAACGAGTACTACTGGGCCGCGTAGCCACCTCATGAAACGCCAGGTCAGGCGCCACGCGATGGTTTTGAAGCGGTACAGGCCCACCAGCGCGGTTAGGGGAGGAGCCTTACGTCCCCATGCCAAGTTGCTGTTCGGGGGTGACCACGGAGATCGTCCCGCCCCACATGCACTGGCATGTCGACGTAACGAGCACGCACGGGAGGCCGCCGATCTGGGCAGACACGGACCCGGCCGTCCACGGTGCGCCGGTAGCCGGCACGCACGGCTGGGGTGTCAGGACCCCGTGGGCGGCAGCAGTCGCAGTGGCCACCTGGGGGTTGCCGAGGCTCATGCACATGCCGAAGGTGGGAATGTTGGTGTCGGGGATGGTGTCTGCGATCGTTGCGACAGGTGTGGTTGCCGACACGATCGGTGTTGCCACGATGAGGCTGGCGGGCGTGGCACCCATGGTGCAGGTCATGGTCGTTCCCGCAGTGACAAATGGAGGCATGTAGTGACCGCCCTTCTAGATGTAAACGGAGACAGGCCAACTGAGACTGCGAGCGATTCTGCGGGCGGCGCCGGAGTTCGGGCGCTTAATCACCGCGAGGAGGACCGGACGGTGTGCGAACCGGCCGATCGATGGGCCTGCGCCTCGAAGGCACCGTTGGGCCGCCGGCAACAGGCCGGTTGCCTGAGCCTGGTCCAGGTCCGGCATCCCTTAGCCCGTTTCCAGCATCAGCTGCACGCCGCCGACGTCAATTTCGTCACCGGGCGCGAGGGGAGTCTGACGCTCGATGGGCGTGCCGTTGACTTTGGTCCCATTCGTGGAGCGGAGATCCTCGATCGTCACCTTGTCGCCGTGTACCCGCAGCACCGCGTGGTTGTGGGAGACCCTGAGGTCGTCGAGCTGTATCTCCGAGCCTTCCTCGCGTCCGATGATCAGCTCACCCTGGTGAAGGTGGAACGCCTCTCCCGCGTTGGCGCCGCTGGTCAGGAGGATCCGCAGCAACGGTGCTGCCGGGACTGAGGGAATGATCTGGGTAGCGGCTGCCGGCGAGACGAGCGGCGGTTGTGGCGGCCGGTGCCGCACCGGCTTACCGGTGAGGCGGCCCTGGATCTCTCGGCGTCGCTGTTGCTGATGCTCAAAGAATGCCCGTCCTTCGAGCGCCGCGGCGGCCACGTCAGGACTCCTGGCCTTCGTCCGAGTCACCGGGCTCCGGCCAGGCCAGGTTGGTGAAAAGGGTCCGCATGTCCTCCACCTTCCCTTTGTCTTTGACCAATGCGAGGGGCACCAGGTAGCGGGCGGGGCCCTGCGGCGGAACGGCAGACGGGTGGGTGCCGCCGGGCCACAGGAGGCCGCCGGTCGCCGTCCGCGCCGGAATCCGCCAGTAGTCGCCGCGCCGGTACTCGGCCCCGCTCGCGGCGAAGCGGACTTGAACGCCATCTTCGAGGTCGAGCCGGGTGTCCCAGCCGTCGCTGGCGGGCGACTCGACAACCGGAATCCCGTCTGGGCCGCCCGGACCGTCGGCCTGGTCCCAGCGGCGGAGATAGGGATGCAGGGACAGATCGGTTGCAAGCGCTCCGCCGAGGGTGATGATCCGGTCGGCGCGGTCGATCGCCCGCACGTCCAGCAGCGGAGCCGGCGTGCCTTGCGGCACCCAGGTATCGTCGATGAGCTCGATCCAGTCACCGACGTCCAGCCCGGTGCGTTCATCACGCCCGAGGGAGGCGACGGTCACCTTCACGGCCGGGTCGGTCGCCTTTGTCTCTGCGTCATCGATGTCCACGATACGGAACTCGACAGAACCGTTTTCGCGCGACCATTTGACGGTCGGCTTGGACGCGGCGGCCGTGCCGCCGGCCACCGTGCCGCCGGCGTGCACCTCGACCCGGTACAGCTGATTCTCCACGCCCAGGTAACCCGAGGTGGCCGGCACGATCGACGCATCCCCGGTCACGGCGTCTTGCTCGACGCGCGCCGCCAGCAGCGGGCGCGTTCGGCCGTCGGCGTTGTACTTGTCGAACACTCCGGAGATGTGATCGGGGTTGAGGTTATTCGGCGTCACGGCGGCGATCTGGGTGCCGTCCGGCAGGGTGGTGCTGACCGCCGGGACCCAGGCCACCTGGGAGCGCACGGTGGTGTCGGGCGGGTACGGGCCGAGGGCCGGCTCGAGCAGGTCGGGATCGACCACGGCGCTCACCGAGCGCTCCCAGACGAGCAGCTGCACCAGGTAGGGGGGCTCTGGCAAGGGACCGGCGCCGGGCACCAGGCTGCTGTAGGTCGCCCCTGTGACTCCTTCCGCTGGCTCGGGCATATCGCAGCGCAGGCCGTACACGTAGTAGTGACCCGGGCTGAAGGTCAGGTCGGCGCCGTTGAGCCCGACGCGGAAGCCGGCCCGGGTGACGTGGCCGCCGAAGGGACCGATGAAATCGACGGCGAGTGTCCGCAGCCAGTCGAGGAGAATGGCGGTCTGCTCGTTGGCATCGGCGTCCAGCTGGACGCGGCCCTGCTGAGACCACACCCCAGTGTAGCCCTTGCCGCGGGAATAGGTCATCCGCGAAAAATCGCCGTACATCATGTCTCCTAGGTGGCGAACAGAGCGTCGATGTCAGTCCCGATCGGCGGGTAGGCGGGTAGCCCGGACTGCAGTTGGGAATCGCGGTAAGCGAGCCACAGGAAGTGGTAGGCGCCGAGCTCGCCCTCGTCGTGGGCGCCGCGTGCCAGCTCGGGCGGGGCGGCGGTGATCAGACGGCCGTAGGCCGGCGTGCCGAATCGCGCGCTGTCGAAGCGGGGGGTGACCCTGGCGGCCTCGCTTCGGCGGAGCGTGTCACGCTCCGATGCCGGGACGGTGCCCCTGGCGACGGCGTCGTCGACTTCGGCCAGCACGTCGTCGGGCTGGCAGGAGGTGCGCCGCGGCGTCCGGGAGTCTTCGGGCACATACGAGAAACGCACCTGCCCGACCTGCCGGCGGTCGGCGTCGAGGCGGCCTACGACGAGGCTGTCGGCGACCACGTCGACCTCGCGGACGTCGACGTCGCCCAGGACGGTCACGCGTTGCAGGGACAGCGTCACCCAGGCAGGCCGGCGGTCCGCGCCCACGATCGCCTTCTGCCCGGGGCGGCCAGGGTCGAGGATCGAGTCGGTGACAGCCAGCGGGACCGGATCGAAGCCGGTCTCGGGGCTGATCACCTGCAGCCGGCCGACGACACAGAACCCGATTCCGACCGTGCAGGGCATGGCCGCAACCCGCAGGCTGACCTCACCGCCCTCCCGCCGGCTCCCGGCGGCCGGCACCAGGGTGCAGTGCCGGAACGTCACGGTACCGAGGTGCCCGGCCAGCTCGACGGCGTGCCCGGCGACCCATACCCCGTCGAAGGTGACGTCGGGGGGCGGGCTTGAAGGGCCCTGGGCGGCGATCGGCGGCGGCGGGGCCTCGTCGTCCTCCGGCCCGCCCGGTCCGGCGGCCGCCTGGTTCTGGCCGCCGCGCCGTGCCCGGCGAGACCGGGCCTTCCGCCGGTCCGGCGGCTCCTCGTCGGGGCGCATCCCGACGACGCGCAGGGCCTCGGGCCGGTCGTGGTCCTCGCCGGCCGGGCGCAGCACGGGCCGGTGGCCGTCGGCGGCCCGGATTTCCAGGGCCTCGCCGGGCCGGAGGTCAAAGTGGAGCGCCTCTTCGTAGACACCGTCGTCGAGGATCTCGATGGTGGCTTGGGCGCCGGCCTTCCCGGCGGCCTGGTCGTCCCGCCACGCGGCGAACGCCGCGCAGACGCTGGCGTGTCCGCCGTGGCCGGTCATGCTGACCTGGTAGGGGGCGGCGGCCGGCTCGGCCAGGGACCGCGGGTACTGCCCGCCGCCGAGGCCGCCGACGGTCAGACGGCGGTAGCTCACGAAGACGCCCGCCTCGGGGACATCGCGCACCGGGAAGGCGATCCGCCCGAGCACCGGGTCGATGGCGACCTGGGGCGGGGCGAGCCGGTGGCGCCAGCGGCTCAGGTCGGCGGCGACGATCTCGGCGCGGCCGACCGCGGAGCTGCCCCGGTACACGCAGAAGCTGCGGGCCTGCCCGTAGTAGTCTTCGAGCCGGCGGTCCAGGGCGAGCCGGCTGATGGGGGTGGGGACGTCGAGATCGCCGACTGGTGCCCGGCCGGGCGTCCGGGGGGTAGGAAGGACGCACAGCTGGGTGTCACGGCCCAGGGCGTCGAAGGTGAAATGGTTGTCGTCGTTCACGCAGTCGGCGGGAGCGTGGTCCACGCCATCGGCGACGAGGCGCCAGGCGACAAGCCCGATAGAGGGCAGGTTGTGCGTGCCGCGGGTGCGGTGTGAGGAGATGCGCCGCACGTCTGCGGTTTCGGCGGCGGTGGAGAACGGGGTGCCGAAGGTGTCGAGGGCGTCGGCATCCCCGATGCCCATCGTGGCGCCCCGGCCGAGGTCCGGGTGGCGGACGGACTGGGTAATCGACACGAGCGGCGCGTACTCGATCGCCCGGCATGGCCACTGGGTGGCGTCGGCCGCGAAGCGCTCGATGGCGGCGAGCGTTCCCTTGGCGCGCCGGTCGCGGATGGCGTTGGCGACCCGGCTGCGGCGGCTGGCCGCGTCGAGGGGATCAAGCGCGCTGGTGGCCGGCGCCCCGACGGCGGGGCCGAGGGCGACGTCGACCAGGTCGGCGAAGTAGGGGACGAGCCAGTCCTGGCAGGTCTCGATGAACCAGTCGTCGTAGAGCTGGGCGATGTCGGCCTCCAGCGCGGCGGCCTGATCGCCGATCACGCCGAGCAGGGCCTGCAGCGGGCCGCCGGCCTCGGCGTCGCGGAGCTGGTCGAAGGCTGGCAGGAGGCTGAAGAGGTCGTCGGCCATCAGCGCACCACCTGCTGGAGGATGAGGGTGTCGGTCATGGCGTCGGAGAGGTAGGCGACAGCCGCGGCTGGTGGCTCGCCCGCCGCCGGGGCGGGCAGGGGCAGGCGCCCGGTGGCCGGTGGCGCCGGGAGATTCTTGGTCGAGCCCGCGATCGTGCTGGCCGACGCGTTCGTGGGTATCAGGGTGATGGCTGTCACCGAGAAGGACTCGACGCCGGGGACCGAGTGGGCCACGGCGATGATCTCGCTGATCACGACATCCTGTCCGAGCTGGCGCTGGCTGTAGCCGAACGCGCCGAAGAGCGCGGCTTGCAGGGCGGCGGAGACGTCGGTCCAGTCCAGCGCCGGATCGCTGCGAACATGGGCGGCGAGCACGATGAGGTACAGGCTGGCCGGCAGGACGACAACCGGTGCGCCCTGGCCGCCGCCGGCGGCGGCCAGGGCCCCGGTCAGGTCCGTGCACAACGCCCCTGTCGGGTCCAGGGCGACCGGGTCGACGCCGGCGACGGTGAGGGCGATCACCTCGCCGCTGCCATCGGTGGTCGACACGGCGCTGGCCTTGCCCACGCCGGCCCACGACAGGACCAGGTCGGCGGCGTCGGCGACTGAGACCAGGCGGCCCAGGGAGGTCAGGCCGACCGGGGCGCCGGCGCGCAGGTCGCCGGGTCCGTCGCCGTCGGATCCGTCCGAGCCGGGCAGCGGGTTGTCGACGCTGGCGACGGTCAGGGGCCGGCTGAGGAGCTGGGTGACCTGGTGGGCGCGCACGTTGCCGGCGCTGCCCTGCCCGGTCCGGTAGGTGGCCACCACGCTGCTGGTGCCGGTCGGCAGCGGGCCGCTGAGCGTGATGGTGGTCCGGCCCTGGCTGTCGATGCCGGTCAGGTAGCTGTAGGGCGGCGTGGCAGCGTCGAGACGGGTCACCGGTGTCCAGGTGCGCCCGCCGACGCTGAGCTGGAGCGAGGAGACGGACCCCGATGCCGTGGAGCTGGGATCGGCCAGGACGGGTGCCTGGGACAGGGTGAAGGACGGGTTGGGGTCGCCGGGGGTGGTGCCGGTGAGGGGCTCGGTGACGGTGGCGCCCTGCTGCGCGGGCACGACGTTGCCGTAGATCTGGACCGACGGCAGCTGGTAGCTGTAGGCAAGCGGGCCGGCCAGGTGCAGCGTGGTATGGGGCGTGTCGGCGGTCCCCGGGGTCGTCTGCTGGGTGACCCCGGCGACCATGGCCTGCTCGCCGGCCGGCACGGCGGCACCGGAAGGAAGGCCCGAGCGTATGCCTGTGACGAGGATGCGCTGCCCGGCCTCGATGCCGGCATACAGCCCGTCGAGGTCGATGGTGCGGCCGTCGATGGTGCGGCCGGTGAGCGGGCCGGGCAGGGCCACCGGGAGCAGGGTAAGCTCGGCGGGCTGGGCCTGAACGCTCAGCGGGCGCGCCGCCGAAAGCCACCGGGCACCGGTACCGACCCACGATTGGCCGGGGGGGAAGAAACTGAGGGTGAGTTCGGTGACCGTCCCGCTCATCCCGTAGCGGGCAACAGCCGTGGTCGCCACAGTGTTGACCTGGGCGACGACTGGGTAGGTGGGTGAGTTTGTGCCTTGACCGGTCTGCTCGGCAGGACCGTCGATGACGACCCAGCTGCCGGGAAGTATTCCCGGATAGGTCGTGTCGAGGTCGAGTACGGCGGGGTTAGCCAGCGGCAGGGCCTCGGAGACGGACACGGTGAGTAAGGCCGCACCGGCATGAAGAGTGGGCTGCTGCCACCCTATGGTCACTTGATAGTTGCCCAGGGTGAAACGCTGAGACGACGGCACGGTGGGTACCGACGGCACCCACGTAAGGACGGTGTCGTCGGCAGCGCTGCTGTCGTCACTGATGGTAACGGTGACCGGACCAGGACCCTTGCTGGGGTACGCCAGGGCCAGTGTCATATTGGCCAGCCCCTGGACGGTCGAAACGAAGGCCACGGTGGTGCTCGACCCGCCGGGGCTGGTCACCGTAACGTTGCCGAGGTTCCCGAAGCTGACCGGCTGAGCCTGAGAAGGGTAGACCGGGGCTTGGGTATAGGTGCTGTTCGGCCCCTGGACGGACAACAGAACGGCGAGGAGCAGCCCATCAACGTTCAGGTTCAGGTAGGCGCTCAGCACCTGAACGCCGCCGATCGGCCACTCTTCGGTGCCGACCTGCTGGCCTTGGCTGTTGAAGACGGGGCGGGGGGGCATGCGGACACCGAAGGGCGTGGCCCGTACCTGCATTGCCTGCGCGGCTGTCACGGCGGCCGAGCCGATGGAGGTCGTGCCGAGGGCCTTGTAGATGGTGCCGGCGAGCACCGGGTCGAGGGCGGCCACCAGCCGCGGGATGGCGTCCGAATCTGGGGCGAACACGTCAGCGGGTGTCCGGTTGAGGGCCGCCGCGGACGCCGGCGGCACCGGCGGCAGCGTGCGGAGCGGGGACGGCCGATTGCCGCGAGGGCTGAGCAGGTTGTCGATCGCACGGGTGATCGGCGTCCCGTTTTGGGCCGGGCCAGGAGGGACTTTCCCGGCGGCGGGGGCGCTGGCGCTGTCCGGGGGTTGCAGGGTCACGGAGGTAACCTGGCTGGCCAGATCCACGCTGACCGCCTGCACCAGTACCCGCGTGGGCGTGGCGCCGCCATCGGAAAAGAGGAGGATCACGTCGTTGGCCGCCAGGCCAGTGGTCGCGCCCTGGAAGGCAAGGCTGGTCAGCGCTGATAGCCCGTTCGGCGCGGTGACTGGGCCGGTGGTGCGCACGCCGAGGGTGTTCCAGCTCGGGCGGGCCACGAGCTCCTCGGTGGTTTCGAAGGTCTGGGGCAGTTCGCCGGTCCCGGGCACCGACTGGGCCAGCAGCCCGGCGGGCAGGACCACGGCGGTGTCCGTGGGGTCGGGCTGGAGGCTGTAGGCCAGCCAGACCGAGGCGGCCAGCCCCGGCCGGGGCTGGTATCCCACCAGCTGGGCGATGGCGAGCAGCGAGCCCGGCTGGGTCGCCGTGCGCAGGTAGCCCTCATTGGCGATGCGTTCCTGGTAGAAGGCGATGACGTCGGCGAGGGTGGCCCACGCGTCGAGCAGGGCGACGGTGGGGTCGTCCAGGGCCTGGGTGCGCAGCCCGAATGGCTGGCCGCCGGCGTCGGCGCGCGCCAGTGCGGCCAGCATCTGGGCCAGGAACTGCTGGCGGTCACCGGGACTGTACGGCAGGGCCGGCAAGCCCGCGGGCGGGGTTATCGGCGCGGGGTCGCTCATCGGGGCGCCCTCCCCGAGGGTGCCCGTGAGCGGTATGCCGCGGTCACTGGCTCGCTCCCAAGATCGCTCACCGGCCGCCCTGCAGGTTGATGACGGCGTAGCCGTGCTCGGGCGCTTCCGGGTCGTTGTCCAGGCGGGCGATCTCGCTCGGGCGCAGCCGCAGGAGCTTTGGTATCCGCGCGGGAATGGGCGCACCGGGAGGGCCCAGGAAGCCGAAGCGGGTCAGCAGCACGGCTTCGACCCCGGGAATGTCCTGCGCCGCGGCGACGATCGGGCTGGCGTAGACGGGCTGGCCGAAGCCCATTCGCTGCGGGCTGAACAAGCCGGGGGTGCCGTCGGCCTGCTGGCCGGAGCCGAGCAGCGCGGTCAGCGCGGCCGTCACATCGGCGCGCACCACGTCCGGGCCGATGTCGACGTTGAGCGCGACGACGAGCGGCCGGTAGCCCGGCGGCCGTACCCACAGCTCGTGACCGATGCGCCGCAGAGGCCAGAGCGCGTCGTGGACCGCGGCCAGCAGCTCCTGGCCGGGGTCCTCGCCGACGGTGGGCTGGACGGCGACGTCCGCCGCGTAGCGAATCCCGGTCCAGCGCAGCGCTGTGGTTGCGCTGCGCACCCCGGCTACCCGTTCGGCGATCGCGGTGTAGTCCGCTGCCACGAGGGCGCGCGGCTGGTCGGCCAGGAAGGCGCCGGGCAGGGCGGCCTTGGCCGCGGTGATGGTCTCCGGATCGGTGCCGCCCGCCGCGGGGAGGGGATTTCCCAGGCTCTGCACTACCGACAAGGCCGTGGCGGCAGCCGGGGTCAGGGCCGCGACGGCGTTGATCGCCTCCGCTGGCACGTTACCCGCGGCCCCCTGGCCGATCTGGTAGCTCGCCTCGACCGGGCCGGCCGGCTGGTCGCCCGAGCTGAAGCGCAGGTGACCCAGGCCGGCGTCGTCAATCTCGGCCATGACCTGCCGGGATCCCGGCGGGCTGTCGACCAGATCCGGCACCACGGTCCACGGCTGCTGCGCACTGCCGGCCCCGCCGGCCGGGGCCACGGCGAGCAGGGGCAGCGCCTGGCGGGGATCCTGGCTGGTGGCCGCGCTGGCAGGACCCCACGCGGCGGGCTGGTGCGGGCTGAGCGGCCCGGCTAGGTCCTCCCCCCAGTCGTCGGCTACCTCCCGGAGCAGCACCTGCGCGAGCGGCCCGCTGGCCCGGGCCAGGGCGGCCAGGACCTCCAGCCGGCGCAGCCGGGGAGCGAGCAGCCGGCCGGCGTCGAGCAGCAGCCGGCGCAGGCCCTCCGCCTCTTGCCCGGCCCGGTCCCGTTCCCGGCCGCTCAGGCCGAGCTCGGTGAGCGCGTCCTCGCCGAGCAGCCGGCGCAGCCGGGTCAGCCGCTGCTCGCTCAGCGCTTGGCCGGCCTCGGCGTCACGCCGCCATGCCTCCACTTCCCGGCGCCAGTCCGCGGGCAGCCCGCGCAGCATCCTGGCCTGGTGGCGGGCCACAGCCGCGGGGTCGGGGTACGGGCAGGCCCAGGTGAGCGACGGATGGCTGAGCACCACCTGGCCGGAGGGCAGCTGCTCGGGCACTCCCGCGCCGTCCCCGACCAGCACCGTGTTGCCGCGCACTACAGCGCATTGCACCGTGGAGCCGGCCGGTCCGGCCGCGCTGACCTGGAGGTTGAAGGGCAACGCCTCGGCCTCGGCCCAGGTGATCTCGAGGATGGCCTGGTCGTAGAGGCGGTCGACCGAGGCGTGCACGGCGGTGAGGCGGACCGGGTGGCGCTGGGCGGGGTCGGGTGGCCCGATCCCGGACGGGTCTTTGGTCGCCTCGAAGACCACGACGTCGCCCGCCTGCAGGCTCAGCGACCGCGGCCCGGCCGACCCGTGGTCGGCGGGATCGATCCACCCGTCAGCCAGGACCGCGGTGGTCGCCCCCGCCAGGAGCCAGCTGTCGTGTTCTCCCCACGCCCACAGCGGCACCTCGTTGTGGGCCGGGCTGACCGCGACCGCGGGACCGCGGCCCACTCCGGCGGCGCTCATCGTGGCCGGCGGTCCGAGGGCCGCCCGGACCGGGGTGTACGGCCGGGCCGGACTGGCCGTCCCCGGGGCCACGGCGTCGGCGGACAGTACCGGCGAGGCCCCTTGCGGCATGCCCGGTACGGCGGCAAACAGCAGCTCGCGAAGGGGCAGCTGGGCCGCGCCGATCACGGCCAGGCACACCCAGGCCCGTGCCTGGCAGCCCTCCCCGAGCCGGTAGTCGACCAGGCGGGCATGCCGCCGCACCGAGATGCGCCGGCGCGCCGTCTGCAGGTATGCCTCGGTGGCGACCGCGTCCTGGTAGTAGCTGAGGTCGTCGCCGATGTAGGCGAGCAGCTCGACCAGGGTGATCCCGATGTCAGGGATGTGCGTTTCGGTCCAGGCCGGCATCGTCCCCGCCAGCCGGTCCAGGATGAGCTGCCGCAGCCCTTCGTAGTCGCGGGCCAGGTAGGACGCCTGCAGGACGGCGGTGCCCGAGGCGGCGGCTGGCGCGGTGCCGGCGACCGGGTTGGGCAGGTCGATGTCGAAGGCGAACCCCGCCTGGGCAAAACGGGGGTCAAGGCCCCGCAGCGGGGCCCAGCCGGGGCGGCCGTCGGCCGTCCGCTCGACCAGCCGGAGCGTGTAGCGGCCCGCGCTGCCGGGGGCTGCGAGCTCGACCAGCAGCCGGTCCTCGAGGTGCGGATCGTCCTGCGTGGCCCGCCGGACGCTGGCGACGCTGACCGGCGCAGCGCCGGCAGGCCCGTCGATGCGGACGTTGGCCGGGTGCACGTCCGCCGGCGCGTGCTCCAGGAAGGTCAGGATCAGCCGGCGTCCGCCGTGGTCGACCTCGACCGTGTCGAGGCCGTTGCCGTGACGGCGGCGCACCTCCTGGCGGCGCGCACCGCCCGCCACCATCAGGTCCCCCCACCGGGTCGTGCCGTCGGCCATGTCCTGGCTCACCCCACCGGCACCGGGAGGGTCAGGGTGGACGGGGCGCCGGTGGCCACGACGAGGTAGCTCAGCGTCACCTGCAGCTGGCTCGCGGCCGAGGTGACGTCGACGGACTGGATCTTCACCACGTCACCGAGCCACTGCTGGACCGCGGCCGACACCGTGATGGACAGCGCGGCGGCGACCTCCGGCGAGTTCGGGCTGAACACCAGGTCGAGCAGGCCGCAGCCGAAACCGGGATTGTTCACCCGCTCGCCTGGCCGGGTGAAGAGCAGCTGCTCGAGCATCTGGGCGATGTGGTCGTCAGCCGACGGCGCGGTCGCCGTGGTCCCCTGCGGGCTTAGCTGATACGGGAAGGCGATGTCCACGCTCAGGTCACCATGAAGTCGGTGCCGTTGACGGTGAGGCTTGACGTCACGATCTTGACCGCCGGCGCCGTGATGGTCACGCCGGCGGCGCTGAGGCTGATCGAGGTATCTCCCTGGGCGGCGTAAAGGCTGACGTTGCCCGCGGTCGGGGGCAAGACCGGCAAATCGCAGACCCCGATGCCGCTGGTGACCGTTTCCAGCGTCACCGACGGGGTTGTTGTTCCGAGCGCCGCAACCACCATCCCCATCGTGCCGAGGCTGGAGGGCGCGTCCCAGAAGCACCCGACCCAGATCGGCATCTGGGGATCGCCCTGCTCGAACTCGACCCACACGCTGGACCCGACCGGCGGGGGCACGAACGACGTCCCCATCTGCGGGCCGGCGAGCGGCACGCAGGGCAGGGCCCAGCTGCTCGGCAGGATCCCGAACACGTCGGGGACCCGCACCATGAGCCGGCCCTGCAAGAGGGGGTCGACGTTTACCACCACCGAGCCCCGGTACTTGCCGAAGAACCGCTTGCGGACCTCGGGATCCGGGTCTTGTGCCTTTGGCTCGCCGAAGGGCAGGAACGACTCCTTGTAGCCGGAGTGGCGTAGGTCAGTCATCGGTCTCCTTCACACGGGGGATCACGGTGAGGCCGGCAGGGCGGCGATCCGGCCACCGCTTCCGGCTGACGGCGTGGGCGCGGGAAGCAGCGGCCCCGGGGGGCTGGTGACGGTGCCCACGCCGCCGGGCGGAGCAGGCGGGGCCGGCGGGGTCGGGGCGGCGAACCCGCCCAGCTTCTGCACGGCGGGGGCGGGCTTGGGCAGCTGGCCGCCGCCGCTGGCGATCAGCGCGTTGCGGCTGAGGGTGAAGCTCTGCTTGTAGGAGCCGGGTTTGATGGTGTGGGTAGTGCTGTCGACGAAGTACTGGCCGTCGTAGGTGATGCCGGCTCCCCGCACCTCGACGATCGTGCGGGCCGGCAGGATCGACCCGTAGCGGAGCACGTCGAGGGTGCCCTGGCCGGAGATGACGTTGGCGGTGGACGCGGCCTTGGCCAGGGCGATGCCGGCCGCCTGGATCGGGTTGTACTTGGCCAGGCCGGGCATGGGGCTGATCTTGAGCGGCAGCGGGCTCTTCTGGCCGAGCGGCGGGCTGATCGGGCTGACGTCGGGCACCGGGATGGGAACGGGGATGGTGTCCACCTGGATGACCACGACCCACTGGGTCTTGGCGAAGCCGTCGAAGGAGAACTGCAGCGACTCGACGTTGCTGGATCCGTCCCAGTCGATGGCGATCGGTGGCGGTGCCGGCAGGAACGGGATCGCGGTGCGCAGCATCGGCCCCCAGTAGGCCAGGTTCCTGCCGGGCAGCGGCCCGGGCTGGATGAAGAAGACGTAGCCGACGTCAGCGGCGAGGGCCTTTATGTAGGTCAGGTCGGTGCCCTGCTGAGCGGGGATCTGTTTCAGCGGGTTCGGGACGTCGATCAGGACGCTGGGCATGACAAGCGGGACAATCCCGTAGAGAGGAGCGTACTTGGCCACGGCGATGGCCACGCGTGCCTCGGCGGGCATGGCCGGCCAGGGAAAGCCGGTCAGGTCAACGAGGTCGAGCATCCGGGTGAGGTCGTCGCCCTTGATCGAGAGGACCGATTTGCCCGGCTCGTCACTCGGCACCATCTCCTGGAACGTGATCACGCCATCCATCAAGACGGTGGCCGTGCCGGCCATGGTGGCGACCAGGATCACCCGCGTCGGGGGGTCGAAGTACCCTGCGGGCAGGAGGTCGGTGAGCAGCGGCGACCCCGTGCTCACGGCGAAGGACAGGTCGAAGCCGCTCTTCTCGGTCGCGCTCACCGTTACGCTGACCGAGACCAGCGACTCCATCACCTCCCGCGGCGCCGGCTGAGGCTGGACGGCCCCGATCAGCAGGCTGAGGGTGAGCTCACTGGCCACTGGGCACCCCGGCAGGGACGGGAATGTTGATGGTCGTGCCGGGCTGGTTGAGGTCGCTCGGTCGGTTGACCAGGTTGGCATCGGCCAGCAGCCAGGACAGCTCGGGATCGCCGAGCTCGGCGTTGGCGATCATGTCGATGCGGTCGCCAGGGCGTACCAGGTAGGTGCCCTGCGTGACAAGCTGGCCGGCCTGGGGGAGGAAGCGGCGCAGCAGGTACGGGACCGCGGTCCCGCCGGGCGAGGTCCAGGTGGCGGTGCCCACGGCGGCGTAACGGCTGGGCGAGCTCATCTCGGCATCCTCCTGGGATCGGTCACGGCAGGTGCTCCAGTCCGAGCGGCCGCACGTCGGTGGCGGCTACCAGGGCGCCGAGCGCTTCGGCGGTGCGGCGGTAGCCGAGGTAGAGCGTCGATCCGAGGTGGGTAATCGGCAGGTCGTTGGTGGTGAGCACCTTGAGTTCGATGCTGGCCTTGACCCGGATCGGCCGGAGCTGGGGATCAAAGGCCTCCTCGGTGATTGACAGGCTGCCGACTAGCACCGGAACCACTCGTTTGACGCCCCAGACCAGCACGATGAGGGGCGCCTCGGCCGGGGCGACCTCGAGCATTCCCTGGTCGAAGAGCGCGTCGGTCGCCTGCAGCTCGTCGGCGGAGGGCGTGATCAGTGCCTCGAGCGAGGCCAGGGCCGGCAGCAGGCCATTCTCGACGACAGGCGCACTGCCTGGGTCGGTCGGCTTCTCCAGCTGGTCGGTGGCGTCGAGCTCGGCTTCCAGCTTGATCGTCTCGCGCGGCGCGCCTGTGAGACGCAGCGCCTCGAGGCGGTCACCGGGCTCGCCGGTCATGGCCCGGGGCTGCAGAGTCCGGGTGACGGTCTCGGGGTTGTACTGGAACACGATCACGTCGACGATCGCTTTGGTGCGTGGGTCGAGCTGGATCAGGCCGCCATGCAGCAGCTTCGGGGACCCTGGAAACGAGCTCACCGGGCCTCCCCTAGCATGGCCGGTCGGGACCGGCGCCGGCCGGGCGGTACCAGCCGGGCTGTGCGGGTGCCGACGAGGATGCCGCCGGGCAGTGCCGCCAGTACATCATCGGCAATCCGGGCGCCTAGTGCGGAAGCGCCGTCGGCGTCCCGGCCTCGCCGGGCGCCGCTCCCTGCCGGGCCACGCTGGCCGGCGGCGCGCCAGCGCAGCTGCCGGGCGAGTTCCCGCTCCAGGGCCCTGGCCAGGTGCTCACGCTCGCGCCGGGTGAGCGAGGTGCCGTCAATCACGATCTGGTCGATGCGCAGGCTGATCTTCATCGGGCCACCTCCGCGGGTGCCCGGAAGTCGGCGTTGCTGACCGGGAGCTGTAGCTTGCGGAACTCGACCCGCGCCATCTCTAGGACCAGCTCCGTCGTCACCGGGGTCTGCCGCCCCGCCGCGCAGAAGGCGGCGTTGAGGGCGATGTTGCGGATCATGCCGCCGGTCGTGGCCAGTTTCGTGAGCCGGCCGAGGTCGAGATCACCGACCGGCGCGCGGGCCGGGAACGCCCGCCGCCACAGCAACTCCCGCTCGCGCGGCGACGGGAACGGGAAAGACACGACGAAACGGAGCCGCCGGAGGAAGGCCTGGTCGACGGCATGCCGCTGGTTGGTGGTCAAGATGGCCACGCCCCGGTAGTCCTCCATGCGCTGCAGGAGGTAGTTGACCTCGATGTTGGCGTAGCGGTCGTGGCTGTCCTTGACCTCGCTGCGGCGCCCGAAGAGCGCGTCGGCCTCGTCGAAGAGCAGCAGGGAGCCGCCCTCGTCGGCGGCGTCGAACACCCGGCGCAGGTTACGTTCCGTCTCGCCGATGTACTTGCTTACCACCCCGGAGAGATCGACCCGGTATAGCGCCAGCCCGAGTTCGCCGGCGATGACCTCGGCGGCCAGCGACTTGCCGGTGCCGGACTGGCCGGCGAACAGGGCGGTGATGCCGCTGCCGCGGGTGATGTTCTCGCCGAAGCCCCAGTGGCGCAGTACGGTGGCCCGGCCCCGTACCTGGTCTACGAGGTGGCGCAGCAGCACCGTCTCCGCGTCGGGCAGCACGAGATCGTTCCACGTGGCGACGCGTTCCTGGCGCCGGGCGAGCGCCTCCAACCGGGGACGAGTCTGCGCCTGGCAGGCTCTCCAGAGGGTGTCGGGCCCGCCGCCGGAAACCCGGGCGCTCCGAGCAGCCTCGCGGATGGCCGCCTGGTTGAGGTCGAATTCCCCGGACAGCCGCCCGGTGACGGCGTCCAGGCAGTCGGCCGACAGGGTGGCGTCGGCTAGGACCTCGGCCCAGAGTTCTTCTTGCTCTGCCGGGCTCGGGCGCCGGGCGTCCACGAGACGGAACAGTCGGCCGGGTACGGTCACGGGCTCGCGGCAGCCGACGAGGACGGCGCCGCTCAGGTCCCGGAGCAGGCCGGCGAGGGACGCAAGCTCCTCGGCTGGCGCGTCGCTCACGTCTATATACAGGGCAAGCGGCAGCAGCATCGTCTCTCGCTCCCACAGCCGGATGACGTCGGCGACATCAAGCCCCGAGCGTGGCAGACGGTCGATGGCCAGCTCGTAAAGCAGAAGATCGGCCCGCTGTGCCATGGCCGACGCCAGGCCCCGCCGGACCACCGGATCAGGCCCGAGCACCTCGATGAGCGGAAGGCGGGCTGCGCTCTCAGGTTCGGCCCAGGCTCCGAGCCCGTCCCGGACGACGGCTTCCTGGCTGGGAGGCAGCTCGCCGAGAAGGTCGCCAACGGGGCGAAGCAGGTGATCCACACGTTCGTCAAGCTGGTTGAGGCCCTTGATATAGTTCACGACCCGCTCGTCAGCCCGCAGCGGGCTGGCCACGAGCGGCTGGGCGGCACCCTGGTGCACCTCGACCAGCCGCCAGTAGCGGAGAGGTCGCTGCGGGGACAGGGCGTCCCAGGCCGGTTCGGGCAGGATTCGGAGGGCCAGGGCAAATGTGGGCTGGCCGGTCCCCGCCTGGCCGGCGGCGGCTGCACAGCGTGCCGCCATCGCCGGGTCGAATTCCATCGCTGCGCAGAGCAGCAGGGTGAGGCGTTCGAAGCGCGACAGGCCGAGGCGGTCACCGAGGAGCTCGAGCGCTGGCGGCGGCCCGGGTTCTGCGCCTGGCGGGGTACTGTTTCCCCAGATGTCTGCCGGGTCGCCGGGCCCGCCGGGCCGCTGCTCGGTGAGGCGGCCGCGGAGCCACTCCAGGCCGTCGGCCAGATAGGCGCCGTTGCGCGACTCCCAGTCGGTGAGGGCCGTCACGACAGCACCAGGCGCTGGTTCGGGTCAAAGCTGGTCTGGCCGGCCACGACCGGGATGCTGTCCTGTCCGTCCACCCGCAGGCGCAGGACATACGAGCCAGCGGAAAATCCCTGCAGGGTGAACGACAGGGACGTGCGGGGCTCGCTGCCGGGCGCCCCAGGGGTGCCGGCCACGATCTGAGAGCCGACGGCGAGAGCGACCGTCTGGGACGCGAGCACGGCGGGCGCGCAGGTGACCTCGATGGTCGCCGACCCGCTGGAAAGCTTCGCGGCGAGCGGGGCGCTGCTCGTGATCACGGGTACCAGGACGAGCGGGACGGCGTTGCTGGCGATCGTGTCGCCGTCGGCGGCGGTCACCTGGGCGGTGACGGCGACGACTCCGGCGGGCAGCGCCGGGTCCGTCGGCATCTGGACCGTGACAGCGCTGCTGGACGCCGTGGCGACCGGCAGCAGCTGCGGGCCGCTGAGCGCGCCGCCCGAAACCCGGACCTGGGGCACCCCGGCCAGACGCTGGCCGGTCAGGGTCACCGTATCGCCGGGGCGGGCGCCAGGCTGGGCGCCCGGCGGCGACGCTGCCTGGATGAACGGCGCGACCTGCGCGCCGGCGTGCGGTCCCAGGTCACCGCCAGAACGGGCCAGGACCGGTAGCGGTGCCCGGAGCGGCTGATTGTTGTCGATCAGGACCACGGCAGCGTCGTAACTCGCCGAAATGCGGTAACCAGTGCTGAAGGTAGCCCAGAGCCGGGAGATCTCGTCCATCGGGATGGGATGCGGGGTGACCCTGACACTGTCGGGCTGGTCCTCCAGGCCGCTCCCGCTCAGTGCCGCGGCGATGGCATCGGGAGACAGCACGGGCTGGTCGTTGAGCAGCTGCATTCCGACGCCCAGGAGCCGGTGGGCCAGGACCTCGTCGTCGTCTTCGCCGTAGGCGGTCATCAGGTAGGACAGCACGAGCGGCAGGGGAGGCTGGCCGGACTCACCGGGACGGATTCCGGGCGGGTCCTGGTTGCGCCAGGCAGCGTCGATGGAGGTCTGGTACAAGAAGAGGTTGATCTGGTTGCCGGCGCTGCCGTCCTGGCGCGCCCGGTCAGGCGGGCGGGTGGTCACCGTCGTTCCCGCGAGGTCGGCGTCGCCGGACACCGCCTGGAACAGCATGTTCCGAAGCGTCGAGGTCACCGCCGCGATGGCCCGGTCGTTGCTCAACCGACCCTCCCAGCCGCCCGCGCGCGCAGGTAGTCCTCCAGCCGGCTGGGCTGGGGCCGGACGGGACGGCCGTCGCCGGCCCCGGCGGCTGCGCCCGGGGGAGGCGGCGGAGGACCGACGCGGACCTCGACGCGTCCGATGGTTACCGTCACCTCGTCGGGCTGGGCTGCGGCGGCCGTTCGCCGGTCGACGCCGGGGCGTGCTGGCCGGGATGCCCTGGCCCGGTCATCGGCTGCCAGCTCAGCCAGCCCGGTCCGGTCCGCGCGCAGCGGGAAGCGCCTGGGCGCGGCCGCCTCGGCCGGATCAGGCTGGGGCCGGGGAGCAGGCGCTGGCACCCGGTCCATCGCGAGAGCCGGCTCGTTCGGGTCAATGCGCCCGTTCGGTTCCGGGCTTGCCTCGAATCGGCTGCCAGGGGTGGCCGGGACCGCGAGTCCGGCGGCGGAGAGATCACCAGGCATCGAGCCCGTCGACGCTGGGCGGGAGCCTGTCGGCGCCGGGGCGTAGCCCGTCGGCCCGGACGCCCGGTGTGCCGGGCCGGATGGCGGACGCGGGCCCTGCGGCGGCAGTGGGCGGCGCTCGTTGCGATCGCTCACGTCGCCGGGTACAGCAGGGCGGCCGGGGCGCTCCCGGCTGGACGCCGCCACAGCATGATCCGCTGAGACCGGCCGGGCGGCAGATGGCGAACTGATCACCGTCGGCGGCCCGCCGGGCCGCGCCGGAGGGCCGCCGGATGCGCGCCGACGGCGACCGGCCACCGACCCGGAGACGTCCTCCGGGACCGCAGGGGCCGAGGGGGCGTGGGATGAGCGGGGTGAGTTCTGGGGCCTCAGGCCAGGCCATGGACGCGCCGTTTCCGCGTCCGGGTGGTCGCCGGGAACCGCCGGGGCGGGTGCGGGGGGCCTGCCGGCGGTCGGCGGGACGTCGCCCGGTGGCCTGGCGGGGGGCGCTGCGGCCTCGTTGCCGATCTCGAACGGTGACCATGTTTTGTCGCGCAGTGCTCGTTCCGGCCCCAGTTCAGCATCAGGCGGCGTCGGCTCGAAACGGGAGCGGGGGCGCACCCGCAACGACGGCCGGTCGGCCGCGAGCCGCCGCACCCGGTCTATATAAGCCGTCATCGGGCACACGATTCGAGGTAGAACCGGCGCCGATACAGGCTCATCTCAAGGATGTCCCGCTCGGCCCACCCGTACGCCAGCGCCAGCTGGTGGACCTCATCCAGGCGGCCCTGCACCCACCGGGTCAGCTCCGTCCACAGGATCGAGCGGATATCGACGGTCTCGGGCCACACGGCTCCGCAGGGGCATTCGATGTCGGCGGTGACCTCGGCGCCCGGATCGCTGCCCGCCAGGCCACCGGCTACCCGCTCTGCCACTGCGGGGGGCAGCGCGGCCGCGACTGCAGGGGCGCCTGGCCCCTCCATGGCCTCGACGCACCGCTCGAGCAGGTCAGCGATCGTCGCCTTCGGGCCCAGGCCGGCCACCTCGCTCAAGTCGCCGTTGGTCGGCACGCGGCACCGGATGCGCAGGCCGTATTCCTCGAAGGTCACCGTGCTCACCGGGTCGCCAGGATGAGCCGGCACCACCTCCGCGATGGGGATCGCGAGCTCGACCTCTTCGCCGCAGTCCGGGCAGGTCGCCACCATGTCGAGGTCGGGACCGAACAGCCAGCGCCGCAGGTCGAACAGCAGCAGATCGCACGCGCCCACGGTCATAACCGCCGGATCGCAGGCAGGTTCAACCAGCCCGAGTGATCGGAGCAGGGCTGGTGCGCGGTCCGGTAGCGGCTCGCCCATCCCGTCCTCCCAGGCGTCCACCAGCGCTAGGGTGCTCAGGACCTGCATGCCGGTCAGCTGCTCGGATCGTTGAAGCTCGGCTCCGTCGGCTCGGTTACGGTCTGGTCGCGGATCCAGCCCTCGTTCTCCAGCTTGATGTGCTGGATGGCCACAGCGTTGGCGTTGCCGTCCAGCTCGGGCATGGCCTGATACTCCGACACCCAGGCCCGGAAGACGTGGTAGGAGATGACTATCTGCCCGGCTTCGTTGCAAAGAACAATCGTGAGGTTCTTGCGGAAGTCGAGAAGCGAGACCTCCTGAGTGGCGTTGCTGGCCTGAGCGTTGTTGTAATCCCACACCTTGTTGGCCCACTGCTCAAAGTCGGTGTCGTAGGTCACCCCCCGCTCGAGGGTGATGGGGTCGTATTCGGTCGGCCCCGGTGATTTGCGGCTCGAGCTCATATCGGCGCCGTCGCGGAACGTGACCACCTTGGTGACGCGCTTGAGCGCGCTCACCTTGCTCACGCCGGCAACGTATGTAGTGCTGCCCGCCAGCTGCACCTTGAACCTGTAGTTCTTGTACGGGTCGATCCGGGCGCTCTTGAAGGGGGGCATCTGACTCTCCTTAGCCTTGCAGCTGGCCGACCAGCTGCTCGATCTGGATGATCACGAACTCGGCAGGCATCAGCGGCTGGAACCCCACGAGGATGTTCAAGATGCCTAGATCGATGCTGTTCTGCGGGTTGTTGTCAGCATCGCACTGGACCAGGTAGGCCTCGCCCGGCGTGCTCCCCTGAAAGGCTCCCTGCGTGAAGAGCGAATTCATGAATGCGCCGATGTTGAGGCGGATGGAGGACCACAACGGTTCGTCGTTCGGTTCGAACACTGCCCACTGGGTGCCCCGGCGAATTGACTCCTCCACGAACAGCGCTGTCCGCCGCACCGAGATGTACTTCCACTGCGACGCATCCTCGTCGGCTCCGGCTGCGGTCCGGGCACCCCACGACACCGGGCCGGCCAGGGGAAGCGTGCGCAGGCAGTTGACGGCGATGGGGTTGAGCACGCCGCTTTCGCCGTCGTCGATGTGGACCGCCAGGTCGCTGATCCCAGCGATCGCTGCCGCCGTGCCCGCCGGCGCTTTCCAGACCCCGCGGGCATCGTCGGTGCTCGCCCACACCCCGGCGACGGCACCGCACGGGCCCAGCTGCACCGTCGCGCCGGTGACCGGGTCGGAAACCAGCAGGTTGGGGTAGTAAGTGGCGGCGTTCGCGGTGTCAGGTCCCCCGAGGGCGGCCGTGCCGTTCACGGTCTCGAAGGTGAGCGGGGGGGTGGCCTGCGACCACGCGGTCGGCGGATCGACGATGAGCATGGCCCGCTTCTGGGCGCAGAAGGTCGCCACGTCGCCGAGTGTGGCTGGGGGGTATGTCTGTTTCCAGGTGGTCGGCAGACAGAGCATGTTGAAAATATCCGCCTTGACCAGTGCGTAAATGCCTGTCGTGCCGTCAACGGGCACCACATCGAGAGGACTGGCGGCGGTCGGGACGGGCACATCCACACCGAGGCTGCTCACAGGCGGGGCCGGTTTGGCTCCGGCGTCCGACTGGCCTTCACCGGCCGATTCGCCTTCGGCGGCCGGCTTGGCCTTGGGGGGCGGCTCGGGGAAATAGGTCCCGACGGCAGGGGGCTTTGTTCCGGTAGTGAGGTTGCTGTTCGCCGTATCCACGTTCATCAACGCCGATGATGCAAGCGCCGTGGTGATCCCTATACCGCCGGTTGACGCTCCGAGACCACCGGCACCGACGCTGAGACCCGTGTAGCTCTCGCTCGCAACGCTGACACCACCGATACCGGTCTCCGTGATCGTGAGGTTGAACTGCGTCGCCGGGTTTTTCAGGTTCTTGGTGTCCACTACCACCTGCAAGTTGTTCCCCCACGTGCCTGGCGACGTTGCAACGAGACCGATCTCCGCAGGTCCGGATTCCGGAGGAAGGGCGATGCGGGCCGCTGCCCCGCTCCCGCCTTCCCCGGGCATAGCGGCGCGCACGATCTGGGCGCTGTTACCGCCGTTCATGAAGAACAGGAACACGGCATAATTCATCGGGAACGCGGCATCTTTCACCTGGCTGCTGGGGTCAAACCCGCCGAAGGCGCGCACGAAGTCCGCCCAGCTATTGACTTGTACGGGCGTATCGGCGACTGGCCCACGGGCGGCGTACCCGACAAATGCGGCGACCGACGTTGGCACCCCGACAATGGTGTGGACGGAGCTTTGGACTTCCTGGATATACACACCTGGGTACGTCGGCGTTATGGGCATGCCTAATCTCCTCGACCGGATCGGTGCGCTGGTTAACCGTACGAATGGGGCCGTGACCCAGGTGTCACGGGAGCGTGACCGCCGCGTTACGGTTCCGCGATCGCTATGTCGCTGCGCTCTGCGTCGGCAGAGACGCCGTTCAAGGACGATGCCGGCAGCACGTCCCGGGGAAGGCCGTCGGCGATGTCTCCCCGGGCATCTGATGGGCCGACCTGAGCTGGTACTTGCCTGACGGCAGCGCCACGGACGTCGTTCCCCGCTGCTCGCCACCGCGGGCCGGGCGGTAGCGCACGTCAGACCCGGTTCCGGGCGCAACACCACGGACTTTAGGTATTTCGTGCTGACTGGGGTGTGATCGACTTGCCGCGTAGTTTGGATCTTGCTGGGCGGTTTGAGAATGGTCCCGGGGCACTGCGGGCATGACAGAAGCCCGCATCTCGCTGCGGGTGGGCGCGGTTCCACTGGCCGCGGTGGTGCGCTGACCTCCATTTCCAGGTTGTCCGGGCAGGCCGCAGCTGTCATGAGGTGTCGGCGGCCTGCGGGGCGACCCATTCGGGGTGGAATCGGGTGATCGTGACGGGGCCGGTGACGGTCGGTGTCGTCACACCGGTGTGCGGGAATCTCGGCCTGCTCTTCTGCCGGCGGCTGGAATGCCGCTGCCGGCCGGTGACGATGAGGGTGCTGAGGGCGGCATGGCTGGCCGTCTCGGCGAGCCGGGCGAGCGCCGCCGGTGAGGTGGCGGCTGTGA